>Ga0196970_1000787_pt1 | contig 30113 bp, 24 predicted proteins | sample S1v_513CmetaG_FD_148672 | JGI IMG/M metagenome (GOLD analysis project Ga0196970, IMG submission 148672) | Soil microbial communities from Anza Borrego desert, Southern California, United States - S1+v_5-13C | ecosystem: Environmental > Terrestrial > Soil > Desert | place: USA: California... | reverse complement strand
AGATCACCATGTGGTCTGCCCTGCTCTCCTCCGCATAGGCAATGGCGCGGCGCAGCGTGTCACTTCGGAAAACGACGTCGCCGTCGGTGAAGAGCAGCCATTCGCTGTCCGTCTGCTGTGCGGCGGTCCACATGGCATGGGTCTTGCCAAGCCAGCCTTCGGGCAATTCCGCTATGTGCAAGACATGCAGTCGCTCACGCGCGGTGGCATCATTCGCAAACTGCTCCATTATCGCGCCGGTTTCATCGGTTGACCGGTCGTCGACGGCCACCACGTTGAAGCGCGGATAGTCCTGCTGAAGAAGAGAGCTGGTAGTTGCCTTGATGTGCGCTTGTTCGTTGCGTGCCGGGACAACGACCGTTACTTCCGGGACAGTGCCTGACATCCGTGCGGAGACGAGCGGATCGCGGTCCCACTCGGGGGCGGTGAGGTCGGGGACTGCATTCATCTGACGCGCATCCCGCGCACGATCGACCCAGATTGCGGCTAGCAGTCCGCCGGCAATCCACCAGAGCAGGTTCAAACAGTAACTCCTGTACTCTCTTCGGAACTGCTGATATGGATGCGCGGGGCGAACCGCATGCCATAGAAAAGCATGACGACCCCAACCACGACGGCAACGATTGTGGCGAGAAACCCTGTTTGCAGCGAACGCCGGTCAGAGATGTAGCCGATTAGTGTCGGCGAGATCGCGTCACCCAGCGCATGGCTCACAAAAAGATTGAGCGCGATGGCCGAAGCGCGGATCCGGCCGCTGACAGAATCGACGAGCGCCGCGTTCAGAGGGCTGGTGTTGAGCAGCAACAAGAATTCCCCGATCGCTACGGTTGCAAACATCAGGTTGCCGCTTGAATGAATGGCCACATACATGATGGGCACGGCCAGCAGCATAGCGACAGCCGAAAGCATGTAGTACGCGGCGGAAGTGCGCCGCAGCAGGCGGTCGCCGAGCCAGCCCCCGAGCAGAGCCGCGGCAATGCCATTGACGACCGTGATGCTGCCGAACACGTAATTGGCGTGGTTCAACTGCATGCCGTGAACGCGCACCAGGAACGTGGGCATCCAGTCGGACAGGCCACCGATGGCGAAGTTGATCATCGCCATACCGAACGTCGCAGTCCAGAAGGCGCCGTTGCTGAACAAACCGCGCCAGGACGTACGCTCGCGGGTGTCGGGAATTGTATCGGTCGCGCCACGTTTCGGCTCAGGGATAAACATCATCGCGGCGGCGAGAATCACGCCGGGAATCGCGCCAACATAGAACGGGGCTCGCCATCCGTAGTCGTGACCGAGATGGCCTCCGAGGAGGTATCCGATTCCTGGTCCCATGCCGAACGCGACATAGAAAATGCCCAGAGCGCGCCCGCGCTTCTCTTCTGGGAACAAGTCGGAGATGAACGCGGGAGCCAACGCGACGAAGCTGGCTTCGCCTACACCGACGATCATGTGCCGGATAAAGAGCGTCCGATAGTCGTAGGTCGCCGCTGTCAGCAACGTCGCAACGCTCCAGACCACCGCACCGCCGATAATGATCCACTTGCGCGAGACCCGGTCGGCGACCAAACCGATCAGCGGGGCGCTGACCATATAGCAAATCAGAAACCCGGTTGTGAGCAGACCCAGGTCCGTATCGCTGACTTTGAATTCCGCTTGAATCAGCGGCTGCACCGCAAACAGGACGTATCGGTCGATGTAGTTGAACAGATTGAGGCCCGTGAGCAGGGCCAACGTCGCGCGAGGATACAGCCTGATGTCCTGTGCAGGCATGTGATAGCGGAATATAGCAGAAGGAAGAGCTCAGAGGGCAGGGGCAGAGGGAAGGCAAATGACTTTCCACAAAAGCAGACTTGCTTGATTCTTCTTACCTGTTACCTCTGCCTTTGCCTCTTCACGTTTACTTTTCTGGTCTTGGCCAGCGGGCGACGATGGTTCCGCTGATGCCGCCGCGAGGACGCCATTCACCGCGGACTTCGGCCCAAACCGGCTTTGCCCAATTCACGACGTCTTCGAGCACCTGGTTAACTACGTTCTCCTGGAAAATTCCCAGGTTGCGGTAACAGAAGAGGTATTCTTTCAGCGACTTGAGTTCGAGGCAGCGCTCGTCTGGCATGTAGCGGATGACGATGCGGCCGAAATCCGGAAGTCCTGTTTTCGGGCAAACCGACGTGAACTCCGGGTCGTCGATTTCAATCTCGTAAGCAGGAAACTGGTTGGGCCATGTCTCAATCTCCGGAAACGCGGTATCCAGGCCCGCTTTTGCGTGTTCCGGCGTGTATCTCGGTTCTGCAGCCATGTAGCCATTGTAGCAACCAGTTATTCAGCGTTCAGCATCAGCTTTGCGCGCTTATAATTGAACTGTGAGCACTTCCAGGTCCATCGAAAAGGTTGCAGAGGCCGACTTCCCTACCCGATGGGGACATTTCCGTATTCTCGGTTTTGAAGGCTATTTCGGCAGCGAAGACGAACGCCGTAAGGAAACTGCTGTCGCGCTGGTCATGGGCGACATTCACGCAGAGCCGCCGCTAGTTCGCATTCACTCACAGTGCCTCACCGGGGACGTTTTCGGATCTATTCGCTGCGATTGCCGCCAGCAACTCGAAATGGCCCTGTCGATGATTGCCGCCCGTGGTGTTGGGGTTCTGATCTACGAGCAGCAGGAGGGTCGTGGGATCGGCCTCATGGCCAAGCTGCAGGCGTATGAATTGCAGGACAACGGCCTTGATACCGTGGAGGCAAACGTTGAATTGGGCTTCAAGCCGGACTGTCGGCAGTATTCATTGCCTGTCGAGGTGCTGAAAGCGCTGGAAGTTGGCGAGGTCAAACTGCTGTCGAACAATCCTGACAAGGTGAGCGCGCTGGAGTGCGCAGGAATTAAAGTTGTTGAGCGGGTTCCTTGCGAAGTCGCGCCTCATAAGCACACGGAAAAATACTTGAAAACGAAGAAGCAGAAGATGGGACATCTGCTGACGATGCCCGCAACCAACAATCCCGTTTAGCGCCCCTTACTTCCCTTCCCCAGCAACCGAGACAGCTCATTCTTATTAGCGGAAGGTAGGTCGCGGACAGCGTGCCGGGCCAACTCCAGGTACACCGCCCTTGCGTGCGGCACCTTTGTCAAGGCTTCCATGTGTCGTCGAACGGTACCCACATCTCCCCGCACTATGGGGCCGCTGAACGCGGCTGCCGCCCCGTGATTTATGTAGTTCTCGATAGTGCGCCTCAACATGGGCGCGAGTGTCTTTCGTGCTTCAGCAGGCGACATCCCGATGGCTGCTGCGACCCGTTCCGCCGCGGCGAGTTCCGCCACAAGCAGAGGAGAAGCGAATGCTCCTAAGGCGTGGTAGAGGGCCTTGTCCTGCTTACGAATAGTGAGGACGCGGGCGTTGAACCTCCGTACGATGCTGCGCGCTACACGCAGGGCGGCGGGGTCGCCTTCGATTGCGAATGTCACGCCCGATAACTCGGGTGCGGCACCTCGTACAAAACTCATCATAGGGTGAACAGAAGCAACGCTGGCCCCGGCTGCCCGAAGAGGCTGAAGTTCATCGCTGCTCAACGCGCCGCTGCTATGAAACACAATCTTGCCCTGCCAACCTGGCCTACGCGCCAGTTGACAAGCGACATCGCGAATGGCGCCGTCTGAAACGCACAGCCAGACGACCTTCGCGGTAGGCTCCGCTTCCTGGATCGATGCGACTTGAGCACCAATTGCGTCAGCAACTTTACGGGCACGACGACGCGAACTCGCGCCATCTCTTGCGATCACTTCCGCGACGGTATGCCCAGTGCTGAGAAGAGAGCTGGCAAGCGCAGATCCAACACTTCCGGCGCCTACGATGGCGATAGTCAGGTTCTTACCCATCGCCGCGCAGAATAGCATCTGAAAGCCGCGCCGTACACCTCGGCAGGCGCGGTGCCATGGACGATCTCTATCGCGCCGGCCGGCGCTACAAATGGCATTCCAGTGCTCCTGTGATCGTTCCACCCTTGTCCAGTTTGAAACCCAAGGGTGGACAATGATTCACATAAGGCCTCGAAGCGCGAGTGTTCGTCCACCGTCCACGGCACTACGACTGACTTAATCATCGGGCATTAAGCTGCTCGGGTGTAAGCGTCGGATCCCTGCTGCTTCACAAGTTTGTTGTAGACGCCAATAATGAGGAACGCCGGAGCCCACTGCCCTACGAAAAGTGACCAGTCATTCTTCCCGAGCGCTTTGAGGATAGCTGAAGCCGCCATCGATCCAAGCGCGAAAGCCAAGTAACCGCTGCTAGGAATTTTGGCCGTCTGCGACTCAAGCGCTCCGGTGACCTGATCTTCTCTGTAACCTTGTTCCACTCTCATATCTCTCATGCCGTTCTCCAATCCTGCGGGGAATGTTTTTTGTTATCTGATGGAATCTGGAGAAAGATGAGAGCTGCTGGATACGCACGTCGGTGATTTCGTTTGAAGCGTACGAAAACAACTGCGTCCTTGTTTTTCGTCGCAGTGCAAGTCCATGTGCCAGTTACCGTATTATTCTTTCGTTATGCTACGAACTGCTCCTAGCCCAAGCAAAGCCGCAGGCCGAAAGAAGGCGCGGGTAATAGCGTCGAGAGTCGCCTTCGAAGGCAAGGTGTTCAGAGTCACTTCAGAAGATGTTGTGGAGCCGAACGGGGTGCAAGCTCGTCGGGACGTTGTGAGACACACCGGATCGGTGGTCATCGCGGCGGTTGACACATTGAGACAAGAGCCGCGGGTACTGTTGGCCCGGCAATACCGCTATGCGGCACAGGACGTTCTCTGGGAGCTCCCCGCTGGACGCATTGATGAGGGTGAGGAGCCGCTTGCCGCTGCCAAGCGAGAGTTGATGGAAGAGACAGGTTACACCGCACGAAAGTGGAAACGGGCACTCTACTTCTATCCCAGTCCTGGGTTTCTGGACGAAACGATGTCCCTATTCGTTGCGGAGAGTTTGACCCGAGGAAAAGCCAAGCCGGAGGAGGACGAAGTTATCACCAAACGTCTCGTTCCCCTCTCTTCGGCCGTTCGCATGGTGAACAAAGGTATTATCAAGGACGGCAAGACCATCGCTGCTGTGCTCTGGCTCGCGACCCGGGAAAAGCGCTAAACACGCGTCGTTTTCCTGTGTACCACCTTGACAACAGTGGTGAGAAGCCGGAGAATGATTCAAACCAACCGATCCATCGGGTTCCGACTTTACAAGGTTGCACGGCTGTCTCTGCCCCCGGTCAAGCCGCGCAGGCCTGTTGGCGTCTGCGCTCGTTGTCGGTACAATGTTTGGCCCGGAGCGCGCCTTCGCGGTACGGGTTTACAGCACGGAGGAAGGCAAGTGTCTCGCATCAAAGGTAAGGTCAAGTGGTTCAACAACGCCAAGGGGTTCGGCTTCATCGGGCGCGATGATGGTCCGGATGTTTTCGTTCATTACAGTGCCATCAGCGCCGAGGGCTATAAGAGCCTTCAGGAAGGCGACGACGTTGAGTTCGAGATCGTGCAGGGCCAGAAGGGTCCGCAGGCCGGCAACGTCACAAAAGTTGCTACCCAATAGAGCTTCGCAATACCAGGTTCAGAGCCCAGCCACAGCGCTGGGCTTTTTGTTTGCACGCTGTGATTAGCAGAGGTGTGGTACACAACGGGTGAAGACTTCCGGGAACCTTTTCAGCGATACAATCTTCCCATGAGCACGCCAGAACCGCTCGCCGCTCCCGTGCGGCAACTCGACAACAAAGCTATAGCGAATGTTCTGTACGAAACCGCGGATCTGATGGAGATCAACGGAGACGACTCGTTCCGCGTGCGTTCCTACCGACGTGCAGCCGAGGCCATCGAGGCGCTGCCCGAACAGGCTGCCGACCTGCTTGCGTCAGGAGAGAAGAAGCTACTCGAGGTTCCGGGACTGGGCAAGGCTATGGTGGGCCATGTCAAAGAAATCCTGCAAACCGGCAAGCTGAAGATGCATGGCGAGTTGCTTGAGAAGTACCACCCCTCCATGCTCGAACTGCTCAAAATCCAGGGTCTTGGTCCGAAGACGATCGCTCTGATCTGGAGTGCATACAAGGTTAGCGATCTCGACGGGGTCGCAAAGCTCGCGCGCGAAGGCAAGATCCGCGAACTGCCCCGCATGGGAGAAAAGGCCGAGCAGAAGATATTAAAGTCGATCGAGACTTATCGCCAGATCGCCGGGCGTTTCTGCCTGGATGATGCCGACCGGATGGCGGAAAAGCTTATATCGCACCTGCGAGGCCTCGAAGGAATCGATAAGATCACGCCCGCCGGGTCCTTACGGCGTGGCCGGGAGACGGTCGGAGATCTCGACGTACTCGTAACGGGCCCATCCTGTTGCGATGCAGTGAGGCGCACTGACATCATCGCCCATGTCGTGAAGATGCCCGGAGTCGTTGACGTCCTAGTCCAGGGCGACAACAAGGTGAGTGTTAAGTTGCGAAACTCCATGCAGGTCGATGTGCGATTACTGCCACCGGAGTCTTTCGGCGCCGCCATGCAGTACTTCACCGGATCGAAGTCACACAATGTGGCGTTGCGCCAGCGCGCGCTGAAGATGGGTTTCACGCTAAGCGAATATGCTTTGGCGGAAGTTGAAGGTGGCACGCGAGTCGCCGGCGAAACTGAAGAAGAGATCTATACCAAACTCGGACTCGACTACATACCACCGGAGCTTCGGGAGAACTGCGGAGAGATCGAGGCAGCAGAGTGCCACCAACTTCCCGCCCTCGTATCGCTGAACGACATTCGAGGCGACGTTCACATGCACACTGTCGAAACCGATGGTCGCTGCACGATTGAAGAAATGGCGCTGGCAGCGCGCGAGCGCGGCTACGAGTACATGGCCATCACCGAGCACTCGAAGAACCTCGCGTTCGCAAATGGACTCGACGACAAACGCGCGATTGAGCACATGAACCGCATTCGCAAATGCGATCGACAAATCGACAGTGTCAGGATCCTTGCTGGAATCGAAGTCGACATCCTCGCTGACGGCTCGCTTGACCTGTCCGATTCGGTTTTGGAACAGATGGATCTGGTGATTGCGAGTGTGCACTCCCACTTCAACCAGGAGCCGGGGCAGATGACAGAGCGCCTGCTCCGGGCCATCGAAAACAAAAACGTTTCCATCATCGGGCACCCGACCGGGCGTATTCTGCTACGACGCGACGGCTACTCATATGACCTTGACGCGGTGCTCGCCAGCGCCGCCAGGAACAAGTGCGCCATGGAGTTAAACGCCTATCCGGATCGGCTGGACCTTTGCGACTTGAACCTGCGTCGGGCACGAGAAAAGGGGGTCAAGATTGTCCTAAACACTGACGCTCACCACACATCGCACATGGAGAAGATCAAGTACGGGCTGCTGCAGGCCCGCCGGGCGTGGCTCTCAAAAGAGGACATCCTGAATACGTTGCCGGTCGAAAGATTTGCAATGGCAATGAAACGGCAGTAGCCTTTAGTCGAGCACACCGGGTCCGGTGTGCGGAGCATCATCAGGGGCGACCAGCGGATTGGATCCTTCACCGAGCGAGGGTCTCGAATAGCTCGCCCGGCGTAAGCCCCGAACTGCCAAGCCGCTCCGCATCCTTCGCGACAAGAAGGAGGCAATATGGCAACACCCGAGAGAACTCCCGGACAGTCCCCTCAACAAGCTCCTGAACCAGAACACCTCCTTGTGCCTGAAGAAATAGATAGCAGCAAATGGGAAATGCCACCCTGGGGCATCGTGGGCGCGGTGCTCTTAGTGATCCTGATCGCCATCGGGGTCGTGTCGTACTTGATGCGACCACAGCCGAAAGCTACCGGCAGCATTGACGAGATATTCGCCGTGGCAATGGCCGAGAATCAGGTCATGACAACGGTCAAGATCAACCTCGAGAACGTTGGTGGTAAGCCTCTCTGGATCCGGAACGTACAAGGAAAAGTTGTGACCGAACAAGGGGAGTTCACTGACGTGGCAGCAAATGCCGTGGACTTTCCTCGTTACTTTGCTGCGTATCCGGACCTTCGGGAACACACAATGACGCCGATCAAAGCTGAAGATAGGATCGCTCCGCGGGAAATGTTGCGCGGTAGTCTCATCTTCACGTTCCCGGTAAGCTACGACCAGTTCAATAATCGTAAGTCCATGTCAGTGATCATTGCGCCTTACGATCAGAACCCTGTGACACTGACAAAGTAGCGTAACGAACGATGCGGCACCGCGCAGGTGCCGCAGTTTGACTAGAACACCACAGTATGGCGCACTATTCACGTGCGCACTCAGGCGACGACACGTGAACATCGCGCACGCGCGTCTGCCCTCGCAACATCCTTCCATGGTCAGCTACGATGGATGTGATGAGTCTCGATACGATCTTCTTCGATGTTGGCAACACTCTCGTCTTTCCGAACCCGCAAGAGACACTAGCGCCCCTTCTAACTCTGGGTATTGTGCCGACGGTCCAGCAGTTCGATAGGGCTGAACGTGCGGCTAAGCGCTCCCTGGATGAGTTCTACTCTAGGCCGCGACAAGCCGATACTGACTACAACTACTGGGACGCTTACTACGTGCACTTGCTCGCCGAGCTAAAGGTCTCAAATGATGAGCTGAAACGTGACTTAATGGCACGGGCGCGGACGTCGGCTAACTGGGACTCCGTGCGGCCCAACACAGCGGACGTACTGCGAGAGTTGCGACGCAAGTACCGCCTCGCTGTCATCAGCAATGCTGACGGTCGAATTGTTCAGTTGCTCGAGCGGTTGGGACTCGCCGAGTTCTTCGAGACGATTACCGACTCCGGCAGCGTAGGCTACGAAAAGCCCGACCCGCGCATATTTCGAACAGCAATCAGTTCTTCAGACGCCGAGCCTTCACGATCGATGCATGTCGGGGACATCTACTCGGTGGACTACCTCGGTGCAGTGAACGTCGGAATGCGGGCACTCTTACTTGATCGCGCCGGCGTATACGAGAGCGATGGTTACCCGCGAGTTGATGCACTTGAAAAGATTCCGGGACTTCTCCTCTGGCAAGACCAGCCGCTTTAAGTTCTCGTACGACAACCCAAGACAACGTTCAACAGGACCGGATCAACGACAAAAACAACAGAACTAACGACAAAAGCGGCCTCCAAACTGGAGACCGCTTTGTTTGTTTCACACCGAGCAGCTACCAGCGTACGCGTGCCGCTCGAACCAGGCTACTGCGCCGCAGGACCCGCGACGTTCTTGGGCGTGCTCAGGTATCCGGAAACCTTGTTCTTCTCCACGCTCATTACGACTAGCTCATAGAGCGCTCGGTCGCGTCCGGTGTAGAACTGCATGGGTTCCATCATCGTGCGATCTTTCTTTTCGATCTTTCGATCGTCTGCCAGCACATTGACGGTGAAACGCCCCTTCTTCTGGTCGGCCTTTTTCAGTTCAAGGCTGATAGTTGAGATCGGAGTCGGTCTTGCCCCCTTAGTTAAGGTGAACTCGTAATAGTTGCGGTCACCCCGATGCTTCAGGTAGTCGAGCTCTTCGCGGGTACGAGCGATCAAGCCGCTCTGGACGCCGAGGTCGCCCATGGCGCGTTCCAACTTCTGCTTAGTGGCTTCGAGATCGGTTCTTGTCGAAGCGATGTCGGTCTTCGCGGTACCGAGGTCCGTCTTAACCCCAGCCACCTCGCCCGTGACTGCGCCGATTGCAGTCTTATGCTCGGCGGCGATGCGCTGCTCGGACGCACGCTGCTGGCGCTCCAACTGAGCAGCACGAGTGGCGAGCCGGTTCTGCAATTCCTGCTCGGTCATGCCCAGCTTCGAACCCAGTTCTTCGGTCGAGGCTTTCAGGTTGTTTTCGTTGATCCCGAGACGGTGGGCCAGCGTCTTGATATCGGAGTTAGCTGCCTGATTCGCTTTTTCAAGGCTGGCAACGCGTCCGCGCGTTTCGAAAATGAAGTATAAGGACGCGATCACGTACACCGCCGCCACAGCGATGAGAACGTTGCGAAGCACCTTGCTGCCGGTGGAAGTTTCGTATTCGTCTGCCATACACACCTCGGTTGGCTCGCCGCACCCGATGCGGCAACAAGCCTTATGTAGCTGCTGACTAGCTGGAATATTGTTGAGCAGAACTGCTGGAGTGTCAACGAATTGCAGCAGGTGCACGAATTGAGTGCAGTGCATCTAACCGTTTCAAAGCAGTCGAACCTGAATTTTGAAATCGCGAAGGCAGCCCACCAGCTACTTTGGGCATGCTGATTGCACTACACCGCGACAGTTGTTCCCCACGCTTTCGCGATGCTTGAAACGGAAGTTGCTAAACGTCTCACGCATAAGCCAGTTACTACTTAGGCAATACTGGACGAGAATCTTCGCGAGAGCACCGAGCTACAAAAGCAGCACTCATTTTGGGAATTCGGGTGCTCACTTTGGATGGGGTTCTACATTGAAGGAACAGATGAAAATAATGGCAGTCAGGATCATCCTGGCCCTAGCCCTGATCACCGGATTGTCGAGTTTTGCGCGTGCCCAAGTTGCCGGTACGACGCCTACTTTATCCGCGCCGGGTACGACGCCTAATGCGCCGAACCTTCAGATCGTTTCCCCTAGGAACGGCCAGAAGCTGGCAGTGAATTTTGTAAACGTCCGGTACCAGGTGACAAACCCGGCGGCAGCCGTCAACAACATGCCGAATTTCCAGGTTCAACTCGACGGCGGTGATCCAGTCCGGACTAGCTCGACGGACCACACCTTCACAGGGTTGCGGCCCGGAGAACACACAGTCACGGTTTACCTTGTTGATGCGAACGATACTCCGATCTTGGGAACACGCACTGAGGTCAGGTTCGTGGTGGCTCCGCCGCAGAACGCGCCGGCGCCGGGACCTGACGGAGGTTCTGCTCAGGCGGGATCAGCCCGACTGCTGAACGCGTCGCTGCAGCAGGATACTTCGCAGTCGGCGACCGGCGCGAGTGAGCAGGCAGGCCAACAGTCCCAGGACGATGGCTCTCCTCTGCCGTCCACGGGCAGTGCCCCTCCGCTGCTCTCTGTAATTGGGTTCGGAATGTTGGTCGGCGGCATCGTCTCTGCACTTAGAACGAGGTGATCACGGCGGAGATTCGTCTGGAATAAGTTCTGAACTGCTTCCTGTACTGCGGTTGAGCCCCAGCGGTTCCGGACTGACGCTCAGTTGCGGTGCTTTCAAATTTCGCATCCCATTTGTCGTGCCTGATTGGTGCAGGGAGAGTTGTGCGGGTGCGAATGCCTAGCCGAAAGAAACTCAGTCGTTTTCTTCCCTTTATCCTGATGTCAGTAGGTGCGACATTGCTTTTCTATGTTGGTGTCCAGTACTGGACCATGTACTCGGAGCAACAACGTCTGGCACGGGAGTGGGAAGAGCAACAAGTCAAGCGCCAAGTTCCCGGAGTGGAGTTCGCTGACGACGGCCTGACGCGCATGTCGATTCCAAAGATAAAGCTAAATGCCGTTGTGGTTGAGGGTACCAGCCACAAAGCATTGCTGCGCGGCCCCGGACACGTCGAGAACACGCCGGCACCGGGCGAGAATGGCAATTCCGTTGTTACCGCACACCGGGACACTTTTTTCCGGCGCATCTACGAACTCTCAAAGGGGGACCTCATTACCGTCCAGCGGAACGGCAAGGCATTCAACTACGAAGTGACCGGCAAGAAGATCGTCGATCCGAGTGACATCTCGGTTTTGAAAAACAGTAAGGATCCACGTCTGACCCTGATCACCTGCTATCCCACGTATTACATCGGGCCGGCCCCTGAGCGGCTCGTGGTTTTCACGAAGATGGCCGAGGAAAGCCATGCTGCACTTCGGAACGCTTCCCAGGCTCCGCCGAACGGATCCGGCGCCGTCGCACCGCGTTGAGCAATGGCCGCAAAATCTCTTCGCTCACAGACAACAGGATCTTTCGAGCGTTCATCACGGAAATGAGCGGACTGGCCTCGTCGAAAGGCTCGGGGTGCTCATCTCCGCTGTAGGCCCCGTTCTTACGTTTTGACCAGGAGGCCAGCAGTGAAACTGCATCGCTTCGAAGTACCCGGTCTCGCACATTATTCATATTCGATCGAATCACAAAAACAGGCGGTCATCATTGACCCTAAGCGCGATGTCGATACTTATCTTCGGTACGCTGCCGAGAACACTCTGCGCATAAGCCACGTACTCGAAACGCATATTCACGCCGACTTTGCCTCAGGTGCGCCTGCGTTAGCGAAAGCGTCAGGCGCGGAACTATGGGTCAGCGCACACGATCGTGGCGAGCAGTTTGAGTATGAATTCGAGCACGTCGCGTTCAAAGACGGCCAGGAACTCCGTATCGGAGATGTCCGGCTCGTCGCCATTCACACCCCGGGACACACGCCCGAACACTTAAGCTTCCTTCTTCACGACGAAAGCCGCGGTAAGGCTCCCTCATCACTGTTGTCGGGCGACTTCGTATTTGTCGGCTCTTTTGGCCGGCCCGATCTGCTTGGCGAGGACTCAAAGTACGAACTGGCGTCGCAGCTGTTTGACAGCGTTCACCACAAAATTGCCAACCTCCCCGACGGTGTGGAGGTTCTTCCCGCGCATGGTGCTGGTTCTTTGTGCGGCTCCGGCATGGCACAGCGAGAGCAATCGACGCTGGGATACGAACGCGCCTGCAATCGGTGGTTTGCTGAAAGCGACAAACGCCAATTCGTCGACCACGTACTGACCGACGTTCCTCCTTTCCCGGATTACTATCGGCGTATGAAGAAGGTGAACGCCGCAGGACCGAAACTGTTCGAAGACACACCAGGAAATCGAGCGCTCTCAGCTTTGGAGTTCCGTGCTGAGATGGAACGAACGCGTGCAGTTATCATCGACCTGCGCCGTCCGGAAGCCTTTGGAGGCGCACACATTCCCGGAGCGTTCAACATTGGATCGGGGCCGCTGTTATCGGTCTGGGCGGCTTGGGTCGTGCCCTACGACACTCCCATTCTGCTCGTTGGGGACAACTCCACTGATTACGACGAGGCGCGTCGCGCTCTGCTTCGCGTCGGTTTCGACGACACAGTGGGATGGCTGCATGGTGGGATGGCTGCGTGGATCGCCGCCGGGTACGAACTTAGTCACGTCTTGCAGGTTTCGGTGGGAGACATGCATGATCTGCTCATGCGTGGGGCCCACCTCATCGACGTGCGAACCGATGGCGAATGGAACGACGGTCACGCCCCGGGCGCTAAGCACATATTCGGCGGCTATCTGCCGAAAAGAGTTGAGTCCATCCCTGACGATCGCCCGGTATTCACCGTGTGCGGAGGCGGATATCGGTCGAGCCTTGCCACAAGCATCCTAAAGCGCTCAGGAAGGAGACAGGTGGCCAACGTCAGCGGAGGCATGAGGGCGTGGAAGGAGCGAGGACTGCCACTTGTGTCCGACGACACCTACTCTCGTCAGAAGGCTGCCTAGCTCCCGTCAACGAAACCACGTGCTGCATCCAAGCAGCCAGGAGAGTTAATTGGAGTGAAGACCTGGGACGTCGTGATTGTCGGCGGCGGCATTATCGGCGTGTCTGTTGCGCTGAGTCTCAGCAAGCACGGCGCGGAGGTCCTCGTAGTAGACAAATCTGAGCCCGGGCGCGAAGCCAGCCACGCTGCCGCCGGAATGCTTGCTCACTGTGAACAGTCCTTAGCACTAAGGACACTGGCGACCGCCAGCGCTCGCCTCTACCCCGAGTTCGTTCACGAGATCGAAGATGAATCGGGCGGCAGGGCCGACTATCGCCGCGACGGTACCATAGTTTTTCTGACCGGCGAGGAGGAGGAACCGTTTTGCGACGGAGCGCGACGCCTTGACTCTGCCGAACTCGCTGAACTGGAGCCAAAACTGGGAATGCCTGAAGCCGGTGCGGCATGGCTGCCGGAAGCTAGCGTCGATCCTCGCGCCTTGATTGCCGCTGTTATAAAAGCTGCTAAGCACCGTGGAATCCAATTCGCATCGGGCGCTCCCGTTACAAGCGTCGATACGTCAAATCTGGGCGTTTCTGGCGTCAGTACTCCGAAAACGCGATTTCCCGCGGCCGCAGTCGTGAACTGCGCGGGTGCATGGGCTGGAGAGATATCCGGACCGCTTTCGTTCCCGATGCGCCCCGTTAAAGGGCACATGCTCGACGTCATCCCAGGCTCCTTGTTCGCCGCACATGCCAGCGCGACAGCACCTCCCGCCCAACCCGAGAATCCCTTACTACGGCACGTTGTGCGCGCGCCCGGCGTGTACGTCGCACCTCGCACCGACGGACGAGTCATGATCGGGTCCACCGTGGAGGAAGCCGGGTTCGACAAGCGCGTGAACCCCGATACAATCCAGCAACTCCACCAAGCAGCCGCGAACGTCGTGCCCGAACTCGGCGAGGCAAAAATCCACGAAGCTTGGGCTGGGCTTCGCCCTTGTACGCCCGACAATCTGCCCATCCTGGGAAGGACGACGGTAGACGGGTACTACATTGCGGCCGGCCACTTCCGGGACGGCATCTTGCTGGCACCTATCACGGCAAAGCTGATCGCCCAGGTGGTTCGAGGCGAACAACCAGATATCGACCTCGCATCCTTCTCGACTAATCGTTTCGCCACCGAACATCGCCTGTGAAACGGGACTCGAGAACTGCGTCGCGCTCAGCCGAGTTCGCCACAGATAGATGGCGGTGATACACTTTCCCGTTTGCTTTCGTACAAACCAGCGCTGAACTGAAGGAGAGAGTATGTCTTCCGCTGCTGTCAGCTACGCACGCGAGAACAAAGAGCGGTTCTTGAACGAACTAAAGGATCTGCTGCGCATCCCCAGCGTCAGCACACTCGAGGAACACAAGGGGGACATACAGAAGGCCGCATCGTTTGTAGCCGACGAACTCAAGCGCATCGGCTTCGAGAATGTCGAAATTATCGCCACAAAGGGACATCCACTCATCTACGCAGACTGGCTCCATGCCGCCGGCAAGCCGACCGCGCTCTGCTACGCGCACTACGACGTTCAACCGGCAGAACCGTTGGATGAGTGGGTCACGCCTCCGTTCGAGCCAACCGAACGCAACGACAACATCTATGCGCGAGGCGCTGTCGATGACAAAGGCCAGCTCTGGATGGAAGTGAAGGCGTTCGAATCGCTCTTCAACACACACGGCGGCAAGTTGCCCATTAACGTGAAAGTCATTTTCGAGGGTGAAGAAGAAGTTGGCGGCGAGGCCATCGCGACTTACATCCGAGAGCACGGTGATCGCTTGAAAGCCGACTTCGCGCTGGTGTGCGACACCGAGTTGTTCGCGCCGAATCTCCCGACTCTCTGCGTAGGCCTCCGTGGTCTTGTTTACACCGAAGTGGAAGCCGTCGGCGCCAAGACCGACCTGCACTCCGGCATGTATGGCGGTGCGGCTCCGAACCCGCTCATCGCGCTCGCGCAGATGATCGCCAAGATGAAGGACGAGAACGGCAAGATCCTCATCCCCGGCTTTTATGACGCGGTGAAGGAACCGACCGCCGACGAACTCAAGGCTTGGGAAGCCCTGCCCTTTAATGAAGAGCACTACCGCCAGACTGAGGTCGGCAGCACCGTTCTGACTGGCGAGCCTGGCTACTCAGTGCTCTATCGCACTTGGGCGCGTCCGACGCTGGAAGTTCATGGTATGCCCGGCGGCTTTATCGGCCAGGGCGCAAAGACGGTCATTCCGGCCAAGGCGAGCGCCAAAATATCCATGCGCCTTGTACCCAGTCAGGACCCTGAGGACATCCTGAAGAAGTTCACAGCGTTCGTGAAAGAGATCACGCCAAAGGGTATTCAGACCAACGTCAAAGTACACAGTAAAGGCCCGGCGAGCGTCGTTGACACAAACAACAAATACGTCAAGGCCGCCAATGAAGCCCTACACGAGATCTTCAAAAAGGATACGGTTTACATCCGGAGTGGCGGGTCGATCCCGATCGTGTCCGACTTCTCCAACGAACTGAAGATTCCCTCGGTGATGATGGGCATGGGCCTACCCGACGACAACCTGCACGCCCCGAACGAGAAGTTCCACATTCCGAACTTCTATCGTGGCATTGAGGCCGTCGCGCGCTTTTTCGAAATTCTCGGAGATAAGGCGTAGCGGCGAATCCGAAACTACCAAATAAACCGCAACGAAACCGGCCTCTCGCGAGAGAGGCCGCTCTTCTTAGGTGGCAGTGTCGGATCATCCGTCCATCCGCTCAACCGTTCATCCGATGTTTCAGTCTGCCTGTCCCGGCTCTGGCTCCGCAGCCGGCATATGCGCTTTCACGGGCAGCAACCCGCGCACGATCACATACAGCACCGGGATGATGAACAGGTTGAGGAACGTCGAAACGATCATGCCGCCAAACACTGTGGTTCCCACGGAATGACGTCCGGCCGCGCCAGCGCCCGTTGCGAAAACCAGCGGCAGCACACCCAAGATGAACGCGATTGAAGTCATCAGGATGGGCCGCAAACGCAGCCGAGCCGCTTCAATTGCAGACTCAACCAAGCCCATGCCCTTGTCCTGCAGCTGTTCGGCGAACTCAACAATCAGAATCGCGTTCTTGCTTGCCAGACCGATGAGCATCACCAGTCCGATCTGGCAGTAAACATCGTTTTGCAACCCGCGCAACGCCTGCGCGCCCAATGCACCCAGCACCGCCATCGGCACGGACAAGAGAATGATGAACGGAAGCACGAAGCTCTCGTACTGGGCCGAGAGCGTCAAATAGACGACAAGCAAGCCAAGCCCGAAGAGGATGAACGACTGTCCGCCAGACTCGATCTCTTCCAACGAAAGTCCGGTCCATTCGAAACCGTAGCCGGCGGGTAGGGTCTGTCTGGCTACTTCCTCCATGGCCTGAATCGCCTGACCTGAGCTGTAGCCCGGGGCGGCGGAACCGTTGATTGCAGCCGTGCGGAACAGGTTGTAGTGACTGATGATGCTGGCGTTGGTGTTTTCGCGGACGCTGACAAGATTGTCCAGGGGCACCATCTGGCCGTTTTCGGAACGCACGTAGTACTCCCGTAGGTCGTGCGGTTGCGCGCGGAACTGCTTGTCTGCTTGCACGTAGACGCGGTACGAACGGTTGTTGAAGTCGAAATCGTTCACGTATTGCGAGCCCATGTAGACCTGTAAGGCCGATGAGATTTGCGTGAACGGCACGCCCAGGCTCTTGGCTTTCTCGCGATCGACGTCGATGACAAACTGCGGATCGGTGGCGCTGAAGTCGCTGAACAGTCCTTGCAGTTCCGGCCGCTGGTTCCCTTTAGCGATGAAATCCCGCAGCACGCGCTGCAAATCCTCGAGCGTACCGCTGCCCGTCTGCTGCAACTGGAACTGGAACCCGCCATACTCACCCAAGCCTTGTATCGGCGGAGGCAGGAACGGCACCACGGTGGCCTCCTGAATGCTCATTAGCGGTCCGCGCATCTTGTTCACGATTGCTTCCGCCGAATGCTCGTCGCCTCTACGTTCGCGGATGTCCCTCAGGTTAATGAATATCAGCCCACGGTTTGAAGCAGCGCCGCCGAAGCTGAAACCCGGCACAGAGAACACGCCCGTAATGTCTGGATTGTTACCCAGCATCTTGGAAGCCTTGTCGGTCACGTTCGACGTATATTCGAGCGACGCTCCCGGGGGTGCCTGCACGGCAACAATGAAATAGCCGCTGTCTTCGTTGGGCACGAAGCTAGTGGGCACACTTCGATACACGAGGTAGGTGAGTCCGAGGCCGATAAGGAAGACGGCCACCATCGCCAGCCTTCTGCGAGTCAGGACATTGAGCATCCTGATGTAGCCGCGATTCCCGCCGTCTAACACTTTGTTGATAGCTCGAAACAGCGGATTCACGTTCTTGTTCGTCGGCTTTAGGAGCAAAGCCGTAAGCGCCGGTGAAAGCGTCAGCGCGTTGAACGTTGAAATTGCGATTGCAAACGCAATCGTCAGCGCAAACTGCTGGTAAAGCAGCCCAGTCGTACCTGGAAACAGTGACACCGGCACGAACACCGCGATCAACACCAGCGAGGTCGCAATTACCGCGCCTGTAACCTCCGCCATCCCAACTTCCGACGCTCGTCGAGCGTTCGCAATGCCTTCGTCAATATGGCGCTCCACGTTCTCAATTACCACAATGGCGTCGTCAACAACTAACCCTGTAGCCAGCGTAATTCCGAAAAGCGTCAGAGTGTTGATTGAGAAGTCGAACAGCTTTATGAAAGCGAACGTCCCGATTAGCGAAACCGGAATCGTAATCGCCGGGATGATGGTGCTGCGCCAGCTTTGGAGGAAGAGGAAGATGACGAGGATGACTATGATGATCGCCTCGATTAGCGTCTTTAGTACCTCTTCAATCGACTGCCCGACCGCCGTTGTGGTGTTGAATGCAACCTGATACTTCAGCCCCGGCGGGAACTGCTTTGACAGCCGTTCCAGTTCTGCCCTGACACCCTTGTCCACATCCAAGGCATTCGCGTTCGTAAGCTGCAGGATGCCAAGACCTAGCGCGCTGTAGCCGTTGAAGCTCAGGTTTGACCCGTAACTCTCAGCTCCAAGTTCGGCCCTGCCAACATCGCGCAGCAGCACCAATGAACCGTCTTCCGAGCGCTTCAGAACAATTTGGTCGAACTCCTTGGGAGTTACGAGTCGGCCAACCGCTCGCACGCTGATCTGGTATGCCTGCCCCGGCATGGATGGCTGGTCACCGACTTGGCCCGCTGCTACCTGCACATTCTGCTCGCGAAGTGCCGACACTACGTCCTGAGCGGTGAGTTTGCGAGCGGCAAGCTTCACGGGATCCAGCCAAAGCCGCATCGCGTACTTGCGCTCGCCGAAGATGATGACGTCGCCCACGCCCGGTACGCGCTTGAGCGCGTCCTTCACATAAACATCGAGGTAGTTGCTGATGAAAAGCGGATCGTACTGGCCTTTGTCGGCATAAACGCCCACCGCCATTACGAACGAGCCGGAGTTCTTATTCACCGTTACGCCGGTGGTTTGCACCTCGCCGGGTAGACGCCCCAGTGCCGTCGAGGCGCGGTTCTGCACATCTACGGCGGCAATGTCTAGATCGCGCGTGATATCGAAAGTGGCGGTTATGCTACTTGACCCATCATTGCCGCTGCTGGAACTGATATACCGCATTCCCTCGGCACCATTGATTGCCTGTTCCAGCAGCGTGGTCACACCGGTCTCAACCGCTTGGGAGTTAGCTCCGGTATAGAAGCTGCTCACGGTGACCTGCGGAGGAGCGAGCTGCGGGAATTGCGCGATGGGCAGAGTGGGAATCGCGATCGCACCGGCGAGAATGATGAGGAGAGCGCAGACCGTCGCGAAAACCGGGCGGCTGATGAAGAATTTGACCATTGTTGATGCTCCCGCGCTCTAAGATTGCGGCTGAACGGGCATGCCGTCGGTGAGCATCTGCACGCCGCTGATGATGATGCGCTCGCCGGCCTTTAATCCTTCCTGAACGACATAGTCGTTATCGACGAGATCACCCACCTTAAGTGGCCGCTGCCTTGCCACCGGCTTGCCACCGTTGTCGTCCACTACAAAAGCGAAGATTTGAGCGCCCAATCTGGACACAGCGGTGACTGGCACCACAGGCATTTGGCGTTCGCTCCACAACATACGTGCCCGCACCACCTGGGCATTGCGAAATCGACCATCGCCGTTAGGGAGGGAGGTCTTGACGAGCAGCAATTGGCTGTCGGGATCGACCCTGGGCGAGATGAACGTAACCTTCGTCCGAACCGGGCTGCTGCCATCCGTGTAGATTACGACCGGCATGCCCAGTCGCACATCGGCCGCCTTATCGGCTGGCAAAGAAATGTATGCTTCCAGTTCCCCCCGCTGATCCACTGTCGTGAGCTGAGTCTGAACGGAGACACGGTCGCCGACACGCACCGGAATGTCGCCCACGATGCCCGGTTCCGGTGCCTTAACCGTGTAGTACCGAAGCTGCTCGCGCTGCTCACGTATGGATGCGTCGCTAGCCGCAACATCGGCCTGTGCCGCCCGGAACGCCGATTGCGCCTGGTCGAGATCCTGACGGCTGATTACGCCCGCGGCATACAACTGTTTGCGGCGCTCGAGTTCGCGACGGTTGTAGTCCAGCGTCGCACGCTTGGCGTTCCGCGTGGCAACCTGGTTCACCACTGAAGCCTGTTGCTTGTCCGGATCAATCTCGAGCAGTCGCGTACCACGTTGCACGCGGTCGCCCGCCTGCACGTAGATCCGCGTGATATAACCTTCCACCTGAGGCTGGATGATTGCCGAGTTCCGCGAACGCAAGGTGGCGAGATATTCCGTTGAGTCGGCTACCTGCTTCAGTTGCGCAGGCTGAACCTTCACCGGCATAGCCTGCCCACCGGGTCCCGCAGCACCGGGACCGTTCCCGTCGCCCGCGGCCGAGGCGTCGCCACTGCAGCCAACCCCAACGACAACCAAGAAGATCACTGCTACAAGGGACGTAAGGTGAAGCTGGATATGCCGAGTTGACCGGCGGTTCATTCGTACTCCTCTGGCGTTCTGCGCGGAGACAGCAGCAGGTTAGACACTTAGACGTGAAGAGCCAGGGAAAGGTTCTCGAATCGACCGATTCTAAGAACGGAAGATCGCATACGTGCGAATCGTTGCTTTCCCGCTCGATTAGGGGTACTCTCTGTCTAGCTCAGCGGTTCTCCCACCTCAGTTTCCTTCTTGCAAAGCACGCTCTTGTGTTGCCGAGATGTGCACCATTTACGGTGCAGGCTCGCAAGCGCCAAACGTGAGTTGCTGCATTTTCTGTGCAATATGGCGTAGCATTTGCACCAGCTACGCTACATATAGTGGTTTGTTCTTGACCGGGCGTTACTCTGTGGGTACAGTGGGGCACGCATGGGGCTCACGTAAACGATGTTTGAGTGACGGCCACGGTTGCAAGGGGCCTGCGGCCCATTTGCTGGCAGCATTTCATCCCTGATCGGCGTCAGGTCGGGGCCCCGTTAGAGGAGTTACAGTTGCTCAAACTCAAGAAGCTGCAGATTCTCGGTTTCAAGTCCTTCTGCGATCGTACCGAACTCCGCTTTAGCGGCGACGGCGTAGCCGCCATCGTCGGCCCGAATGGCTGCGGAAAATCGAACATCGCTGACGCAATCACGTGGGTGCTGGGAGAGCAGTCCGCAAAGAGCTTGCGCGGAAGCCGCATGGAAGACGTTATCTTTGCTGGCACACGTAACCGCAAGCCGACAGGCATGGCGGAAGTGACGCTCACGCTTGTGGATCCCGGCACGTACGACGGCCCAATCGACGAGGAACCCGAGATCGAAATCCGCGATGACATGCCCGTCGAGGACTGGGATGAAGAGACCATCCGCGCGGAATCAGCAGCCGAAGTCGAAGCCTACACGGAAGAAGTTCGCCCCGGTCAGGTTGACGAAGTCCCCGCCGCTGAAGCACCCGCCGATGCCGCTCAGTCCACGCCAGCAGCCGCAGCGGGCGAGGGCGTAGCGTCGGTCGAAAGCGTAGCCCCGAGTTCCAGTCCGGCGAGTCCCGAGTCGTCGGTTGCGTCAGGCGCTGCCCCGGAGCAGCTAGAAAACCAGGCGACAGCAGCAGGACCTGAGAACGCTCGGGCACAGGTCACCGCCGCCCCGCAAGTCGTCCTGAAGATAAGGCGCCGCAAGTTCAATCGCACTCCCCTGAAGAAGGGTGAGATCGTCGTAACTCGCCGCCTTTTCCGCTCTGGCGAAAGCGAATACCTGCTGAACCATAAGCTGTGCCGCCTGCGCGACATTCAGGACATCTTTATGGGCACGGGTCTTGGCCCGGAGTCCTACGCCATCATCGAGCAGGGCCGCATCGGCCAGATTCTGTCGAGCAAGCCAACCGACCGCCGCGCAATCATCGAGGAAGCCGCCGGCATCACCAAGTTCAAAACCAAGAAGCGATTGGCCGAAGCTCGCCTCGAAGAAGCCAAGCTTAATCTGAACCGCGTAAACGACATTTTTGAAGAAGTGACGCGGCAGATGAACTCTCTGAAGCGCCAGGCCGCGAAAGCCGAGCGCTATGCCCGGCTGCGCGACCAGATGCGCGAGAAACTCCGCGTGGTGCTGGCCAGCAAGTTCGCCGCGCTGCAACTGGAGAAGACGCAACTCGAAGCTGAACTCACGGCAATCACAGAAGAGTTGCACATTCGCACGGACGCCGTGCGACAGATGGAGTCGGAACAAGGCGAACGCACCCAGCGCGGGTACGAAATCGAAACCGAACTGCGCAATGTTCGCCAGCGTTTGAGTGAGATCGCACTCGAAACCGATCGCGCCACCGCGAAGCGCCGCAATAACGAAGAACGCTGCGCCGAACTCGACCGACGCTCAGAGGCCGCCCGCGCCGAACTCGGCCAGACCCAGGAAAAGCAAGCGACCCTCGAAGCCGAGCGCGAGCAAAACCGCCTGACGCTCCAGACCGCCGCGAACGACGTATGCGCCGCGCAGCAGTCACTTAATACACGCCAGCAGGAGGCGCAGGCCGCTGCCGCCACGCTGGCGAATACCGAACGTGAGCAGGAACAGCGCCGGGTTGCCATAATGCAGGCTGCGAATGACTCGGCGAACATCCGCAACCGCGTCACGCAAGCCGAAGAGAACATCGCGTCGCTCGAACGGGAGACGCAGCGCCTCCAGAGTGAAATCGCCTCGGCCAACATTCAACTTGAGAGCTTTGGAGGAGAACGCGGGCAGTTGACGGTTGAGTTCGAATCGGCGTCCGTGAAAGTCAGTTCGCTCGCTGCGCAGATCGCAGAGGCACGTGAGACCTTACACGCCAAGCGCGCTGCCGAAGCCGACTCCAAGCGCCGTCTCGACGGACTCCGCGCAGAATTTGCTTCCCTGCAAGGCAAGCGTTCGTCTCTGGAAGCCGTCATCGCCGAACACGGCTACTCGACAGATTCCGTGCGGCGACTGTTCCAGTCTGGAGCCATGCAGAACGGCTTCAAGCCGGTTGGCGTGCTCGCTGACTTCCTCGAAGTCGAGGACCGCTTCGAACATGTCGTAGACGATTTCCTGCGCGACGAACTCAACTACATCGTCGTGAAGAGCTGGGACGCCGCCGATCACGGTCTGAACCTCCTCCGTACTGATGTCGATGGCCGCGCGACATTCATGGTCCACCCCGAGGACTCGCAGGCAAAGTTCTCCTTCACCGTGGACGAGGCCGCCGCCCAGGCCGCAGCCCCCCGTCGCGATGGTATTGTGCCTCTGAAGCACGCCATCCGCGTACTCGACGGGTTCGGCAAGTCGCTCGAAGTCATCCTGCCGAAGCTGCGCGACGGCTACATCGTCCCTGACGCTGGCGTCGGCCGCGAACTGGCTCTGGAAAATCCAGACGCTTTCTTCCTGTCGCACAGCACAGGTGAGTGCTTCCACAACGTGACCGTCACCGGCGGCAAGCAGCGCGCCGAAGGTCCTCTGGCCATGAAGCGCGAGTTGCGCGACGTCATGCGCCATCAGAACGAACTGGAGCACGCCCTTCGCGACGAAGAATCGAAAGTCGGCACGCTGGGCCGCGAGATCACCGAGATCACAACGCTCATCGAGAGCCTGGAAGCCGAGCGCCGCGAGAGCGAAAAGCAGGCTATGACCAGCGGCCACACGCTCAAGCAACTCGACTCCGAAATGGAGCGTGTCCGCGGACGCCTTGCCACCTACGAGCGTGAACTCGCCCGAGTCGGCCAGGAGAAAGCGGCAAGGCAGTCCTTCATCGCCGAGAAGAGTGCCGAACTGGCCCGCACCGAGCAGCGCCGCGCCGAACTCGAAGACGCAATGGCTTCCTCCCAGCAGGAACTCGCGCGTTTGCGCGAGGCCCGCGACGCCGCCGCACTCAGCGCTTCGGAAGTCCGCGCACAAGTCGCCGCCCTCGAAGAACGCCGCCGTGCCGCCGCGCAGGCACTACAACGAATCGAATCGCTCGTCGCCGAAGTTTCCGGCCGCGTTAAAGCCCTCCACTCGCAAATCGAGTCTGCTGCGATGGAGAAGACGCAGCGCGAAGCCGAGAGCGTCGAGCTTGGCGAAAAGCTGATCGTTCTCGCCGCCGAGCGCGAACAGGCCCAAGTCCGTGAATCGGAGCTCCAGACGGAAACCGAACAGGTACGCGCCCGTCTCGCAGAACTCGAAGAGCAGCTCCGCGCTGCGCGCGAGTCAATGGACGCCGCTCGCGACCGCCGTGGCGAACTGACCACTTCCGTCGCCCGCCTCGAAACAAACGCGCAACACATGACGGAAACGTCGGTCGCCGAACTTGGTGTAACCCCGACTGACCTCATCGCCGACGAAGCCGTCCTAAAGGTCGAAGGCGAAGCCCTCGCGACCGAGGACGCGGAATATCACGAGTTACGAGCAAAGCTCGACAACTTCGGGGCCGTGAACATGATGGCCCTCGAGGAGTACAACGAAACCTCGCAACGCCACACGTTCCTCGACACTCAGCGCAAGGATCTGCTCGATTCCATCGCCAACACGCAGGAGACGATCCGGGAAATCGAGACCATCTCGAAACAAAAGTTTGAGGAAGCGTTCCACGCCATCAACGACAACTTTACCCGGACATTCACGAAGCTTTTCGGCGGCGGCCAGGCCTTTATGAAGCTTACCGACGAAGAGAACTCGATGGAGAGCGGCATAGACGTTGTTGCGTCGCCCCCGGGGAAAAAGTTGCAAAACGTGCTGCTGCTCTCGGGCGGCGAGAAGGCCCTAACCGCGCTCTCGCTGTTGGTCGGTATCTTCCAGTATCAACCGAGTCCGTTCTGCATTCTGGACGAAGTCGATGCCCCGCTGGACGAAACGAACGTAGGCCGGTTCACCGAACTCGTGCGCGAGATGAGCACGCATACACAATTCATCCTGATTACGCACAGCAAGAAGACGATGAGCATTGCTCCCGTGATGTACGGGGTGACGATGCAGGAACCGGGAGTGTCCAAGCTGGTCTCGGTCCGATTCAACGAGGCTCAGGCCGTCGCGAGCGCGTGATAGTGGTGACTGTTGTGCTCGCCGGACGTCTAGCTCGCGAGGCTGCGAACAAGTTTTGTGCGGCCAACTCATTGTGTCTGGACGGGTCTCCCCGACCCGTCCGTTTTTTTCAACGCTTTCATATAGGGCGCCGATGTATCGTTTAACGATATCCACCTGATAGCGAAATTCTTTTTCACGATTGAGGCACTCCGAACCCGCGTAAATGGCTGTCAGGCGAATCACGCTCGCGCTGTCAATCAAATTTCTGCTACAGTAATTCTTCGCCCGGAAAGGTCCGATTTCGGACGTTGACAAACACCGCCCGCTGGCTAGAATACCCAAGTCTCTTAGCGAGAAAGATTCCGCCGTGATACACGAACAACAATCCGCCGTTCTGCTGCGAACAGATTTCAAAGAGCTCGAGCTTCATGCAACCGGAAAAGTGCGCGACGTTTACCGCGTGGACAGCGACCGCCTGCTCTTCGTCGCCACGGACCGCATTTCAGCTTTCGATTACGTCCTCGCTTCTGGAATTCCGGAAAAGGGGCGCGTGCTGACACAGATTTCGCTTTTCTGGTTCGATTTTTTGAAAGACATCGTCCCGAGCCACCTGATCACTGCCGACGTGAACCTCTACCCTGACCAGTTGCAGAAGTACCGCGACCAACTTGTGGGCCGCTCGATGCTGGTTACCAGAGCAGAGATGTTCCCAGTTGAGTGTGTCGTTCGTGGGTATCTTTCCGGGTCTGGCTGGAAGGAATACAAGCAGAGTGGCGCCGTTTGCGGAATTTCGCTGCCGCAGGGATTGCGTGAGTCGGATAAGCTTCCAGAACCGATCTTCACGCCGGCCACCAAGGCAGTTGATGGCCACGATGAAAACATTCCGTTTGAACGCATGACCCAGATCGTCGGTCGCGAGATGAGCGAAAAACTGCGCGACCTCAGCCTGCGTGTGTACAAAAAGGCTGCGAATTACGCTGCCGAGCGCGGCATTATCATCGCGGACACCAAGTTTGAATTCGGCATGACCGCGAACGGGATCACGCTTGCCGACGAAGTGCTCACTCCAGACTCGTCACGCTTCTGGCCAGCTGACACACATGCCCCAGGCAAAGCGCAGGACTCCTACGATAAGCAGTACGTCCGAGACTATCTAGAAGAGATCCGTTGGAACAAGCAACCGCCCGCCCCGTCGCTACCGGAAGCGGTGCAGCGCAGGACGACCGAGAAGTATGTTGAAGCTTATCGGCGGCTGACTGGCCGCGATCTGCTGTCCGCCTGAACATGAGCGGCCTTGATTGGCTAATTGCCGGCATCGTCGTAGTGTCCGTGTTGTTGGCGGCCTCGCAGGGCTTTTTCTTTGAATTGTTCTCGCTGGCCGGGGTCGTTGTAGGCTACCTGGCCGCTGTGTGGGGCTACGGACGGCTAGCGCCGTGGTTCGCGCCGTTTGTGAAGTCTGCCTGGGTGGCAGACATAGCGGGCTTTTTGACAATCTTTATCACTATCGTGTTGCTGGCGGGTGTCATAGCCCGCCTTGCCCGATGGTTCTTCAAGGAAGCAGGCCTTCGCTGGTTCGATCGCCTTCTGGGCGCCGCCTTCGGACTAGTGCGCGGCCTGCTTTTCGCGGCAGTGTTCCTGTTGGCTTTGACTTCTTTTGCGCCGGACACGAAGATGCTGGCACGTTCCTCGATCGCTCCTTACGTGCTGGTTGTCGCCAGAGCTGCCGTTTGGGTCGCGCCTGCGCAGGTGAGGGCCCGCTTTGATGATGGTTTAAAGGCTTTGCGTGACTTCCGTGTTCGACCTATCGGCCCTGTCGGCCAGCCAAAGGAGCAGATCAGCACCAATGATGTGACGAGAAATGACTCGGCGACGAACGGCGATCGCGCGAGATGATGAACACGATGGAACTGTAAGACTTTGCAATTGGGGGAGAGAGGCAAGTGAAGGATCAGCTCGAAGCACTGGTTTCCCAGATGTATAAGAGCGGTATTTTATATTCCGAGGCCGTTCGCGAATTCAAAAAGAGATTCATCATAAATGTGCTCCAGGAGTGCAATGGGAATCAATGCAAGGCCGCCCGCGAACTTGGCATGCACCGCAACACATTGAGCCGCACGATTGCCGAACTCGAACTCGATATTCGTAGCCTGAGGAATGGAGCGCGCCGGCCGCCGCGCAGTGCCCGTCCTGTGGTCCTTGAAGCGAAGAAGGTTGCCCGCTGAGCGCAAGCCTCTGACCGGCGCATGCTTCTGCAGAAGTGCGAGGCGTTCTTCGCAGGAAGTTAAAGCACAAAATTAAGGCCTCCCGCGAGGGAGGCCTTGTTGATTTGCACTTGAAAGTGGACTACGAGGGCCGTTTACGAGTTGCCGGCTTCTTCGCAGGTGCCTTCTTCGCCGGTGTTGCTGCTTCGGCTTGTTTGCCGACGAGGGTTCCCTTCGTCATGGTGATCATGAAGGGGTTCCCAGTGAAAGACGTCGGATAACCCTGGACCTGCACTTCCGCTCCGACTTTAGGCATCAGACGGGCCGGGATCGGAGCCACCATCGTAAGCTCAATGTCAGGCCTGTTAGCCTGAATATCTTCGTACGTGGCAGCGAGCGTCAGTTGGGTTGGAGTCGCGTTGATGACCTTCGCCACAAATGCGATCGGCTTTTCCTTAATCTGATTCCACACGACATCAGCAGCCTGCTGGTTGCCAGACGAGAAAACCATCTGGAACTCGTCAAAGCTCATTTCCTTGACCGGCTTGGTCTGCACCAGCTTAGCGGCCAGTTCGGCCGGGCTAGGTGCCGGGGCGATGCTGAAGCCCTCAGGAGGCAACGGCTGAGCGCTGGCCATCTGCACCAGTTCGTTCCAACCATCATCTCCGCCGTGATACTTGATGTATTTGGCGCGGCCATAGCGGGCAATGACCTGCTGCTGCTGAGGAACCTGCGCCGTCAAAGCAACGGCACGGGCGATGTACCACAGACCCGTCGGTTGCGGTGGCTCCTGTTCCAGATACGCCAGAGCCAGAGGATAGACGTTGCGGAGATTGGTTGGATCAGCCTGCACCGCAGCCTGCAGCGTCTGCACTGCGACTGGATAATTCTTCTGCGCAAGAGCGTTCTGGCCGACCGCGCCATTGAAGATCTGGGCGACCTGCGTCTTCAGCCTCTGCCAGTCGGCGTCAGCCATGCCTTCCGGCTTCGGCGCGGTCTGCAGTGCCTGCAATCCCTGCTGGCCGTACTGAGCCGCCTGAGCCAGATTCTGCTGCGGGTTCTGCCCTGCTTCGGCGGCTGCGCGAGCGCTGTAGGTCAGCAGAGCCAGAGCTTTAAGGTTGTTCGGGTCCGCCTGAAGAAGACGCTGTGCCGTTTCCGAGACCTTCGCCGCATTCCCGGCCTGTTCATAGGCTGCCATGAGCAGTTCCATGGCATCTGTCTTCATCACGCTATTGGGGTACTGCTGCAGGAAGCCTTCCAGCGCGATGGCTTTCTGGTTCGGATCCGTTTGGTTCATCGCGCCCATATAGGCGTTGTACTCAGCCGGATCTTTGATTTCTTTTTTCTGCTGCTGCGGCGCGGGCTGACCCGGTGCCGCCTGGGCGCCGGGAGCTTGGCCGGGTGCGGTCTGTGCGCCCGCGGCAGGCTGTTGTTCGGGAGCCTGTTGTTGCGGCTGCTGCGCCACAGCCAGGATCGCGAACATGACCATCAACACGACAATCGACTTCTTCATCGATAACTCCTTGATACGGTGGGAAGTGGCGACTTCGTGAAACACGCACGCGCAGCTGTGCACGCGCAGCGTCTCTCGCTCGGCACGGACCCGATAATGACCGCGCCAACAAAAGGCCCTTTACACGGCGACTACCGGTTCCGCCTCCTCTGCTCGCGCTTCTATAAGACTTTGTACCATAGCAGGTGCAGAGAGCAGGATTATAGGAATGTACGTCGCCTTAAGCAAGTTGCGTGCCTGATACTGACTTCCCTGTCACCTATGATGCAGATTCGCATGCTGCTGGATGCAGTAGCTGAATGCGCTCCATGCACCGAAACTACAATGTTTTCGCGGGTCGGAGGACACTCATGCAAGATACAGCGCAAAAAACACTGGCCGGACAGGTAGCCGTGGTCACGGGCGGAGGGGCCGGGATAGGCTCTGCTTTATCCACTACTATCGCGTCAATGGGCGCATTGGTCGCAATTTGTGGCCGCAGGCGTAAACCGCTTGAGCACACGGCGGAAGTCATCCGCCGCGATCACGGCAAAGCCGAGATAGTAGAGTGCGACGTAACAGATCTACGCTCAGTTGAGCGAATGGCAGCCCAGGTATCTGAGCGCTTCGGGCGGGCTGACATTCTAATCAACAACGCCGGTGTCGGATCCTTCTCCAGCCCCCTTCACGAACTCCCGCCCGATCAGTGGGATAATGTGCTCAATACCAACCTGCGCGGCGCATACTACTGTATCCGCGCATTCGCCCCCATGATGATCCGCGCGCGCTCGGGTCACATCATCAACATCTCCTCGATCGCCAGTAAGAACGCGCTGCGGAATGGTGCAGCGTACGCAGCATCAAAGTGGGGTCTGAACGGCCTAAGCTATTCGGTCGCAGAGGAACTGCGTGAATATGGCATTCGGGTCTCTGTCGTTTGCCCCGGCTCGACGAACAGCGATCTCAGTCCGCACACGGGAAAAAATCCGAACAAAATGCTCACGCCGAATGATATCGCTCATGTGGTTGCCATGCTCGTGATGCAGGCGCCGCAATCGTTCACGAGTGAGGTCGTAATTAGGCCGACGATGAAGCCTTAGTGAGCACCACGGACGATGACACTCCAGCCACATCTCCGTGCAGATGGACAGAGACTATCGGGTGCAGACGAGGCATTCGCATCGTTGTAATTATGACTTGCGAATGCTACCATCGCGGAACTTAGGGAATCCCCAGGAGGCTTTCAGCAAATGGCAGAAGAAAATAACGGCAATTCTTTCCTGTGGTTCTTGGCGGGGCTGGGTGTCGGCGCAGTGATCGGCGTGCTTTACGCTCCGAAATCAGGCGCGGAAACGCGCGAAGCAATCCGCGCAAAGTTTGAAGAAGGAAAAGAGTTTGTGACCGCGAAGGCTGGCGAAGCACGGGAACAGACAAGCGACTGGATGC
>Ga0196970_1000786_pt1 | contig 30121 bp, 27 predicted proteins | sample S1v_513CmetaG_FD_148672 | JGI IMG/M metagenome (GOLD analysis project Ga0196970, IMG submission 148672) | Soil microbial communities from Anza Borrego desert, Southern California, United States - S1+v_5-13C | ecosystem: Environmental > Terrestrial > Soil > Desert | place: USA: California... | reverse complement strand
CCGTCACGGTGGTGGGCTACATCGCCTACACCTTCCTGGTGTCGGAATGGCGCACCAAGTACCGCCGCCAGATGAACGAGGAGGACAGCCGCGCCAACACCAAGGCCATCGACAGCCTGCTGAACTATGAGACCGTCAAGTACTTCGGCAACGAGGAGCACGAGGCGCGCCGCTACGACAAGGCGCTGCAGTCGTATGAGAGTGCCGCGGTGAAGAGCCAGCAGAGCCTGTCCATGCTGAACGTCGGGCAGTCGGCCATCATCTCGGTCGGGCTGGCGGTGGTGATGGCGATGGCGGCGCGCGGCATCGTCAACGGCAGCATGACCATCGGCGACTTCGTGCTGGTCAACACCTACCTCTTGCAGCTCTACCAGCCGCTGAACTTCTTCGGCTTCGTGTACCGCGAGATGAAGCAGGCGATCATCGACATGGAGCGGATGTTCGAGCTGCTGGCCGTCGGCCGCGAGATCGCCGATTCGCCGGACGCCAAGCCGCTGGCCGTGACCGGCGGCGCCGTGGCGTTCGAGGACGTGGCCTTCGGCTACGACGCGCGCCGGCCGATCCTGAAGGGGGTGAGCTTCGAGGTGCCGGCGGGGAAGACGGTGGCCATCGTCGGCCCGTCGGGCGCCGGCAAGTCGACGATCAGCCGGCTGCTGTTCCGCTTCTACGACGTGTCGGGCGGGCGGGTGACCATCGACGGGCAGGACATCCGCAATGTGACGCAATCCAGCCTGCGGGCGGCCATCGGCATCGTCCCGCAGGACACGGTGCTGTTCAACGACACGGTGTTCTACAACATCGCCTACGGCCGCCCCGGTGCCAGCCCGGCGGAGGTGGAGCAGGCGGCGCGGCTGGCGCACATCCACGACTTCGTCATGGCGCTGCCCGACGGCTACCAGACCATGGTGGGTGAGCGGGGGCTGAAGCTGTCCGGCGGCGAGAAGCAGCGCGTGGCCATCGCCCGCACCATCCTGAAGAACCCCGCCATCCTGATGTTCGACGAGGCGACCAGTGCCTTGGACACCCACACGGAGCGGGAGATCCAGGCGAACCTGCGCGAGGTCAGCCGCGGGCGCACCACGCTGGTGATCGCGCACCGCCTGTCCACGGTGGTGGAAGCCGACGAGATCCTGGTGCTGGAGCAGGGCCGCATTATCGAGCGCGGCCGGCACGCGGAGCTGCTGGCGCGCGGCGGCGCCTACGCGGCACTCTGGGCGCGCCAGCAGGACACCAGCCAGGGGCCGGAGCCGGTGCCGGGCGTGCTGGCGCCGACGTAATGCCGCAGCGCGATTGCCCCCTCCCGGCTTCGCTGTCGCTCAGCCACCCTCCCCCGCTGCGCGGTGGAGGGTAGAGCGGCGGCAGTCCCCTCCACCGCCCTGGGCGGGGGAGGGTTAGGGAGGGGGCAAAAGCTTGCACATCAGGAGTTTCGATGGGCCCCACCCGCCACGCCCTGCGCGCCGCGACGCAGGCGATCCACGACCGGCTCGACCGGGCGCCGGTGCTGCGCCCGCTGACGGCGCCGGACCTGACCATGGAGGACTACCGCGCGGCGCTCGTGGCACTGCACGGCGTCCACGCGCCGGTGGAGGAACGGCTGGGCGGGGACGGCGGGCGGCTGGCCCTGCTGCGCGCCGACCTGGGCGACCTGGGCGTGGACGCCGCCGCGCTGCCGGTCATGGTCGGGCTGCCGGACCTGGGTGGGACGGCGGAGCGGCTGGCGGCGCGCTATGTCCTGGACGGGTCGGCGCACGGCGGGCGGGCGATGCTGCCCAACGTCAGCCGCGCGCTGGGCTTCGACGCGGCGCGCGGGGCGCGCTTCCTGGCGTCGGCCGGGATCGACGCGGCTGCCGGCTGGCGCGACCTGCTGGCCCGGCTGGAGGCGGAAATCGCCACCCCGGCGGCGCGCGAGCGGGCCTGCGCCACGGCGGTGGGGCTGTTCACCGCGATTGAGGATTGGCTGGGGCGTTGCCGCCGGGCGTGAGGGCGGCTAGTTTCCCGGTCATGACCACCACGCCAAACGATCCGGCCGCCCTGGCCGAGGCCGTGCGCCGCGGCGAGCGCCGGGCGCTCGCGCGCGCCATCACGCTCATCGAATCGACCCGCGCCGACCACCGCGCCCAGGCGGAAGCGCTGCTGGCCGCCCTGCTGCCGCACACCGGCAACTCGGTGCGCGTCGGCATCACCGGCGTGCCGGGGGTGGGCAAGTCCACCTTCATCGAGGCGTTCGGGCTGCACGTCATCGGCCGGGGGCACAAGGTGGCGGTGCTGGCCATCGACCCCACGTCGCAGCGCACCGGCGGCTCCATCCTGGGCGACAAGACCCGCATGGTCGACCTGTCGCGCGAGGAGGCGGCGTTCATCCGCCCCTCCCCCGCCGGGGCCACCCTGGGTGGTGTCGCGCGCCGCACGCGCGAGGCGATGCTGGTTTGCGAGGCGGCCGGCTTCGACGTGATCGTCGTCGAGACGGTGGGCGTGGGCCAGTCGGAGACGGCGGTGGCCGACATGGTGGACCTGTTCCTGCTGCTGCTGCTGCCGGCCGGCGGCGACGAGCTGCAGGGCATCAAGAAGGGCATCATGGAACTGGCCGACGTCATCGTCGTGAACAAGGCGGACGGCGACCTCGCCAACACCGCGCGGCACACGGTGGCCGACTACCGCCACGCGGTGACGCTGCTGCGCCACGGTGCCGACTGGCGGGTGCCGGTGCTGAGCTGCTCCGCCTTCGAGAAGCGCGGCATCGACGCGGTGTGGGACACCATCGGCGCGCACCGCACCGCCATGGAGAAGAACGGCACCCGCGGCGCGCGGCGCGCCGAGCAGGCGCGCGCGTGGCTGTGGAGCGAGATCCGCGAGACGCTGATCGACGCCTTCCGCGCCAACCCGCAGGTGCGCGCCGAACTGCCCGACCTGGAGGCCCGCGTCACCAGCGGCGGCCTGATCCCCACGGCGGCCGCGCGCACGCTGCTGGGGCATTTCCTGGGGCGCGAGGTGGGCGTGCGGGATTGAGGGACGGCGCCCGCGCGATTCCGCACTGCGGCGAATTTGTTGCACCGCAGCATTCCTTTGTGTAAATTATAGGCGGCGAAACCGGGTTTCGCCGGGGTGGCCGTGTGCCTTCGGGCCCGCCGCCGGTCCTGCGCAGCGCCTCCGGGCTTTGCGCCCGCCGCCGCGGGACGCCTCCGTTCAAACTCGCGTTTCGGGGAGAAACCGCAATGAGTGACAGCTTCCAGGGCTTCTACGAGACGGCCGCCGCTCGGTCCGCCCGCGTCGGCAACGTCGTGCAGGAAGGCTACCGCCGCTGGGTCGACGGCCTGACCACCGGCTTCAACCAGACCGCCAAGGCCGCCGAGGACCTGCGCAAGGTGCGCAGCCCGGCCGATCTGGTGACCCTGCAGCGCCAGCTGTTCGACACCACCGCCGCCCGCGTCGCCGAGGACGTGAAGGCGTTCATCGAGCTGTCGCAGAAGCTGGTCGCCGAAGTGACCGCCCCGGTCGCCGCCTCGGTCGCCGCCGCGCCGAAGGCCGCCCCGAAGGCGGAGGCGCCGAAGGCCGCCGCCCCCAAGGCCCCGGCCGCCAAGGTCGAGGTGAAGGCCGAGCCGGCCCCGGCCCCCAAGGTCGAGGTGAAGGCGGACGCGCCGAAGGCGGCGCCCGTCGCGACTCCGGCGCCGAAGAAGGCCGCTGCCCCGAAGACCGCGCCCAAGGCGGCTGCGAAGCCGGCCGTGAAGGCCGAGGCGCCGAAGGCCGCCCCGAAGGCCGAGGTGAAGGTCGAGGCGCCCAAGGTTGAAGCCCCCAAGGTGGAAGCCCCCAAGGTGGAAGCCAAGGTCGAAGCCCCGAAGGCCCCCGCCGCCCCGGCGCCGAAGGCCGAGGCTCCCAAGGTCGAGGTGAAGGCCGAGGCCCCGAAGGCTCCGGCCGCCGCTGCTCCGGCGGCTCCGGCCCCGGTCGCCGCCCAGCCCGCCGCCGCCAAGCCCGCGACCGCCGGGTAAGCATCGGCCGATGATCAGGCGCGCGCCCGGATTCTCCTTCCTTGACGGGCGCGCGCTTGTTCGACTATAACGCGGCCTCCTTTCGGGCGCACTGCTGCCCGAGACCGGCATTCATTTGTTAAAAAGGAACAGACCGATGGCTCGTCGGTGCTCCGTGACCGGCAAGGGCACGCAGTTTGGCAACAACGTCTCGCACGCCAACAACAAGACCCGCCGCCGCTTCCAGCCCAACCTGCAGGAAACCTCCCTGCTGAGCGATGCGCTCGGCCAGATGGTGCGCCTGCGCCTCTCGACCAACGCGATCCGCTCGATCGAGCACAAGGGCGGCCTCGACGCCTTCCTGCTCGACGCCAAGGACGCGGTGCTGAGCCTGGACGCGCGCCGCCTGAAGCGCCGCATCGCCAAGGCCCAGGACAAGCAGGCCGCGGCGTAAGCTGCTTGCCGGTCTCCGAAGGAAATGAGCCTGCCGCGCAACCGCGCGGCAGGCCTTTTCTGTTGTGCGACCTGCTTCTGCTAGCTTTCATAATTAGGCGTGTCGGCTTTCCTGGGCTTACCGATCCATCGACAGATAGCGAATGCCGTGATTCGCGCTTGCGTCAGTGCTGCCGACAACACCCATAACTGCAACTATGCTAAACCTCGGGCGGGAGTCGGATTGCCTTAACTCCATTATCCTGGTACATACCGGTGGTGTTCACACGCTCTATCCAACACCATACATCCAGGCCCAACCATGGCGATTGAAGAGTATATAGCGAACTCGCTTAGCGAGTTTATCGCTCATATAGAGATTATTCGCGACAGGCACAAAGTAGATTTATGGTTTCGCGGGCAATCACAGAAATCATTCAAACTCGTCCCCACCCTCTTTCGTCATCCGACAAAGAAATCTATCGCAGACACACTAAAGCTAGAGCAAGATTTAATTGCGGAATTTCAATTCAGGTCTCCGAGCTTCACCCACATGAGAGCGCTTGATGATTGGGACCTTCTTTTTCTTATGCAACATTACAGAGTCCCCACTCGTCTCCTCGACTGGACAGCTAGCCCGTTTTCGGCACTGTTTTTTGCACTCCATGGCGAATATGGGCGCAGCGATCCTGTTGTATGGGTTCTCGACCCAAAGGAATGGAATAGAGGAATGTTAGCGGACATTACTGGACCGGAGATTATTTACCCAACCACTGATTCACTACTCGATCAATACCATCCCATAAAGAACAAAGCCCATGGGCGCGCTACACCATTGGCAATTCATGGAGTTGTTAACAACATTAGACTTAATGCACAAAAGGGGAAATTTGTCGTGTTCGGTCATAAGCTTGCCCCTCAAGACGAGTTCATCAACGAATGCGACACTTGGAACCGAACACCATTATACAAAATTGTGATACCGAAATCTCACGCTCAGGCTGTGAAGGAATCGATCACCGACTTCGGAATAACGCATACCGCCGTTTATCCAGACCTTGAAGGACTCGCGATGGAGTTACGCTTCAAGAACGGCTTCAATTAAGAGGAATGCCATGTTTGTTGTAGAGCAGCAGGTGCCAAAAGCGGCAAAGTGGTGGTACACTCAACGCAAAAATATTGATATGGAGCCAGAATATCAAAGAATGGGCGGCATTTGGTCTAACGAGGACAGGCAGTTCCTGATCGACAGCATAGTCAATGACTATGACATACCAAAAATTTATGTTGCTGATTTTTCTAAGATCAAAACGAATCTTAATAAGGACAAAAAGAAATTTGCGGTTATTGATGGGAAGCAGCGCCTTGAGGCTCTATTCCTGTTCTTTGAAAATGAGTTGCCGCTTTCAGACAGCATCAACTTTGAAGCTGACCCCACGCGCCGTCTAGGAGGGTTGACCTATAAGGATCTGCTGACCAAGCATCCTGATATCGCTGATAAGATTGAGAATTTTCCACTTACCGTAATGCATGTAGTCACGGATGAACTTGATCGCATTAACGAGCTATTTGTCCGGCTAAATAAGGGAGTTGCACTTACTGGAGCAGAAAAGAGGAATGCCATGATTGGCCCCATTCCTCATCTAATTCGCCGTATCTCAGAACATGAATTTTTCACAGAATGCATTAAATACACAGCAAGGCGTGGACAGAACCTAAATGCTGCCGCCAAGCTACTTGTATTTGAGAAGAGCGAAGGAATTGTTGACACAAAGAAAATAGATCTAGACACACTTGTCGCGGACGGAAAAACCCTCAAGGAGGCAGAAGTCGACTTTTTATACGAATCTGTTATCGGCGTGCTCGATAAAATGGTTTTGGTATTTGGAAAGCGCGACCCTATATTGTCTTCCCAAGGAGATATTCCCGTTTATTACTGGCTCATACGCAATCTTGGAAAATCTACCTTGAAAAACACTAGGTCTTTGATACTGGAGTTTCTCGATAAGAGAAAGGAGAACAGACTCCTGCCAACAAACAAGCAAGACAAGATGTACATAGAGTACGACCTTGCATCAAGAAATGCAAACGATCATTCAGCGATAGAGAAACGCGTCACATTGCTAAAAAATTACATCAGGCAATCGAAGAACGCTTAAGGTCTATCAGACTCCAGCTCTGTCGGGTCCTCCGCGTCCACCACGCGCCGGGCGATCTCGTAGGCGAAGCCGGCGCGGCCGAGCGCGGCGAGGTCCTTGTCGCGGAACGATGCCCGCGACTCGGGCGCGCGGTACGGCCCCAGGCGGCGGCGCCTCGCCAGCGCCAGCGCGGCGGCAAGGTCGAGGTCGCCGCCCTCCACATCCTCGCGCACGCGGTCCAGGGCACCGTCGACGGCATCGCGGGCGACGCCCTTGGCGGCCAGCTTCTCGCGGATGGCGCGGGTGGAGGCGCCGCGGCGGTGCAGGCTCTCCGCCTTCATGCGGGCGTAGCCGGCGTCGTCGAGCAGGCCGCTGCGCTGGTAGCGGGCCAGCAGGTCGTCCACCCACCGCGCCGCCTCCTCGCGGTCGGTGCCATGCTCCTGCACCGAGCGGTCGACGCGGCGCATCAGCACGCGGCGCAGGTTGGCGGCGGAGCTGGCGAAGCGCTCCAGGTAGTGGAGTGCCGCGTTCTCCAGGTACTGCGGCGTGACGCGCTTTGGCGGACGGCGGGCCGTCATGGCAGGCTTTCCCTCGGCAACGGTTGCCCCGGCGGACGATGAAGGCCTAATGTCCCCCTATCCCCCGCAGATCTTCGAAACGATGACCCATCCCCTTCCTCCCATGCCGCGCGCCGTCGGATCCGTCAACTGGATCGGGCTGTGGACGCTCTACGCCCGCGAGGTGCGGCGCTTTGTCAAGGTGCACCAGCAGACCGTGTGGGCGCCGGTGGTCACCACGCTGCTGTTCTACGCCGTCTTCGCGCTGGCGCTGGGGGGTGCCGTGCGCATGGTGGGCGACGTGCCGTACATGGAGTTCCTGGCGCCCGGCCTGATCATGATGGCGATGACGCAGAACGCCTTCGCCAACACCTCGTCCTCGGTGGTGATCGCCAAGGTGCAGGGCAACATCGTCGACATCCTGATGCCGCCCATGGCGCCCGTCGAGCTGGCGCTGGGCTTCGTCGGCGGCGGGGTGACGCGGGGCCTGTGCGTGGGCTTCGTGACCGGGCTGGCGATCTGGGCCTTCACGCCGCTGCACATGCCGCATCCGGGCTTCGTCATCTTCCACGCGCTGATGGCGTCGATGCTGCTGTCGCTGCTGGGTCTGGCGGGCGGCATCTGGTCGGAGAAGTTCGACCACATCGCCGCGGTGACCAACTTCGTGGTGACGCCGCTGGCCTTCCTGTCCGGCACCTTCTATTCGGTGGCCAGCCTGCCGCCGGTGTTCTGGTGGATCGCCCACTTCGACCCGTTCTTCTACATGATCGACGGCTTCCGCTACGGCTTCACCGGCCAGTCCGACGGCACGCTGACGCTGGGCGTCGTGGTGATGCTGGCGACCAACGGGGCGCTGTGGTGGCTGGTCCTGCGCATGCTGCGCACGGGGTACAAGCTGAAGGCGTAACGCCGCCTGTAACGCTGGCATGCGCCCCCGGCCTCGCCCAAGCCGTTGACATCGGCCGGCTATCTCTTGATATTGGCCGCTTTCCGTCGGGCCAGGGGGTCCGCCGGACCCACTCCTATTGGAGGGAGCGTCCCGTGATTCCGGTCGTCATGCCCGTGTACAACCGCGCCGACGTCGTCTTCGAGCGTGGTGAAGGCCCGTATCTGTTCGATACGGCCGGGCGACGATACCTGGACTTCGCCGCCGGCGTGGCGGTGGTGGCGCTGGGCCACTCCCATCCGCACCTCGTGAACGCGCTGGTCGAGCAGGGCAAGAAGCTCTGGCACACCTCCAACCTGTACCGGGTCGCGGGGCAGGAGTCGCTGGCGCAGCGCCTCGTCGACGCCACCTTCGCCGACACGGTGTTCTTCACCAACTCCGGCGTCGAGGCGTGGGAGTGCTCGGTCAAGGTCTGCCGCAAGTACCAGTACGAAACCGGCAACCCGCAGCGCTGGCGCATCATCACCTTCCAGCAGAACTTCCACGGCCGCACCACCTCGGCCATCGCCGCGTCCAAGGCGGAGAAGATGGTGAAGGGCTTCGGGCCGGTGACCGACGGGTTCGACATCGTCGCCTTCGGCAACCTGAACGAGGTGCGGGCCGCCATCACCGACGAGACGGCGGCCATCTGCGTGGAGCCGATCCAGGGCGAGGGCGGCATCCGCGTGGGCGACACCGACTTCCTGAAGGGCCTGCGCGCGGTGTGCGACGAGTTCGGCCTGCTGCTCTTCATGGACGAGATCCAGACCGGCATGGGCCGCACCGGCAAGCTGTTCGCCCACGAATGGGCCGGCGTCACGCCGGACGTCATGGCGGTGGCCAAGGGCATCGGCGGCGGCTTCCCGCTGGGTGCGTGCCTCGCCACCGAGAAGGCGGCCGTCGGCATGACGCCGGGCACGCACGGCAGCACCTACGGCGGCAACCCGCTGGCCACGGCCATCGGCAACGCCGTGCTGGACGTCATGCTGGCGCCGGGCTTCCTGCAGGGTGTCGAGAAGGTCGGCCGCACGCTGCACCGCCGTCTGGCCGGGCTGGTGGACGCCCACCCGCAGGTCTACCGCGGCGTGCGCGGGCACGGGCTGATGCTGGGCCTGGAGTGCGTGCCGGCCAACACGGCCGTGGTCGACCGGCTGCGCGCCAACGGCATGCTGGCCGTCGCCGCGGGCGACAACGTGGTGCGGCTGCTGCCGCCCCTGATCATCGATGAGGCGCAGGTGGACGAGGCCGTCGCGATCCTGGGCAAGACGGCACAGGAGCTGGTGGGATGACGACGCCGCGGCACTTCCTCGACCTCGACCGGCTGGACACGGCCACGCTGCGCGGCATCCTGGACCGCGCCGTGGCGATCAAGCGCGACATCCCCGGCCACCGCGCGCTGGCGGCCGGGCGCACGCTGGCCATGATCTTCGAGAAGCCGTCGACCCGCACCCGCGTGTCGTTCGAGGTGGGCATGACCCAGCTGGGCGGCCACGCGCTGGTGCTGAAGCACGACGACATGCAGCTGGGCCGCGGCGAGACCATCGCCGACACGGCGCGCGTGCTGTCGCGCTACGTCGACGCCATCATGGTGCGCACCGGTCCGGAGGAGCGGCTGCTGGAACTCGCCCGGCATGCGGCTGTTCCGGTGATCAACGGTCTCACCAACGAATCGCACCCCTGCCAGATCATGGCCGACATCCTGACCTTCGAGGAGCACCGCGGGCCGATCGCCGGCCGCGTCGTGGCCTGGAGCGGCGACGGCAACAACGTCGCCGCCAGCTGGGTGCACGCCGCCGTGCGCTTCGACTTCGAGCTGCGCGTGGCCTGCCCGGACAGCCTGAGCCTGCCGCCCGCCCTGCTGGAGTGGGCGGCGCGCGAGGGGCACGGCAACGTGGTGGTGGTGAAGACGGCGGACGAGGCGGCGCGCAACGCCGACTGCGTCGTCACCGACGCCTGGGTGTCGATGAACAACACCGACGAGGAGAAGGCCTTCCGCCACACCGCCCTGGCGCCGTTCCAGGTGGACGAGCGGCTGATGGCCCTGGCCAAGGCCGACGCGCTGTTCATGCACTGCCTGCCCGCCCACCGCGGCGAGGAGATGACCGACGGCGTGATCGACGGCCCGCAGTCGGTCGTCTGGGACGAGGCGGAGAACCGCATGCACGCGCAGAAGGCCGTTCTGGCATGGTGCCTGGAGGCATGAGCGAGCCCAACACCCCCGCCCCCCTGAGCGGCAGCGACGATCTGGTCCAGCCGTTCCAGATCGAGGCGTCGCGGCTGCGCGGGCGCATGGTGCGCCTGGGGCCGGCGCTGGACGAGATCCTGACGCGCCACGCCTACCCGGAGCCGGTGGCGAAGTTCCTGGCCGAGACCATGGCGCTGGCCGTGCTGCTGGCCAGCATGCTGAAGTACGAGGGCATCTTCACGCTGCAGACCAAGGGTGACGGGCCGATCCGCCTGATGGTGGCGGACGTCACCTCGGTCGGCGACGTGCGCGCCTACGCCCAGTTCGACGAGGCGGCGCTGACCGCAGCCGGCGACGACGTGACGATCGCCCCGGCCCCGGCGCTGCTGGGCCGCGGGCACATCGCCTTCACCGTCGACCAGGGGCAGAACACCGACCGCTACCAGGGCATCGTCGAGCTGTACGGCAAGACGCTGGCCGACTGCGTGCAGCACTATTTCCGCCAGTCGGAGCAGATCGACACCGGCCTGCGCGTGACCGTCGGCCGCGATGCCGAGGGGCATTGGCGGGCCGGGGGGCTGATGGTGCAGCGCATGCCGCCGGAACAGGGCACGGCCGCGCTGCTGTCCAGCGACACGGAAGACGACTGGCGCCGCGCCATGGTGCTGATGGCCAGCGCCACCGACGACGAGCTGCTGAGCCCGGACCTGAAGGCCAACGACCTGCTGTTCCGCCTGTTCCACGAGGACGGCGTGCGGGTGTGGGCGCCGCACCACCTGCGCTTCGGCTGCCGCTGCTCGCGCCAGCGCGTGCACGACATGCTGGGCAACCTGCCGCGCGAGGAGATCGAGCACCTGAAGGTCGAGGAGACCGGCAAGGTCGAGGTGGTATGCCAGTTCTGCTCCACCGCCTACCACTTCGACGACGACGACCTGGACCGGGTCTACGGGGCGGAGAAGGGCTGACGTTGGGTTTTCGCTGCGCTCAACCCAACCTACGGGCACGTCGTAGGTTGGGTTGAGCGCAGCGAAAACCCAACACCCGCCGCCAGGTAAGGAACGCCCCCCGCCGCCCGCTGTTTGCTGCCTGTATCGAACGGGCGGAAGGAGCGGGCCATGCGGCAGGCACGGGACAGCGGGATTTCCACGAACGGGCTGATGGCGTTCGCCGGCGGCGTGCTGGTGGCGCTGGTCGCCAGCCGGCTCATGCCGCCGCTGGTGGCGCAGGCGGCCGGCACGCTCCGCGCGCAGGCCGGGCGCGACCCGTTCGACGCGCTGGCGCACGACCACCGCGTCATCCTGTCGCTGCTGGACCAGATGGAGGACAGCCCGGACCACGCCACGATGCGGCGCACGCAGCTGCTGCTGCGCCTGAAGCGCCGGCTGGCCGCGCACGCCCTGGCCGAGGAGGACGTGGTCTACCCCCTGCTGCACGACCGCGCGCACGAGGAGGAGGACACCCGCCGCCTCTACGCCGAGCACGCCGACATGAAGATGCACCTCTTCGCGCTGGAGCAGATGCCGAAGGACGACCCGCGCTGGCGCGCCCGCGTCGGCGAGCTGCGCGCGCTGATCGCCGGGCACGTGCACCAGGAGGAGGACGTCGACTTCCCCCGCCTGCGCGAACGGCTGGACGACCGCGCCACGGCGCGCCTGTCCGGCGGCGTGGCGCGGGAAAAGGCGCTGGTGCTGTAGGCGCACGGCCTCCCTCTACCGTGAACGGCACCGGCTGCCCATCTGTTCTCCCTGGGACAGGGTCCGAGGGAGTTCAGCCATGCGCGCCATCCTGCTGCTGTTCGTCGTCACGCTCGCCACCGCCGGCTGTGTGCCGGACCGCTACTACGATCCGTACGATCGCTCGTACGGATCGTATGGCCGCTCTTACGAGCCCTATGATCGGAGTCACGGTCCGTACGGCCGGGCTCCCGAACCCTACGGCGGGAGGCGAGGCGCCCAGCCCCCGCCACAGGTCCCGGATGCCCCCGGCGGGAAGTGATACGGCCGCACCGGACACCGTGAGGAGCGGCGCGCTCGGCTGTTGTCCCTTCGGGTAACCACCCAAGGGGAGGTTCAGCATGCGCAAGATCGCTCTTTCCGTGCTGTCGGCCGCGGCGTTGGTGTCCATGGCCGGCTGCGCGCAAATGGACGAATGGTTCGGCGGATCGTCGGATCAGGCCTCGCGGCCGCTCGACGAACGCAACCTGTCGACGCTGGCCCGGCTGGAGCCGCGCGAGCTGATGGGCAAGGACGTCGTCGCGTTCGACGGGCAGAAGGTCGGCACCGTCGACGACGTGCTGATGAACCGCAGCAACCGGCCGGAGATGCTGGTCGTCGGCACCGGCGGCTTCCTGGGCATCGGCGAGAAGAACGTGGCGGTCGACGTCGACCGCGTCCGCTTCTCGCGCGAACGCAACGCCGTGGTCGCCACCAACTGGACCAAGGACCAGTTCGCCGCCCTGCCGGAGTACCGCTACGACGGCAGCATGGTGTCGCTGAGCCGCTCGCGGTCGGGCCAGTAAGGAAAGCTGGGGCGTCCCGGTTCGGGCGTTTCGGTATGGCGTCTTGGTATGGCGCGGGGGCGGCGGTATAGTGCCGCCGCCCTTGACCCCGGCCGACCGGAGCGACCATGCCGACCCGCCGTTCCCTCCTGCTGACCGCCACCGCCGCCTTGGCGCTCGCCGCCTGCCAGAGCACGCCGCCGCGCGTGTCCACCCAGCCGATCGGCTTCACGCAGTTCGGCCCCATCGTGCTGAACGCCGCCGCCATCGACGTGGTGGACAGCCATCGGCCGGGCGGCGGCAAGCACGTGGAGCAAAGCTCCCCCACGCCGCCGGCCGAGGCGGTGCGCCGCTGGGCGGCCGAGCGGCTGCAGGCCGGCGGCCGCCAGGGCGCCGTGCGCGTCACCATCAGGGATGCGAGCATCATCGAGACGCAGCTGGCGACCACCCAGGGCGTGAAGGGCTATTTCACCAACGACCAGGCGCAGCGCTACGACGGCCGCATCGACGTGGAGATCACCGGCGAGGCGCCGATCGCCGGCGGCGGCAGCTTCCGCGGCGTGACGAAGGCGACGGTCACCGGCTCCGCGACGGTGGCGGAGAACGTCTCGCTGGCCGACCGCGAGGCCACCTTGCAGGACCTGACCCGTCGCATGGCCGACCAGCTCAACGCCCGCCTAGACGCCGGCATCCGCAAGGACCTGGCGCCGATGGTCGTGCGGTAAGGTCTTCAGCCCTCGTACGCCTGCCGCAGGCGGGCGATGTCGATGCGGGTCATGCCGTGTATGGCCTCCATGACCCGCCTCACCCGCGCGGGATCCGGGTCGGCCAGCATCTCCAGCACCACGCCGGGGACCACCTGCCAGGACACGCCGTAGCGGTCCTTCAGCCAGCCGCACTGTCCCGGCGTGCCGCCGTCGCAGAGCGTGTCCCACAGCGCGTCCAGCTCGGCCTGATCCGCGACGTCGACCGCGAAGGATATGGCCTCGTTGAAGGTGAAGTGCGGGCCGCCGTTCAGGGCGGCGAAGGGCCGGCCGTCGAGTTCGAAGGCGATGGTCATCACGCTTCCCTCCGGTCCCGGCCCGGCGTCGCCGTAGCGCAGGACATCGCCGATCCGGGAGTTGGGGAAGATGGAGACGTAGAAGCGCGCGGCCTCCTCGGCCTGGGTGTCGAACCAGAGGAACGGGGTGATCTTCGGCATGGCGTCGTCCTTCGGCTGGCAAGGGCTGTCACCCGAAGGACGATGCGCGGGCCGCCCCGCCGACAAAGCGGCGGGAATTTATCCGCCGAGGGTGTCCCAGACCATGGACCAGAAGTGGCGCGCCGTGTAGCGGGCCTTCCAGGTGGCGTGGCCGTGCGCCGCGATCGCCGCGCGCTCGGCTTCGTTGGACAGGTAGTGGCGGACCTTGGCGACCAGATCCTCCGGGTCGCGGAACGGCACGTAGTCGACGTAAGGTTCGAAGTGGCGGGCGGTCACCGGGTTTTCCTGCTCCAGCAGCAGGCAGCCGCTGGCCAGCGCCTCCAGCACGCGTGCCTTCATGTGGACGAGTCCGGCGTTCTCCGCGTCCCAGGCGTAGCGCCCGATCATGTAGGCGCGGCAGAAGTTCAGGCAGATCCTGGCAGCGCGCAGCGTCGTCCCGTACTCCTCGGCCGATAGCCGCTGGTCGGGCATGAGCACGGGCTGCACGGCGATGCCGTGGCGCGCGAGGTGGTCGATGTACTCCTGGCGCTCGGCATAATGCTCGGTGGTCCGGCCGGTGAACCAGACCGGGATGGTGCGCGGCTCCGTGCCGAGGCGGAAGCGCCGCTCGTCCAGCGGCGCCCAGGCATTCACGGCACGCCCGGCGCCCGGTGCGGCGGCCTCCTCCGGCGCGAAGCCCGCGTCGATGGCGAAGCCGGCGCGCACCGCGTGCCGGTGCACCGGCCAATGGTCCCGGCGGAAGAACGGCTTGACCGCGTCGGAATAGAAGGAGGCGATGCGGCCGCCCACGCTGCGGCCGATGGCGGGCAGGAACTCGGCCGCCACGTCGTTCCGCTCGGTGATCCCGCCGACGGTGTGGAACACGGCGCGCGGCGCCAGGGCGGCGCAGAGGTGAGCGACGAAATGGTTGGCGCCGTCGTGCCCCAGCACGCCCCAGACCGCCGGAACGTCGAGCGCGAGATAGCCGCCCTGCCCCGTGTCTTCGAAGGAAGCGATCAGGAAGTCCGCGTCGAAGCCGCGGGACAGGAACAGCGCGCACTCGTGCACGGACCGTTCCCCCGCCGCGGCCATGAAGGCGCGCGGCGGCGCGGGCGCCGGCGCGTTGGCCAGACCGCCGCCGGCGATCCCCTGTTCGCCGAAAGCGACGGCGACGTCCTCGGCGTGCAGGTCGGACGGCACGCCGACGTCCCGCGACAGCCGGAACCAGTCGAGCGCCCGCTCTTTTCTGCCATGGTACAGGCAGCCGTAGCCCAGGAAACGCAGGAGGTGCCCGCGGGTCGCCCCTGCGTCGGCCCCGCCGAGCGCCAGGGCCGCCAGCGCATAGCCCAGCGCCGTGTTCGGACGGAAGCGCGAGCAGGCGGCGGCCATGGTCCCGTGCGCCTCGGCCGAGCCTGGGGCGAGGCGCAGGGCCGTATGCGCGACGGCTTCCGCCTCCTGGTGCCGGCCGGCGTGCAGCAGGACAGCCGCCTGTCGGCACAGCAGGAGCGGATCGTCCGGAGCGGCGGCGAGCGCCTGCGCGATTCGGGCCGAGGCCTGCGCGACGTTCCCGGCGTCGGAGACCAGGGCGACGGGGTCGGTCTCCTCCACCTCGAGCGCCGTGGCGAAAGGCGCCAGCGCCGCCCACAAGACGTTGACGTGGACGGTACCGATCGCCTTCAGCAGGTCCCGGTCGGCCGGGTGGTGCCGCAGCCCCTCCCGGGCGGTGCGCAGGAGGCGCTGGGCGACGGCCTGCCGGTTCATCCGGCGCAGGGTGCCGACGAGAGAGACCCACGCCTCGCGGTCCGTGGGCGTCAGGCGCGCCGCACCCTCGTAGCAGTCCGCCGCCGCGTCCAGGTCGCCCCGGGCGGACAGCGCGTTGCCGAGGTTGTAGAGCGTGTCGGCGTCCGGTCCGCGCAGGACCAGAGCCCGCCGGTAGCCGCGCACGCAGCGGTCGAGATCGCCGGCACGGCGGCTGATCGGGCCCATCTGCGCGTAGGCGTGGGGATGGGCGGGATCGGCCGCGATCGCGCGCCGAAGAAGCGCCTGCGCCGCATCCAGGTCACCCGACCGCGCCCGGATGAAGGAGAGCAGGCACAGCGCCCCGACATGCAGCGGATCGGCGCGCAGGATGTCGCCGCACAGCGCCGCGGCGGCGGCCGGCTGCCCTGCGGAGTGACACTTGACCGCTACGTCAAACGCCTCGCCAACGGTCAAGCTCTTCTGGTTCATCACGCCCTGGTGCCGCTGCCGCCCCTGCCCACGCGGAAACGCCGCAGGTTGGCGCGTCGGGCCAACCTGCGGGACTCCCGGGGGCGGTCACCCTAGCATGCCCGCCCGGCTCAGTGCACCGTGCCGCTTTCCGCCGGCTTGGCGGTGCGGACGTGGGCGGCGACCGGCTGGCCGTTGATGGTCAGGCTGCCGGCTTCGGCCGACACCGCCACCTCCTGCCCGTCGGCGACCCTGCCTTCCAGGATCATCGTCGCCAGCGGGTTCTGCAGCTCGCGCTGGATCACCCGCTTCAGGGGACGGGCACCATACACCGGGTCGTAGCCGGCCTCCGCCAGCCAGTCGGTGGCCGCCGGATCGACCGACAGCGCGATGTCGCGGGCCGCCAGCATCTTCGTGAGCCGCCCCAGCTGGATCTTGACGATGCCGCCCATGTGGCCGCGCGACAGGCGGTGGAACAGCAGGATTTCGTCCAGGCGGTTCAGGAATTCGGGGCGGAAGTTGGCGCGGACCACCTCCATCACCTCGGTGCGGACGGCGTCGATGTCCTGACCCTCGGGCATCGCGGCGATGACGTCGGAGCCGAGGTTCGAGGTCATGATGATCAGCGTGTTGCGGAAGTCCACCGTGCGGCCCTGGCCGTCGGTCAGGCGGCCGTCGTCCAGCACCTGGAGCAGCACGTTGAAGACGTCCGGGTGCGCCTTCTCCACCTCGTCGAACAGGACGACCTGGTAAGGACGGCGCCGCACCGCCTCGGTCAGCGCACCGCCCTCCTCATAGCCGACATAGCCCGGAGGGGCGCCGATCATGCGGGCGACGGAGTGCTTCTCCATGTACTCCGACATGTCGAGGCGGACCATGGCGGTCTCGTCGTCGAACAGGAATTCGGCCAGCGCCTTGGTCAGCTCCGTCTTGCCGACGCCGGTGGGGCCGAGGAAGAGGAAGGAGCCGATGGGGCGGTTGGGGTCCTGCAAGCCGGCGCGGGCGCGGCGGATGGCGTTGGAGACGGCGACGATCGCCTCCTCCTGCCCGACCACGCGGGTGCGCAGCCGCTCCTCCATGTGCAGCAGCTTCTCGCGCTCGCCGGCCAGCATCTTGTCGACCGGGATGCCGGTCCAGCGGGACACGACGGCGGCGATGTCGCCGTCGCGCACCTCCTCGTTCAGCATGCGGGACTGCGACGCCTGCTCGGCCTCCTTCAGCTTCTTTTCCAGTTCCGGGATGACGCCGTAGGTCAGCTCGCCGGCGCGGTTCCAGTTCTGGGCGCGCTGTGCCTGCTCCAGTTCGGTGCGGGCGTGGTCCAGGTCCTCCTTGATCTTCTGGGCGCTGTTGAGCTTGTCCTTCTCGGCCTGCCAGCGGGCGGTGAGTTCGGCCGATTCCTGCTCCAGCTCGGCCAGCTCGCCTTCCAGGTCGGCGAGGCGGCTGCGCGAACCCTCGTCGGTTTCGCGCTTCAGCGCCTCGCGCTCGATCTTCAGCTGGATGATGCGGCGGTCGAGTTCGTCGATCTCCTCGGGCTTCGAGTCGACGGCCATGCGCAGGCGGCTGGCCGCCTCGTCGATCAGGTCGATGGCCTTGTCAGGCAGGAAGCGGTCGGTGATGTAGCGGTTGGACAGCGTGGCGGCCGACACGATGGCGCCGTCGGTGATGCGCACGCCGTGGTGCACCTCGTACCGCTCCTTCAGGCCGCGCAGGATGGAGATGGTGTCCTCCACCGTCGGCTCCGACACGAAGACGGGCTGGAAGCGCCGGGCCAGGGCCGCGTCCTTCTCCACGTGCTTGCGGTACTCGTCCAGCGTGGTGGCGCCGACGCAGTGCAGCTCGCCGCGCGCCAGGGCGGGCTTGAGCATGTTGGAGGCGTCCATGGCGCCTTCCGCCTTGCCAGCCCCGACCAGCGTGTGCATCTCGTCGATGAAGACGACGATCTCGCCGCTGGCGGCCTGGATCTCCTGCAACACGGCCTTCAGGCGCTCCTCGAACTCGCCGCGGAACTTGGCGCCGGCCACCATGGCGGCGAGGTCGAGCGCCAGCAGCTTCTTGTTCTTCAGCCCCTCCGGCACGTCGCCCTTGACGATGCGCTGGGCCAGACCCTCCACGATGGCGGTCTTGCCCACGCCGGGTTCGCCGATCAGGACGGGGTTGTTCTTGGTGCGGCGGGCGAGGACCTGGATGGTGCGGCGGATCTCCTCGTCACGGCCGATGACGGGGTCGAGCTTGCCGTCGCGCGCGGCGGCCGTCAGGTCGCGGGCGTACTTCTTCAGCGCGTCGTAGCCCTGCTCGGCGGAAGCCGAGTCGGCGGTGCGGCCCTTGCGGATCTCGTTGATCGCGGTGTTGAGCGACTGCGGGTTGACGTTGGCGGATTTCAGCGCGCGGGCGGACGGCGTGCCCTCGGCCATGGCGAGCGCCAGGAGGAGGCGTTCGGCGGTGACGTAGCTGTCGCCGGCCTTCTCGGAGATCTTCTCGGCCTGTTCGAAGACGCGCGCCAGTTCGGGCGACAGGTACACCTGGCCGGCCCCGGCCCCTTCGACCTTCGGCAGCTTGTCCAGCTCGGCCTCGACGGAGGCGAGTGCGGCGGCCGGGTCGCCGCCGGCGGCGCGGATCAGGTTGGCGGCGAGGCCTTCCTTGTCGTCCAGCAGCGTCTTCAGAAGGTGTTCGGGGGTGAGGCGCTGGTGCCCGCGGCGCAGCGCCGCCGTCTGCGCCGCCTGCACGAAGCCACGGCTGCGCTCGGTGTACTTTTCGAAGTCCATAGGTGTCTCCCACGTGCGGCCGACCGCCCGCCAGGCAGCCCGATCGGCCATTGACCCACTGTCGTGTGCGATCCAGGAGGATGCTGTGGTAGATGTGGTGAAGCTTGCGCCCGGTGCAAGACCGCTCCGGGCGCAAGGTTATTGCTTTTGGAGGGGTGGGCGCCCTACCCCCTTCGGACCGTCCTGTCCCGTTGTCCCTCGACCGATTGCGCCGCTTCCGGCATGGTGCCGGCGGGCCTATGGTTCGGGGACAGCCCCCGTTCCGGACACAGCCCCACCCGCATGACCGACATCACGCTGCCCACGGGCACCATGCCGCACCCGCTGAACCCGCTCCGGCTCGCCTGGCACGCCCGCAACGCGTGGCACAGGATCGCGCGGCCGCTGACCATCGGGGTGCGGGCGATCATCCTGGACGGGGACCGGGTGCTGCTGATCCGGCACAGCTACGTCCCCGGCTGGCACCTGCCGGGCGGCGGCGTCGACAAGCGCGAGACGCTGGTCGAGGCGGTGCGGCGCGAGGTGCGCGAGGAGGTCGGGCTGGCGTTGGAGACGGCGCGGCCGTTCGGCGTGTTCGCCCGCTTCCGCCATGGCGCCAGCGACCACGTGGCCGTCTTCGTCGCCGAGTGCTGGAGCGGCGAGCCGCGCATTGACCGGTTCGAGATCACCCAGGCCGCCTTCTTCCCGCTGGACCGCCTGCCCGAGGACACCACCCCGGCGACGCGGCGGCGGCTGGCCGAGTTCCTGGGGAACAAGCCCCTGGATGAGCATTGGTGACGGGCGCTGGTGACGGGCATCGGCGAAATATCCGCCGTTGATGGTTGACAGATTTGCTGCGGCACGTCTCAGATACGCCGTATGCCGATCACGCTCGCCAAGATATTCCGCTATCCCGTCAAGGGGTTGACCGCCCAGGAGCTGCCCGCCGCCGAGCTGGCGGCCGGACAGGCGCTGCCCGGCGACCGCCGCTACGCCCTGCTGCACGGCGCCGCCACGCTGGAGGCCGGGCACCATGAGGAAGGCTGGCGGCCGAAGAGCGACTTCCTCCAGCTCGCCCGCCACGAGAAGCTGGCGGCGCTGGAGACGGAGTTCGACGAGGACACCCAGACGCTGGTCATCTACCGCGGCGGCCGGCCGGTGTCGCGCGGGCGGCTGGACCAGCCCATGGGCCGCATGCTGGTGGAGCAGTTCTTCGCCGCCTACATGGCGGGATCCGCCCCCGGCGCGCCGAAGCTGGCGGAGGCCAAGGGCTTCGCTTACACCGACACGGACACGCCGTTCGTCTCGCTGCTGAACCTGGCCAGCGTGCACGACATCGAACGGGTGGCCAAGCAGCCGGTGGACCCCACGCGCTTCCGCGGCAACCTGTGGCTGGACGGGCTGGATCCCTGGGAGGAGCGGAACTGGGTCGGGCGGACGCTGGCGGTTGGCAGCGCCACGCTGGAGGTGGTGCGGCCGATCGGCCGGTGCGCCGCCACCGAGGTGAACCCCGGCACCGGGGCGCGCGACCTCAACGTCCTGCGCACGCTGCGGGACGGGTTCGGACACACGCACTGCGGCGTCTATGCGCGCGTGGTGGGCGGCGGCCGGATCGCCGCGGGCGACCCGGTCACGCTGGCCGAGTAGGTCGCTGCTGAATCAGGCGTTGAGCGGGGCGCGCTCGTCGGCGCCGCTGCCCTCGTCCTCGCCCTGCTCCGTCTCCTCGCCCTGCTCCTGGTAGGCGTGCGGCTGCGGCCCCTGGCCGTTGCCACCGCCGCGGTTGTCGCCGCGCTGGCGGTTCTCCGCTTCCTGGATCTGGGTGATGATGCGGAAATAGTGCTCGGCGTGCTGCAGGTAGTTTTCCGCCATGATGCGGTCGCCCGACGACGAGGCGTCGCGCGCCAGCGTCAGGTACTTCTCATGGACCTGCCACGCGTTGCCGCGGATGCGGACGTCCGGGCCGTTGCTGTCGAAGGTCTGGTGACGAAGCGGAACGTTCTGGCGCCGACCGCCGCCGCCTCCACCACCGCCGCCACCGCCACCACCACCGCCCCCGCCGCCACCGTTTCCACCGCGGCCGCGCGAACGCCTGTTGTTGGGTCCTTGTCTCATTCGGCTCTTATGGCCCCGTGTTCGAGAAAGCGAGTCCCCCGTCAACGCCCCGGCGGCCCTTTCGGCCACCGGGCCCGCCGCGGTCGGTCTGGCCACGGATCGGTCTCGGGGAATCAATACGACGCATGGGCCCCATCGGCATCCCGCCGGGCGGTCCTTGACCCCCGCCGGCCCACGGCGCGTCGCTGTCCCGCACCCTAATCGGGAAGCGGGCGCAATCCAACCTTTTTTTGTGGGCACCACCGGATTTCACCGGCGGTTTCACCGATCGTTACGCGCCCGGACGCACCGTTCCACCCCGCCCAGGTCGCGGAACACGCCGGTAACGGCGAGATTTGCCGCCGCCAGCAGCGCGGCCACGTCGCCCGCCTGCCCCGCCCCCACCTCCAGCACGGCGCTGCCGCCGGGTGTGAGCAGGGCGGGCAGCTGCGCCGCGATGGCGCGGTAGGCGTCCAGCCCGTCCGCACCGCCGTCGAGCGCGCGCAGCGGGTCGTGCACGCGCACTTCCGGTTCCAGGGCGGCGATGTCGGCGCTGGGGATGTAGGGCGGGTTGGAGACGACGAGGTCGAACCGCTCGGCCAGCCCCGCCGCCCAGTCGCCGGTCTGGAAGCGGGCGCGGGCGGCCAGCCCGTTGCGCACGGCGTTTTCGGTGGCGGCGGCCACCGCCTGCGGGCTGACGTCGACGCCGAGGCCGGTGGCGGTCGGCAACTCGGCCAGCAGCGCCAGCAGGATGCAACCGGTGCCGGTGCCGAGGTCGAGCAGGCGGAGCGGCGCGGACCGGTCGGGGATGGCGTCCAGCGCCGCCTCGACCACCGTTTCGGTGTCGGGGCGCGGGTCGAGCGTGTCGGCGTTGAGTCCGAGGTCGAGCGTCCAGAACCCGCGGGAGCCGACGATGCGGGACACGGGTTCGCGGGCCGCGCGGCGTTCGACCAGGGCCGTGAAGGCGGCGGCCTGGTCGGGGGGGACGGGGGCGTGGGCGCGGGTAAGGATCTGGTCGCGGGTGAGGCCCAGCGCGTGTTCGAGGAGCAGGCGCGCGTCCAGTTCCGGCGTGTCGACGCCGGCGGCGCGCAGGCGCGCCTCGGCGGCGCGGCGGAGGGTGTGGAGGGTGATTGGGGTGGTCACGGCTTGCCCCCTCCCCCCGCCCTCCCCCGCTGCGCGGGAGAGGGGGCCTGACACATGCGACGCTTCGTCCCCTCCACCACGACGCGGGGGAGGGTTAGGGAGGGGGCAGGAGGTCTGCGATGCCGCGAATTTCGGACAAGACCAAGGACCAAGCCCGCAACATGCGCCGGGTTCCGACGGATGCGGAGCGCCGGCTGTGGTCGATCGTACGGCGCCGGCAACTCGGCGGATGGTACTTTCGAAGGCAGCATCCCGTTCCGCCGTACATCGCCGACTTCGCCTGCGTCGAGGCGATGCTCGTCGTGGAAGCGGATGGCGGGCAGCACAACGAGTCCCCGCGCGACGCGGTGCGCGATCATCATCTTCAAAGTCTCGGGTGGCGGGTGTTGCGCTTCTGGAACAACGACATCCTGAAAAATCCTGACGGTGTGGCGAGCGTTATCCTCGACGCGTTGGGACCCGCGATTGCCCCTGAGCGCGAGCGCTGAGTCACGGCTGCCCCCTCCCTAACCCTCCCCCGCGTTGCGGTGGAGGGGACTGCCGCCGCTTCGGCACAGAACCCTCCACCTCGAAGAGGGGGAGGGTGGCCGAGCGAAGCGGAGGCCGGGAGGGGGCCCGCGTCACTGCAACTCGCTCAACCGCGCCGCCTCGTCCTCGGCGATCAGGGCGTCGATGACCTCGTCCAGGGCCTCGCCCATCATCACCTTGTCGATCTTGTAGAGCGTCAGGTTGATGCGGTGGTCGGTCACGCGGCCCTGGGGGAAGTTGTAGGTGCGGATGCGCTCCGACCGGTCGCCGGAGCCGACCTGGTTCTTGCGATCGGCGGCACGGGCGGCGTCCTTGGCGGCGCGCTCCATCTCGTACAGGCGCGCGCGCAGCACCTTCAGCGCCTTGGCCTTGTTCTTGTGCTGGCTCTTCTCGTCCTGCTGGCTGACCACGAGGCCGGTCGGCAGGTGGGTGATGCGCACCGCGCTGTCGGTCGTGTTCACGCTCTGTCCACCGGGGCCGGAGGAGCGGAAGACGTCGATGCGCAGGTCCTTCTCGTCGATGTGCACGTCCACCTCTTCGGCCTCCGGCAGAACGGCCACGGTGGCGGCGGAGGTGTGGATGCGCCCCTGCGTCTCCGTCTGCGGCACGCGCTGCACGCGGTGCACGCCGGATTCGAACTTCAGGCGGGCGAAGACGTTGCGGCCGGTGATGTTGGCGATCGCCTCCTTGCAGCCGCCCAGCGCCGACTCGCTGACCTCCATGGTCTCGAAGCGCCAGCCGTGCAGGGCGGAATAGCGGCGGTACATCTCGAACAGCTCGGCGGCGAACAGCGCCGCCTCGTCGCCGCCGGTGCCGGCGCGCACCTCCAGGATGGCGTTCTTCTCGTCCGCCTCGTCCTTGGGCAGCAGGGAGAGCTGCACCTTGCGCTCCAGCTCCGGGATGCGGCGGGTCAGCTCCTGGAACTCCTCCTCCGCCAGCGCCTTCATGTCGGCGTCACCGGCCGGGTCGGCGATCATCGCGGCGAGGTCCGCCGCCTCCGCCTTCGCCTTCTTCAGCTCGGCGATCGCGGCGGCGATCGGCTCCAGGTCGGAATATTCCTTGGACAGCTTGGCGAAGGAGCCGGAATCGGCCGTCCCGGCCGCCAGCGCGTCGCGCAGCTCGTCATGGCGGGCCAGAACCTTGTCGAACTTCTCGTCCAGCGTCACGTTCGCTCTTCCTCGCTCTTGGTCTCCGCCGCCTCGTTCAGGCGGAAGAGGCGGTACAGCAGCCGTTCGGCCGCCGCGTGCTCGGGCAGCGTGCCGCCGTCGGCTTCCGCCGCCATGGCGCGCAGCACCTCCGACGGACGGTGCAGCAGCCGGTTGATCAGCAGCCGCGTCGCCGCCCCGGCGTCCAGCGCGCCGTGCTCGGCCAGCAGGCGTCGGCGTTCCTGCTCGAAATGGGCGCGCAGCGCCGCCACGGCGGGCACCGCGGCGCGCTCGGCCCGTTCGCGGGTGAAGCCGGCCACCGCCGCGTCGACGATCGCCCAGGCCGCCTGCAACGCGCCCTGCCGGCCGACACGGCCCTGCAGCGCCACGCGCTCCAGATCGGCCAGATCGTAGACGTAGACGTCGTCGAGCTTGCCGACGGCCGGGTCCACGTCGGCGGGGATCGCCGCGTCCACCACGAACACCGGGCGGTAGCGCCGGCGCTTCAGCGCCGCCGCGACCGGCCCGGCGGAGAGGATATAGCGCCCCTGCCCCGCCGCGGTCACCACGATATCGGCGGTGTCGAGCGCGGAATCGAGGTCGGCCCAGGGGGTGAAGTGCCCCTGCATGCGCCGCGCGGCGGATTCCGCCCGGCGGTCCACGGGGGCGGCGACGGTCAGCCGGCCCAGGCCCGCCTCGCGCAGCCCGTCCAGCACCAGCGCCCCCATGTCGCCCAGGCCCAGCAGCAGGGCGCAGCAGCGCTTCAGGTCACCGTGCACGTCGCGGGCGACCTGGACGGCGGCGGCGGCCAGCGAGGTGGCGCCCTCGGCGATCGGCGTCTCGCTGCGCACCCGCTTGGCGGCGGCATAGGCGGCCTGGAAGAGCGCCTCCAGCTCCGGCCCGGTCAGGGCAGCGGTGGCGGCGGCGCGGTGCGCGGCCTTCAGCTGGCCCAGGATGTGCGGCTCGCCGACGATCTGGCTGTCGAGGGAGCAGGCGACGGCGAACAGGTGGCGGACCGCCGCCTCGCCGGTCAGGGTGAAGAGCTGGTCGCCGAACTCCTCGGCGCGGATGCCCGCGCGCTCGGCCAGCAGGCGGGCGACGTCGAGGGCGGCCTCCAGCGGCCGGGGGTGGGCCGCCGCCACCTCGATCCGGTCGCAAGTGGACAGCCACACCGCCTGTTCGAAGCCCAGCAGCTTCAGGCGCTCCAGCACCCCCGGCACCTCGGCCTCCTCAGTCTGCAGCCGGTCGCGCAGGCTGCCCGAGCAGGTCCGGTGGCTGGCGCCGATGACGAGGTAGGAGGTGGTCACGCTGAGAGCCTTCCCGGCCTTCACTCACCGCTATGTGCTGGCACGGCGGGCTGAAGATGAAACACGGATACACACGGATTTTTACACGGATGCACACGGATGGAAAATTCTATCGGCTTTCCGTGTGCATCCGTGATCCCATCCGTGTGCATCCGTGTTGAAAATTTTTACTCGGCGGATTCCGCAGCCTTGGCGGCTTCGATCTCGGCGGCCTTCTTTTCGACGAGGCCGACGAGGTGGGCGACGATGTCCTGGTCCTTCAGGCGGTGGTCGGTCACGCCCGAGAGATAGACCTGGTGCGTGTTGTTGCCGCCGCCGGTCAGCCCGATGTCGGTCTCGCGCGCCTCGCCGGGGCCGTTCACCACGCAGCCGATCACCGACAGCGTCAGCGGCGTGGTGATGTGCGCCAGCTTCTGCTCCAGCACCTCCACCGTCTTGATGACGTCGAAGTTCTGGCGCGCGCAGCTGGGGCAGGAGATCACCGTGACGCCGCGCCGGCGCAGGCCCAGCGACTTCAGGATGTCGTAGCCGACGAGCACTTCCTCCGTCGGATCGGCCGACAGGGAGACGCGCAGCGTGTCGCCGATGCCCGACCACAGCAACATGCCCAGGCCGATGGAGGACTTTACCGTGCCGGCGCGCAGGCCGCCCGCCTCGGTGATGCCGATGTGCAGGGGATAGTCGCAGGCCTCCGCCAGACCCTGGTAGGCGGCGACCGCCAGGAAGGCGTCGGACGCCTTCACGGAGATCTTGAACTCGAAGAAGTCGTTGTCTTCCAGGATCTTGGCGTGGTTCAGCGCGCTCTCGACCATCGCCTCCGGGCAGGGCTCGCCGTACTTCTCCAAGAGGTCGTGCTCCAGCGAGCCGGCGTTGACGCCGATGCGCATGGAGCAGCCGTGGTCCTTGGCGGCCTTCACCACCTCCCGCACCCGCTCGGCCGAGCCGATGTTGCCGGGGTTGATGCGCAGGCAGGCGGCCCCGCTCTGCGCCGCCTCGATGGCGCGCTTGTAGTGGAAATGGATGTCGGCGACGATCGGCACGTCGACCTGCCGCACGATCTCCTTCAGCGCCAGCGCCGAGTCCTGGTCGGGACAGGAGACGCGCACGATGTCGGCGCCGACGCGCTCGGCCGCCTTGATCTGCTCGACCGTGGCCTTGACGTCCGCGGTCGGCGTGTTGGTCATCGTCTGCACGGAGATCGGCGCGTCGCCGCCGACCAGCACGTTGCCGACGCGGATCTGACGGGACTTGCGACGCAGGATCTGGCGGTAGGCGCGCACGCTGCTCATGGACATGGCCTCGGGCAATGGACGGCGCCGTTATAGCGCAACGGCGCCCAGGCCAGAAGTGCGCACGGGCGCCGCCGATTCAAGGCTGGTGTGCAGGCGTCCCCGTCAGCGCACGGCGGCGGCGCGGGGGGCGGAGCCGTCCAGCGGCACGTCGCGCAGCACCTGGCCGATGGAGCCGAGCGGCTTGCCCTCGACGCCGTCGACGATCATCACCAGGCCGCCGGCGTTGCCGGTGCGCAGGCGCAGGCCCGGCTTGTCCGGGGCGCGGAAGACGTCACCGGCCTTCAGCACGCGTTCCAGCACCTTCTCGCCGTTGGGTTCGCGGACCTGCACCCAGCTGTCCTGCACGGCGCGGATCTGCACGCGGGCGGCCGCGTTCTGGCTGCCGTAGACCTTGCCCTCGGTCACCGGCTTGTCGGTGGTCGCCGCGGCGGGCTGCGGGGCCGTCGCCTGCTGCAGGACCACGGAGTCGGGCTTCAGGAGCGTCGGCTCCTGCGTCGACATGTCGGCCTCTTCGTCCTCGGCCTGTGGCGCCGTCACCATCTGCTGGGGCGCCGCGGGCTGCGGCGCCGCCGGCTGCGGGGCCGGGGCGGCGGCGGACTGGGCGGCGGCGGACTGGGCGGTGGACTGGGCCAGGAGTTGGGCGGGCGGACGCGGCGGGATCGGCGCGGTGGGGACCGGCGCGGTGGGGGCCGGGGCCGCGACGGCAGGCGGGGCGGCCGGCGGAGTGGGCGCGGCCGGGGGTGCTGCGGTGCCGGAGGCGCCACCGGCGGCGGGGGCGGCCGGGACCGGGGCGGGAGCCTGCGCGATCACCGTCGGGGCCACGGCGGCCGGGGCCGACGGGGCCGGAGTCAGGACCGGGACGGCCGTGGGGGCGGTGTCCGGCACGGCGGCCACGCCGTCGGCGGGCGGGGCCGGCGGGGTGGCGGGGGTGTTCCACGGCAGGTTGTCGAGCAGCGACACGAAGCGGTCGGGCAGCGCCGGCACCAGATCGACCACCGAACGGTCGGTCGCCGAGAGATAGTACCAGCCGCCGTACACCAGACCGCCCAGCAGCACCGTGGCGAACAGCAGCCCGCCGCCGGGCACGCGCCCCTCGGACACGGGCGTGGGGAAGTAAAGCTCCTGCTTGCCGACGCGGCCGGCGACCTCGTCCTTGTAGCGGCGCAGGATGTCGTCCTGGTCCAGGCCCAGGAATTCGGCGTAGGAGCGCAGGAAGCCGGTGGCGTAGGCGGTGCCCGGCAGCTCGGCATAGCGGCCGTGCTCGATCGCTTCCAGGTAAGGATAGCGGATGCGCAGCGTCGCGGCGACGTCGCGCAGCTCGACCCCCAGGCGCAGGCGCGCGTCGCGCAGCACCGTGGCGACGGATTCCGGCGCGGGCGCGCCGTTCCAGGCCTCGGCCGCCGCGTTCGCGTTGCCGCCGGAGAAAAACTTCTTGCGTTCGCCCATGGGTTCAGCCGTGTCGTGCCTGCGGGACCATCCAGCCGAAGGTTGTACACGCCTCCCGCCTAGGCCCTTAGTAACAAAACGGCGCCCTGCGAGGCAATGCCCGCATCGGCGGGCGGTAAATCCGCCCCGTTGCTAAATGATCACGCCGTGATCCTTGGCGAAGGCGCGCAGCTTGGTGCGCAGGCTGTGGTCGGGGCAGTGGTACAGCCCGGCCATGTACTGGCGCAGCGCCGCCACGTCCAGCGAGCGCAGCATCGTCTTCACCGGCCCCACCGCCGGCGGCGCCATGGACAGGGTGCGGAACCCGACGCCGATCAGCGCCATGGCGTCGAGCGGCCGGCCGGCCATCTCGCCGCAGATGGAGAGCGGCACCTCCGCCTCGTTGCACGCCTCAACCAGCCGGCGGAGCATGGAGAGCATGGACGGCGACAGCGGGTCATAACGGTTGGCGGTGCGCGGGTTGCCGCGGTCGCTGGCGAACAGGTACTGCGTCAGGTCGTTGGAGCCGACCGACACGAAGTCCACCCGCGGCAGGAGCGCCGGCAGCTGGAACAGCAGCGACGGCACCTCGATCATGGCCCCCACGCGCAGCCGCGAGGGCGGCTCGAACCCGTGCGCCAGGGCGTGCGACACCTCCAGCCCCAGGATGTGGCGGGCGGCCTCCAGCTCGGCCACCTCGGCCACCATCGGGAACATCACCGACAGCGTGCGCCCGCCGGCCGCGCGCAGCAGGGCGCGCAGCTGCTGGCGCAGCAGCATGGGGTGGTCCAGGCCGATGCGGATGGCGCGCCAGCCCAGCGCCGGGTTCTCCTCCTCGCCGCCGGCGAGGTAGGGCAGCACCTTGTCGCCGCCGACGTCGAGGGTGCGGAAGATCACCGGCTTGTCGCCCGCCTCGTCCAGGATGCGGCGGTAGAGCGCCGTCTGCGTGTCCACGTCCGGGTAGGTGGAGCGGACCATGAACGGGATCTCGGTGCGGTAGAGGCCGATGCCCTCCGCGCCGCTGGCGTGCAGGTGCGGCAGGTCGATGACGAGGCCGCAGTTGAGCTGGATGGAGATCGGCGCCCCGTCGCGCGTCAGCGAGGGCAGCGCGCGGACCTCCGCGTACATCTGCTCGCGCTGGGTGCGCATCTCCATGCTCTTGACGTAGGCCATCTGGATGTCTTCGGCGGGGCGCACGAAGACCTGGCCGTTGTCGCCGTCGACGATGAGCGGGTCGAGCGGTTCGATGCGGTTGAGCGCGTCGGTGCACTGCACGACCGGGATGTCGAGCGCGCGCGCCACGATGCAGACGTGGCTGGACGGCGTGCCTTCCTCCAGGATCAGCGCGCGCAGCCGGCGGTGGTCGTAGTCCAGCAGCTCCGCCGGGCCCATGGAGCGGGCGACCAGCACGATGTCGTCGGGCAGGGCCGCCATCTCGGCGTCCGGGCGCTTGCCGGCGAGGTGCAGCAGCAGGCGGTTGGTGAGGTCGTCCAGGTCCAGGACCCGCTCGCGGATGTAGGGGTCCGTCAGGTGGCTCATGCGGGCGCGGTTGTCGTTCTGCACCTGCTGCACGGCGGCCTCGGCCGTGAGGCCCATGCGGATCGCCTCGCGGATGCGCGACAGCCAGCCGCGGTCCTCGGCGAACATCCGGTAGGTCTCCAGGATGTCGCGCGGCTCGCCCAGGCCGGCCAGGGTGGTGCGCGCCAGCAGCTCGTCGATGGCGACGTGCATGGCGGTGATCGCCTCGCCCAGGCGTTCCAGTTCGCGGTCGACGTCGTCGGCGACCATCTGGCGGATGGTCAGCTGCGGCCGGTGCACCACGGCGATGCCGTTGGACAGGCCGGCGCTGAGCGACACGCCGGACAGGCGGGTGGGCAGCAGCGCCACGTCGCCGGGCGAGAACACCTCGTTGGGGCTGACCAGCTCGCCCGCCGCCACCAGCTCGGCCACGACCATGGCGATGGTCTGCAGCGTCTCGATCTCGTCCTCGGCGTAGAGGCGGCGCGTCTTGTGCTGGATGACCAGGACGCCGCGCACGCGGCCGCCGCGCAGAATCGGCACGCCGGACAGCGACTGGAACGGGTCCTCGCCGGTTTCCGGGCGGTAGGCGAAGTTGGGGTGCGACGGCGCGTCGTCCAGCGCGATGGCGCGGGCGGTGGCGGCGATGTCGCCGACGATGCCCTCGCCCACGCGCAGGCGCGTCTTGTGCACGGCGTCCTTGTTCAGGCCCTCGGTGGCGAACAGCTCCAGCACCTCGCCGGCGCGCATCACGTAGCAGGAGCAGACGTCGGCCTGCATCTCCACCTTGATCAGCGTGACGATCTTGTCGAGCCGGTCCTGCCCGGTGCCCGACCCGGCCATGATG
>Ga0196970_1000785_pt1 | contig 30132 bp, 40 predicted proteins | sample S1v_513CmetaG_FD_148672 | JGI IMG/M metagenome (GOLD analysis project Ga0196970, IMG submission 148672) | Soil microbial communities from Anza Borrego desert, Southern California, United States - S1+v_5-13C | ecosystem: Environmental > Terrestrial > Soil > Desert | place: USA: California... | reverse complement strand
ACGTATGAACGGGAGGGCTATTTGTTCTCGGTGACAATAGAGGATTCAGTACTGACAGCCGCTGCTGCTTTGGATTGGGCTGTTACTCAGGAAGTAACTACCAGGTCACCGATCAGGACATGATCGGAAAGGTGTTCATGAGGATCTTCCCCAATTCACAGCTTTACAACAACGAACAGACCAGACGAAATATCCAATACTAATTTACTTGTTATCTAACAACAACGAATAATGCGGGCAATAGCATGGTATACAGGCAAAGAGTTCCTGAGAAAGAAGATCGTATATGTCGTACTTTTTATCGCGTTTCTGTTGCTGCTGAGCACCGTGATCGCAGGATCACTAGCTCTTTCAGAGCAGGCAAAGATCGTGCAGGATATGGGACTTGCAGTGATAGAGATCTGCGGTCTCATTATGACGCTCTTTTTTGGATCGTATCTCCTTGCAAATGAGATATCGCAAGGGACTATCTTTTTGCTGCTATCGAAGAATATTAAGAGATCAAATATCGTGATCGGAAAGTACCTTGGGTTCGCATTTATCCTTTTCCTCCTGCGGGTGCTGCTGTGTGTGGCGTTTGTCGCAGTGATGGCGCTGTATAATATCCCGCGAAATTCAATGTATGTCTTTGCATTGCTGGGTATCTTTTTCTGATGGCTCCTCACCCTAGCACTTGTCATTTTCTTCTCAACATTTGTGTCACCGTTCGTGGCGTTGTTTGCAAGCATCATTGTCTACTTGCTTGGACACATGATGAGTTTCGTGGTCTACTATGTGACGGTGCTAAAGACAGATATCTTTTCTCCAGCATTCGGATGGCTGGTAAAAGGCATTTATTTTATCCTGCCGAACTATACGGCGCTAAGTCTCAAGGAGTTTCTGGATGTGCCAGGTATCGAGAGGATAGCAGGTGCGCAGTTCCTGAGCGGGCTTGGCATCACACTGGTGTATATTGTCTTGTTGTTGACTTTATGAGCAGTTATCTTTAGAAAAAAGGAGCTTTAATCCTCAGTCGCGACGTATGAAGATTTTCTCGAATTTTGATACAAAAGCACCGCTTGAGGCGTATAAAAAGGCGCTTGCAGAATACGGTGCAGACAAAGTGATCTTCGTGCGCAGGCATAGGATTTATCTGCTATTTTTCGTCACCCTGCCATCATTGGCAGTCGGTGCTATGTTGATTGTCGTATTTCTCCTACGGCGAAACGGGATCGCAGAATTTCTCGGAAGTCTCGAGCTTGTTGGAACAATAGTATTCACTGCGCTGTTCTCCTTCATTGCCATCATGATCTTCATCAGAATACTGCTGAATTATATCAATTATCTGCTGGACTACACGATAGTGACTCCGCGTATCATCATGTCGTATAACCAGACATGACTCTTCAAGAGACAGGGAAGAACGATCGATACTGACAAGATCAAAGCAATCACGGTAAGCGGAAGGACATTCCGGCAGAGTCTCTTCAACTACGGATCTATTGTGTTCCTGTCAGAAGGTGACGATGACAATTATGGAGATATCAATCTACACTTTCTCCACAATCCTACCATCCTCAGGGATGAGGTAGTGCGTATCATCGAGATGGCAAAGGACGACTAATTTTATATCAATCTGCAAGAGCTATGGAAACTATTCAGATACCAATGGACGTATACGAGTCTCCAAGAGAGATCGTGATCATCATCCCACTGGGATGAGTGCAAAAAAAGAGCGTCGAGATGTACTTTGACGACTATAAGCTCATCATCTCTGGCAAGAGAGTGCAGCCAAAAATCAAAGATGATCTGTTGCCGCTGCAGCAGGATTGCTACCGGGGTGAGTTTCAGCAGGAGGTGCAGCTTCCGCCGCATATCTATTTTGACCGCATCCAGTCGACGATCTCATCAGAGAACATCCTGCAGATCATCGTGCCGAAATCACTGAAGCCCGAGAAGATGAAGGTCTGAGTAGATTACTAATTTAGTTCTTAAAGTTAAAAGTTTATAAAGTTCATAAAATTTTCCATTGAACATTGTACTTTTAACTTTCGACTTTATAAACTATAATGGTGAAAACCTTTGCGATAGAGACAAGCTGTGACGATACATCGGTCGGCATCATAACGTATGCTGACGGTGTTTTTTCTGTAGAACAATTGCTCGCATATTCGCAGGTTGCGGATCATCAGAAATTCGGAGGTGTCGTTCCGGAAATCGCGTATAGATTGCACTCAGAAAAGATTGTTTGCCTGATCCAGGAGATAGGCATAGACACGATTGAACAAACAGATTGCATTTCCGTCACCACGCATCCAGGACTGGGCGGATCATTGCTAGTGGGGAAAACCGCGGCTCACATGCTCGGCGAGCATCTGCAGAAAAAAGTCGTAGGTGTAAACCACATTTTCGGGCACATTTTTTCTGTATTACTGGAAAGAAATGTTTCCGATCTTCCTTTTCCGCGAGCGATCCTGACAGCGTCGGGATGACACAACGAAATTTATCTCGTTGAGGTAAAGGAACCGCTTGTTGATACAACGGTTCCGCCGTCGCTGCATAATTTTACCGTGACGAAATTGGGGCAGACGTTGGACGATGCTGCGGGTGAGTGCTTTGATAAAGTGGCGCGCATGCTTGGATGACCATATCCCGGTTGAGCATGGATCGGAGAAAAGGCACAGTGGTGATGACCAAATGAACGCGTGAGGTTTAAGCGTATCTTTCTCGATCATGACAAGTACGAATTTTCATTTTCCGGAATGAAATCACAAGTACACCATCTGCTTAATAATTTTGAAAAAGAGTGAGTGGAGCTGGATGTAAAACTTATCTGTGATATCGCCTATGAGTTCCAGGAGGCGATGGTAGAGGTGCTCAGTAAGAAGCTGGTGCAGGCTGCTTATGAGTATCATGCAAAAACCATCTGAATCGTTGGATGAGTGTCGGCAAACGACAGGCTTTTTGAGTATGCGACTGAATTTGCACGCAAGAGATTTTCGGCGCAGTCGATAGAGAAGAGCGAAGCAAATACCGTTATTATCAGTGATACATTTGACGGGCATCAGATCCCGCTGGTACGTCCGATGAAGAAAATCTATTCGATGGATAACGGGGCAATGATCGGAGTAGTTGGTCTGATGAGTTAAGTGTTGAGTATCTTTTCCTATCAAAAATATGCAATTCCTGTAGCAAGAAAAATTTCTTAACGACTATTGCTTCGCTTGTCCGTGGATATACGACCCTCATGCGGTATATTGAGAACCATCACATCAAAAAAATGTTTTTTCTCTGTTGGAAGATGATTCCATACCTCAAATAAGCATATACATTTTTCATGCTCCGCATCCCAGCCGGGGACTAGAAAGAGCGACATAATAATACGTTCCTCAATTGCTGTTTAGTACATCAGTGTCTCACCGTTGAGGAGTTGTATGTGGTTTTGGATCAATAGGATCGGCAGTAAGATATGATGCGAGTGAGCCGTTTGCTATTCGCCTGCCGTCGCTTTTTCTTTGTACGCTGTTACACCAAGAAGTATTTGGGACAGTAGACCCTGCTCAGCAATTTATCGGTGAGCTTGAATATGGATACATATTATTATCCATATAATATATCTCTAATGCATCTTCCATTTGTTTGAAATCGACCTTGCGTTTCGTATCCCTCGCTCTTCCCTGAATTGATACTAGCCTTGGCACGAGTGCGGCAGCGAGAATGCCGATAATCACAATGACTATCAGCATCTCTATAAGCGTGAAAGATTTTTTATATGCATACGACATGCATCTACTATAGAAAACGATAAAAGTTTTACAATAAAAAGTTTCCACTCAGAGGATAATGCTTTACCTTATCTTTGTTGTCACATTAAACTTCTTCATCGGCTTTCCGAACATGAGTGCAAGCTGTGTATGCAGCGCAGGAATACCGGAGAAAAACAATAGGGTCGGACCGACAAGCAGCGCAAATGCGAAGAGGAGTTTCGCAAGTTCCCGAAGCTTTCTTCGGTGAGACTTGATCTGGTGCCACGGACAGAAGACGATCTGTGCTCCAATGACGATGATCATGAGTATCATCGAAAATTTTGCGAAGAGTGAGATAGCTGCTCCGAGGCTGACATAATTGCTAAGCGGGATATCTTTGAAATATGTGAAGAAAAGCCCGGCTAAGAGCACGATATGAAATGTCGACCGGAGCACGATAGACTCGAAAAGCCTGATATGTTCAAAGAGTGTTGTCGCCTTATTGATTGATTTCCACTGATCTCTCATCTGACAATAGCTGTACGGGATATCCTCTGCACCGTGTGACCGTCTTCTCATCTGCTTGTACTGTGCACCGGCAGTCTTGATGACTGAGGTATTGAGATTACAGTCCTGGTAGACCTTGGCATAGACAGGCACACATTCATAGTTTCCTTTCAGCGCAAAATAACTTCTCCGGTATTGATGTCCGTCTTCAACGATTGTCTGCTTAGACCGGAAGCGGGTTTCCAGCAATCCATCCAGCGGCTGTGCATGTGTTGAGAAGTTTCTGGTGCCGCGTGCCTTAGTGAAGTTGAAGAGGATCCGGAAGCTATTGAACAGACTAATGATCTTTGAGAAAAATGGTGCCTGCCGGAAATTGTTGAAGAAGAAGATGATCGGCTGATACGCTTTATTTTTTCTGTTAGGAGTGATGAGATACGTATATGTCAGGATGGAAAAGTAAGTCGTGTCTACGTTGGTGTCAGCATCAAGCGTGGTGACGAGCACGTTATCCGGGGTGATATGAAAATGATCCAGTATCTTTTGATAGAGTTTTTCAGCAGCAGTGGTGATGTTTGCACCTTTACCAATCATCTCATCACCTGCAAGTTCATGCAGCGTATACTCAAAAAATCCGAAAACGCCCGTAAACTCTTTCTCCAATTTTTCCCGAACGGCGAGAAAGTGTTCTTTCTTTGCGGCTTCACCATTCACCGTCACTGCTAACTTCTTCAGGTCATAATCGCTCTCTTTGAGTGCCTGAAGTGTATCGTGCAGAATCTCATAGCTTTCGTTCACCATTGGTATCATACATCGATGGATCACATCGCTTGCATGTTTGTCAGAAGGCAGCGCCTTAGAGAGTCTCCTATCTTCCGCTCAGAGCTTTCCAGTGCCAAAGAGAATATCGTTGTACTGATGGTTTTCTGATTGATTCAGATGGAAGATCGCAATGATCATAAATGTCGCATATTCAAATCATCTGATAAGCCACCGAACGTAGTATATCAGGATAAACGTTGATATGAAAAATGTTATATTCCTGTTGTCTGCAGCTTTGTCGAAAATGAACAGCCCATATCCGATGCAGATGATCAGGATAATAAGCAATGCAATGATTCACGGAAGAACAGTGAGCAGCTTGTACGCAAAAGGGTGTCTTTTCTTTGTCTCGTTTATCTCAATATGTCGCATAGGTAGTGCACTTTCAGTGGTCATTAAAATATGATAGCAAATTCTGAGGTGTTGTCTCTCTCGAGTACCGGTTTATTGATCTTTATGTGGACATCGTACTCTCCGACTTTGCTTGATCCATCAATGCTGAAATATCTGTTAGATACCGGCACGTTACATGCGCCTCCGACCTCACACACTTTGATCTGATATTCCAGAAAGGGATAGACCTGATTGATGCTGCTACCCATCTTATTCACAAGATTGAGAGAGAGCACCATATTGTTCATGATGGTGTTATTGAGCAGGTCGCTGAATCCTACGTACGGATCTAATACGGCATCGTTGGCTGGTATTGAGTTATGTCCGGTCATCGATGAGCTCGTTATTGTCGGCTGAGTGATCACATTGTATTCATAATCTCCTCAAGGTTCTCCAAGATAGATATTGACGTTGTTTGAACCGTTTGCATTACTTGCATCGTTGATGTGACTTTCTCTGATAGCGTTTTCAAAGTCGTAGATCGGTAAACCTTGGTTATAATCGACCTTGATCGTCGGCACTACAGAAAATCACTGATTTTCATCAAGATTAAATCCTTTCAGGCTCCAGTTTGCAATAATATCATCATTGATGTTGTCGCTGTCGACGTCTTCTGATGTATCAAGCTTATAGATGCCTCATCCGCCGAAAAGTCAGAGCACTTTCGGAGGTAGTCTCAGTGTTCAGGCTATATAGATGCCGTTAGGCGCCGTGACACTTGTTACATCTCAGCTTACATACCTTTCGCTCACTGACAGTGCGTCATCGATGTAAAGTGGTAATTCAATGACACTGTCGTATCCAAGCATGTTGAATTCCTTGCTTCCTGTTCCCTGGAGGAGTCTTTCCACATCACCTCATGATCCTATCGGAATGATACCATTGGTAAGTGATGTTATCTGCCATTTCATAGTGCTGTTTCATCTGATGAGAATTCAGAATCCTGATCAGATGACATCGGTAATCACACCTGATACTGCGGCAGTGCCACTGAATCATCACCGTCCCTGATATCACGCTTCATGATATCTTAGTGAAAGCAATGCTCTTTCTGCGCTTCCGATCGCTCAGTAGTATGCAGTATTGTAGTTTGCTGTATTACCAAGGATGCCGAAGAAAGGCACTATAGATGAATAGAGCGCCCCGACTATCACTGCACCGGTTGCAATAATGCTTATCACAATTACAATGAACATGAAAACACTGGGAAGTATAAAAACTTTCGCCAGAGTAATGATTTATATACCATTCGCAAATAGAAATGTGTGCGATATTAGTATCATTTTGTGGTATCCCAGGGTCTTGTATCGAGGTTATCTTTCATGTGTGACGCAGTTGCAATATCTGACTTGAGATATCTCTTGCGGAAAAGCTGCTGCATGTAACCGTACTTTTCTGCAAGGATCTGATCGTTCGCGGCGAGAACCATGAATACGTTATGATGATTGAGATACATATTGAAGCTTTCTGCAAAGTCTTCAAACGGATCACTCATCGCATATCACCCGACAAATTCCATAGCGCTTGCGTTATGGCTTCTTGTCTTGTTGCTTAACCGGCTGATCGTATAGAAGCCGATCGATGGATCGTTCAATGAGAAAAATGTATTATCAATATTGTAGAACTGATTCTGCACGACACGTCTGTTCCCTTTAAGGATGCCAAGATCAACGATGTGTCCTAGTTCATGGGTGAGTATTTCGATCAATTCACTCTGTGATGCAATGCTGCCGAGATGTATCATTATCGTTGCGCTTCATGCCCGTCATCTGCGAGATCCTTTACTTGCATCGAGCGTGATTGAGTAGAGCACATCTCTGATTTTTGTGTCTGTAACGAGGAGTGCGTCGATGCTTTTGATCTGTTTGATGATCAGTGACTGGTATTTTCTTTTATCTTCCTCAGAAAATCTTCCAATAAATCTGATCTTGTCACACAGTACTGTATCAGCGCTGCATGTGCTATTTGATGGTAATGTAAACGCACTGCTCGGGACTTTTGCCGGGGCAGCAGGAACTACCTGACCGGTGACAATATGGACTGGCAGGTCAAATACACTCCCGGCAGATCACTTTTCTCTGCCATCAAAGTATGCAGCATGGTCTTCCGAAAAGCCTGCACGCGGGACATTCCATAGATACACGGCTATCAGCGACGCGAAAAAGAGGATGATATAGAGGAAGTTTTTCCTTTTATGAAAGAGTAGTGCTGCCATAATAGATGAGATCAGCGGAAATAATGTGCTGTAATGGCCCATTTATACACAAAGTATAGACTTTGTCAATGTTTATTTTCTGTGAGATGCATTGTAGGAAGAAGTCATACCCTCAGAGGATAATATTGTGTGTTGATCATTTGATCGCAAAAATATTCTTACCTTTTCCTCCGGTGATGTTCTCACCATGCACTTTATGTTTCGCAGGTTTATGGTGGTGCAGCCAGACGAGCACTTCCTGTGACATCTGTTTATTGTTTGAGAAAATATAGATGTTATTCTTCTCATAGGAGATCTTTTCTTTCCCCGGCCATGGCTCCATGGGCAGAGGCTGAAATCACACGGCGTTCGTCATAAGCTTTGGCCAATCATTTTTCATCTGTGAAAGGAACACCGTCTGATACATATCAAAAAGCTGCTGGAATTCACTATAGTCCAGAAATGAATGCAGCATTTTTACGACAAAGCGCACTTCGTTGCCCTGCAGTTTTGTCATGATGGCGCAGCTTGCACCAATGATAGTGAGAAACCTGTTCCGCTTGTCGCTTACCAATGTATGATCGTCAGTATCGGTAACGTTCTCAAGTGAGCTAAGAACCTCTCCTATCTGTCACAGTAATAGGTTTGTTTTATAAAAATATGTGTTGTCTACTATGCTGTCTACTTCTACCATGCTGTTGCTCACATCTTTCATAAGACCAGCGATTTCCGTCTGCCGGATCCCGATAAAGATCACAAGTTTCGTATGCAATTTCTGCCGAGGAGACTCTTTTGCTGGCGATATAAGCCTGTCTCTATAGATGAGTGAATCAGTAACCTGCAGCAATGAGTAGAGATCAAATGGCTTTTGCTCTCGCTTCATATGACTGTCATATCGCCGATCCTGATCAAAGAAGAATACAGTGGTATATGGCATAATCTCCTGATCACGCATCTTTTCGTAGAGCTGTTCGTGAGTGAGCAGTTCAGCTGACTTTGGTGCATTCTTTGCGTCCTTTTCTTTGAGAGCGTGATAGATCTTCCAGTCGTATGCGTTGTTGAGGTCAATAGTGCTATGCCCGGAGTATGCATGATAGAAATATTTGATTGCAAAGAATAATTCCTGATCATCAAGAGGCTTTTTCTGAAAGAACAACTTCAGCAATTTTGTATCAAAGACATAATGTACACCTGTGTCGATGTGTGTCAACCCGATTTCATGGAGCTGCTGTTTCGCTATCTGTGTTTTATGTCTTTGAGAGAACGCATAGATCACATTTTCCTTCGGAAGTTTCTTGAGGACTTCTTTCAGTGGGGCATTTCCAATAAAGTATTTTCCTTTATCAGCAAAATCTTCATTTTTCATCGTGTCAGCAGAAACAAGTTTCTTTCCATTGGTATAGACTTTCGTCAGCAGAGGTACGCTGCCTGCAAGCTTGTCATTGTTGTCCTGTGGATTCCGGATGGCAGCAAGTTTTGCTGATGCATGTTTCATCATATGCGCTACTTCAGGATATTTCTTTGTTACACCATGCAGGCGTTTAACGCATTCCAGGAACACTCTTTGCGTTGCATAGGCATCATAGAGCGCATCATGATGTGTGCCGGCACTGCTTTTCATATCACTTTTATCAGCGCTGTGGACGAGTGATTTATCCAGCACCTCAAGAGCATAGCTTGGAGAAAATGGCATAAGAGACTGTGCCAGAGGAAATGTATCAATCGCGCTATGGTATGCAGCCTTGAAATGCTGATTGAGTACACTGATATCAAACTGCACATTGTGACCGATGATCACTGTCTGCGCATGAAAAAACTTCTCCACTTTGGTACGTATCTGCTCAAAACTAGGTGCATCCATAAGCTGTTCCATGCTGAGACCGGTCACGACGCGTACCATATCTTTGAGCTGTTCGGCTGATTTCTGAGGTTTGATATAACTGGAAAACGTGTCTATCACCGTACCGGTATGATCAAATGCAACTATACCTATCTGAATAGCTTCATCATGCTCGGCATCAAGGCCCGTGGTTTCAAAGTCCAAACATACATATTGCAAGTCGCTGCGGATCATCGGGAAAATATAATAACAAAAGGAGTTTTTCTTTACTCGTTCACTATACCTATGCGGTATTGCAAATCAAATAAAGTTTCACTATAGTATGGCCCTTATTTGTTTTTCAACCCCCGTACGGCATGGCAATAGTGCTATGGCTTTTTCTTCTGCTTACGTCGCTTTATCATGTGCTTGTTACTGTGCTGGTCTATGGCATAGGTATTGCGCAGCCTGAAACCATCGTTGTCCTGAGAGAAGGCGTTCGGTTTCTGCTGCTGATCATCACAGCAATAGTGCAGCGAAAGCATATTATTCCATATCTGAAACGCACCCGAAAACTCCGGCTGGTCTTTTTGGTCATCTGCGCATTAGCGATAGGTGTTTCATACCGGCAGTGAAAGACTTTGACAGACGTGATGGTGTGAGCGAAATACTGACTGCAGTTTTTCGTGGTCTTTCTTTCTGCTATATTTCTTGGCCGTGTGTTCTCATCACTTCCGGAAAAAAAGCTCAGAGATTTTCTCCGCCTGATATTCTTCCTATTGCTTGGTATCATTGTCGTTGGACTGATGCGGCAGCTCAGTAAAATGCTTTGGCCGGAGCTTTTCTATCAGATAGGATATGCGTCGTTTGGCGATCGGGTGTTCGGAAAGAACCCGCCGCTGTACTATCTGACAGGACCGGATGGTTACGCAAGGCTGAGCGGTATCTTTTCAGGACCAAATAATTATGGGTATCTCTTTGTCTGACTCTTTGGATTTTGGCGGCGATATGTACAGACACATATCAAACAAAACGGTATTAAAGTGCTTTTGCGACTTCTGTTTGCTGTAAGCGTCTTGCGGACGATGTCGCGCGGAGCTATCCTCGGTATTTTTCTTCAGCTTATCGCTCTTTCATTTACGCTGTTCCATGCAAAACGTAAATTTATCCGGGGACTCATCATCACAGGAATACTAGTCGTCTGAGGGCTAAGTATCGTCAAATGGTGATCAACGATGGCACATGTCAGCGCAAAATTCGGTAGCCTTTCATATGTGCTTGCAAACCCGCTTGGATATGGACTCGGCTCATCGTGACCAAGTATCCATACCGGACATGGAACCATCCTGCCGGAAAACTTCTTTGTACAGATACTGATCGATATCGGTATCCCATGACTCATCCTGTGGCTGCTGTTCCGGTACCTTGTGCTAAAAGATATCCGAACGATGTCAAAAGCTCGCCGCGATAACAGATCGCCTTATCACGTATTGCTGATCTGCTTGTCATTTGGATTCCTTGGTTTGATGCTGGAGTGAATGTTTCTCCATGTGTTTGAGGATAGTATGGTAAACTACCGGTTCTTTATGATGCGGGGAATTGTGTATGGGCACGTTACCGCAGACAAAAAACCATAGCGATATCGCTATGGTTTTTTCTATATAGAGTAATAACTATTACTGGAGGACTAAGAAGTTTGTCACCACATACGACACACCGATGATGATAACACCAATGATGATGTAAAGAAAATTTCTTTTGATCTTATCGATCTGCTTTTCATCAGTAGGGTTTCTCAGGAGATTGATCGCTTCGATGATGATAAGCACCACCACAACGAACCCAACAAGCCCCATGACCCGGTTGAGCACGACATACAGCCATGCAAATGACTTGTCGGCAAGAACTCCCGTACCGATGTTTGCAAGGGATGTAGCATTGGGATTGATCACGTCCTGCTGTTTTCCGTAGACTGTTTCGACGACTGCTTTTGCAAAGATGATTGTCAGGATACCGATAGCGTTCCGGATGATGATGGTCTTTGCGTGCTCCTTCACTTTGTCGTCCGGATTCATCAGGAATCTGAACATATGAAGGATGAGAATCAGGAAGAGCACACCAAGGACAATAAACATGATCATCTTCAGGAAAGGAAAGATAATCAGACTATACAGCTTCCATGCCGCGGTATTTCCTTGGAATGCCTGCATGAAATCAAGGACCCCGCCTGCGCCGACCAGCCTGTTTGCGATAAATGAGGCAGAGAGCATGACGATGATGCCAACGACTCCCCACAGTACATATCTGAATCACTTCTTCTGGTCGTCTGCTTTCTCCGATGCCATGATCTCATAGAACCCAATAATCGACATTAATACACCAACAATCACTACCACCGGTACAACGATTTTCTGCAGTACCATGATAATAGTATCTCTCACTGCTTCTGCTCCTCCCTGCGCTCCGGCAAAACCGGCACCTTCCAGGTGCTGCTGAATTGGCTGCGTTGCCTGCTGTATCGCATTGTCAAAACGAGCGGCTCACATAAATCAAAGATTTGCTGCGAGGAACCCGAGCGACAGTACTGATGCGATAATTTTCTTGACGAGTTTCATGGGAATGAAATAACATGATATTAAAGAGAGCTATGATGAGTGATTCATGGTATTGTCGGAATAGTAGCCGGAGCAACAGGTGCTGCAGTAGCTGGAGTGTTTACTGTAGGTGCAGGCTGTGCAGGTTCTGGTGTGTTTACCGGAGGAGTCTGCTTACCTTTCCTGCCTCCGAGCAGCGTATAGAGTACTGGCACTCTTGGGAGCTTCCCGCATAGCGCAGTCATTATGATCTTCATCAACCGGAAGATCTGCGGCACAAGGGCGACACTGATACCTATGGTAGGCCCGCTAGCTGTCCATGTTATATAACCCCGATAGCCGATCGCTGCAAGAGCGATAAGGTATGATATAATGGTGCGCGGATGTGAAAGAGGATCGAGAGTCTCGTAGGTGAGTTTCCATGAGTGTATTTCTTCTGCAAGTGTTGTTCCTTTTTTGAAGAGTTTTTTCAGTGGGTGGAAGATCACAGCAAGCGGATAAGCGACAAGTTCTTCGATATTACGCGTAAGCAGCTTGTTAAGTGTGTCCTTACCTTTTGCAGAAAGGATATCCATACCGGCAGTCAGCATGATACATCTGGCGATGATCACGAACAGTCCGAGTACTATGGCAATGATGTGCGGGAATGCACTGATGAGAATCAGGTAGAGCGACCGCAGAATCACGCTTTCCTTTACCCGCCGGCTGTTGTTCTCATTGAGCTGTTCATTATACCAAAGGTAATAATTGTAGAGGGGCACATAATAGATGATCACGGCTGGATTGCTTTCGGCATCATTTGCCTGTATATTGCGGTCAATAAGTGTTTTGTTGTTTATGATAGAGAAGACACCGATCACGATCATCAGTATGACCGAGCCAAGGAGTGTATAGTTGATCCGGTAGAGCACAGCATAGGGAAAAAAGAAACTGTATGATGCCCGTACGAGCATTGCAAGTCCGAGTGTCATCAGAATATAGTAACCATAACGAATATAGCTTCTGACGTATATCTCCTCATCAGCAGTGATGCTGATATCCTTCTCGTTCATCATGTAAGCTACCGCCGGTGCGAGGAGCATGATGGCGGCGAGGGATGCGAGGTGTTTATCGGTAAAGATATCGTTTTGCTGCATGAGTTATTTAACGTCAGTAGTAATAAATTCCTTTTCAAAGGCCGATGCGAGGATCTTGATAGCAACGTGCTGATTTCCTGCAAAGAGCACTCATTCACCGATACCGGAAGCGACGAGTCTTTGCTTCTCTGCATCGGAAAGGCCAAGTATGTTATTGAGTTCCTTGATAGACGCTGTAGATTGCTTGAGAAGTAGCTGCACTGCCGAGTTAGTGATAATTGGTTTCCCGTACTTCGACTTTGCAAAGTCTTCGATATCCTGTGTAATCGTCGTAATTCCGAGACCGTACTTTCTCGCTCTCTTCACCATACCGTAGAGGAAGTTTGCAGAGACTTCATTTTGCATCATGATCCATGCTTCGTCGACAACGAGGAGTCTCTTTTCCTTCTTCGATCTTACCTTCGTCCGTATGTAGTTCAGGATGTTGTACATCGCTGGTGTCTTCAGCGCTTCATCGAGATCTCTGATAGAGAAGACAGTGAGTCCCGTATTGAAGTCGACATTGGTATGGTTGTTGAATAGTTTACCAAATGTTCCAGTGACATACTTACTGAGTCTGACTGCGATACTGTTACCGCCGTCCATACCTTCGAGCACATGGAGGAGGTCTTCCATGATTGGTGCTTGTTTGCCGCTATAATCGTCCTGATCGAAGGTGATTTCTTTCAGTGCGTAGGTAGACTGCAATGCGCGGTCGAGCAGCGCTTCTTCTTCCGGAGTTACTCCGCCGATAAGGACGGTAATCAAACCGATAAGCGACATAATCTGGGTTCTCAGCAGGTCTCCTTTCCCGTACTCTACGTCTTCTACCTTTGGAGGAAGATCAAATGGATTCACATACTGCTGGCTGTTGATTGCGATGTTCAGATACGTTCCGCCTACTTTTTCACACAGCGCTTTGTATTCGTTCTCGGGGTCGATCACGATCGTTGGGATACCAAGAAGAAGGTATCTCATGATCTCGAGCTTTACGCTAAATGACTTACCGGCACCTGATGTTGCGAGTACGACACTGTTTGCATTCTGCAGTTTCTTGCTGAAACGGTCGAAAATCACGAGTGATCCTGTCTGCATGTTTGCTCCATAGAGGATTCCTGTCTGTTCGATAAGGTCATTTGAGATGAACGGAAAGCTTCCTGCAAGCGAACTGGTCACCATCGATCTGGTGATACCAAGATCGTCGAGGGCAAGAGGCATAGTTGCATTGAGTCCTTCATCCATCCTCTGGATCGCTGGCTTCACTCTGATACCGTATCCGGCGATCTTCTGCTCGAGCTTCTTGCTTTCCTCAGAAAGCTTCTCTTCACTCTTCTCGTAGAGTGATATATAACATGAAGTCTCAAAATATCTTTCTTCACGGGTGGCGAGCTTTTGTCTGATATCTTCCACATCACGGTACTGGAGTTCTACCTCCGTATCGATGGTGATACCCTTCGAGGCTGATTCGTTGATCTCTGCTCTGAGCTGTGTTGAACGTCTCTTGAGCATAGACTGGATGTCTGCATCCTCTTCAGGATAGATGAACCATGACATATCCCGCTTGTCGTAGAAGTTCATCATATCTCTTGTCCGAAGGAAATCGATATACGAAGGGTAGTTGTGTGCGTAGTATGTCTTACCAAAAAGCCCTGAAACATTTACTCCCGATGGCTTGATCTCCCGGTAACTTGGAGCCATATGTGACTTGTAATCCGCAAGTGATGTCACGTACTCTTTTTCGACTTTCTGAATATGTTTTCTGAGTTCCGATGTGAGGAGCTTGTCGTTGTAGTTTTCATCCGGCATCTCAATAAGCTTCTTGATTTGCTCGGTGAGCGGATCACCCTTGTGTTCAGCGTCAATCATCTTCTGCTCAGCAGCTTTTGCTGCTTCCTCCTGTTTGACTTTCTTTGGGTTTCCAAATATCCAAGAGAAAAATCTATCGAAAAAACTTGGTTTTTTGACCGGCAGCGGCTTGCCCTCTGCGTCGACAGCAGGAACAGGAGCGTCTTCCTTTGGGGCAAGAGTCTTCTCGTCAAAATACGGAAATCATCCCTGCGGGACGAGCTGCGTATAGTTTGTGTCGTAAACAACGTTCAACATGCTTTTTGGAAGTTTTGTTTTAATAAATCTATAACTATTATAGGGAAATGCCCAAAAACCAGCAATTCTGCGCTTTAGAGAGAGGTTTTAGAGGAGGAAAAGGGGTTGACATAATGTAAAATGTTGTATGAGATATGATTTTTATAGATATACGACGTTTTCTTTTCTCGCAATAAAAAAAATCCTCCGTTAAAAGAAGATTTTTTAATATTTTCAGACTAATGGGTTATCTCATCACTCGCTGCGAAAGCAAGGAATAACTTACTACCTTTAGGAAAGACACTTTTTCCTCCCTGTAGAGGGGTTGTGGCATAATCATGTCTATATCAATACTCAGAAAAACTGACTCTGAGAAAATGAATTTCATTGTGAAACCGTTTAATAGGAAATACACATGACGGTGGATATTCTTTGTGGAACTTCCTTTTCTCCATTTTCTCTCACCTTTTATGCACGCCATTTCTTTTGAGCAGTTTCTCAACCTGAGTGATTGTCAAAGCGTGCTCTCCTAGATCGCTTGGTTTCATATCCATTTCTTTGAGGAGCTCGATTGGGTAACAGTCCTGCAGAAGACGAGTACATGAAAGTGCAATGCGATGTGCATGTGGAAATTTTATCGTCCTGCTCAGCTCTTTATTGAAGGCATCCTTATCCATACCTTCATACTGTCTTCTCCCTCGTTTTTCATATTTTAAGAACATGCCATTATATTCTTTCTTAAGCCATTCTGCAGAGACAGGCAATGTACTAAATTCATCATTTCGCAGCTCTTCATCTATGATTTTCCTTTCTCTTGCGACTTCTCCTTTCGAAAGTTTACGTTGCAAGTGCCATTCCAGATTTAGGCTCATATTTCATTGCATGTTTTCAAAAATCTCTTTTGCAAAGGTAGCAATAAAGTTTTCCATCTCGCTAGCTGTCTTTGGCAATTCTACGCCAAGTTTTTCGCATACTTTCTCAAGTTGCGGCTGAATAATAGCCTCGTCTATCTGTACAGGAACGTTAATAATTTTACTTTTTGCATGCATCCATAAGGAAATTGTGTGATAAATGTGAGTATATTATGATTATATTTCATGTCATTGTCAATGGTTTATTGCGGTCGCTTTCCTGTTTGTGAATACATTGACAAGTGAGGACAAATGCGTATTATATTGCTTGTACTAAACAGAAAGAAGACTATGAAACATATCTTGAAAACATTGCATGTGCTCCTGATTCCAGGAGCGGGATTACAGTGGTCATTAAAACGTGTAGAATTAGCGAAGAATCAGCTGCTCGATGAAGATGCCGATCTGATCATTTTTACCGGAGGAGGTGTTGTGCCAAATCCAATAGAGGGACAGCCCGATGTCACTGAAGCACAGCTGATGCAGATGCACTATCTTCATCTCAATGGGAGGACAGATATCCCGACATTGCGAGAAGATGAGTCAAAACATACATTTGAAAATATCAGCTTTTCTATCATGAAGCTAAGGAAGTGGATGCACGATCAGCAACTGATGAGTGATTATCAGGAAGTTGTTGTCACAATTGCTACCACCTTGGATCATTTGAAACGGTTTCAGGTATCGTGGAACGCGATTGCTGCCATGACATGGGGTATATCGAATATTGAGCTCAAGGCAGAATACGTGCCAGTCTATGGTATCCGTTCGATAACAAATCATCTCATAGAAAGGTTCTTTCTTTTGCCACTGCATTTGCTTTCAAAAACCGGTGAGAAATGGCCAGTATCTCTCATCTTTGGTGCTCGGAAGAAACAGCTGAGTAGAATACAGCTGAGCGATTAATCAAAATTCATTGCAAACAAAATTATTCACACTAAAAACAATAGTATGAAAGTAAATGTTCAGATAGCTACCCTCATCCTACAGGGTTCACATTTTGTTCCGACAAAGGACATCTCTGTCGATACAATAATTAAAGTAAATGCTCTCCTGCATGAAAGTGACGCCCATCAAGGTAATTTAGTATTTGTCACTCAAGAGCAGGGAAATACTGGTTATACCGGTTCTAGCATCTCATATGGAGGAGTAATACAAGTATTCGCCCACCATAAAAACAGGTATTACTGGAAAGCGCTTTATGGCGGACTAACCAAACTGACATCTAACCAAAGCAGAGTACTCATTACTGTAAGTACATGGGAAGATGCAGATGTAGATGCACTGTGTGAAGATATCCAATATGCTCTACGATCACTTGAGCAGGACAGCAAGGACGCCAACAACCCACATGAAATCAACCTCATCATGTTGGTAAAGGAAACCGAGAAAGAGCTTCTTGAACGCTTACAGGAGATCTTCGCTCCAGCATCATAAAGCTTATAGGAACCTCTCAATACCCGGATTTTTTGTCCGGGTATTTTTGTTATATGACAAGTAATTTCGCTGCAAATCCATTGCATTTGACAGCCAAATCCCTATACATGTCACTACTGCTTTATCCGCTTTCTCTCACGGTTATGACGGTTACCGATGAACAGTTGGATCACCTGGCGAAGCTTGCTGCGCTCCGTTTGACTGCAGAGGAAAAAGTGAAGCTTGGGAAACAAGTGAACTCGATTATTGATTTTGTCGGAGAACTTCAGAAGGTAGACGTGGAAGGAATAGAACCATTGTCGCATCCTATCGAAGGGATGACGGTGCCGCTCTATGAGAAAGGAGAAGTGTATGCCGATCCGGATAGTTTGCTTGCCAATACCAAGCATCAGCGTAAAGATCGCGGGATCGTTATGAAGTCAGCACTTAACCAAGTTGAAGGTTCATAAAGTTAAAAGTTTATAAATCATTTGAACTTTCTACTTTTCACTTTAAGAACTATTAGAATAGGGTGACACAATGATAGAAGGTCAAACACACCGCTTTGTATCATTTTGTCATTTTAGTTTTATTACCATATAATTTGTAACAATGGCCGAGTCAAAACCCTTACACCTCGTCAGAAACGTAGGTATCATCGCGCATATCGACGCTGGTAAGACGACAACAACAGAACGTATTCTTTACTATACCGGTAAGAACCACAAGATCGGTGAAGTGCATGAAGGTGCTGCAACGATGGACTGGATGGAACAGGAGCAGGAAAGAGGTATTACTATTACATCTGCTGCAACAACTTGTTTCCGGAGAGACAATCAGATCAACATCATTGATACTCCGGGTCACGTGGACTTTACCATCGAGGTAGAGCGTTCATTGCTCGTGCTCGACGGCGCAGTATGCGTGCTTTCATCATCAGATGCGGTTCAGCCTCAGACAGAAACAGTGTGGAGACAGGCTGATAAATACCATGTTCCACGTATGTGTTATGTAAATAAGATCGATAAGATCGGTGCAGATTTCAAGATGTGTATTGATGATATCAAAGAAAGACTTTCTGATAAGGCGGTAGCTATCCAGCTGCCATACGGTGAGTCTGCTGACTTCAAAGGTATCGTGAATCTTATCAATATGAAGTACTATACATTTGAAGGAGAAAACGGTGAAAAACAGGTAGAGCATGAGATACCGGAAGATTTCAAAGCAGAGTGTGAATCTCGCAGAGAGATCCTTCTTGATGCAGCTTCTGCATTTGATGATGAGCTTGCTGAGAAATTCCTTGGAGGTGAAGAGATCTCTATCGACGTCCTTAAGAGAGCTATCAGAAAGGGAGTTGTTTCCAATGGAATATATGCGGTCCTTGTTGGTTCTTCGCTGAGAAATGCCGGTGTACAGCTCATGCTGGACGCAGTGGTAGATTTCCTTCCTTCTCCTCTTGATATCGGTAGTGTTCATGGAACAGATATCGATGATGCAGAGAAGCAGATGGAAAGAGAGCCAAAAGATGATGCTCCGGCTTCTGCGCTCGCGTTCAAGATCATGACTGACCCATTTGTTGGTACACTGACATTCGTGAGAATCTACTCAGGAGTGGTAAGATCGGGAGATGCGCTTCTCAATACAAGAACTGGTAATAAAGAGCGTATTGGACGTTTGCTTCTGATGCATGCAAATAAGAGAGAAGAAATTTCTGAAATCCACGCAGGACATATCGCTGCCTTCCTCGGACTCAAAGATGTGAAGACAGGAGATACACTCTGTGATATCAAGGATCCTATCGTTCTTGAGCGTATGGAGTTCCCGGAGCCGGTTATCTCTATTGCGGTAGAGCCAGCATCGAAGAAAGATCAGGAAAAGATGGGTGTTGGACTTGGAAAACTTGCATATGAAGATCCTTCATTCCGCTTCTATACAGACGAAGAGACAGGACAGACAATCATCGCAGGTATGGGTGAGCTTCATCTTGAAATCATCGTTGACCGTCTGAAGAGAGAGCATAAAGTAGAAGTAGTGACAGGTAAACCACAGGTAGCATACAGAGAAGCTATTTCTCACAATGCAGATGGTGAAGGAAAATTCGTTCGTCAGTCTGGAGGTCGCGGTCAATACGGACACGTGCTTATCCATCTTGAGAAGCTCGAAGAAGAAGGAAAGATCTATGAGTTCCGTGATGATGTTTCAGGAGGTACGATCCCTAAGGAATTCATCCCGGCAATCGACAAGGGTGCGCAGGAGGTTATCAAGCAGGGACCTATCGCAGGATATCCAGTGATCGGTGTGAGAGTTGCTCCATACGATGGTTCATACCACGATGTCGACTCGTCTGAAGTAGCGTTCAAGGTTGCTACCTACAGAGCGTTTAAGGATGCATTCTCTAAGGCAGGACCAATGCTTCTCGAGCCAGTGATGAGAGTAGAAGTTACTACACCGGACGAATATATGGGTGATGTGATGGGAGACCTTTCAGCAAGAAGAGGTATGATTACCGGACAGGATCAGAGAGGTAAAGCGATGATCATCAAAGCTTCAGTACCGCTTTCAGAAATGTTTGGTTACTCAACACAGGTTCGTTCGATGACTCAAGGTAGAGCATCATACTCTATGGAGTTTGCCTCATATGAGAAAGTACCTACTAATGTCGCAGACAAGATCATCGAAGAAAGAAAGGGTAAAGTGAAAGGACTCGACGACGAATAGTCATCAGCTCACTCACCAAATGATATATGAAAAATCCCTCCGTGCGGGGGATTTTTTTATTGTTGACTTTCCCGCGTTGGAGGTGTATATACAGAGTATTTATTCTTGTCGAATGTTACTATGAACCAAATGACACCTCGTGTAGAGGCAATTAAGATGTCATTGGATGACAAGTATCCAGTCGGTAAAACTCTATGGATACATGCTGTTGTGGATGCAGTAGACGAACTTATGCAGAACTTCAAACTTACTGCTGACGAGATGGATAGTGTTGTGGAAATCACGAAACAGAGGCTTGAAGATATTATGACTCATCAAGATAAGTACAACAAATGCTCACCGGTATTGGGCAATATAGCGCTTTATAAACAAGCTAATGGCAGAACGAAGACTGTGATGTTTTGGGCAGACCATCAGCACAAAAAGGTCGATCTCATGTGAGGAGAGTTGTTGGATTCGCAGCAAGACTATGAGGACCTCCACATTATGAACACCCGCATGGAGGAGTTCGGAAGAGAAGCAGCAAGGAAACAAGCTCAATCAACAAGAGATCTCGAAGACATTACTTTCGGCGAAAATGTAGCATAAGCTCCTCATATGGGAGTTTTTTGTTATGTCAACAATCCTTTGTTTTGCCGCAGGATATCTCTATACTATCTGAAAACAAAAAATCAACGCTTATGAAACACAACGAGAAATTCGAAAAATTATCGCCTGAATTGCAGATGCTTATACAAGGGCAGCACGCCTTTAGCAGTTTTAATCCTTACGAAGGTAACGGACTTTCTTTTACAAAGAGCAATCAGCCTGTCAGTGACTTTGCTGCAAATATGCTGCTGCATTGTAATGCAGGAACGGCTATGGAATCAGCTTTCTGGCTGAGAGATCATCTCAATAAAGGAGGCAAACTAATGGTTACCATAGCAGGCGCATTGTCATCGTTTCAGATCGGTAAGATACTCGCTCCGCTTATACGTGCGGGCAAAGTTCATATCATTTCTGCAACTGGTGCTAACCACGAAGAAGACTACTACAGATATGTGGCTTTCTCACACTATGCGCACATACCGCGCTACACAGAGCTGTCGCCTCAGCAGGAAGCCGAACTTCGTGATGCAGGGTACCGCAGGATAACAGATACGTTTCTTCCGGAGGATGAAAGTGTAAGAGAACTGCTTCCGCACCTTGAAAAAATGTGGGAGAAGGCAGAGGAGGATAAAGAAAGATACTTCCCACATGAGTATTTCAGGAGACTTTACAGCGAAGGTCTTGCTGTTCCAGATATAGAGTCTCGTTCAGAGGCGATTGCAAAGCAGACTAGCTGGACGTATGCTGCATATTCACGTAATATACCCATTATCATTCCCGGCTTTGAGGACAGCACGATGGGCAATATTTTTGCAGGCACTACCTACACGGGGCAGCACCAAACCATGCCTGTTAAATGGTCGCACAATGTAATGAAAAATGGAATAGAGTACATGCATTATATGTATGACTGGTATCAGGAAAATGCAACGGGCGAAGGTATCGCATTCCTGCAATTGGGAGGTGGTATAGCAGCCGATTTCCCGATCTGTGTTGTGCCCAGTCTGAAGCATGATCTGCAATTGCATGATGTTATGGACTGGAAAGGATTTATAGAAATAGGTTCATCGCCTATGTCATATGGTTCCTATTCAGGTGCAGGAGGAAAAGAAAAGATAACCTGGGACAAGCTGTCAGTTGATAGTAAATATGCTATCATTCAAAGTGATGCGACCCTTGTTGCTCCACTTATGATAGCTATTATTATGGGCTTATAGACATTAACTATCTTATTAACACAAAAGCCTCCGCATATGCGGAGGCTTTCTTCTTGTCTGAAATATTCTGAGAAAATAGCTTACCCTTCAAACAATCCCTGCTTCAAATGATTCGCGAAGTCTTCCCTGTCTTCCTCTTTGTCGCTGTGAATGTTTACCATGTTAGCCCTGCCGATATGTCTTGCCTGACTGAGGACCTGCCGGAGGGTATAGATGATACCGATGAGGAGGAGGAGTGAGATAAGATAGTACCGGTTCGTGAGCGACACAGTATAGGTGAAATTATTTTTGATAAGGAAGGTGACATCTCCGATAGAGACGAATGCGGTTGTCATCATCATGATCATTGCGAGTGAAAAGAGCATGTCGTTTTCCTTGAAACCGATCACCTGATTGAGAAAGGCCTTAAATCTGTAGCTGATTGATCGTCCGATAAGAATGATGAATGAGAGGAAAATGATAATATCCGACTTAATAAAGTATGAATTTAATAATCCAAATACCTTTGCTGGCTCATCAGCGATTGGTGAGATGGTGATAATCGGCATGAAAAGCAAGCATACACCAAGGATAATTGCGTAAAGAATGAAGATTTTCTCTGTCTTTGAGTATCTTCACCATTTGTGTCTGAATACGGCGCTTGCGTTCTTATACGTTCCCATGATAAACGAGGTGCTAGGGGTTAAAACTTGGAGTTTTTGATATGTGTTAGAACTTCTTTTGCGTGTCACAGTCGCATTACATTTTCCCACTTATACAAAACAGTTCCTCAATTGTCAAGAAGATACGTGTTTCTGAGTGTTCACATATACTCTTTTCCCATAAACTTTTTCTTGCCTTCTGCGTGAAACAATGCATGGAGGACTTTGTTCGTGTCAGATATGAGTCAGATAGTTAATCTATGTATATCCTGAAACCTGCAATGAGATTTGCTGCTGTCTTTGCTGACGCCAATGATCTGTACACCTTCTTTTTGAAATGCCTTTGCATGCTTTGAAAACTCTCTTGCCTCTATCGTGCAGCCAGGTGAATTATCTTTTGGATAAAAGAAAAGCACAGTATATCTTGCCTGATCCAGGAGGTCTTTCATACGGCTTTCATCAGTGGTTCACTGAGATGACGTATAGGAGACAACTGTATCAAGGAGATCTACCATGCTAGGGAGAAGAGATGAAAGATTACAGGCTTCCGCTTGGTGTATAGTCGCTGTTCAGCGGAGAGGTGCCGCCGTTAAACGCGTCGCCAAATCCTTCTGATCCGATATTCATGATTCTTCTGATGATCTGTCCGGCTCTGTTGAAAATATTTTGTGCCGTATAGTACTGATATCAGCTCACTCTCATCTGTCTGAAAAGAATTGGGAAGAGGAAGAGGAGAATGAGTGTGACAATGATACCCATGATGGTGTATCTGATATTTTTGATCGCTTTCTGGATCACATCGTCTTTACCATTAGAGAAAATGAATTGAAAAATGGCACGAAAGAGCGAATAAATCGCTCATGCGAAAATGATGATGATCATGATGGCTAACACCGACAGGATGATATCCTGTATAGTTGTGTAGTTGCCGCTCATATGCGGAGATTGAGAGAAAATAAAGAGGTAAGAAAAATTCTTATGACTCTTGTTACTTCGTTTCTTTCTTCGGTTTTCTGTTCTTTGTCTTGTGAGTATAGTACTTCTTGAACAATTCGTCCTTTGTGTGGGTATGGAGAAGCTTCGCGAGTCTTTCTGAAGGCTGTGCGCCTGTCGCGATAAGTTCTTTTGCTCTGTCAGCGTTTACCTCCATCTTGTGGTTGAGTGGATTGTACCGGCCGAGAACTTCCTTGTAACCAGCTTTTACTGGCTTAGTGTGCTCAGTAAGAACGATTCTAAAAAATGGGCTCTTCGTTCTACCTGCTCTTGCTAGTCTGAGAGTTAACATGATATTACAGTGTGTGATAACAAATAAAGGGACACGTGATGATTACTTAAGTTTTTCTTTTGCTTTATGTACGGTATGCGTTCTGCACTGGTTACAGAATTTCTTGATCTCAAGCTTCGGATCATTTACCTTGTTAACCATAACAACGTAGTTCTGTTTTCCGCATGTTGTACAGAGGAGCGCAACGTTGATTCTCGCTCACTTTTTCTTTTTTCCAGCCATTGTGATACGTATAATTAGTTGATTAAAGACTTCTCTGATAGTAGTTACAAATTGGCTTTGGGTAGACTTGAACCACCGACCTCGCCCTTATGAGAGGCGCGCTCTAACCAGCTGAGCTACAAAGCCATGTTTTAGGTTCGGTGAGGGCGGGATTCGAACCCGCGGTACCTTTCGGTACGACTCGTTAGCAGTGAGCTGACTTCGACCACTCATCCACCTCACCATCTTTTTCTGTCAAAAAAACGCACATGGATGCGTTGATGATGTTTTTACTGCTTCACGCAGTGAGAGCATACGTCCGTATTGTCTGCTCAACGCATGTATATATATCTATTTCGGGTTGTAATGCAAGGGAAACTTCATAAAAATAACACTAATTATGCACATTGCATCATGATTTAGTATACAATCTACGATAACGCCTATGGAAGAATCTTTTGAGTGACATATCGAATCAGGAGGCGACGTCAATACGGCTCGTGAAGCCAGTGAACAGGATGTGGTCAAAGTGAGGGAGAGTATGCAGAAAGCGCAGCAGATGGGCGCGCAGATTCGTGACGATCAGAAGAAGAATAGTCATCTGGCTCAGTTTCTCACCTATCTTTTCAGCGCAGTGACTGATGACGAGATCCGGACGATGAGCGTTGAACTGTTCTCGAGACCTGATCAGAATAACCTGACAATGACACTCGCTATCTACGAGATGCTTGCGCTTTTTCTCCCGTTCTATACTGCAAAAAGCCATGAGTCATGAATACATCAATCGTTCCCGTCACTTCATTATGAAATTTCTCTTGCACGGGAAAGCTATCTTAATTATATACAGCTGTTGTATCGTACCTATCCGTTTTACGAACAGCTTGATAAAGATACACTCAGTGCACTCATCGCTGCATTGCTTCTTTACCACCATGCGGTGGTGCTTGAAGAAGGGCAGACTCAAGCCGACCTGGCGCAACGCGTCCGTGCATCACTTGCCTAATTTATTATTGATCAGTTATAGCACATGGAAATCATACGTATAGAATGACTTTGAAAAGTATTCAAAAAACGGAGAAAAAAAACGACGATACTTGACGATGTGAATTTCACTGTTCGTGCAGGGGAGATCTATGGTTTCCTTGGTGCAAATGGTGTAGGAAAGACAACACTTCTGAAGTGTATCTTTCATTATATTCATCATGATAAGGGCACTATCGAGCTTTTTGGTACAAAGCATTACTACGATCAGAAATATTTCACCCGTATAGGGTATGCGCCGGAGGTAACCAATCTCTATCCATTTCTTCGTGGAAAAGAGCTCCTTCGCTATATGGGAAAACTTGCGTGAATGAAGACAGATATCATAGAAAAAAGAGCGACGATGTTGCTTCAGAAGCTTGGTCTCACCTTCGCTGAGGATCGTCTGATCGGAGCATATTCGAAAGGTATGAAACAGAGGCTTTCACTTGCTGCATCACTCATCAACGATCCGGAATTGATATTCCGGGATGAACCGACATCATGACTTGATCCGCTGGGACGTATTCTCGTCAAGGACCTGATGAGAGAACTCAAAGCACAGGGAAAAACACTCTTCTTCAACACGCATATCCTCTCTGATGTTCAGGAGATTGCCGACAGATTTGGAATCCTGCATAAAGGGAAGATCGTCTATACGGATGTGCCGAATGCTATTGAGGGTTCACTGGAGGAGTTTTTCACAAAAACCATCAGAGAAATTGATGAGCACGTGACGGTAAAATAGTAAAAATCAATATTGTGTAATGTTTTCCTTATAAGTCTATATAAGTTTTGTATATATAGAGAAGAGAGGGTAGCGGATTTTGTCCGCTATTTTTTTTTGATTACACTTTACAGTAGTAGATTTTATACATTTTTCGGGAATACCATGACTAACTTTGAGTTCAAACTGTACACACCTGATGCGAAAAAGGTCGATGTCAGCAAAACGTGAGCAGAGATCTCGAAAGACCTAGCAGACTTCAAGGCTAAGGTCGAAGAGCAGCTTTCAAAGATGAAAGACAAGATCAAGAACAGCAAGACCTGGGATGAGGTAAAAAATTTCTTTGATACCGTACCTCTCTACGCAGATCCAGGAAGCCTGACGCTTACTATAGGCGATACTCGCATTCAGACGAGAGATATCGATGAGTTCAATGAGTGCAAACAGACACTCGAAAAGAGCCTCGGTGAAGCAAACGAAGAGACGAAACAGCACAGAGAGAAGCTTCAGGCGGAGACAGAAGACGTCACCAGAACAACCAGAGAGGAAACTGATGCAGTGAAAGAAGAGGTCGTAAAGGAGAAATCTAAGAACAAAGAAGAGTCTTCAACAGTCGTGACGGAGAAGACAAAGGTGAAATACAAAGAGAAAACTACCGGCAGAGGAAAATCTGCAGGAGCTGCTGAAACCGCTGAAGCTGGTGAGCTTATCGATATGCCGGAGTTTGATAATCTTTCTCTGCTTGAAAGATACTATCTTGAGCATACGGGAGGTCATAAGGACACATTTACCACAAGAGAAGAGAATAAGCTTGCTCGCAAGTCTGCGAGATATGAGACAGCAACTTCCGATAAGGCAAGAGCAAGACTTGCAAGAAAGATCGATAAGACAGCAACAAAGATCGCCAACAGAAGACATGAGGCTAATTTCCATATGACGAATGCCGCTGAGAAATATGTGCATGCAGAGGAGCTCCAGAATCAGTCATGGTACTACAACGATGTGATCCAGGCTCTGACGAAAGACCCAAGAAGCAGCAGACTGCATTACTTTGATGAGCATATCCTCATCGACACATACCATCCCTTGTTCACCAATACAGCGAATTTTAGAGGAACAATCCGTCTGAGCCGCGCAAGTATCGGTGCACTAGAACATGCTGAAAACGGACGTGTGTACAGCGTAGAAGAACAAAGATGGATTGCTGCGCATCCGGAAGATAGAGAAACTATCAACAAGGGAGGTCTTGCGGGATTACTTGCAGACGGACTGGTAAAGTACACTAATTTCCCACCAGAAAGTGCGCCAGCAGTAAGGTCTGCAGCAAAGATTGGTGCACTTATTGGTCTTGGTATCCTTGGATGGAAAACCATCAAGAAGGTGTTCAATATCGGAGGTAAAAATGAGAAGGGAGATGGACTCAAATGGGGTCTCGGTGCGGCTGCAGTATTGATCGGGGTACCGGCAATCACTGGACAGAGCATTACTGAACTTCTCTTCAGCGGTGACGCAAAGAAAGGGCGGCAGAAAACGAAAGACCTGTTTCATCTCAACGGATTGACAAGAGGTATCGAAAATCTCTTTGGAGACGTGAATAAAAATGCAGTCTATCCGGCGCTCGGTAACCTCCAGTTCAGCGACATGACCGTGGATGAGTTCAATAAGTATACGGTTGTGGATAAAACTACCGGTAAAAGAAAATTGAAGATTAAAGAATTTAAACAATATAAGACAGAACAGCTCACCAAAGAGACTGACGAATCAAAGAAGGAGATTTACCGCAACCAGATCGCGCTTACCGATGCGGCTGAAAAAGCAAAACAGGCTGATGATGTTGTAGATGCATATGGAAAGAAGATCAACGCTGAAAGCGGTGATGGTACTGTGTCATGTGGTGAGCGCTATGCTAACTACCTGAAAGCACAGGAAGCAGCTGCAGAGATCATAGAAGGTGACAAGAAGTTCAAGATCGTTGATCAGAAAAAATTCGACAACTATCTCGTAGAACAGACTATCAAGTACGGGAAGAAGCCATCGGAAATAAAGATCGAAGACTTAGTGGGCACATGAGCGGTGGTATACATAGGGAACGAGGCTGCACCAACAAGCGGTGCAACGACAAAAGTAGAAACAAGTACACCTACTGCCGCAGAAGTTCCAAATGCAGCTCCAGACAAAGAAACCTTCGCTGATAAGACTGAAGCTCTCTGGGAGTCTACTAAGAAAGAAGCTCACGAGAAACGGAACTGGCTGAAAACGAAAGTAGGAGAAATATCTACATCTATCGCAACAACTACAGAGACGTATTATAAGAAACTTTTCAATATTACGCCAGATAGCAAAGAAGTAATAGATTATAAGCAGCAGGTAGCTGCTGAAAAAATGAAGCTAAATGACCTGAAGAAGCAGCTTGATCAGCTCGAAAAGCTTGATAAGACAAAGAGAGATGCGATCGCAACAGAACTAGAAATCGGTGAGTTGAAGGTTCTTATCGAAGAATCAGATCTCAAGATACAGGAGATAGAAGGTTTGATAAACAATACGATAGATAGAGAGTTCACAGAAGGAAATCTGAAATGGATACCAGAAGCACAGCAGAAGGAGCTTACTCGTGCTAATAAAAAAGTAAACTTTGAACTTAAATTTAAGACTGCAAACGACAGAGCTCGCTTCCAGACGTATAATCCGGACACACAGTGAGAGAAGACGAGACTGTTCCTTGAGAGCTGGTCTGAAAAAACAAATATCAGATTTGATAATGGTAAGTACTACCTTGATAGATTTATGGTGCCATTTGATGACGCTGAAAGTGTCGTACGTATGGCCAATCTTACTAACTTCATCAAAATCAACTTTGCTAACAGAGCAACAACTAATGTTGAAACACCTTGGTATATTGCAAATGACGGTGATATGGATTTTGACAGCCAATCGTTTATGGATGCCTTCAAGAAAGCAGATGTAAGAGGGATGCTCAATGTCGATGTTGTTGATGGAGCAGACCGGTATAAGTCGGCGTTCAAAAAAATATGAGGTGAGGTATTCGAATCGCGTAAGGCTGAATACGCCCAGTATTTGAACACTATCATGAATGATAGAAATGAAAGCCTTTGGATAAAGAAAGCAGATACAGGAATGATTCCTGAAGAATTGAAAACTATAGAAGCGAAATTCTCTCCATTACTGCATACTATTCAAAAGGGTAAAATGTATACGCCTGAAAGCCCTGATGATTTCATCGGCAAGAAATGAATACTTGATCCAAACGCGAGATTGGAATCAAAAGGATGATATCTCTTCCTGAAAAGTCATGAACAAACGATAAATATTATTCCAAGTTTCAAAAAAGGGTTGTATCAAATCGGATTCGTTAATGGTGATAAGAAAGACGGCAGATTCATAGGAAACTTTCTTCCACTCGACTTTAAGCCAGAAGAGGCAATTAAGATGGCTAATCTTGTAAACTATTATTCACAGATTTATAGAGGATTTGGAACATCTAATAAGTCGTTTAATATCTCAACATTCTGAAGAGATTTAGAGTTCGCTGAAGATGGAGTGACTGATATGATAGATATTGATGCTCTTCCTAACAAGGTCGCTGCTGAGCAGTATGCAAAAACATTTGAAAATGATACTAGCATGGAAATCTTCAAAAATTGGCTCAACAAGATGTCTATTTGGGAAGCGAAATAGTTCTTATCACATATATAACAATGTCAGAAACAAAAGCGGAAAAGATGTATGATAAAGAATACCATGAAACGCAGGAGTCATCTCCTGACGTTTCTGCTGAAAAGAAAAAAGAGGAAGAAAAGAAGAGAACAGCGGTGCATACCGAGGTAAAGCTCAACGATCTCGAGAAGAATATCGATGAGATGCTTGCTAGCAAGCATTATAAGAAAGAGTATGAAAAGCAGCTCCATAGTATGAAGAAGGAATTGCATGAAAAGAAAGACGATCAGGAGTTTCTCACCAAGACAGCGGAGAAAGTAGAGAAGATCAGAAAGGAATGACAGTCAGATACAAAAGAAATGAATGAGAACCCATCATTGTTCAGAAGATTTTTCTATGGAACGGTGATAGGAGGTCTCATGAATAAATTATGATGGGAAGGAGGAAAAGAATGGGCAGAAAAGAAGATGCATAAAGGAAAGGAA
>Ga0196970_1000784_pt1 | contig 30138 bp, 29 predicted proteins | sample S1v_513CmetaG_FD_148672 | JGI IMG/M metagenome (GOLD analysis project Ga0196970, IMG submission 148672) | Soil microbial communities from Anza Borrego desert, Southern California, United States - S1+v_5-13C | ecosystem: Environmental > Terrestrial > Soil > Desert | place: USA: California... | reverse complement strand
TGCCGGAAATCTCCCTGCACCCCAAGAACCTGTGGGAGCCAGCCTGCTGGCGATGACGGTGTTTCAGACAACACATCTGAAACAGACAGACCGCTATCGCGAGCAGGCTCGCTCCTTGGGAATCGGTGTCAGGCCAGTTCCAGCGCCGGCGCTTTTTCGACCGCTGTCACTGCAAACCGATCCGCCAGAAACGGTGCGATATCCAGTGGCAACGGCTCGTCATTCACCAATTTGTCGAGCAATACGCCGGTGATCGCCGAGGTGAGGATGCCGGTGCGGAAATGCCCGCAAGCATTCAGATAACCCTCCACGCCGCGCATCGGCCCGAGGATCGGCAGTTCGTCCGGCGAACCCGGACGCAGCCCGGCCCAGGTGCGCTTGAGGTTTACATCGGCCAGTTCCGGCAGGCAGCGCACCGCGCCCTGCACCAGCCCGGCGATTTCCGGGTAGGTGGTGGTGACGTCGAAGCCCTTGTCTTCGGTGGTGCTGCCGATGAGGATTTCGCCGTTGTCCTTTTGCGCCACGTAGCAGTCGCTGGTGGTCAGGCAGCCGTTGAGGATCTTCGGCATGCGTTCGGTCAGCAGTATTTGGCCTTTGACCGGTTTCACCGGGATGCGAATCCCGGTGGCCCATTCACTCAGATCCGCCGCCCAGGCACCCGCTGCGTTGATCAGCGTCTTGCAGTGAAACACACCCTCCTCGCTCGTTTGCACCCCGGTCACCCGCGTGCCATGATGCAACACACCGGTGACATTGGTGTTGACGAAGATATCCACGCCGTTCTGCCGCGCGCCTTCCATGTAGGCATCGGCAAGGCGGAACGGGCTGACCTGATGGTCGCAGAGGAACTCCAGCGCCCCGCGCGCCTCATGGCTGACGCTCGGTTCGGCGGCGCGTAATGCAGCCTGATCGAGCCAGCGCACCTGATCGGCCAGATGCGGAATGCAACCGACGATGTGCTCGGCGTAGAGCCGGTCCTCGTCGTCGTAGATGACGAATTTCAACCCGGTCCTTTCGAACTTGAAATCCATCCCGTGATTATCTTTCAGCTCGCGGTGCAACCCCGGGTACAGCGCGTTGGACTGCAAGGCAAAATCGAAGAACGATTCCGGCAGGATGTGCGGCGTGCTCGCATCCACCGCCACCGCCGCGCCCTGGGTTTCGCGCTTGCGATTGGCCGACATCATGCGAAAGAAAATCACCCCGCAACCGAGGCCGACCGACTCGCCGATGGCCCACAAACCACCGGCGGACGCGCGGGTGGCGTTGCCGGGGCGCTTGGCGTCGATCAGCGCAATCTTCAGGTTTTTGCGTTTGGACAATTGATAGGCGCAGGACGCCCCGATCACGCCGCCACCGGCAATGACCACGTCGTAGAACTTACTCATGGGCAGCGGCCTCCGTGCCGACAGGCTGAAATGCGGAAAAAGGAATCGGATCAATCGGGAAGCGCGGACGCAGCCAGCCGACATCCTTGCGACCGGTGGCCTGGCGCAGACGATCGCTGCAGTAGCCGACGCACATGCGTCCCTGGCAATCGCCCATGCTCACACGGGTGCGCATTTTCAGGCTGGCGATGTCTTGCACGCCCTGCTCGAGCGCCCGATCGATGTCGGCACGGGTGGCGTTCTCGCAACGGCAGATGACCGTGTCGGCGGCAGGCAACGTGGTCTGGCCGACGCCGCGAGCGGTGTAGCGATCCACCGCCGCACGAAAGCGCACGATGGCCTTGAGTTTGCCCAAGTAGCGGTCGCGGCGCACCCGCGCCAGTTCTTCGTCGAGCACGCCGCGTTGCAGCAGGATCGATGTGGCGGCGATCCGACCGGCGAGCATCGCCGCTTCACCGCCACGAATACCGCCCATGTCGCCGGCCAGATGCACATGCGGTTCGTTGCTTTGCTGCCAGATATTGGCGTTGGCACGCAGGTAACCGTCGTCACTGAAACCGTGATCAAGGCCCATCTGCTGGCTTAATTGCGTGCGCGGGATAAAGCCGTAACCGACCGCAAGGGTCTGCGCTTCGAAGCGCTCGACGCGGCTCAGGTCCGGTTCCCAGGTCGCCGAATACGGCGCAACGCTGACGCTTTTCAGTTCGCCCTCGCCGTGTGCCTCGACCACGCCCCAGCCGTATTGCATGGGGATGCCGTGCAGTTTCAGGTAGGCGAGCATGCTCAAGCCATCGAGAAACAGCTGCGGTTTGTTCAGCAGCGCCAGACTTTCCCGGGCGATCTTGCCGAATGCGCAGGCCTCATACACGCCCGCGACGCGCACGCCAGACGCGTGCAGTTGCGTCGCCACCAGCGGCAACAGCGGCCCCGTGCCGGCAATGATGACCGGCCCCTGCGGCTTGACCACGCCACTTTTGATCTGCAACTGCAGGCCGCCCAGCATGATCACTCCCGGCAACGTCCAGCCGGGAAACGGCACGCTGCGCTCGTGACAACCGGCCGATAACAGCAACTGTGGGTATTCAATCTCGTGCAGTTGCTCGTCGCCATCGAGCACTACTAACGCGCGAGTGCCTTCGGCGCCGACCACGCGATGGTTGAGACGCACGTCGATCAGTCCGGCCTGTTCCTGAAACTCGCCGTGCAGCTTGCCCAGCGCCTCAGCGTAACGTGGGCCCAGATAGTCCAGTTGCACGCCGTCACGCAGCGGCCCGCGATACACCACGCCGCCGAGGCGCGACGCTTCTTCGAGCAAGGTGCAGCGCACGCCGTGACGGGCCAGTTCGATGGCGGCGGCCATCCCGGCGGGGCCACCGCCGACAATCACCGGTTGCAGGCTCATACGACCTCCTGCGCGGTGATGCGGTTGACCTGGGTTTGAATCTGCATGCCGTCGCGCACCACGCTCTGGCAGGCGCGACGTTTATGCCGACCATCGATCTGTACCAGGCAGCACTGACACACGCCCATGCCGCAGTAGGCGCCGCTGATCTGGTTGTGATCGTTGCGGGCAATCTGGCGCAGGCCGAGGGATTGAATGACGCTGAGGACGGTTTCGCCGATGGCAGCGGTGACAGGCTGGCCGTTGATGTGCACAGTCATGTCCGCCTGCACCAAAGGCTGGATATCGAAGGATCTTTCTAGGCAGTTCATTGCAGTGTTCGTCCGTGAAAAATTCAGAAGAGTGTTGCGCCAGCTCCTTGCTGCACTACACCGTGCCGTCCCGTTTTTAATACGTTCAGGGGGACGTGCGGTACTCCGTCAGCGCAACAAAGTGCGCGCGGAAACAATGTAGTCGATACCGCGGCAAAAAGATTGGATCCATTCAAGGTAAGGGGTATCGCGAAGGGAAATATTGATCCAGAGCAGGCCAGGCAGCAGAAAGTAAAAAGCCGCTTTCACCCGAAGATGAAAGCGGCCGAGGCATCCTGCCTCAGAGGGATCAGTGCACGAACAGGGCGATCAGAATAATGATCGGAATAGGCACGCCGAGGAAAAACAGCAGTAATGAGCGCATGGTCTTGCTCCTTGTTTAACGGACGGGAGTGGTCGTGGTGTAGGTGTCGACTTCGACGTATTCCACTGCGTCGCGACGACGACCGCCGAACGTGGCGGCGAGGCTGGCGAAGAACGCACCGGCCAGCAGCGCGACGAACATCCACAGCGAGGTGTAGGCAGCGACTTTGGCGGCGGTGTCGGCGGCTTGCTGAGCTTTCGTTTTGGCGTCGGCGATGGCTTTCTGCGTGTTGGCGTAGATCTCGTCGACACGACGTTCAGCATCGGCCTGGCTCAGGTTGGTTCGCTGGGCGACCAATTGTGCGAGGTAGGTGCGGTCTTCCGGGCTGAGCTGACCGTTGGCAAGGCTCTGAGTGAAGATGCGGGTCACGGTGCCGCGAGCGGCGTCATCGCTGACGGCGGCAGGACGATCGTCGCGGAACAGGCTATCGACGAAATAGCCGTACTGATCGCTGTCAGTGTTGGCAGCAGCCGAACCGGCCGCCTGACTCATCGCACCGGCAGCACCGCCGACGACATTGGCACCCGCCTGCACACCGCCGCTGACGACGCTGCTGACCGAACCGACCACCAGCATCGCGGTGACCAGCGTAGCTACACACCAGGCGAGAAAACCGTGCGCGGTGTCGCGGAAATACACCTCGTCACCGTGCATGTTCGCCCACTTCACTCGCAGGCGACCGGCGATGTAGCCGCCCATCCCGGAAGCGATGATCTGCGTCACCGCCAGCCAGACAATCGTCGAAATACCCAGGCCCTTGGCGCTGACGCCCTCACCGGCCCACGGTGAAACAGCGGAAAAACCCAGACCGAAGCCGAGCAACACCAGGATCATCGACAACGCCGCAGCCGCCGCAGCGCCCGCAAAGATCGCGCCCCAGGACACACCCGAAACGCTGCTTGATTCTTCAACGGCAGAATAAATTCCATCAGAAGATCTGTTCATTGTTGTTCTGCTCCAGGCATGAAAAATGATGTTACAAGTACTCAACTGAGCAATTGCAGCGACCGTGCCAGTCGTCAGAACAAAATAAACGTAGCATTTTCAATCAGTTAGAAAAGATGAACTTCCTCAGACCATGCAAAATGCAACAAGCGCATGTTAAAGGCGGGTTTTCTGCACTGGCAGAAGGGTTTATTTGCGTTTGTAGCTCTTGTTACCGCTTGGCGTGAGGCAATACACCCCGCCACGTGGGCCAGTGCAAAACGAACCGGTGCCACAGGCGCAGCCATCGTCGCTTTGCAGAAAATTCTGCGGACGCGCCTGCTGACGCTCGCCAAACATTGCCGCACAGCTCTTTTTCGAGCCACTGATGGAGCCGTCATTGCACAGGAACAGGTCACCGTCGCAGCGATTGATCCCGCCCTTTTTCCCGGAACACGGAGTATTGGCGGCCAACGCTGGAGCGCCAAATAGCACCAGCAGCAAACCGGTCATCGGCATCCAGCCAGGGCAAATGAATTTACGCACGGCACCACTCCTGTGAGAAATTATGGCCAGATGATATCAATGTTTCGTTTATCTCACCCCAGTTACCGGGCCACTGGCCTTAGCAACATGAAAGTTAATTTAAAGCGTCACGGGAATTTCTTGGCAAAATGCTGCCATTCCGTTTGAACCGATCAGCAGGCCTGCCTATGACTCGTATATTGACCATCGAAGACGACGCCGTGACCGCCCGGGAGATCGTCGCCGAACTCAGCAGCCACGGGCTCGACGTCGACTGGGTTGACAATGGCCGCGAAGGCCTCGACCGCGCCGTGAGCGGCAATTACGACCTGATCACCCTCGACCGCATGTTGCCCGAGCTGGATGGCCTGGCCATCGTCACCACCCTGCGCACTATGGGCGTGGCGACGCCGATTCTGATGATCAGCGCCCTCTCAGACGTTGACGAGCGGGTGCGGGGTTTGCGCGCCGGCGGTGACGATTACCTGACCAAGCCGTTCGCCACCGACGAGATGGCCGCGCGGGTCGAAGTGCTGTTGCGCCGCCAGACAAGCGTCGCCACGCAAGCGACGACGCTGCAGGTCGCCGACCTCGAACTGGATCTGATCAGCCACGAAGCGCGCCGTGCCGACCAGGTGCTGACGCTGCTGCCGACTGAGTACAAGCTGCTCGAATTCCTCATGCGCAACAGCGGCCAGATTCTTTCGCGAATGATGATTTTCGAAGAGGTCTGGGGCTATCACTTCGACCCCGGCACCAACCTGATCGACGTGCACATCGGCCGCCTGCGCAAGAAAATCGACGCCGCTGGCCACGTTCCGCTGATCCGCACGGTACGGGGCTCGGGCTATGTCATTGCCGAACCCGTCTGACGGCTGGCGCTCTTCCAGCAGCCGTCTGCTGGCGCTGTACAGTTCGCTCTTCGTGGCCTGGAGCGCGATCCTCATGGGGGTCATGTATTACGAGGTGTCGGGCTACCTCGACAACCTTGCCAAGCATTCGCTGATGCAACGCCAGCACCTGTTTTCGCACTTTCGTGGAGAGCAACTGGAAGACGCTCTCGCCGCCAGCATGACTTTCGATATTCGTGGCATCGACGCCTACGGCCTGTTCAGCGCCGACGGCGTTTACCTCGGCGGTGCGCTGCAACAGATCCCCGAAGGCCTGCCGCTGGATGGCAAGATCCACATGCTCGCCGACTGCGCCGATTCCGACGATCCGACCCTGCCGAGTGACAGCTGCGACGCCGTGGCCACGCAAACCCGCGATGGCCGCCGGCTGGTGCTGCTGCGCGACAACGGCTCGTTGTTCGCAGTGACGCGGATCATTTTGCATGCGTTGTTCTGGGGCGTATCGCTGACCATTTTGCCGGGTGTCGCCGGATGGCATTTGCTGCGGCGCCGACCGTTGCGACGGATTCGGGCGATTCAGGACAGCGCTCAGGCAATCGTCGCGGGTGATCTGACCCATCGTTTGCCGCTGTCCAACCGCCGCGATGAGCTGGACATGCTCGCGGCCATCGTCAACGCGATGCTGGAGCGCATCGAGCGGCTGATGAATGAAGTCAAAGGCGTCTGCGACAACATCGCCCATGACTTGCGTACGCCGCTGACCCGCCTGCGCGCGCAGTTGTATCGCATGCAGCAACAGGCCGGCGAAGGCTCGCAGGAAGCGGCGCAACTGGACCTGGTGCTGGCCGAAGCGGATACGCTGATGGCGCGGTTTCGCGGCTTGCTGCGGATTTCCGAACTGGAAGATCGTCAGCGCCGCTCAGGATTCGTGCAACTTGACCCGGTGCAATTGCTCGAAGAACTGCATGAGTTTTACTTGCCACTCGCCGAAGAAGGCGAGCTGCGTTTCGAGCTGAACATGCCGGAAACCCTGCCGCCGCTCAATGGCGATCGGGCGTTGCTGTTCGAGGCACTGGCGAATCTGTTGAGCAATTCGATCAAGTTCACCCCGCCCGGCGGCACGGTCATGTTGCGCGGGGTGAATGCCGGTGGGCAGACGCAGATCGAAGTGCACGATTCGGGGCCGGGGATTCCCGAAGCGGAACGCGAGGCGGTGTTCCAACGGTTTTATCGCGCCGAGGGTGGGCAACCAAAGAGCGGCTTTGGCCTTGGCTTATCGATCGTCGCGGCGATTGTCAGCCTGCATGGCTTCAGCCTGCACGTGAGCAGCAGCGACCTGGGCGGGGCGAAACTGCTGCTCGATTGCAGGCAGAGCCTGATCGGTAATTCCTGATCAACTTTTGAAATGCAATCCATGTGGGAGCCAGCCTGCTGGCGATGGCGGTGTGTCAGTCAACGGATGCGTTGAATGATCGATCGCCATCGCCATCGCCAGCAGGCTAGCTCCCACAGGTTTTCGCGTTGGAAGATCAAGCCGGGTAATTGGCGCGCAATGCGTCCAGTCCACCCTGGTAAATGCCGTTGAACAGCGCCACCACTTCCTCATCGCTCACGCCCACGGCAGTAAATCGTCCCGACCAGGTCACCCGTGCGCCCTGCCCCTGGGCCTCGACCTTGAGCGTGGCCAGATAATCAGTTGCCGGAAACGGCGCCTGTTCGATCGAATAGCTGTACGTCATAGCGGCGTTATCGAAGGTTTGCAGGCGCTCGATCACCACGCCGCCGTCAGCGGTTTTCAGGCTGCGCACACGTCCGCCGTCGGTCAGGGTGCTTTCGGTAATGAGTGGCAGCCAGTCGGGCAGCGTGTTGAAGCCGCCGATCAATTGCCAGACCTGATCGGCCGAAGCCGGGATGTCGATGGTTGCAGAAGCGGTTGCCATGGAAGTGGGCTCTCTCGTCAGTTCAAATGTAGCCCCTCACCCTAGCCCTCTCCCGAGGGAGAGGGAACCGATTGGGGGAAATTAACGATGTGCGCCGACGTGGAAGATCCGCGCTGAATCCATAATCGCTTAGGTCGCTTAGGTCGCTTGGGTCGCTCAGGTCGGCATCTGACGTGGCACTACTCGGTCAGTTCCCTCTCCCTCCGGGAGAGGGCTAGGGTGAGGGTTTTTTTTCAGTTCTCCAACAACCGCAGCAAACCCTGACCATCAACCTCAACCCTGATCGCGTCATAACTGGCGATCGTCGCATGCGCGGTTTCCAGCGGATGCTGATGAGTCGTGGTAATGATCATCAACGGCGCACCTGCCGCTTCCGCTGCCTGAATGCCGACTGCCGCGTCCTCGAATATCAGGCAATCACCCGGTTCAACTCCGAGGCGTTGCGCTGCCAAACGATAGCCAGCGGGATCCGGCTTGCCGGCCTTGACATCTTCCGCCGTAATCAACACCGCAGGCGCGGCAATGCCGGCGGCGGCCATGCGCCGCAACGCCAGATCGCGCGGTGCCGACGTGACCATCGCCCAGCGCTGCGCCGGCAGGCTGTTGAGAAACGCCGCGGCGCCGGGAATCTCGACGATGCCTTCGACGTCATCGATTTCCGCAGCGGTAATGAACGCCGCTTGCGCTTCGGCATCCACCCCCGGCAGGTTCAGACGCGTGATGGTATCGATGGCCCGCGCACCGTGGATGGTCGGCAAAAACGCTTCGACATCGACGCCATGGCGAACCGCCCAGGCCGACCAGATGCGCTCTGCAGCGGCGATGGAATTGAGCACGGTGCCGTCCATGTCGAACAGGAAGGCACCGAACGCGCGGTCGAAAACAGAAGTTTCAGCAGACAAAAGGGCAAATCCTCTGACAGGGGGGCGGGCAAATTCGCCCGCCAATGTAGCATCTGTCAATGCAGTTGCGGCGCCTTGGACTTGAACGCGTTTTCCACACAGTCGAGCAACTGACCGATCGCCCACGGCTTCTTGATGAATGCCACCGAATGCTTGACGCCCGAGGTCTCCGGGGTCTCATAACCGGACATGACCATCACCGGTTTTTCCGGCCAGCGGTCACCGACCAGATTGGCCAGGTCGGCGCCGTTGAGCGTGCCGGGCATGGTGATGTCGGTCAGTAACAGCGCAACGTCTGCTGCATGTTTTTCCAGATACAGTGATGCTGCGTCAGCGCTGGTTTGCGGTTCGACCTTGAACCCTTCCTCCTGAAGAATTTCGCAAAGAAACTCCAGAATCAACGGATCGTCTTCCACTACCAGAATCAACCCGCCAGGAAGGTGCGCGCTCGACGTAGGTGTAGGGCACATGAACAGCACTCCCCCGAATTACATTTTCGATTAGCGGTTTGGATCCGCTGCTTAACTGGTATGAGCAGTGGGCTCTGTAGAAATTCACTTTTGATACAGGACTTTTCGACAACGAGCTTTTCAGCGGTTATGGATCAACGTTCGCAACCTGGCAATTGTGGTTAAAATGCCGGCCCATTCTGCTTGCCGATCCTGCCCGATGACCCCTGAAGCCCTCGCCACCCTCCACGCCCATTTGCTGCCGGCACTTGCCGCCGCCCCTGGCGAAACCCGTCGCCTGTTTCATGGACGCGGGCGCTGCTGGCCGGGGCTGGAGCAGTTGACGGTGGACTGGTTGCAAGGCGTGGTGCTGGTGTCGCTGTTCAAGGAACCGGCACCTGAACAACTGGAAGATCTGAAGCGCTTGCTGCTCGAGATCACTGCGGGGGACGAATGGCGACAGTGCGGCGCGCACACCTTGTTGATTCAGCATCGCTATTTGCCACAAAGTACCGCCGAATGGCTGCTCGGCGAAGAGATCGAGGAAATGACCATCGTCGAGGGCGGCTTGCAATACCGCGTCGACCTGGGCCGCAAGCAGAACGCCGGGCTGTTTCTCGACATGCGTTACGGGCGCAACTGGGCGCGCGAACAGGCCAGCGGCAAACGCATACTCAACCTGTTTGCCTACACCTGCGGTTTCTCGGTCGCAGCCATTGCGGGCGGCGCCAGCCATGTGGTCAACCTCGACATGTCGCGCGCGGCGCTGAGCCGCGGTCGCGACAATCATCGCCTGAACGGCCATGACCTGAGCAAAGTCAGTTTCCTCGGCCACGACCTGTTCAAGTCCTGGGGCAAGGTGATCAACAGCGGCCCGTACGATCTGGTGATCATCGATCCACCCTCGTTTCAGAAAGGCAGTTTCCTGCTGACCAAGGATTACCAGCGCGTGCTGCGGCGCCTGCCGGAATTGCTCACGGCGCAGGGCAGCGTACTGGCGTGCATGAACGACCCGGCGTTCGGCCCGGACTTTCTGATCGATGGCGTGACGCGGGAAGCGCCGCAGTTGCGCTTTGAACAACGGCTGGAAAATCCGCCGGAGTTTCCGGACATCGATGCGGAGAGCGGCCTGAAGGCGCTGGTTTTCCAGCGCAACGACTGACTTCCTGACGACGCCCCCTTGTGGGAGCGAGCAGGCTCGCTCCCACAGGGTCAGCGTTTTGCTTCAGAAATCTGGCGAGTCGCGCAAACAGCCTGGGGTGTCCATTGACTGCCATTCCCCTTGCGCAAAATCAGTCGGGCAACGCCGAGTCAGCGCGAATCGAGCGCCATGCGGCTTGCGCCAGCACCTGACGATATTCCATCGGACTGCCCTTGACCCGCCCCGCCAGCCACGCCCGGCAATAGCTGTCAGCCTGGCCGATGATCAGCGATGGCAATAATTCGAAGGGCAACTCACGCAATTCGCTAATGCGTCCGGATTCGCCGAGCCATTCGCGCAGACGCCGATTGCGCGTTTTGTTGCGCTCGGCCAACTCATCCTTGAACGGCCCCTTGGTCACGGCAAATCGCGCGTGATACTGGAAGCGCGCCCATTGTGGCTGGCGCTCGACCCAATCCAGATAGCTGAACACCAACGCCTGCACGCCCTCTTCGGTGCTTTTCGCGGCATCCAGATATTGATCGCGCAGCCGCGTCTGGTCCTCCAGCGCCGTGAAAAACAGCGCCGCGACCAAGCCTTCCTTGTTGCCGAAATGGTGATAGATCGCGCCGACGCTGGTGTCGCACTCGGCACGAATCATCTCGATGGTGGTGGCCTCGATTCCCTGCTCGTTGAACAGGTTCAGCGCCTTGCGAAAGATGTCGCGCTTAAGTTCGGCCCGCCGGCCGGGGTAACTGCGTTCAAGTAGATCTGCGGTGTCCATGCTGCTCAGAGCCTGAAAAATGAAAATGGAAGACACGCTCGTGCCCAAGAAAAAAGCCTGCACAGGTTGACAGATTTCACACAGACAGAATACCGTTCCGTTACAGAATATTATTCTGTAAAGGAATATCGTTCTGCCAAACCACTTATCGCGAGGCGTTTCCCATGAGTCAATCTCTCAGCATGTTCAACAGCGTCGGCTCCGATGCCTTCAGCAAGATGGCCTGCCAGTTCGCCCCTTACTTCAGCACGATCAACCCAGTGATCAGCGAACTGCGCCCGAACGCCGCCACCGTTCAAGTGCCGTTTCGCAAGGAAATCACCAACCACCTCGGCACGGTCCATGCGATTGCCATGTGCAACGCGGCAGAACTCGCTGGCGGCATGATGACCGACGTCTCGATCCCGGACGGCGCGCGCTGGATTCCCAAAGGCATGACCGTGGAATACCTGGCCAAGGCCAAAACCGACGTGACGGCAGTGGCCAGCGCTGAAGGCGTGGATTGGCAAAGCGAGGGCGACAAGGTGGTGACCGTCGATATTCACGATACCGAGGGCAAAAAGGTCTTCACGGCGCGAATTACCATGAATGTGAAGCTTGGCTGAATAGCCGGACTGGCTGCGGATTGAGTGTTGATCGTTCCCACGCTCCGCGTGGGAATGCAGCCCCGGACGCTCTGCGTCCATCGCGTGACGCAAAGCGTCATGCGGGGTACGCCGCGCAACTCAGTGCAGCGTCAGCCGCTGGCGGACGAATTCCTCGGTATGCCGGGTGGTCTGATCCAGATGCCGGTCACGCTGTTTCTCGGCGTCGAGCATGGCACGCTTGCCGTTTTTCTGCAGCAGATAGGTATGAATCTGCTGAACCTCGAGCGAGCGATAAATCGGGGTGGTATCGATAAATCCGCGCAGGCCGTTGCTGCGATAGTGCCGGGTGCTCATCAGTACCTGGGTTTCGCGCGAGCCGATTACCTCAAAGCCCAGCGCCTCGAAATACGGGACCTTGCCAACGCTGCACGTCAGTTCGGCATGCGGGTATCGCCCGACCATCTCGCCGATCATCGCCCGCGCCACACCCTGGCGCCGATGCCCTTCGCGCACGGCCATGTAGGCGACGCTGCACGCTTCCCAGTCGCCCTGCACCGGCAGGTACAGAAGAAAGCCGATGACCTGCTCCGGATCGTCCTCGTCAGTCGCCACCAGCAATTCCACCTCGGTGCCCTTCTCGCCGTTCAATGCCTCGAGATACAGATGCACCTCATAACCCACCGCGTACTGATAGACGTTGTAGAGCAGGTTGCTCGGGCCAAGGCCGACTGCGCTGATGTCGGTCAGGTAGTCGACGACCATTTGCAGAATCTGGCTATTGACGCCTTCGGGGCATGGGGTCTTGTAGTGGGTGATGCGTGGCATGACAGGCGAACTCCGGTGGAAAACCGCGACATCATACCTTGTGGATCGACAGAATCTGCTGATGGCAGCTCACCGTCACTGCTGTGGCGCCACGACCTTGAATCTGATCGCGATCTCTCTGGATACCACCGAGTCTGCCCACTCCCCCGCGCCGAGGCGAAACTCGTCGCGATTGAGGATCATCTCGCCGTCGAACACACCGATGCCGCTGCCCGGTTTCAATTCCACCGGCACCTGCACATCGCGCGTCATGCCTTTGAGGGTGAGCTGGCCGTCGATCAGATAGCGATGCTCGGCCACTTCGGTGAAACGCGTCGACTTAAACACCGCTACAGGAAATTGTGCGGTATCGAACCACGCCGGTTTCACCAGTTCGGTGTTGGCGTCTTCACTGCCGGCATCGATGCTGGTGAGATCGATATGCAGCGTGGTCCGGGCGTCACCGAGGCGGGCGCTGTCAAAATCCAGCGCCGCCTCGAACTTGCCGAAGGTGCCGTACATCGGCGCGCCCATTTGCTTGTAGGTAAAGCTGATCTGGCTGGCGGTGGTATTGACCCGATTGTACTCAACGGCCTGCGCAGCATTCGTGGCGCACAGGCAAAACGCGGCAGCCAGCAGCAATCGGATCGACATTGACATTCTCCAGGCTGGGCTCGCTATCGGACGCCTCGATTGACTTTAAGCAAACAACCGTCGTTACGCCAACCCTCGCCGGGCTAAACCAACCGCTCGATCTTCTGATGCCGCCAGACCAGTTTGTAATACAGCGTTTGCAGCACCAGCATGCCCAGATACGCTACCGGGAACGCCATCCACACACCCTGCAATCCAAATTGCCCGTCGAGCCAGTACGCCGCCGGCAGTTGCACGCCGACGACGCAGATGATCGCAATGGCCACCGGCACCAGCACCGTACCGCTGGCGCGCATGATGCCGCCGATGATCGCCTGGAAGCCGAACACCAACAGGCTCCACAACATGATGTGCAACAGATGCTCGGCCATCGCCCGGGTCGAGTCATCGGTAAGGAACAGCCCGAGCAACCAGTGCGATAGCAGATAGCCGAGAACGATCAAACCACCGGTCAGGCACACGTTGATCACAAGACCCGTGCGCAGGATCGGGCCCATGCGCTCCAGCCGCCCGGCACCAATGGCCTGCGCACCGAGAATCGATGCGGTGATCGCGATCGACAACGCCGGAAACTGCACGTAATTGACGATCTGCGTCACCGCGCCATAGGCCGCTGTCGCTTGCGAGCCGTGCTGGTTGACCAGTGCCAGAATTACCAGCTCCGACAGCGACAGCACGATCATCTGCACACCGGTCGGCAGGCCAATGCGCAGCACCTTGCCGAGAATCGCCCCGTCGAGTCGCAGTGCAGCAAAAAACTCCCGGTCCGGCGCCAGCGGATGCCCCTTGCGAATCAAGCGCCACGCCAGCCACGCCATCGCCGACAGGTTACCGGCCAGCCCGGCATAAGCTGCGCTCTGAATGCCCAGTTGCGGCAAGCCGAACCAGCCGCGAATCAGTGCCGGCGTCAGCGCCAGCCCGACGCAGGTCGAGACCATCAGCGCCAGCAGCGGTGACAGCGTATCGCTGACCCCGCGCAGCAATTGCGTGAACAGCACGAACACCAGGAGTGACGGTAAAATCCACAGCATCACATGGGCGTATGCCACCGCCTCATCGAGCACATCCGCCGGTGTCCCCAGCCCGGTCAGCGCCTGTCGCGCAAACACGCTGCCGAGCACCGCCGCGAGCAAACCGATCAATACGCCCAGCAACAGCGTCGCGCCGGCAATCGCCTTGACCATGTGCGGTTCCCGCGCGCCCCAGGCCTGGCCGATCAGCACACCCGCCCCGGCACCGAGGCCGATCACCAACGCAATGAAAAAGAACACCACCGGAAACATCCCCGACACCGCCGCCAGTGCCTGGGTGCCGAGCATCTGGCCGATATAGATGCTGTTGACCGTGCCCGACATCGATTGCAGAAAATTCGACAGTACCATCGGCGCAAGGAACAGCAGATAGGTTTGCCAGAGCGGGCGGTGGTTGGCGACTTGCATTGAGGGGAGGTCCATCTCTACGGCGGGAGGGGTTGATGGAGGATAGCTTCGATGAGTTGCGAGCGGTGTGCAATTAACATTTCCGTTCGCTGTTTATCAGCGGTTCAAACATCGGCTAAACAATCGCTGACGGTAGTAGGTAGCGTGTCACGGGCCGTGGTAAACAACACGCACGCCCATTTTCCGCTTGAGGTCTGTTCATGCCGCACGTTGCCAATTTGCTGACCGCTACCCTTCTCACCCTGCTCGCCACCACCGTTCACGCCGCCGCGCCCGCCGAAACCTTGAAGCCGTTGGTGCAGACGCTGAACGAACGCCTGAACATCGGTGACCTCGTGGCGCTGACCAAATGGGACAGCGGCAAGCCGATCCAGGACAGCCCGCGTGAAGCGCAGGTCATCGCCAATGCACAGACGCTTGCCACAGAACGCCAACTCGACCCGCAAGACGTTGCGCAATTGCTCGCCGCGCAAATGGAGGCGAACAAGCTGGTGCAGTACGGTCTGCTCGCGAAATGGCAAGCCGCCGGTGCCGCGCCGGACGCGCCGCGTCCTGATCTGGGCAAGCAGATCCGCCCGCGCCTGGATGAATTGCAAACTCGGCTGTTGCAGCAGTACGCCGACTTCGCGCCGTATCGTCATGACGCCGATTGCCCAAAATGGCTGGCCAATGCCCGCAACGGCCTGACCCGGGATGCGCTGCATGATCTGGCGTTGACCCGTGCGACCGGTGAGCTGTGCATTCGGCCGGTAGCGCCGTAATCAACAGCGTACGCAGCTCTTCCAAAAGCACAGGCAAGCGAACCTGAGACTGCCGGGCAATCCACACGCGACTGGCCCCCGCCGCCCATTGCGCATACCATTCGCCGACAAAAATCAGAACAGACCCTGCCTGCCATGCTCAAAGCCAGTCTGCGTAGCCACCTCACCCTCTGGTTCGCCGGATTGTCTTTGCTGACACTGTTGAGCGTGGGCTTCTATGTCGGCCACATCGCCACCGAGCAGATGAAGCAGGCCAGCGGCAATGCGCTGCTCAATACCGCGCGCGCGGCGGCGTCCTTGTTGGGCGAACAACTGCGCGAACGCCAGTTGGAGGTTTATCTGCTCAGCCGTGCGCCGCATCTGGAACGCGGCGATCTCGACAATCCGGCGATCCTTAAATCGATGCAATTGCGCACCGAGGCCCGCGCCGAGTATGCGTGGATGGGCGTCACTGACGCCGAGGGCAAGGTGCATCAAGCGGTGGGCGGTTTACTGGTCGGCCAGTCGGTGCAGCAACGGCCATGGTTCCGGGCCGGGCTGAATGGTGAGTACACCGGCGACCCGCATGAGGCCGTGCTGCTGGCGAAAATGTTGCCCGCCCTGCCTAATGGCGAGCCGCTGCGTTTCATCGATTTTGCCGCGCCGATCCATAACGCCGAAGGCCGGGTCATCGGCGTATTGGGCGCACATGCACACTGGAGCTGGGTCACGCGCATGGTCGAGTCGGCGGCGTTCGCGCATAAACATTCTGCGCCGGACATCGAAGCGTTGATCATCGATCACGATGGCAAGGTTCTCTATCCGGAAGCGCTGGCTGGCCAGCAAGTGGCGACGGCTGACGAAGAGCTGCAAGGCTGGACGGCAAGCAATGGTTTTCTGACCAGCACGGTCAGCGTGTCGACCCCTTCCAGCACGGCACTGACCTGGTCGATTGCCGTGCGTCAGCCATTGCAAACCGCACTGCAACCGGCACGCCTGCTGTTTTACAAATTGCTGATTCTCGGCGTGTTCGCGGCGGTGATTTTTGGTCTGGTGGCCTACTATCTGGCGCTGTATCTGAGCCGGCCGATCGAGCAGCTCGCGCACTCGGCCCGGCAGGTGCAGAACAAACAGACCGGTGTGCAATTTGCTTTGCAACACCCGGTGCAGGAAATCGCCCAGCTCGGCCAGTCGATCGAGGCCATGACCCAGTCGCTGCTGGCCAAGGAGCGCGAACTGCAACAAGCCAATGCCTCACTCGAAGCCACCGTCGCGCAGCGCACTGCGGCGCTGACCCAGGCCAATGCCGAACTGCTGAGTCTGGCTACCCACGACGCCTTGACCGGGGTTTATAACCGTCGTCGTTTCGACGAAAAACTCACCGAGTACACGCTGCTGTTTCGCCGCACCGGTCGGCCATTCTCGCTGCTGCTGATCGACGCCGACCATTTCAAGCGCATCAACGACACGCACGGTCACGCAGTGGGCGATGCTGTCCTGCAACAATTGGCGCAACGGATTCAGGCCAGTGTGCGCACCACCGACTTCATCGCTCGTTACGGTGGTGAAGAGTTCGCCGTGCTGCTGCCGGAAATCGCCACCCCCGACACACCCGAAGTGGTCGCCGAAAAGATCCGCGCGGCGATCGCCAGCGCGGATTTCCCAGGCATCGAACAAGTCACGGTGAGCATCGGTATAGGTCTGGCTGACCCGGCTGACAACAGCCATGTCGCGCTGCTCAAACGTGCTGACCAGCAGCTGTATCAGGCCAAGGCGAACGGTCGCAATCGGGTGGCGTGAGCAGGCGTTGCTGAAATATTGCTTCGGTGTTGTAGTTGGAAATTGCCGCAGAACTTACTGCGAAAACGTCTGCAGATACGCCAACAGATTATCCAGTTTCTCCTCGTCGCTCAGTCCCCAGAAAATCATCCGCGTGCCGGGCACCACGTCTTTCGGGTCTTTGAGGTAGGCAATCAGCGTGTCGCGATCCCAGGTCAGCCCTGAGTTTTTCATTGCGTCGGAATACACATAGTTCGCGGAGGTCCCGGCCGGTCGGCCGATGATGCCATTGAGTTGCGGGCCGAATCCGGGGCGGGCGGATTCGCCGACCTGATGGCAGCCGCCGCACAGGCGCGGAAAGATTTTTGCGCCAGCTTCGGGGTCGCCTGCGGCTTGCGTGAGAGGACTGAGCAGGCCAGTGCCGAGCACCAGCGCGAGGGTCAATGCAGCAGTGTTTTTCATCGCAAGTTCCGATTCCATTTCAACGGGCGGCGCAAGGTTAGCATTTTGTGTTTAAAGATAAGCGCCAAGCACCTGACGGACAGTACTCAGTGCCTGGCGCAGTACATCAATGTCTACCGAGCCCAGTGCCAGGCGAATCGCATGCGGCACATGGCTCGCCACGGCAAACGGTTCGGCGCTGGTGACCGAAATCTGTTCGCGCATCAATTCGACGACGATCTGGTCGGCGCGCACGTCTTCCGGCAGCGGTAGCCACAGGAAGTACGAAGCCGGATGGCCAATGCAATGCAGACCTTTGAGCACCTCGGCGGCCAATGCTTGTCGCGCCATGGCGTCGTTGCGTTTCTGCTCTTCAAGCAGCGTCACGGTGCCGTCGTCGAGCCAGCCACAGGCGATGGCGGTCATCACGCCCGGCGTGTTCCAGGTCGTGGCACGGATCACCCGTTCCAGCGCTGGCACCCGCTCGAGCGGTGCGGCGATGAAGCCAACGCGCAGGCCCGTGGCGATATTTTTCGACAGGCCCGAGACGTAAACCGTGCGCTCCGGCGCCAGATCAATCAGCGCGCGTGGTGGGTTTTCCACCAGAAACGCGTAGGCCGCATCCTCGATCAGCGTCAGATCATACCGCCGGGCGATCGCCACCAACTGCTCGCGCTGCGCCAATGGCGTCACCCAGCCCAGTGGATTGTGCAGTGTCGGCATGCAGTACACGGCACGCACCGCGCGGTGGCGGCAGAGCTTTTCCAGGACGTCGAGGTCCGGCCCCTGAGCGCCCGACGGGATCGCGACAATTTCCAGATGCAGCGCTTCGGCCAGAACCTTGAAGCCGGAGTAGGTCAATGCGTCGGCGGCGATCACGTCGCCGGGTTTGAGCAGCGCCATCAACGTCACCGCCAGCCCCTGTTGGGCGCCGTTGACGATCAGTACTTGCTCGGCCGTGACCTCGACGCCGCGGCTCTTCAAATACCGGGCGGCCGATGCGCGCTCGTGGCTGCGACCGGCGTGGGGTTGATAGCGCAGCAACGCTTCCAGATCGCCCGACAAGGCCAATTGGCGCAGCGCTGTGCGCAACAGCTCCGCCTGCCCCGGCAATGACGGGTAGTTGAAATTGAGGTCGATCATGCCGACCGCCACGTCTTTCTGATCGATGCCCTGCCCCGGTGCCAGCGAGGTTTCTCGGACAAACGTGCCGCGCCCGGTTTCGCCGCTGACCAGGCCCATGGCCTCAAGCTCGGCATAAACCCGCGACGCGGTGACCAGCGCCAGCCCCTCTTGCGTCGCCAATTGCCGATGCGTCGGCAAGCGCGTGCCCGGTGCCAGACGCCCCGAACGAATATCCGCAGCATAAGCGTCGACCAGTGTTTTATAGCGGGAGCGTGGCATGTCGAGGTGTATCCATGACAATTTTTTGATTGTGCTGATTCTCGGCCCTAGCATCGGCGCAACGCCACTCACTTGTCGAGCATGACTTCGTATGGAACAGACTTCGCACCTGCCCGCCCCGGCACTGGAAAAAACCAGTGGCTGGATCAATGGTTTCATTGGCGTGCTGATTTTCAGCGGCTCGCTGCCCGCCACACGCCTGGCGGTGCTGGAGTTCGATCCGGTGTTTCTGACCGTGCTGCGCGCCGCGATTGCCGGGGTGCTGGCCGTGGTTCTGCTGGGGTTGTTCCGCCAACCACGGCCGGCGTGCAATCAATGGCTGTCGTTGCTGATTGTCGCGCTCGGCGTGGTGCTGGGTTTTCCGCTGCTGACGGCGTTGGCATTGCAACACGTCACGTCGGCGCATTCGATTGTGTTTGTCGGATTGCTGCCACTGGTGACGGCGATTTTCGGCGTGCTGCGCGGCGGTGAGCGGCCACGTCCGGTGTTCTGGCTGTTTTCGATTCTCGGCAGTGCGCTGGTGGTCGGTTTTGCCTTGTCGCAAGGTTTGACCGCTTCGCCCACGGGTGACCTGTTGATGCTCGCGGCCATTCTCGCCTGCGGCCTCGGTTACGCCGAAGGCGCAAAGCTGTCACGCAGCCTCGGTGGCTGGCAGGTGATTTGCTGGGCGCTGGTGCTGTCGTTGCCGCTGATGGCGATTGCCAGTCTGTGGCTGGCGCCCGCCTCGTTCGCTACCATCAGTCTGCCTGCGTGGCTGAGCCTGGGTTATGTGTCGCTGTTCAGCATGCTGATCGGCTTTGTATTCTGGTATCGCGGCCTGGCTCAGGGCGGGATCGCAGCGGTCGGCCAGTTGCAATTGCTGCAACCGTTTTTCGGACTGGCCCTGGCGGCGACACTGCTGCACGAACAGGTCAGCCTCGGCATGCTGGCGGTGACGTTGGGCGTGATTCTGTGCGTAGCCGGGGCGAAGAAATTCGCTAAATGATGCTCAGGGCGCCAGCCTTCCATTCACGCGGGCTGAGCCCGGTCTTGCGTCGAAACGCCCGGGCCAGCGCCGACGGGCTTTCGTAACCGACCTCCTCGGCGATCAGCGCAATCGGCCGGCCCTCGCGCAGGCGTTTCTGCGCCAGACTGACCCGCCAGCTCAGCAGATAATCGGCCGGCGTCTGCCCGACCACACGGCGAAACTGCTCGGCAAAACCGGCGCGGGACAGGTTGGCGACCGACGCCAGCTCGGCCACGCTCCAGGGTTTGTGCGGTTGCTCATGCATCAGGTTCAGAGCACGCGACAAGCGCGGATCGGCGAGCCCGGCGATCATCCCCGGTTGTTGTTCTCGGCTGCTGATCAAGTGGCGTAACAGCAGAATCACCAGCAATTCGAACAACCGATCCATCACCGCCATACGCCCGCAATGGCCTTCGAAGGCTTCCTTGAACAACCATTCGAGTGTGTTGCCCAGTTCGGGAACGTCCGTCAGCTTCAGCACCAGATAATCCGGCAGCGCCGCCGCCAGGGCATTGCCGGAGCCACCGTCGAACGTCAGCGATGCGCAGACCAGTCGGGTATCCATGGTTTCGTCGGCAAACATGCGATGAGTGAAGGGGCGCGGGAAAAAGATCAGCGATGGCTCAGTTAGCCGCATCTCGCGATCACGACCCGGCTGCACCAGCAACTCGCCCGCCTGCAATAAATGAACATGGCCGACCGGCTCGTCCTCATGCACGCTGACGCCACAAAACGCGCCGCTGTGAAATGTGCCGGCATTCACGCCGAAATGGCTGAGCAAGGTTGACAGGCGATCCATGGGCGACTCCGGTTTTGTTGGCTGCTTGTGGTGTTGCAACGCGGGTTCCGCGTCGAGACTTTCGCGAGCAGGCTCGCTCCCATTCTGGAATGCATGCTCATGTGGGAGCCTGCTCGCGAAAGCGCCCCCGTCGATAAGTCCTCCGCACAAACACATCTGGACGATCTGCAGCATATCCTCGACGATTTGCCGCCAAAGCACCAGACACTCTCAATAACATGGCCTCCATCCCCGGCGCACTTCGCACCGGTACTTCGGAGAATCACCATGAGCCGCATCAACGCTATCAGCCTCGACACCGCCACCGACGCCACCCGCCCTGTGCTCGAAGGCGTGAAAAAGAAAATCGGCTTTCTGCCGAATCTGTTCTCCACATTGGCCAAGGCGCCGGTCGCCCTCGACACCTATGTGCAGGCTTCGGCGATCCTCGGCAAGACCTCACTGAGCGCCCAGCAAAAAGAAGCCGTGTACCTCGCCACTTCCCAGGTCAATGGGTGCGACTACTGCCTGGCGGCGCACACCTTGTTCGCCGGCAAGGCCGGACTGTCGGCCGAGGACATCGTCGCCGCCCGTCACGGCGAACTTAACGCTTACGCCGCCCTCGCCCGCCAACTGGTCGAAACCCGCGGCCACTTGAACGATGAGCAGATCGCTGCCGCCCGCGCCGCCGGTATCGACGACGTGAAAATCATTGAAGTGATCGCGCTGGTCGCCGTGCAGACCCTGACCAACTACCTGAACAACACCGCGCTGACCGACATCGATTTTCCTGCCATCGACGCGTGATAAAACGTCAGCAACAACGCCGTGGCGAGGGAGCGATACCCTCGCTACAAATCGTTTCGTCCGCTGCATCGTGGCATGATGCGCACAGGTCCGGATCCACACTGGCCAACACCACGCCAGTGCTCTGAAACCAAACACCGGCACGAGGGTCTTCTTCACATGCTGACGTCAGGATAAGACAAGCCCCCCATGAAAGACTGGTTGCAGGACAACGGCGCAATGGCCGAGCAGATTCGACGTCACGATTGGGCGAACAGCCCGCTCGGTCCGTTGCAACACTGGCCCGATGTACTCAAGACCACTGTCTCGCTCTGTCTCGCCTCGCACTTTCCCCAGGCGATCATTTGGGGCCCCGAACTGATCACCCTGTACAACGACGCGTTTGTGCCGATTCTCGGCGACAAGCCCGATGCATTGGGCCGTCCCTTCAGCGATATCTGGCAGGAAGCCTGGAGCGAGATCAGCCCCATTGCCGATGCGGCCTACGCCGGACGCGCCACCTATATCGAAAACTTCGCGCTGATGATCGAGCGCGGCCGCGGCCCGGAGCAGGCCTATTTCACCTTCTGTTACAGCCCGATTCGCGACTCTCTTGGCAATGTCGTCGGGATGATCGACACCGTCACCGAAACCACGCAGACCGTCCACCTCAACCAGCGCCTGGTGATCCTCGATGCGATCGGCAAGGCGGTGACCAACGCCACTGACGCCCAGGACATTCTGGCGACGAGCACCCGGCTGATGGTCGAGCAGTTGCAACTGTCCAATTGCGCCTACGCTGACATGGATGCCGACGAAGACGGCTTCACCATTCGCGGCGACTACGCGGCGCCGGGCTCGCCGAGCATTGTCGGCCATTATCAGTTGCGCGATTTCGGCAAAAAAGCCGTGACCCTGCTGCGTGCCGGCAAGCCGCTGGTCATCCATGACAACCGCAGCGAACTGCCGCCGGAAGAATCGGCGACGTTCCAGGCCATCGGCATCACGGCGACCATTTGCATGCCGCTGATCAAGCAAGGTCGCTTGACTGCCCTGATGGCTATCCACGACAAGGCGCCGCGGGTCTGGTCGGAATTCGAACAGGCGCTGTTAAGTGAAGTGACCGAACGTTGCTGGGCGCACATCGAGCGAGTGCGCGCCGATGCCAGCGTGCGCGAAGGCCTGAACGCGCTCGCCGAACTGAACGCCACGCTCGAACAGCGGGTCGAGGAGCGCAGCCTGCGCCTGGCTCATGCGGAATCAGCGTTGCGCCAATCGCAAAAACTCGAAGCCATCGGCCAGCTCACCGGCGGCGTCGCGCATGACTTCAATAATCTGCTGACGATCATTCGCTCGTCGGTGGATTTCCTGCGCCAGCCCAACCTTTCCGAAGAGCGCCGGCAGCGCTATATGCGCGCGGTGTCGGATACGGTCGAACGCGCTTCCAAGCTGACCAGCCAGTTGCTCGCCTTTGCCCGCCGCCAGCCGCTCAATCCGCAGGTGGTCGATGCTGGCGAGCGTCTGGAAAACATCGGCGAAATGCTTGAGTCGGTGACCGGTGCGCAAATTCATGTGTGCGTCGAACGGCCCGATCATCCCTGCTATATCCGCGTCGACCTGAGTCAGTTCGAAACCGCGCTGATCAACATTGCGTTAAACGCCCGCGATGCCATGAACGGTCAGGGTCTGTTGAAACTGCGACTGGAATGCAACAAGCCGCTGCCAGCGATTCGCGGCCACGCCGGCTCCGGCGGGCAGTTCGTGTCGATTGCTCTGGCCGATAGTGGCCCCGGCATCGATGCGAAGACTCTTGAGCACATCTTCGAACCGTTCTTTACCACCAAGGATGTCGGAAAAGGCACCGGATTGGGCTTGTCTCAGGTGTTCGGCTTTGCCAAGCAATCGGGCGGTAACGTCGATGTGTCCAGCGTGCTCGGCGAAGGCACGGAGTTCACCCTGTACTTGCCACAAGTGCCTGCCAGTGAAGTGGAATGCAACGATGCGGCAGACGATGACGACGCAGAGCCGCTGCACGAAAAGCGCCGGGTGTTGGTGGTCGAGGACAATCTCGATGTTGGCCGCTTTGCCAATCAGATTCTGCAGGACTTGGGCTACGAGACGGTCTGGGCGACCAACGCCGAAGAAGCCCTGCAACTGGCAGGTGCTGACGCCATGGCCTTCGATGCGGTGTTTTCCGACGTGGTGATGCCGGGCATCACCGGCGTCGCTCTAGCCAAAGAGCTGCGCCGGCGCCGCCCGGATCTGCCGGTGATTCTGACGTCCGGCTACAGCGAAGAGCTGGCGCGCAGCGGTTACGAAGGGTTCGAGTTCATCGCCAAGCCCTACTCCGCCGATCAGGTCTCGCGCATTCTCGGCAAGACCTGGCTCAAGGACGCGTCCGGCGCAGCCTCAGTCGTGATCGACGCCGGCACGCTTGAGTAATTTCTTGCAGCGCTCCGACAGATGAAATACCTGCAAATGCTTGCCGGCCTTGGCGTAGCGTTCACGCAGGGTTTTCAGCGCAGCAATGGCTGAATAATCGACAAAGCTCAGATGCCGGCAATCCAGCGTCACCCGGTCCGGGTCATTGGTCGGGTCGAACTGGTTGAGAAACGGCGTGGTCGAGGCGAAGAACAACGTGCCATGCAGGCGATAGAGCTTGCTGCCGTCGGCTTCCAGATGCTCGTCGGCGTACAGTTCGCGCGCCTGCTGCCAGGCAAAGTTGAGCGCGGCAATGACGATGCCGCAGAGCACAGCGGTGGCCAGATCGGTGAACACGGTGATAGTGGTCACGGCGATGATCACCAGTACATCGTTGAGCGGCACTTTGTTCAGCACCCGCAACGACGCCCAGGCGAAGGTCTGCTGCGACACCACGAACATCACGCCGACCAGCGCCGCCAGCGGAATCCGCTCGATCAGCGGTGACAGGAACAGGATGAACAACAGAATCAGCACGCCCGCGACCACCCCGGACAAACGCCCGCGCCCGCCGGAACTGAGGTTGATCACGGTCTGCCCGATCATCGCGCAACCACCCATGCCGCCGAATGCGCCCGAGACCATGTTCGCCGCGCCGAGCGCTATGCACTCGCGGTCCGGATAGCCGCGGGTTTCGGTGATTTCGTCGGTGAGGTTGAGCGTCAGCAGGGTTTCCAGCAGACCGACCAGCGCCATCAGGATTGCGTAGGGCGCGATGATGCGCAGGGTTTCGAGATTCCACGGGATATCCGGCAGCGCAAAGCTCGGCAAGCCGCCGGCAATGTGCGCCATATCGCCGAGGGTGCGGGTTGGCAGGCCGAACAGGTAGACCAGCAGACCGACGCCGAGGATCGCCACCAGCGCCGGCGGCACGGCGCGGGTCAGGCGCGGCAGGAGGTAGACGATGGCCATGGTCAGCAGCACCAGGCCAGTCATCAGGTACAACGGCGTGCCGCTGAGCCAGTCTTCACCGTTTTTGAAATGCTCCAGTTGCGCCAGGGCAATGATGATCGCCAGACCGTTGACGAACCCGAGCATCACCGGGTGCGGCACCATGCGCACCAGTTTGCCCAGGCGTAGCAGCCCGAACGCCATCATGATCAGACCGCCGAGCAGCACCGTCGCCAGCAGATACTGCACGCCGTGCTGAACCACCAGGGCGACGATCACCACGGCCATCGAGCCTGCGGCGCCGGAGACCATGCCCGGCCGCCCACCGAACAATGCCGTCAGTGTACAAATGATGAACGCGCCATACAGGCCCATCAGCGGGTTGAGGTGCGCCACCAGCGCAAACGCAATGCATTCGGGCAACAGGGCAAACGAGGTGGTGAGTCCGGCCAGGACATCGGCGCGCAGACGAATCGGTTTCATGGCTTACCTGACTGAGCGGCCGACGCGGCGACCGCAGGTGTTCGGAAAAAGAGGGGGGCGAATGTTACGGAATTGTTCCGTGTCGGGCCAGTGATCGCTGACAGGTGCCGAGCCGCGCCTTATGCTGGCGCCTCATTTTTTGATTGAGCTCGACATGTCGTCATCCTTGACCGCCCGCGAGGTTTGTCAGCGTCTGCGTGAAGCGGCGCTGGGCATCCTGACTTTGGACGTCTGCGCAGGACCTGATGCGACCGGCCTGGTCACGGTCGATATCGAAGGCTGGCGTCTGCTGCTGGATTTTGCCGGTCAACGATTGCATCACTGTGAATATGCCCGCAGTCCTGAAGGCCATGAGGGTGCGCTTGAATCGTGGCAGCGTTATGGCACGGACCCGGTGAGTCTGCTGAGTACCTGGGAACTGGCGCAGGTTGAGTGGTTGTTGCTGGCGGATCGTTAATCGGCGGCAGCGATGTGTCAGTTGTTGGTGATTTGGCTGGGCTGACGCCATCGCGACTAGGCTCACTCCTACAGGTTTTGTGGTGGGCTCGCGTTTGAGGACAACGAGGACCATTGTGGGAGCCAGCCTGCTGGCGATGGCGGTGTGTCAGGCACTGAGGATTTGGCTGGGCTGAGGCCTTCGCGAGCAGACTCACTCCTACAGGTTTTGTGGTGGGCTCGAGTTTGCGGGCAACGCAGGATCACTGTGGGAGCCAGCCTGCTGGCGATGGCGGTGTGTCAGGCACTGAGGATTTGGCTGGGCTCACGCCTTCGCGAGCAGGCTCACTCCTACAGGTTTTGTGGTGGGCTCGAGTTTGAGGGCAACGCAGGACCAATGTGGGAGCCAGCCTGCTGGCGATGGCGGTGTGTCAGGCACTGAGGATCTGGCTGGGCTGACGCCATCGCGAGCAGGCTCACTCCTACAGGTTTTGTGGTGGGCTCGAGTTTGCGGGCAACGCAGGACCAATGTGGGAGCCAGCCTGCTGGCGATGGCGGTGTGTCAGGCACTGAGGATTTGGCTGGGCTGACGCCTTCGCGAGCAGGCTCACTCCTACAGTTGTCGGGTGTTATTTGAAGTGGATGGTCGCGGCTGGCTTGACGTCGGTCCGCGCCACTGAGCTGGTGAGGGCGGCGAAGTCCTTGTTGTGCTCGGCAATGATGTCTTCGGCGCTCATCGTGCCGTTGTCGACAGTCGAATGCGCATCTTGCGCGACCACCACGTCATAGCCCAGTTCATGAGCGCGGCGCACGGTGGCGTTGACGCAGTAATCGGTCTGCAGGCCGCAGATCACCAGGCGTTCGAAATCTTCGCTGGGCAACAGCTTGCCGAGATCGGTCTGGTAAAAGGAGTCCCCGGTGGTTTTGCCAACGCGCAGATCTTTCGTCGAAGTCTGCAGATCTTTGGCGAGTTGCCAACCGCCAGTACCGTGAACGAACGCACCGTCCTTTTCTTCATGTTGAATCAGCACCACCGGAACCCCGGCCTCGCGAGCGCGGCGGCTCAGATCATTGATCGCAGAGATCACGCGGTCGATTTCAAAACACTGATATTCACCAGCACACAGAGCCTGCTGGACGTCGATGATCAGTAATGCGGTGGTCATGTCGAGCCTTCCTTGATCAGTCCTTGAGAATGGGGCGGACCTGAGTCCGCCCCTTTTTTACTCCGCTCAATAGCCCAATGACAAGCCGGTATTGCGCCGTGGATCGTTGGCACCGTAGAAGCGGTTCTTGCCTACCGGTTTGCCGCCCAGCGCCGGTGCACCGACCAGAATCGCAGCGATGTGGTTAGGGTCCTGCGGGCCGGCGAATTTGTGGCCCCAGCTCTCGAGTAACTTTTTCGTATCGGGGCTGGCGGCGAAGTCTTCGAGGTTGGTTTCCTCGGGCATCCACTGTTGGTGGAAACGCGGGGCGTCGACGGCTTCCTGCAAGCCCATGCCGTAATCGATGACGTTGAGCATCGTCAGCAAGGTCGCGGTAATGATCCGGCTGCCACCGGGCGTACCGACCACCATCACCACCTTGCCATCCTTGGTGACGATGGTCGGACTCATCGACGACAACGGCGCCTTGCCCGGCGCGATGGCATTGGCCTCGCCCTGCACCAGACCGTACATGTTCGGCACGCCAACCTTGGAGGTGAAGTCGTCCATTTCATCGTTGAGGATCACCCCGGTCTTGCTCGCCATCACGCCCGCGCCGAACCAGTCGTTGAGGGTGTAGGTGACCGACACCGCATTGCCCCACTTGTCGACAATCGAATAGTGCGTGGTGTTGCTGCCCTCATGTGGCGCGACGCCGGGTTTCAGTTCAGCCGACACGCCGGCTTTCTGCGGCTGGATCGCGTCACGCAGTTTGGTCGCGTAATTCTTGTCCAGCAGATGTTCGATCGGGTTTTTGACGAAATCCGGATCGCCGAGATAGCTGTTGCGATCAACATAAGCGTGGCGCATCGCTTCGATCTGATAATGCATGCCCTGGGCGGAATGGAAGCCCAGATCCTTCATCGGATAGCCTTCGAGAATGTTCATGATCTGGCAGATCACCACGCCACCGGAACTGGGCGGCGGTGCCGAGACCACGTGATAACCGCGGTAATCGCATTCCACCGGAGCCAGTTCGCGGGTCTTGTATTTGTCGAGGTCGGCCTGAGTGATGATGCCTTTGTTGGCCTGACTGGAGGTCACAATCGCATCCGCGACCCAGCCTTTGTAGAAGCCGTCTGCGCCTTTTTCGGAAATGCTGCGCAGGGTTTTGCCGAGGTCCTTCTGCACCAGTTTTTGCCCGACTTGCATCGGTTCGCCGTTGTGCAGGAAAATCGATCCGGAATCACGCATGTCCTTTTTGAACACGTCCGTGGCGTACTCCAGCAGCTCGACATCGCCCTGCTCCAGGGCAAAACCGTCTTCGGCCAGTTTGATCGCCGGTGCGATCATTTCCTCTCGCGCTTTGGTTCCGTACTTGCTCAGTGCCAGCTCCATGCCGGACACGGTCCCGGGCACGCCAACCGCCAGGTGCCCGCGGGTACTCAACTCAGGAATGACGTTGCCGTCCTTGTCCAGGTACATGTTCGCCGTTGCCGCCAGCGGTGCTTTCTCGCGAAAATCAAGAAAGGTCTTGCGTCCGTCCGCCAATTGAATGGTCATGAAACCGCCGCCACCGAGGTTGCCTGCCGCCGGATACACCACCGCCAGCGCATAGCCCACCGCGACCGCCGCATCGACGGCATTGCCGCCGCTTTTCAAAACATCGACGCCGACATGAGTGGCCAGATGTTGTGCGGTGACCACCATGCCGTTTTCCGCAGCGACCGGTGCCACCGACGCGGCGTGAGCCATGAGACAGCTGAGTGCCAGGGACGTCGCAATCAGCGACTTGGCCAAAGGTTCGTACTTCATGAGTCGATCTCTTTTTTGTTTTAGGGGACGGCGCAAAACCACGTGCAGTGTTTCAAGCGCAATCAGCAGTATGGTCGGCTTTACGTATTGCGCCTCTCTGTTGCGCCGCTATGCTGGACGCTGTTCACACTTTCCAGCGGGGTTGCACTGATGCCTTACACATTCATCACCCTGCCCTCGCCGGTCGGCAAGCTGAAGCTGGTGGCGAACGGTTCGCGACTGGCGGCCATCCTCTGGGAAAACGACAAACCGAATCGGGTACGCCTCGGGCCGATGAGCGAGGCACCCGGCAATCCGGTCCTGCAAAACACCGCCCGGCAGCTCGATGAATACTTTTCCGGGACTCGTGTTCGCTTCGACCTGGAACTCGACTTCGCTGGCACGTCTTTTCAGCGGCAAGTCTGGGCTGCATTGCTGACCATTCCGTTCGGCGAAACCCGCACCTACAGCCAGATCGCCGAGCAAATCGGCAACCCGACTGCCGTACGGGCCGTGGGCGCGGCGAACGGGCGCAATCCAATCTCCATCGTCGCGCCATGTCATCGGGTGATCGGCGCGTCGGGGAAGCTGACCGGTTTCGCCGGCGGGCTTGAAGCAAAAGAGCGGCTGCTGACCCTTGAGGGTGGCCAATGGTCGCCCATTGGCAAAACCGGCGAACTGTTCTGATTCAAGCACCGAACAGATTATTCATCGCTGCGTACTGCAACAGCATGATGGTCTTGGCATCGCAGATCTCACCACGCTGAAACGCCGCCAGCGCCTCGTCGAATGCCCATTCCAGCACTTCCAGCTCCTCGGTTTCCTCCTCCAGTCCGCCACCGTCGCTGACCTTTGAGGCCGCGTCGTATTCGGCGATGAAAAAGTGCAATTTTTCGGTCACCGAACCCGGGCTCATGTAAGCCTCGAACACCTTCTTCACATCGTGCACGCGATAACCGGTTTCCTCCTCGGCTTCATCGCGGATACGTTGCTCTGGCGCCGCGCCTTCGAGCAAACCGGCCGCCACTTCGATCAGCAACCCGTCATGGCCGTTGACGAACACCGGCAAGCGGAATTGCCGGGTCAGTACTACCGTGCGTTTGTCGCGGTTGAACAAGAGAATCGCCGCGCCGTTTCCGCGATCGTAGACCTCACGGGTCTGACGCTGCCATTCGCCATTGTTGCGGTGATAGTCAAAGGTGATCTTCTTCAATAAATACCAGTCGTGGGACAACACCTGAGTGTCGACGATATTGACCCGCTCGGCTGTGTTGGACATGACGCCTGATCCTTTAGTCATTGATGATCTCCGGGCCTGCAAATGCCCGGTTATTTGAACGAATAAAGCCAACCATATATTCCCCTACAAAGCATGTCGAACCGTCCTACAGACACTGCCTACTTCCCCGACTTCTTTCTCGTTTGATCCCCCGCAAAGTCCTCGCACCCTTTTTGATGTGCGCGAGCGACTGCGAATGTTTGAACCTGATCGGCTCCTGGCCCTGAACAA
>Ga0196970_1000783_pt1 | contig 30248 bp, 26 predicted proteins | sample S1v_513CmetaG_FD_148672 | JGI IMG/M metagenome (GOLD analysis project Ga0196970, IMG submission 148672) | Soil microbial communities from Anza Borrego desert, Southern California, United States - S1+v_5-13C | ecosystem: Environmental > Terrestrial > Soil > Desert | place: USA: California... | reverse complement strand
GATTACGAGGAGCGCACCGATGTCGCCGAAGCAATGGTCACCTTGGCCTTCATCCGCCTCATGCTCCACCGCCTCGTTCATCCCAACCGAAAACGCCTTCCCTCACCAGACTTTTGAAACGGGCTCTAACGCAATGCTGGAGGCAGTCATTTGGCTCTACGATGCAGTACACTCCCGCCACGCCTCTGTGGCGTGCCGGGTCAACCCTTTCGTGTGCCGCAGCAAACGCACGGTATTTCATTGCCACCCCCGAGCCGCCTGGACAACCGGCAGGTCAATATGGTCGCTCTCCGGCATGGGTCAACAGCAATATGCCGTAGGCCATGGCTGGGACACGACCGAGCCCACCACCTGCGACTGGAAATGTCCGGCCGGGTTCCCAAATAGGACCGGCGACCTCCCGCCGGTCTGTTGCAGAAGGCCGGAAGAGGGCAATCAACAAAAGGAGTGTGGAAAATGAGCGTTGTTGCCAAAGGGGCTCTTGTTCTTCAAGACCCGCAATCTGGTACGAAGATCAGCATCCCCGCGACCGACCTGGACTTCCAAGTGGTTGACGCCACCGACCGACGTATGGGCGAAGAAATCGCTCACGAAGCGGAAGTTGAGGTGGATATCGGTGGGAAGCCCCACACCGTAACCCTCACCGTGCACGAATACCCTGAGGGTTGCTACAACAGCCACGAGCTGGACACAGGCGGATTGGAAGTTGTACAGGCTCCGACACTGGAGGTAGTCCTGGCCGATGGCCCGGAGGATTAAGAAAGAATTTCAACTCCACCCTGGCTTTTTGCTAGGGCCGTCATCGTCAATCCTCAACTTTGCGATACCAGATCCCCGCCGGTTTACCAGTACAGGAGGATCTCTCTTTTTTCACAATGGAATTTTGATCTGAGCATTTCGACCCATACAGGATGCCTCCATCGCGAACGACTGAAATTTATCTCACCCAACATCAAGAGATGCTTAACCTGCCCTTCCGACGGGAACGGCTGAGCCTAGCCTGTTGGTCGCCTCGCACGAGGAACGGATGATAAAAATCGAACTGAGGAACCGCGAGGGGACCCGCCATGGCTAACAGCCCGTTTCAAAAGTCTGGTGAAGGAAGCCGCTTGCGGTTTGGGTGAACGAGGCGGTGTAGCATGATCCTGATGGCGGCGACGGTGACCATGGCCTTGGCGACGTCGGTGCGTTCCTCGTAATCCTTGGACAGGCGTCGCCACCGTCCGAGCCACCTGAAGGATCGTTCGACCTCCCAGCGGCGCGGGACGAGGATGAAGCCGCCCCCCGGCGATGCGCCGGACGATGATCAGCGTCAGCCCGAGCAGGAAGCAGGCGAGAATCACCGGCAGCCGGTTGTAAATGCTGTCGGCGAAGATGGCGCGCAGCCAGCAGTAGAGCCGCTTGATCCGCGTCAGCAGCGCTCCAGCGCTGTCGGCATCCTGAATGTCGGCGGCGTGGACGAGGACGCCGAGCAGGAAGCCCGAGGTGTCGACGGCGATATGGCGTTTGCGGCCCTTGACCTTCTTGGCCGCGTCGAAGCCGCGCGCACCCCCTTTTCCGTCGTCTTGACCGTCTGGGTGTGGAGGATGGCGGCCGAAGGCGTTGGATCGCGGCCCTCCTGCTCGCGCAGCATCACCACCAGATGGTGGCGCAGGGTCTCCCACACGCCGGCTTCCAGGAAGGCGCGGAAGTAGCGGTAGACCGTGGGCCAGGGCGGGAAGGCCGGCGGGGGCGGCAGATGGCGCCATTGGCAGCCGGTCCGCACCACGTAGAACAGGGCGTCCAGCAGCCGGCGCAGGTCCGTGCTGCGGGGCCGCCCGCTGGGCTTGGCCGACGGGATCAATGGTTCGATGAGGCGGTACTGTTCATCGCTCAGGGCTTCGCCGGCGCCGTAATCGCCAACCAGCCGGCGGTCCTCGGGCGTCCACATCGGCGGCCTCCGGCAGTGGGGTTCCCTGCCAACAGCCGCCGCTTCAGACCCTCACCCCGTCGGCGTCAACTTTCGAAACGGGCCATTCGTTATCAAGTCGGACACGACGACCGTTGAGCTCCCTCTGAACCGGCTTGCATCTAGGTATGTACCTGTCGTGTACCTACGACTCAAAAGCAAAAAGCGCCGAACCATATGGTCGGCGCTCAATAAGCCATTGATTTCTAAGGTACCGGAAGTGGCGCGCCCGAGAAGATTCGAACTCCTAACCCTCAGATCCGTAGTCTGATGCTCTATCCAGTTGAGCTACGGGCGCTTGCCGCTTCGTTTTCTCACCGGAGGTGCTCCCCGGCGAGGCCCGAAACCTACTCAAATCCCCGGAGGCGTGCAAGCCTTTTTTGCAGAAATTTTTTCAGGAAAAAATACCCAGAGTGGACGGCGTCGGCCAGCCTGATATATAAGGCGCCGCAGGCATTTCAGGAGTTCCGCCGTGTCCGACAACAGCGCCTTCAACCGCCATTTCCCGGTGTCCTGGGAAGAGCTGCACCGCAACGCCAAGGCGCTGGCCTGGCGGCTGATCGACAAGGGGCCGTGGAAGGGCATCGTCGCGGTGACGCGCGGCGGGCTGGTTCCGGCCGCCATCATCGCCCGCGAGCTGAACATCCGCCTGATCGACACCGTCTGCGTGTCCAGCTACGACCACCAGAACCAGCGCGAGGCGCGCGTGCTGAAGGGCGTGGACGGCGACGGCGAAGGCATGCTGATCATCGACGACCTCGTCGACACCGGCAAGACCGCCGTGCTGGTGCGCAAGATGCTGCCCAAGGCGCACTTCGCCACCATCTTCGCCAAGCCGGCCGGCCGGCCGCTGGTCGACACCTTCGTCACCGAGGTCAGCCAGGACACCTGGATCCATTTCCCCTGGGACATCGAGCTGCAGTACGCCAAGCCGATCGTCGACCGCCACAAGAACGGCTGACCACGCAACAAATGCGCGCGGCGCATCCCGGACCGGCGGTTTCGGCCGGTCCGGCGGCCCCGGCGCTGGAAGAATATTAACCTTTAAGCGCATTAATCGCGGATTGCGAGTATCTCTCCAGACAGCCGCGGTCCGCATGCGCGACGAGCCCGACAACGCCCTCCGGGACAGGATCAACGATCTGGTCACCCGGCTTCCCGCCACCCTCGTCTACAGTCTCCTGAGCGAGATCGAAGGCATGGACGAGGAGCCGGCCGACCGCGTGCGTCTGGTGCGCCAGTACGTCATCGAATACCTGAACCGCCAGCGCACCAACCGCGCGCGACGCCTGTTCACCACCCTGTTCGAGGCGTTTCTGGTGGATGACGACGTGCTCTTCCACGCCGGCGCACCGGTGCCCGGCCTGGTGCAGCGCATCGACACGGGCGCCGTATGGGAGGTGCTGGCTCGCGACGCCTTCCCATTGCTCGCCGTCGAGGCGCAGGAAGCGCTGGACCAGGCGGCGCAGGGTGAAATCATCGACCGCGCCATCCGCACGCCGGAAGCGCTGGCCCTGCGCGAGCGCATGCGGGTGAGCGCCGTGCGCTACCTGAACGGCGTGCTGGGCAACCGCAAGGCGCTGGATGGGCTGCTCACCGCGCTGTCGCGCCACCGGCCGCGCCGCACCAAGCTGCTGTCCGCCAACCTCGACAAGGCGCCGCCGGTCGCCGCCGAAACGATCCGCCTGCTGCGCGACATCCTGGCGCACGGCGACGGCGCGGTGGACCGCATCGCCGACCGGCTGGCCGCCATCCCGGCGGCGTGCGCGTCGGAGCGCGAGCGGGAACGGCAGGCCGACGCGCTGCTCGATGCCACCGCTGCCTTGCGGGAGGGCGCGGGATCGGGCGACGCGGTCGCGGCGCTGCTGCCGCTGTCCGTGCTTCACGTGAAACGCAACTACGGCGTGGTGGCGCTGTACATCCGCCAGAACGGGATCGACGATCCGGTGGCGGCGGCGCTGACCGCCCACTTCACCGCCACCTGCCGGGCACTGGCCGCCGTGCTGACCGGCGTGCTGAAGCTCAACGAACGGGTACCGGGCTCGCCGATCCGGCCGAGCGCCAAGGACAAGGCGCGCATCGAAGGGCTGGTGACGCGCATCGTCGACCTGCTGGAGGCGCTGATCGCCTCGGGCCTGATGGAGGACCGGCGCACCGCGCCGACCTACCGCTTGGCGTGGGAGGCGGCGGCCAAGCTGATCGCCACGCGCGTCACCGCCATAGCCATGGAGCGCGCCACCGTCGCCGCGTCCGCCCGGCGCAACGCCTCGGTGGATCACGGCGACGTCGCCTGGCTCATCCGCTTCCTGTCGGGCTGGCACACCACGGCGCGTGATTTCGACCTGGAAACGTTCGAACTGCACAGTTGGCGCGAGACGTTGCTGGAGGAGCTGCGGGCCAATCTCGACAAGGCCATGAAGTTCGGCGACGGCGACCCGCTGGACGAGCGGATGGAGCACCTGCTGCGCATCAACACGCTGTGCAAGGTGCTCGGCCAGCGCATCAGCGCCTGGATCCCGCCGTCCAGCCACAACATGACGCGCCTTGTCGCCCACCGGCTGGAGAACGGCGCCGCCGTGACGGCGGACGAGCGGGAACTGATCGACGACGTGGTCGCCGCGGCGCGGGCCGAAGTCGGCAAGTCGCGCTACTGGAAGAGTGACGAGCTGATGGGGCTGATCGAACTGTCGGAGAAGGCGACGGGGCGATAGGATCGACGAACGTCGGGTTGAGCGCCAGCGAAAACCCAACGGCGGGTGCTCAACTGCCCTCGGCCATGTCGTAAACGCCGTCCATGTCGGCGATCAGGATCTTGTTGCCTTCCTGCAACGAAATCACGCCGGCGGTCTTGAGCTGCGTGAAGGTGCGGCTGACCGTTTCGGTGGTGAGGCCGAGGTAGTCGGCGATGTCCGCCCGGCTCATCGGCACGTGGACCGGGTTCTCCTTGTGCCCGCGCCGCGAGGCGCGCTGGGAGAGCATCAGGAGGAAGGAGCAGATCTTCTCCCTGGCCGTCTTGCGGCCGAGCAGCAGCATCTGGTCCTGCGCCGCCGCCAGCTCGTTCGACGCCATGGAGAACAGGCGGCGCTGCATCTTCGGGAACTCGTCCAGCAGCGCCTCCACCTTGCGGCGGGGGAAGCGGCAGAGCGAGCAGGTGGTCACCGTCTCGGCCGAATAGGCGTAATGGTCGTTCACGGCGAGGCCGAGGAAATCGCCGGGCACCAGGAAGCCGGTGATCTGCCGGCGCCCGTCGGGCAGCAGCTTGTACAGCTTCACCGTGCCGGAGGTGACGTTGTAGAGCGTGTCGGCCGCGTCGCCCTCGCCGAACAGGGTCTGGCTCGCCTCGATCCGCACGTTCTGGGCGATGTCGGCGAGCCGGCGCAGCTCCTCCGGTTCCAGGGCGGCACAGACCGTGAGGATCCGCACGGGACAGGCCCCGCACGGGTTCATTTCGGTCGTGGCGCCCTTGTCGCGGGCGCGGCCCATGTCGAACGGAGTCATGACGGCACTCAGCCTTAACCGTCCACGGACCCCATCATGGTCACATTCTGGAAATATCGCAACCATGCTCAACGGGCATGCCGACGAAGGTCTCAGCCGCGTTCGGTGGCGCGGCGAGGCTCGGCCGGGGCCGGAGCGGCGGGCGTGTCGTCGTCGAACAGGATGCGGTGCGCCGCCCCGTCCAGGTCGTCAAACTGACCGGACTTCAGGGCCCACAGGAACGCCCCCAGGCCCAGGAGACCCAGGCTCACGGCGGCCGCGATCAGGTAGAGAAGCTCGGTCATGGCTCAGATCCTTTACGAGCGCGCCGCGGCTGAGGCGCAACGCGTTCACGATGACGATAATCGAGGACGAGGACATCGCCAAGGCGGCGATGAGCGGCGTCAGCATGCCGGCCATCGCCAGCGGCACGGCGAACAGGTTGTAGACCAGCGCCGCCCCGAAGTTCTGGCGGACCAGCGTGCCGGAGCGGCGCGCCACCTCCAGCGCCTCGACGATGGGCAGCAGGTGGCGGCCCTGGAACACCACGTCGGCGGCGGTCTGGCTGACGTCCACGGCGGTCGACGGCGACATGGACACGGTGGCGGCGGCCAGCGCCGGCGCGTCGTTCAGCCCGTCGCCGACCATCAGCACGCGCTTGCCCCGGGCGATCAGACCGTGCAGCACGGCGGTCTTGTCGGCCGGCGTCTGCTCCGCCCGCCAGTCGGCGATGCCCAGCGCGTCGGCCACCACGGCGACGGCGGCGCGGCGGTCGCCGGACAGCAGGATGACCTCCAGCCCGCGCGCCCGCAGCGCGCCGACCACCGCCGCCGCGTCGCGGCGCGGCGTGTCGAGGAAGCCGATGCGCACCGGCGCCACGCCGGGACGGGCCAGCCACAGCTCGGGCCCGGGGGCATCGGTGGAATCGACGCCGGTGGAATCGACGCCGGTGAAGCGGCGGCTGCCCAGGCGGATCTCGCCGTCGGGCGTGTCCAGGGCCAGTCCGGCACCAGGCACCTCGCGCACGCCGGACGCCACCGGAACGCCGGGCACGGCGCGCACCAGCGCACGGGCCAACGGGTGGCGGCTGGCCCCGGCCAGCCCGGCCGCGAGCCGCAGGTCGGCGGCGTCGATGCCCGCGACCTGGGCTTCCGGCCGGCCTTCGGTCAGCGTGCCGGTCTTGTCGAACACCACCGTGTCGATGGTGGCGAGGCGTTCCAGCGCGGTGGCCGTCTTCAGCAGGATGCCCTGGCGCATCAGCCGGCCGCTGGCGATCACCTGCACCACCGGCACGGCGAGCGCCAGCGCGCACGGGCAGGTGATGATCAGCACCGCGACGGCGTTCATCAGCGAATCCTGCCAGTCCGATCCCATCAGGAACGTCCAGCCGAGGAAGGTGAACAGCGCCGCCAGATGCACGACCGGTGCGTAGTGGCGCGACACGCGGTCGGCAATGGCGACGTACCGGGCGCGGCCCTGCTCGGCCACCTCCATCAGGCGGACGATCTCGGCCAGCAGCGTGCCCTCGCCCACCGCGGTGACGGTCATGCGCAGGGGCGAGGTGAGGTTCAGCATGCCGGCGAACACCTGGTCGCCGGGGCGGACGGTGCCGGGCACGCTCTCGCCGGTGATCAGGCCGGTGTCGAGATCGGACACGCCGTCGGCCACGCGGCCGTCGACGGGGATGCGCTCGCCCACCGCGACCAGAACGGTCGCGCCGGGGGTAACCTGTTCCGGGGGCAGAATGACCGTGCGCCCGTCGGGCTGCACCACGGTGACGTTGGTCGCCTGAAGGCCGAGAAGCTGCTCGGCGGCCGAGCGCGCCCGGCCGCGCGCCCGCTGGTCGAGGTAGCGGCCGATCAGCAGGAAGAACAGCAGCATCGTTGCGCCATCGAAATAGGCGTGCAGGCCGCTGTTGATCGTCTCGAAGAGGCTCATCCCGGCGGTGAGGATGACGCCGATGGTGATCGGCACGTCCATGTTGGTGCCGCCGCGCCGCAGCGCCTGGAGCGCCGACCGCGCGAAAGGCCGCACGGCGTAGGCGATGGCCGGCAGGCCGATCAGCGCCGACAGCCAGTGCATGAGGTCGCGCGTCGCCGTGCCCATGTCGCCGTAGCCGGACCACACGGACACGGAGAACAGCATGATGTTGCTGGCGGCGAAGCCGGCCACGGCCATGGAGCGCAGCAGCTCCGTCTCCGCCTTGCTCTGCGCGCTGCCCAGCCGGTCGGGATCGTAGGGCACGGCGCGGTAGCCGAGGCGCGACACCACGCCGACCACCGTGTTGGCGTCGGTCTCCGCCTCGCGCCACGTCACCGTCAGGCGGCGGGTGGTCATGTTGAGGCGGGCGTGCGTCACGCCGCCCTGGCGGGCCAGCGCCGTCTCGATCAGCCAGACGCAGGCCGCGCACTGCAGCCCGTCGATCATCAGGTGCAGCGTGGCGGTGCCGTCCCCCTCGCCGCTTTGGCCCCCCTTGGCGCCCCGCTTGGCGTGCGTGGCGTAATCGATGGACGGCGCGTCGTCGTCGTCCGGGCGCAGCGGCCGCGCCGACGGGTCGACGCAGCGCCGGTCGTAGTAGCGTTCCAGGCCGAGGCCGCGGACGAGGTCGTACGCCGCGGCACAACCGGTGCAGCAGAACACGCCCGCGTCGGCGGCGCCTTCGTTGGTCGAAGGAGCGGAGGCGGGAACGGGCTCGGCACCGGCCGGCAGGTCCTGCCCGCAGTGGAGGCAGACGGCCATTTACTTGACCCAGATGCGCTTCTGATCCTGGTAGTCGCCCGCCGCGTGGTCAACCGTCACCCGCATGTCCCACACGCCGGACAGCGGCAGCTCGACGGCCTGCCCATAGCGGCCCTCCCCCAGGTAGGGCAGGACCATCCGCTGGTCGCTGCCCTGACTGGTCGGGCGGATGAAGGTCACGTTGACGGTGGCGTCCTTCAGCAGGTTGCCGTGCTTGTCGTTGAGGGTGATCGCGACGATGCCCTTGCGCGGGTCGGTCGCCTCGAAGCCGAGGTCGACCTTCCACCCGCGTTCGTTCTGCGCACGCGCACCGGCCAGATCCTGGTTGTAGCGGATGCCCTTGATGAAGTGATCCTCGGTCTGCAGCCCCGTGTAGGTGGAGGTGGCGACGTAGACCATAACGCCGTTCACCGCGATCACCACCCCGAAGAAGGCCACGAAGAGCCAAGGAATATACCAGCCGGCGGAACGCGCGCGGCGGTTCGTCATCGTCGGGTTCCTGGCGTCGGTGGACATGCTCATCGTCCGTTCGTTTCCCTGGTGTGGGGCTAGTCCCCCGGGGCCAAGAAGACGGTGTCGCGCGTCGCGCTCTCACCATTGGCCGAGGTCAGCCTGAAGTTAAGTGGCATGCTCGCCCCTTTCAAACCAGAGCGGGGCGCCGTGACAAAGATTCTGTAGGTGGTGACGGCGTCCGGGGCCGCCGTCAAGCGCGCCTGCGGGGCCGAGACCTCCTGGTGCTCGCCGGCCACGGCGATCGCCGCCCCCGCCACACCGTCGAGCGTGAGGGTGTAGTCGAGCGGGTCGCGGGTCATGTTGGAGATCTTGAAGGTGTAGGCGTTGCGGATCGAGCCGTCGGACAGCGCCACGTACAGCGGCGCGCGGTCGCGCAGGACCGAGATGTCGAGACCCGGCTTGAACACCAGCCCGGCGGCGATGGCGCCGCCGATGATCGACATCAGCGCCATGTAGATCAGCGTGCGCGGGCGGAACAGCTTGTACGGACCGGGCTTGCCGGTGGTGGAGAGCGCCACCTGGTTGTTGTGCGTGTCGAACTTCACCAGTCCGGTGGGCCGGCCGATCTTGACCATCACCTCGTCGCAGGCGTCGGCGCACAGGCCGCAACCGATGCACTGCATCTGCAACCCGTCGCGGATGTCGATGCCGACCGGGCAGACCTGCACGCAGTTGAAGCAGTCGATGCAATCGCCCAGGCCCTGGGCCTGCCGCTCCTCCCAGCTCTGCGACTTGCGCAAGGGCCCGCGGCCCTCGCCCCGCCACTCCTCGTAGGTGACGATCAGGCTTTCCTCGTCGATCATCGCCGACTGGAAGCGCGGCCACGGGCACATGTAGCAGCACACCTGCTCGCGCGCGAAGCCGGCCAGCAGGAAGGTGGAGGCGGTGAACAGGCCGATGAAGCCGAGAGCGGTGCTGCTGGCCTGGAAGGTCACGATGTCGCGCACCAGCGTCGGCGCGTCGGTGAAGTAGAAGATCCACGCGCCGCCGGTGGCCAGCGAGATCAGCAGCCAGACGGCGTTCTTCAGAACCTTCTTGCGCAGCTTGGCGAAGCCCCACTTGCCCTGGTCGAGGCGGATGCGCTCGCCGCGGTCGCCTTCCACCAGCCGCTCGACCCACAGGAAGAGGTCGGTCCACACCGTCTGCGGGCAGGCGTAGCCGCACCAGATGCGGCCGGCCAGCGAGGTGGCGAGGAACAGGCCCAGCGCCGCCAGGATCAGCGCGCCGGTCAGGTAGTAGATCTGCTGCGGCCACAGCTCGATGAAGAACAGGTAGAAGCGGCGGGCCGGCAGGTCGAGCAGCACCGCCTGGTCGGGCGCGTGCGCGCCACGGTCCCAGCGGATCCACGGCAGGATGTAGTAGATGCCCAGCAGCGCGATCAGCGCCGCCCACTTCAGACGGCGGAACCGGCCCTCGACCGACTTCGGGTAGACCTTCGCGTGCTTGGCGTAGAGCGACTGCGCCGTCCGGCGGACGGGCTCCTGCTTCGCGCCCTGAGGCACAGCCGCCGGTGTGACGGCGGGGGCGGGTTTCTGCTCAGTTTCCGTGACCGTGCTCATGGCTTTGCCTTGCTCTCCCGTAGGCTTTCCACAGCGCCGAAATGGATCGGCGATGCTGGCGGACCATGGCGGCAGTTCGCCGCAGGGGCATTGCGAACGGTCAATATGGCCGTCGCCGGGCCGTGCGGCGATGCGGCGCACCCTTGCGCCGACGCGGCCGCCCAGCCGGAACGCTGTCGCGTTGAGCGGCGTTGCGTCGCGCTTAGGCGCTTGCCTCTGCCCAAGAAAAATGCCGGGGAGCGAACTCCCCGGCACTGATCTGTGTCAACCGGAGGAGGCTTACTTGCCGCCGCCCAGGTTGTGGACGTACACCGCGAGCTGCTTGATCGTGGTGTCGTCCAGGCGCTTGGCCCAGGTCGGCATCACGCCGGCGCGGCCGTTGGTGACGGTCTCGACGATCGTCGCCTTGTCGCCACCGAATATCCACGCCGCGGTGTTGAGCGGCGGGGCGCCGACGTCGACGCCGGCCGCGAGCGAACCCTGGCCCTGGTCGCCGTGGCAGGCGACGCAGTTCTCCTCGAACACGGTCTTGCCCGCTTCGGCCTTGGCCTTGTCCGTCTCGCGCTTGGTGAGCGAGAGAACGTACTCGGCAACCTGGTCGATCTGGTTGCGGTCGAGGATGCCGTCCTTGCCGAAGGCGGTCATGCCGACGCCGACGGTGCCGCGGGTGTCCGCGTCATCCGCGCGGATGCCGTGCTGGATGGTCTTGTAGATGTCCGCGGTGGTGCCGCCCCACAGCCACACGTCGTCGGCGAGGCTGGGGAAGCCCTTGGCGCCCTGGCCGCCGGCGCCGTGGCAGGCCGCGCAGTTCTCGTTGAACACCGAACGGCCGCCGGCCATGGCGAAGGCCAGCAGGTCCTTGTCCTTCTGGACCTCGTCCACCGACTTGGCGGCGATGGCCGTCAGGTACTTCTCCTGCGACTTCTTGGCCGCCGCGACGCTGTCGGCGACCTCCTGGCGCATCGACCAGCCAAGGATGCCCTTGGTGTAGGTCGAGCCCAGCGGCCACGACGGATAGAACACGTAGTACACCAGCGACCACGCGATGCAGACGTAGAACACCCACAGCCACCATTTCGGCAGCGGGTTGTTCAGCTCCTTCAGGCCGTCCCACTCATGACCGGTCGTCTCGACTCCGGACAGAGCGTCTTTTTCAACATTCCTAGCCATCGCCTAAAACTCCTGGCCATCATCTTTGAGCGGGATCCGGGCGGCGTCGTCGAACTTCCCCCGGTTGCCCGGCCACATCGCGTAGACGATGATCCCGGTGAGCAACAGGGCGAGCCAGACGGTCCAGAACGACCGCAGGGCTATGGTGATCGAATCCAGGTCCATGGATTCCCTCCGTCGTGCTTACTGCAGGAGCTGCTTGTTCACCTTGTTACCGGTGTCAGCCTGGTACTTGGTGAAGTCCACCATGGTGCCCAGCACCTGCAGGTAGGCGACGAGGGCGTCCATCTCGGTGACGACCTTGTTGCCCGTGAAGTTGGCCACCACGGCCTTCGGGTAGCGCTTCATCAGCCCGGCCGTGTCGGCGTCCGGGTTCTTCTGCGCTTCCAGGTCGGCCTTGGCGTTGGCGATCTGCTCGGCGGTGTACGGGACGCCGACGATCTTCAGCGTCTTCAGGTGCTCCGCGATGTCGCCGTACTGGAGCGGACGGTCCTTCATCCAGGCGTAGCCCGGCATGATGGATTCCGGCACGACCGCCTGCGGCTTCACGAGGTGCGCCACGTGCCAGTCGTTGGAGTACTTGCCGCCGACGCGGGCAAGGTCCGGACCGGTGCGCTTGGAACCCCACTGGAACGGGTGGTCGTACATGCTCTCCGCCGCCAGCGAGTAGTGGCCGTAGCGCTCCACCTCGTCGCGGAACGGACGGACCTGCTGGCTATGGCAGTTGTAGCAGCCTTCGCGGAAGTAGATGTTCTGGCCGGCCAGTTCGAGCGGGGAGTAGGGACGCACGCCCTCCACCTTCTCGATGGTCGACTCGATCGTGAACAGCGGGACGATCTGCACAAGGCCGCCGATCGAGACCGTGATCAGGATCAGCACGACGAGCAGAAGCGTGTTCCGCTCGATCGTGTCGTGGCTAAAGCCCTTTTTTTCCTCAGCCATTTCTCAGGTCCTTCTCGGCTTCAGGCCGCGCCCACGGCCGCTTTGTGCGGCGCGGAGACGTAAGGCTTCTCAATGCGGACGTCGCCCTTGGCCGTACGCCACAGGTTGTAGACCATGATCAGCGCGCCGGCGACGAACAGCACACCCCCCATCGCGCGGATGACGTAGAAGGGGTGCATGGCCGCGACGGTTTCCACGAACGAGTACTGGAGGAAGCCCAGGTTGTCGTAGGCGCGCCACATCAGGCCCTGCATGATGCCCGACACCCACATGGCGGTGATGTACAGCACGATGCCGATGGTGGCGGTCCAGAAGTGGTAGCTGACCAGACGCAGGCTGTAGAGCTGCGAGCGCTTCCACAGGACGGGCACGAGGAAGTAGATCGCGCCGAAGCTGATGAAGGCCACCCAGCCGAGCGCGCCGGAGTGCACATGGCCGACGGTCCAGTCGGTGTAGTGCGACAGCGCGTTGACCGGCTTCACCGACATCAGCGGACCTTCGAAGGTCGACATGCCGTAGAAGGCGACCGAGGTGACCAGGAAGCGCAGGACCGGGTCGGTGCGCAGCTTATCCCAGGCGCCCGACAGGGTCATGATGCCGTTGATCATGCCACCCCAGGACGGCATCCACAGCATGACCGAGAAGGTCATGCCCAGCGTCTGCGCCCAGTCCGGCAGCGAGGTGTAGTGCAGGTGGTGCGGACCGGCCCAGATGTAGAGGAAGATCAGGGTCCAGAAGTGCACGATCGACAGGCGGTACGAGTACACCGGACGCTCGGCCCGCTTCGGCACGAAGTAGTACATGATGCCGAGGAAGCCGGCGGTCAGGAAGAAGCCCACCGCGTTGTGGCCGTACCACCACTGCACCATGGCGCTCTGCACGCCCGACACGACCGTGTAGCTCTTCGAGCCGAAGAACGACACCGGCACGTTGACGTTGTTGCCCAGGTGCAGGATGGCGACGGTCAGGATGAACGCCATGAAGAACCAGTTCGCCACGTAGATGTGCGACTCGCGCCGCGTCATCACCGTGCCGATGAACTGGATGGCGTAGAGCACCCACAGGACCGTCAGGAACAGGTCGAGGTGCCATTCCGGCTCGGCGTATTCCTTGCCCTGGCTGTGGCCCAGGACGTAGGACAGCGCCGCCAGGACGATGAAGATCTGGTAGCCCCAGAAGACGAACTTCGCGAGGCCTTCGCCGCCGAAGAGGTGCTGGCGGCAGGTGCGCTGCACCGAATACAGCGACGTGGCGAACAGCACGTTGCCGCCGAAGGCGAAGATCACGGCCGAGGTGTGGACCGGACGCAGACGGCCGAAGCTCGTCCACTCCAGGCCCAGGTTCAGGGCCGGGAAGGCGAGCTGCAGCGCGATGAACGTGCCGGCCAGGAAGCCGACGACGCCCCAGAACACCGCCGCGATGGTGAAGAGCTTGATAACGTCCTCGTAGTACCGAACGTCATCAGACCCCCGCTGGCTACCCAGGGCGGCCCCTGGGGTCAGAGTCGCTGATGTCATACAATCTCTCCCGCTTTACCCCGGGCGGCTTGGGCCGCTCCTTTGAGGATGCACTACCGCTTGGGTCTATACGTTTAAGAGGGTGGCAGTCACGTGAACGATCGTCGCACGTCGCGTCGGACCCGCCTGCCGCCAGTGGCGCACTATGTGCACCCGCGAGCTTTTAGCAACATTGATCTGCATCAACGACCATCTCGACCCGCGCCTGCCATCGTCCCGGCGGGCCAGAGCGAGCGGGACGGGAATGGACGGGGGATTCACCGCGAAACCCTTGGGATTGCGCCAGATCGACCAGGCGTATCCCCTGGTGCGCGCCATCGCGCCGGACCTCCCGGTCGAGCGCTGGCGGGCTTTTGCCATGGCCCTGATCGGCCCTTCCGCGCGCCCTGCGGCACCCGCCGGCATCATGACCGTACAAAACGAACGCGCGTACATCCACGGGCTGTTCAGCTACGCCGCAAGAGAAGACCTGCGCTTCGGCCAGATACTCTCCGTCGATAACTTCGTCGTCCTCGACCTTTTCAACCTGCCGGATGCAGCGTCTTCGCTTATCCAGTCCATGGAAGCGCTTGCCCGCGCCCTGGATTGCACGGCCATTCACACGGCCCTGCCCGAGTCCTATGCCGACTCCTCCGGGCACGTCCACTCCATGCTGGGATTTTTCCGCGACGCGGGGCACGACGTGGACGGCGTGCGCTTGTGCAAGGCCCTGGCCCGCGACGGAGACAATTTGTCGCGGCCCCTGACCGTTGCCGGCAACGCCGACTGACCCGCCGGACGCCCCCCGCGGGGCCTGTGACAAGTGCGCTCCGGCCCCGGCGGAGCGGAACCGTGTCCACACGGAGGCCCGCCGATTCCGTTGCATGCCGGCGCCGAGCCGCTAGGATGCGGCCCCATGACCGATACGACCGCCAACACACCCGCCCCGCCCCGCTATCCGACGATTCGCCTGCACGCCGGCCGCCAGAAGCGCGTCCAGCACGGCCATCCCTGGGTCTATTCGAACGAAGTCCAGATGGACCAGCCGGCCAAGGCCGTGCCGGCCGGCAGCCCGGTGCGGCTGGTCGATGCCGGGGGCACGCCGCTGGGCGTCGCCACCTTCAACCCGCACACGCTGATCGCCGCGCGGATGCTGACGCCGGACCCCGCCGCGGTGATCGACCGCGCCTTCATCGCCGGCCGCATCGAGCGCGCGCTGAAGCTGCGCGACGCGCTGTTCGACCGCCCATTCTACCGGCTGGTGCACGCCGAGGCCGACGGGCTGCCGGCGCTGATCGTCGATCGCTATGGCGACGTGGTGACGGTGCAGGCCAACTCCATCTTCATGGAGCAGCGCATCGGCGACGTGCTGGCCGCGCTGGACGAGGTGCTGAACCCCACCACCGTCATCCTGCGCAACGACAGCACCCAGCGCGCGCTGGAGGGCCTGCCGGAGGAGACGCGCCTCGCCAAGGGCGCCCTGGACGGCGCGCTGCGGCTGGAGGAGAACGGCAACGCCTTCTTCGCCGACCCGCTGGGCGGCCAGAAGACCGGCTGGTTCTACGACCAGCGCGACAACCGCGCCTTCATCGCCTCGCTCGCCAAAGGGGCGCGGGTCATCGACTTCTTCAGCTACAACGGCGGCTTCGCCGTGACCTGCGCCACGCGCGGGGCCAGGTCGGTGGTGGCGGTCGACCGCTCGCAGCCGGCGCTGGACAACGCGGCGCGCGCGGCCGAGGCCAACGGTGTGGCCGGCATCTTCGAGACGCGCCGCGCCGACGCCTTCAACGAGCTGGAACGCCTCGCCAGCGCCGGCGAGACGTTCGATGTGGTGATCGTCGACCCGCCGGCCTTCGTGAAGTCCAAGAAGGACCTCGCGGTGGGATGCCGTGCGTACCGCAAGATGACGCGGCTGGCGGCGCGCATCACCGCGCCGGGCGGCTACCTGCTGGCGGCGTCGTGCAGCCACAACGTGGACCCGCCGACTTTCGCCGAGCAGGTCGCCCGCGGCCTCGTGGACGCCGGCCGGACGGGCCGCATCCTGCGCTCGGCCGGCGCCGGCCCGGACCACCCGGTGCACCCGCACCTGCCGGAATCGGCCTACCTGAAGGCGCAGGTTCTGCAGCTGGATTGAACTGATTTCTAAACACGGATGCGCACGGATGTGAGCACGGATACACACGGAATATTGAATAAACAAAGTCCGTGTGCATCCGTGTTGAATCTCTCTTCTTATCGCCGAAACACCCCGACGACTTCCACGTGCGCCGACCAGAGGAACTGGTCCACCGGGTAAACGCGGTTAAACGCGTAGCCGCCGTCGACCAGGGTGCGGGCGTCGCGGGCGAAGGTGGCGGGATTGCAGGACACCGCCACCACGGTCGGGACCTTGGACGCCGCCAGCGTCCTGGCCTGCTCGGCCGCGCCGGCGCGCGGCGGGTCGAACACCACGGCGTCGAAGCGCTCCAGCTCCTTGGCCGACAGCGGCTCGCCGAACAGGTCGCGCCGCTCGGTGGTGACGCGCAGGCCGTGCGCGGCGCGGGCAAGCGCGGCCAGCGCCGGGGCGTCGCCCTCCACCGCGTGCACCGCGGCGCGTTGCGCCAGCGGCAGGGTGAAGGTGCCGAGGCCCGCGAACAGGTCGGCGACGCGCGCCGCCTCGCCGACGTTTTCGAGAACGGCGGCGGTCAGGGCCGCCTCCCCCGCCGCGCTGGCCTGCAGGAAGGCGCCCGGCCCCGGCACCACAGGCACGCCGGCGAAGCGCACCGCCACCGGGCGGCGGTGGGCGACCGGTTCGGCGCCCGTGCGCTCGTCCGGCTGCCAGGACAGGCGGGCGACGTCGGCCGCCTCGGCAAACGCGGCCAAACGCTCGCGCGCGGCGAGGTCGAGGCGCGGCGGCCCGACCAGCAGCAGGTCCAGCCCGCCGTCCAGATCGGTGGCCACGACGTCGGCCGTGGCGCCGTCCGGCAGCACCTCGGCCAGGACGGCGCGCAGCGGCGGCAGCGCCGCCTCCAGCCGCGGCACCAGCACCGGGCAGGCGGCGAGGTCGACCAGACGGTGACTCAGGCGCTCGTTGAAGCCCAGCCACACCCGCCGGCCGCGCTTCAACGCCGCCAAACGCGCCCGGCGCCGGCCGCCCGGCGGGGTGCGGGAGAGCGGCGCCATCGATACCTCGGCCAGCCCAACGCGGGACAGCGCGCCGCGCACCAGCCCGACCTTCCAGGCGGCGTAGGCATCGTCCGCCATGTGCTGGAGCGTGCAGCCGCCGCAGGCGCCGAAGTGCGCGCAGGCCGGATCGCCCCGGCCGGGGCCAGGCTCCAGCAGATCCAGCAGCTCGCCGCGCACGCCGTCGCCCTTCGCCTCGCCCAGGCGGACGCGCACCCGGTCGCCGGGCACGGTCAGCGGCACGAAGACGCGGGCTCCCTCGACGGTGGCGAGGCCGTCGCCGCGGGCGCCGACCTCCTGCACCGTCGCCTCGACGACGCGCGGCGCCGGGGCGGGCTTCTTCTTCGTATGATTCCTGGTGGGACGGGGTCTCACGATACCCTCAACACGGCCATCATGCCGGATTCCTGGTGTTCAAGGATGTGGCAGTGAAGCATCCAGTCGCCCGGCGCCTCGGCGACGAAGGCGATCTCCACCGTCTCCTCGGGGCCGAGCAGGATGGTGTCGCGCCACTCCCGGCGCGGGTTGGGTTCGCCGTTGATCTTCAGCACGCGGAACGGGACGCCGTGCAGGTGCATGGGATGCCACCACGCCGTCTCGTTGACGAACTGCATCACCACCGTTTGGCCGCGTTTGACGGTGATGAGCGGGTCCGGGTGGTGGCCGGTGCCGGCGGCACCGTTCAGCGCCCAGAACGGCCCCTGCGGCGTCATGCGCATGCCGTGCGGCAGGCGGCCCATGGCGCCGCCCTCGATCAGCACATCCTGCCGCACGGCCTGGGCGAGGTCGGGCTCGGGCAGCGGGTTCGGCGGCAGGGCGATGGGTGCGTCGAGCGGCGAGTCGCGCAGCGGCATGCCCTCGGCGTAGACCAAGCGGGTCAGGCGGTAGGCCTGGCGCGAAAAGAAGCTGTCGATCACGTCGAAGCGCTCGCCGGGCTTGCCGCCCAGGTCGAGCACGAGGTCGGTGCGCTGGCCGGGCGCCACGCGGATCTTGCCGTCCTCCGGCGCGTGCGGGGCGACCGGCTGGCCGTCCAGCGCGACGATCCGCGGAGAATGGCCGTTGAACTCCAGCGCGAAGACGCGCGCGGTCGCGGTGTTGACGAGGCGCAGCCGGATGCGTTCCCCGGCGTGGACCGGCACCTCGTCGACGATGGCGCCGTTGAGGGTGACCGTGTTGCCGACGCGGCCGGCGTGGCTGCCGTCCATCGGGTGGCCGAAGTCGTCGGATATCGCCGCGTCCTTGGTCAGCCGCCAGTCGCCGAGCACCCACAGCAGTTCCCGGTCGACGCGGATCGGCTCGGCCTCCTCGACGATGAAGGCGCCGGACAGGCCGCGGGCGACCTGCCGCGCGCTGTTGGCGTGCGGGTGGTACCAGAAGGTGCCAGCGTCCTTCAGGTCGAACTCGTACTGGAAGGTGCCGCCGGCCGGCACCTCGGTCTGGCTGAGCGAGGGCACGCCGTCCATGGCGTTGGGCACGCGCAGGCCGTGCCAGTGCACCGTCGTCGGTTCCGGCAGGGCGTTGGCGAAGGCTATGCGCGCCGTGTCGCCCTGACGGAAGCGCAGCACCGGCCCCGGCACCGTGCCGTTGTAGGCCCACACCGCCGTGTCCGGGTGCGGCGCCCCCACCAGCGGCACCCGCGCCGGGCCGGCCGACAGCGCGACGGGCGCCGGCGCGGCGAAGGACCGATCCGGCAGCAGCAACGCGCCGGTCAGACCGGCGGCGCCGGCCAGGACGGTGCGGCGGGTAAGGCGGGGTGCGTTCATGGGCGAAGTCCCTCGTTCTCTAGTATTCCGCCAGCGACGCGCGCAGCCGCTCGGGAATCGGCATCGGGCGGTGCGTCTTCTGGTCGACGACGACGCACACCCCCTCCTGCGTGGCCGAGCAGGTGTCGCCGGTGAAGATGGCGGACCCCAGCGTGAAGGAGGTGTTGCCCAGGCGCAGCAGCCGCACGCCCACCCGCACCGTGGCCGGGTAGCGGATCTCGGCCCGGTAGTCGATGACGCTGCGCGCCAGCACCATCGTCCACGGCAGGTCGGGATGGAACGCCTCGCACGCCTCCACCAGACCGACGCGGCCCTGCTCGAAGAGCACGCCGAAGGCGTTGTTGTTGACGTGGCCGAGGACGTCGAGGTCGGAGAAGCGCACGCGCTCCTCCACCCAGAAACGGTAGCCGGCGGGATCGGTGAGGTCGATGATGGTGGTGGGGGTGGGGGCGGTGGCAGACATGGGGTCCCGAAAGAAGGAAGTCGGTCGCGAATGTGGCGGGTCCGGCCTTCGCCGACAAGCTTAGGCGTGATCGCCATTCGTCACACCCGACGGAATTCCCGCGCCAAGCCGCCTTGCCGGATGTTATAGCTGTGGAGTCCACCACTCCCAACGGACCAAGCGATGAGCAACGACAGCAACCAGACCGCCGAGGCCCTGTTCGACAAGGCGCTCGAGATCGCCGAGAAACACCTGGAGATGGCGGTCAAGGAAGGCGGAGCGTTCGGCCCCTACGTCGCCGTGGCGATGATCGAGGCCGCCGTCAACGCCGCGGTCGACGAGACCAGCCACGAGGACGTGGTCGACATGCTGCGCGACCTCGCCGCGCAGATCGAGGCCGACGCCGAAAGCGACGAAGAGTAACGGCGTCTACATTCCCTCCCCTGCCTCCGGCGGGGGCGTTGAGCCGGTGCCGAAGGCAACGAGCGCCGAAGGCGATCGTAGGCGAAACGCGGTCGCCCGACTTGCGGGCGACCGTGGAGGGACCCGCCGCCCTGCGGCGGGAGGGTGGGGGCATGACGTCCCCATGCGTTTGCGTGCGTGATTTTCCGGGTGTCGGCCCGTAAGGCTGTTGCCCCCACCCTTCCCGCCTATGGGGAGGGAGCGAAAAGCTCAATTCTCCAGCATACGCCGCAGCAGTTCGACGTCCTCAGCGAAGGCCGGGTCGGAGGCGCGCAGCTCCTCCACCTTGCGGACGGCGTGCATGACCGTGGTGTGATCGCGGCCGCCGAACTTGCGGCCGATCTCCGGCAGCGAGCGGGCGGTCAGTTGCTTGGCCAGGTACATGGCGACCTGGCGCGGGCGCGCCACGGCGCGGGCGCGGCGGGCCGAGTGCATGTCGGCCACGCGGATGTTGAAATGCTCCGCCACCCGCTTCTGGATCTCGTCGATCGTCACGCGGCGGTCGTTGGCGCGCAGCAGGTCGTGCAGCACCTCCTGCGTCGATTCGAGCGAGATCGAGCGGCCGACCAGCTCCGAATGCGCGACGATGCGGTTGAGCGCCCCCTCCAGCTCGCGAACGTTGGAGGTGATCTTGTGCGCCAGGAACTCCAGCACCTTGTGCGGGATGGCCGCACCCAGGCTGTCGGCTTTCTGCTGGAGGATGCCGAGTCGCAGCTCGTAGGTGGTGGGGTGGATGTCGGCCACCAGCCCCCAGCCCAGGCGCGAACGCAGCCGCTCCTCCATGCCTTCCAGGTCGCTGGGCGACTTGTCGGCGGAGATGATGACCTGCCGGTTCTGGTCCACCAGCGCGTTGAAGGTGTGGAAGAACTCCTCCTGCGTGGAGTCCTTGCCGCTGATGAACTGCACGTCGTCGATCATCAGCACGTCCACCGAACGGAACTGCTGTTTGAAGGCCATGGTGTCCTTGAAGCGCAGCGCGCGGATGAACTGGTACATGAACTTCTCGGCCGACAGATAGATCACCCGGCGCGAAGGGTCCTTCCGGCGGATCGCCCAGGCGATCGCGTGCATCAGGTGCGTCTTGCCCAGACCGACGCCGCCATAGAGGAACAGCGGGTTGAAGGTCACCGTGCTGGCCTCCGCCACGCGCTTGGCGGCGGCGTGCGCCAGCTCGTTCGGCTTGCCGACGACGAAGTTCTCGAAGGTGAAGCGCGGGTCGAGGGGGGCGGAGATGTTGTCGTCGCGTTCGTCCACCAGAGTGCCGGCGGCGATGGGCGACTCGTCGGACGAGCCGTAGGGGGGCGGCGCGCCCCACGGGTTGGCGGGGGCGGCGTGGACGATGGCCGGAGCCGCGGCGCCGGCGAGCGGGGCGGCCATGGAGACGGCGGGCGCCGGGCGGGGCATCGGTGACTCGTCGTTGTCCGGCGTCAGCGCGGGGGGCACTGACGAGGAGGCGACAATGACGTCGATGGATTGGACGTCCGGGTTCTCCCCCGACCAGAGGGCACGGATGCGGTCGACGTAGTGCGTGAGGACCCAGTCGCGCATGAACCGGGTGGGCACGACGATTCGCACCTCGCCCCCCTTCATGCCGGCCACGGCCAGCGGCTGCAGCCAGCTGCGGTACGCGATCTCGCCGACCTCGTCCTTGAGCCTGCCCCGGATGCGAGCCCATTGCTGATCCAAAGACGCGCCGACCGACATGCTCGTCAACTCCCGCTCCTCCTCGCCCCCGCGCGGCCAGCCCCGAAACGGGCCCCGGCGTCCCCCCGGCGCACCGGCAGCGGAGGTCCCTCCGCGCCGCACGGCCGGCCGGCCCGCGCCAACGTGCGGGTTCCGCGTTACCCCCTGCCCTAACATAAGCTGCGGCGTCCGGGAGCGATGCCCCCCAGAAGACTCCGCCCACGGTCCAGAAGACTCGCGGATTCGGATGCCCACCTTGACGACGCAGCTATCCCTTTGGCGAAGAATCGCTTCCCGCCAGCACCACGCCCAATTTTTGGAATGCCTACCTACCGGAACGCACGCGATACGAGTCTTTTCTGGTTCCCGCCACGGTATCGTCCCTGTGCGAGGAAAGGTTTGCGCTCGCCATCACAATATCGCTGCACCGTTCCTCACGTGGGATAAAGTCTAAACCGAGTGACGGAGCCGCTGCAACCGGGACAGAAGGCGAACGGGAAAAAAGCACAGATCGTGCTTGGCGATGCCCAAACTTTATCGGGTTTTTAATCAGACTATCTGCATATTACTGACGTCTATACAGAACGCAAAAAGCCGCGCTCCATGAGGGCGCGGCTTTTTGAAACCCTTGAAAGTCTCAGAGAGACTTGATGCGGGCCGACAGGCGCGACAGCTTGCGCGACACCGTGTTGGCATGCAGGACGCCCTTGCTGGCGCCGCGCATCAGCTCGGGCTGAGCTGCCTTGAAAGCCTCCTGCGCCTCGGCCTTGTTGCCGGAGTCGATGGCGGCCTCGACCTTCTTGACGAAGGTGCGGATACGGCTGACGCGCGCGCCGTTGACTTCGGTGCGGCGAGCAGTTTGACGGATGCGCTTTTCAGCGGACTTATGATTGGCCATAACGAACCTTACTTCGAGACCCCTGACCCAATGCGAGGGGGCCTTATACGCTTACACGATACCTGAGTCAAGGCACCGGCCTGCAGCTTTTCCACAGGCCGGCGACTGTCGACGACTCAGCGGTTCTTCCAGCTCGGCTGGCGCTTCTCGGCGAAGGCCGACATGCCCTCCTTCTGGTCCTCGGTGGCGAAGGTCGAGTGGAAGACCCGGCGCTCGAAGTGCACGCCTTCGGCCAGCGTGGTCTCATAGGCGGTGTTGACGCACTCCTTGGTCATCAGGACGATCGGGCGCGACAGGCCGGCGATCTTGGTGGCGACCTTGACGGCCTCCTCCACCAGCTCGGCCACCGGCACGACGCGGCTGACGAGGCCGACGCGCTCGGCTTCCGCGGCGTCCATCTGGCGGCCGGTCAGGCACATCTCCATGGCCTTCGACTTGCCGACGAAGCGGGTCAGGCGCTGCGTGCCGCCCGCACCCGGAATGGTGCCGATGGTGATCTCCGGCTGGCCGAATCGGGCGTTGTCCGCGGCCAGGATGAAGTCGCACATCATGGCCATCTCGCAGCCGCCGCCCAGCGCATAGCCGGCCACCGCCGCGATGACGGGCTTGCGGCACTTGGCCACCCGCTCCCACTTCGCGGTGATGAAGTTCTGCTTGTAGACGTCCATGTAGGAGAAGCCCTGCATCTCCTTGATGTCAGCGCCGGCGGCGAAGGCCTTCTCCGACCCGGTGATGACGATGGCGCCGATGGCGTCGTCGGCCTCGAAGGCGTCTAGCGCCTGGCCCATCTCGGTCACCAGCTGGTCGCACAGCGCGTTCAGCGCCTTCGGCCGGTTCAGCGTGATCAGGCCGACCGGGCCGCGGGTCTCGACGAGGATCATCTCATACGACATGGTTGCGCACTCTCCCGTAATGATGCACCGCCTCGGCGTGCGGCGTCCGTTGATGTTTGTCGTTCCGTTCGTCGTTCAGCCCGGCGTTCAGCGGGGCATGAGCACGAAGCGCACGGTGCCGTTCGCGAACTCCAGGCGCAGCTCCTCCGCCTCGCGCTGGAAACGGGTGTCGGCCGCGCGCTTCCAGCCGAGCTGGGGCAGCGTGCGGGCGTAGAAGTCCAGCACCGCCCTGCGCTCGACCCGGCCGTGCAGCACCGTCTCGACGATGCGGCCGGTGGGCTTGTCGAAGACCAGCGGCTCCTCGGCGGCGGGGGACAGGCCGGGCATGACCGGCACGTCGCCCATGCCGGCGACGAAGGCCGCCGTTTCCGCCGCCGCCGCGGGTGCGGAAACCACCCCGCCGGCCAGGGTGAAGCCGACAATGAGGAGGGCAGCGAGCGCCGCCCGTACGGTGGCCGATGGAGCCGTCGCCGATTGAGCCGTCGCCGATTGAGCCGTCATGGTCCTTCTCGTATATCAGCGTTGCCGCTGTGCACAATAGAAAGTCGAGCGCCCGGACTGGACGATCCGGCGCACGCCGCCGGTCTTCGCCACGTCGCATGTGCAGCCCGGACAGGGCTGCCCCTCGCGGTCGTAGACGGAGAACTGGTGCTGGAAGTACCCCAGCTCGCCCGACGCCTGCCGGTAGTCCTTGAGCGAGGAGCCGCCGGCGGCGATGGCGCGCGCCAGCACGTCCCGCACCGCCGTCGCCAGCCGCTCGGCCCTGGCGCCGGACACGGTCGCGGCCATGCGCTTCGGGCTGATGCGGGCCTGGAACAGCGCCTCCGACACGTAGATGTTGCCCAGGCCCGCGACGACGGTCTGGTCGAGCAGCGCCGCCTTGATCGGGCTCATGCGGCCGGCCAGCCGTTCGGCCAGCACCGGCCCGGAGAATGCGTTGCCCAGCGGTTCCGGCCCCAGCGTGCGCAGCAGCGGGTGCTCGCCCAACGCCGACTCGTCCGTCAGGTCCATCAGGCCGAACCGGCGCGCATCGTTGAAGGTGACGGTGGTGCCGTCGTCGGTCTCGAAGACCACATGGTCGTGCGCCGTCGGCTCGACGGATTCCCGCGTGATCATCATGCGGCCGGACATGCCGAGATGGGCGATCAGCACCGTGCCGTCGTCGAGGTGGACGAGGATGTACTTGGCCCGCCGCCGCACCGCCGATACGCGCCGGCCGGTCAGCCGCTCGCAGAACCTCGGCGGGAAGGGGAAGCGCAGGTCCGGCCGGCGCTGCACGACGCGCGCCAGCACCCGCCCCTCCAGGTGCGGCGCCAGACCACGGCAGACGGTCTCCACTTCGGGCAGCTCAGGCATGGGCCATACGGTGGAGCATGGCGCGCCGCGGTGCAAGGGGACCGTGCACGAGGGGTGCGATTCGACAGGCGCGCGGGGTTGCGCTGTGCCTGCATGCGCTATACCTGGAGGCGGCATGCCCCCGGAATCGGAAGCCGGGCAGAAGGCGAGCATCAACCTGTTGCTCGAACTCGTTCGGGAGCAGCAGGCGACCCAGCGCGAGCGTTCCGTCATGCTGCGCGCGTTGGACAATCGTCTCGACGGCATGATCGACGATATGGCCTGGGTCAAGGCGCGCATCGCCCACCTCCCCCAGCCGGCCGGATTTTGCGAGCTGCGCGGCCGGGTCGAGGAGATCAGACGCCGGCGGCCGCACGGATCCGGCCGAGTAATCCGCCCAGCAACCCTTCCCTGCGGCAACGCCCACGCTGGCGGAAGCCCAAGCCGCGCGCTATGTTCCGCGGCATGAGCGACTCCACTCCCCCCGACACGTCCGCACCGACCGGCCAGGAAGGCCAGTGGTTCGGCTTCCGCCCGGTCGACCCCGCCGCCAAGTCGGGGCTGGTGCGCGCCGTCTTCGACAGCGTCGCCGGCAAGTACGACCTGATGAACGACCTGATGTCGGGCGGCATCCACCGGCTGTGGAAGGACACGCTCATCGACATGGTCGCACCCAGGGCCGGCATGACGCTGCTGGACGTGGCGGGCGGCACCGGCGACATCGCCTTCCGTTTCCTCAATCGCGGGGGCGGCGGCGTGGTGGTGTGCGACATCACCGAATCGATGGTCCGCGTCGGGCGCGACCGCGCCATCGACCGCGGCATCCTGTCGGGCGTCGACTGGGTGGTGGGCGACGCCATGAAGCTGCCGGTCGCGGCGCGCACCATGGACGCCTACACCATCGGCTTCGGCCTGAGGAACGTCACCCACATCGACGAGGCGCTGGCCGAGGCGCGGCGCGTGTTGAAGCCGGGCGGGCGCTTCTTCTGCCTGGAGTTCAGCCACGTCGTGCTGCCGGTGCTGCGCGAGATCTACGACGTCTATTCCTTCAACGTGCTGCCCAAGCTGGGCCGCATGGTGGCGGGGGACGAGGAGTCCTACCGCTATCTGGTGGAGAGCATCCGCCGCTTCCCCGAACAGGGCGCCCTGGTCAAGCGCATCGAGGCGGCCGGCTTCGCCAGCGTGCGCGTGCGCAACCTGACCGGCGGCATCGCCGCCATCCATTCCGGCTGGCGGGTCTGAGCCCTTGTTCCGCACCGTCCGCAACCTCGTCCGCCTGACCGTCATCGCGCGCACCCTGGCGCGCCACAACGCGCTTCCCGACACCCTGGCGGACATCGCGCCCGGCTTCGCCTTCCTGTGGCGCCTCGTCGCCAACAAGCGGACGACGGGGCGCGTCGGCCAGCGGCTGGCGGCGGCGCTGGCGGAGCTGGGGCCGACCTTCATCAAGCTGGGCCAGCTTTTGTCCACCCGCTCCGACCTGGTGGGCGAGCGGACGGCGGCCGACCTGGCGGAGCTGCAGGACAAGCTGCCGCCCTTCCCCGGCACCCAGGCGCGCGCCATCGTCGAGGCGGAGCTGGGCGTCCCCATCGAATCGCTGTTCCTCGGCTTCGACGAGGTGCCGGTGGCCGCCGCCTCCATCGCCCAGGTGCACTTCGCCGTCACCACCGAGGGGCAGGAGGTCGCGGTCAAGGTGCTGCGCCCCGGCATCGAGCGGGCGTTCTCGCGCGACATCGACCTGTTCTACTGGCTGGCGGAGTGGGCGCAGTACGTCCTGCCGAAGCTGAAGCGCCTGCGCCCGGTCGAGGTGGTGGACATCTTCGCCCGCACCTCGCGCCTGGAGATGGACCTGCGGATGGAGGCCTCCGCCGCCTCCGAGCTGGCGCACAACTTCGACGGCGACGCCACCTTCCAGATCCCGCGCGTGAACTGGGACCGCACGGCGCAGCGCGTGCTGACGCTGGAGCGCATCCGCGGCTTCAAGGTCGACGAGTACGAACGCATCTTCGACGCCGGCTTCGACCGCGACGAGATCCTGGCCAAGGCGTCGGCGTCGTTCTTCAACCAGGTGTTCCGCGACGGCTTCTTCCACGCCGACCTGCACCCCGGCAACCTGTTCGTGGTCGAGGGCGGCAACATCGCCGCCGTGGACTTCGGCATCATGGGCCGGCTGGACCGGGCGACGCGCTACTACCTCGCCGACATGCTCATCGGCTTCCTGAGCGGCGACTACCGGCGGGTGGCGCTGGTGCACTTCCAGGCCGGCTACGTGCCCGCGCACCAGTCGATCGAGCTGTTCACCCAGGCCTGCCGCGCCATCGGCGAGCCGCTGCAGAACAAGCCGCTGAACGAAATCTCCGTCGGCCGGCTGCTGGCGCAGCTCTTCGCCGTGACCGAGCAGTTCGAGATGGAGACGCAGCCGCAGTTGCTGCTGCTGCAAAAGAGCATGCTGACGGCCGAGGGCGTCGGCCGCATTCTGAACCCCAACATCAACATGTGGGAGCTGGCACGTCCGCTGATCGAGGAGTGGATGCGCGAGAACCGCGGCCCCGAGGCGCAGATCATCGACGACGTGGAGGCCATGGTGCGCACCGTCCGCCGCCTGCCACCGCTGGTCCGCGAGGCCGAGCGCGTCGCCGCACAGATCGCCGAAGGCGGGCTGAAGCTGCACCCGACGACCGTGCGCTTCATGCTCGACGCCTGGATGCGGCGACGCAAGACCGACCAGCTTGCGCTGTGGGCCATCGTGGCGCTGCTGGCCTTCATCGCCGTGCGGGTGGTCGGATAACGGCTGGCGCGCACAAGACAAGGAAGATCTCTTCCTCGTCCGGATGGTTAAAGACAAGAACACCGGCTTTGAAAAGGCACCGCCCCGCGTCCGCACGCGTGTGCGCCGCCATGACCGGATGTATTTCGAGCACCGTTCAGTTCAATATTTTTTCAACTTATGCGGGGCCTGTCGAATTTCCGTCGAAATTCGATCGCATCTCGGTGTTTGAGTAACTCAAGCATTTCTTGCAATTTCCGGCGCGATCGGGCCGACCCGCTGATGTGTTGCGCCACACCGCGGCCGTTGCCGCGCACGCGCCTCTCATCGGCGTCAGCCCTCATCCCAACACGTTCTGGCGTCGCCGGTTCAGTATTTGAAACAGAGGGTTCGGGTTATGGCGGGCACATTCCGGTATCAGCTTGAGGCGGATTACACCACCGGCGACGGCGACATCAAGATCGTCCGGGCGACGCCCAGCGTGAATGCCTTTCTAAAGGATCATTACAGCAGCTCCGACACCGTCGACCTCAAATATTTTAGCGGGTCTTTCTCGGTCAAGTTGCCTGGGCAAGGCTCCTACTGGACCGTCTTCGAGAGCAACGGCACGTTGTCCTTGCCAAGCTACACCGGCTTCCTGATCGACTGGTCGGGCAACAGCGGCTCGCTGCTGCTCAGCACGGGCAGCAAGGCCGACTCCCTGCACGGTGGCACGGCGGACGACTCCATCTTCGGCGGCGACGGCAACGACACCATCTTCGGCGATGCGGGCAACGACACGCTGTCGGGGGCCGGCGCCAATGACCTGATCTACGGCGGTGCCGGCAACGACACCATCGACGCCTACTCCGGCAACGACACGCTGACCGGCGGCGACGGCAACGACGTCTTCAAGTACGCTGCCACGCTGTATCCCGAACATGCGGCCGGCGACACGATCACCGACTTTTCTCTCGGCGACACCCTCATCCTGGTGGGCGACTACTCCAGCCTGAACGGCCAAGCCGCCGGCAACATCACCATCGGCACCCACGGCACGCTGACGCTGACCGGGGTCGCCGACAATTTCAGCGCCACCTACAACAGCGGCACCGGACTGAGCACCATCACGCTCACCGAGGGCCCCGCCGCGCCGACCGGGCTGGACCTGACCGACGCCTCGGACAGCGGTTCGTCCAACACCGACAACATCACCCGCGTCACGGCGCCGGTCATCACCGGCACGGCGGGCGCCTCGGCCACCGTCACCCTGTACGACGGCGACGGCACGACGGGGCTGGGCACGGCGGCGGCCGACGCGACCACCGGCGCCTGGACCATCACCAGCGCGTCGCTGAGCGACGGCGCGCACACGCTGACCGCCAAGGCGGTCAGCGGGGGTGCCACCTCGTCCGCCTCGACGGCGCTGACGGTGACCATCGACGCGACGGCCCCGACGCTGTCCTCCGCCGTGGTGGATGGCACGACGCTGACGCTGACCTACGGCGAGGCGCTGAACGGCTCCGCCGACCCGGCCGCCTCGGCCTACACGGTGACCGTCAACGGCACGCCGGTGGCGGTTTCGGCGGCGGACGCCAACGGCTCCACGGTGACGGTGACGCTGGGCTCGGCGGTGACGTACGGGCAGACGGTGACGCTGGGCTACGCCGTGCCCGGCAGCAACGCGCTGGAGGACACCACCGGCAATGCCGCCGCCGCGCTCAGCGGCCAAGTGGTGACCAACGCCACGCCGAACAACCCCAGCTTCACCTTCGTCGCCAACAGCGCCTTCGGCCTGGGCGACGGCGCCCCGGCGCTGGCCGACCTGGACGGCGACGGCGACCTCGACGCGCTGGTCGGCCTTCAGGGCGGCGACGTGCTGTTCTACCGCAACACCGGCAGCAGCACCGCACCGAGCTTCTCGCTGGCCGGCACCAACGCCCTGGGGCTTGCCAACGTCGGTCAGTACGCCGCGCCGGATCTGGTGGACCTGGACGGCGACGGCCTGACCGACGCCATCATCGGCAACATGGCAAGCGACCGGCTGTTCTACCGCAACACCGGCACCGCGACGGCGCCGACCTTCTCGCTGACCGGCACCAACCCCTTCGGGCTCAGCGGCGGCGTCGGCGGCGCGCTGCCCGAGTTCGTGGACATCGACGGCGACGGCGACCTCGATGCCTTCAGGGGCAACGCGGAAGGCGCAACCATCTTCCACCGGAACACCGGCACCGCCACCGCGCCGACCTATTCGCTGGAAGCCACCAATCCCTTCGGGCTCGCCGGCGTCTCCATGGTGGCGGCGCCGGAGTTCGCCGACGTGGACGGCGACGGCGACCTCGACGCCGTCATCGGTTCGCGCAACGCGGTCGGGCCTCTTTTCGCCGGCCGGACCGTGCTCTTCCGCAACACCGGCACCACCAGCGCCCCGACCTTCTCGCTGATCGGCACCAACCCGTTCGGGCTGGCGGATGTCGGCGGCGACGCCATGCCCGAGTTGGCGGACATCGACGGCGACGGCGACATCGACGCCTTCATCGGCAGCTTCACCGGCTCCACGGCGTACTTCCGCAACGGCGACGCGCCGCCGGTCACTCCGCCGTCCGGCGGCGGCGGTGACAGCGGCGGCGGTTCGGGCGGCACCACCACGCAGACGGTGGACGGCGTGACCATCCAGCAGACGACGCAGACCAACACCGACGGCACGACGACCGAAGTGCTGACCGTTCCCATCGTCACCACCGGCCGGCAGGAGCAGGACCCGACCTCCACCAACGCCGACATCCCGCTGGTGCGGGACGCCGCCACCGGCCGGACGGTGCTGGAGGCGCAGGTGCCGGTCGGCGTCGGGCTCCAGGTGCAGAGCACGACGACCACCGCCAGCGGCGTGGCCGGGCTGATCCGCGCCATCCAGACCCGCACGCAGGACCGCCCCGGCGACCAGCAGGAGATGACCGGCATCGGCCAGAGCTTCCTCAACGCGCTGCCGCCCGCCACCAACCTGACGGTGCGCACCATCG
>Ga0196970_1000782_pt1 | contig 30291 bp, 27 predicted proteins | sample S1v_513CmetaG_FD_148672 | JGI IMG/M metagenome (GOLD analysis project Ga0196970, IMG submission 148672) | Soil microbial communities from Anza Borrego desert, Southern California, United States - S1+v_5-13C | ecosystem: Environmental > Terrestrial > Soil > Desert | place: USA: California... | reverse complement strand
CCGACGGCCGCGTCACCATGATCGTGCCGGCGGTGCCGCCGCCCGAGCTGGGCATGGGGCCGGAGCCGCGCACCCGCATCTCCATCTTCCTCAACGTCTTCAACGTGCACGTCAACCGCGTGCCGGCGGACGGCGAGGTGGTGGCGGCCGAATACCACCCCGGCACCTTCGTCAACGCCGCGCTGGACAAGGCCAGCGAGGAGAACGAGCGCATGGCCATCCGCCAGCGCCTGCCGGATGGGCGCGAGATCGCCTACGTGCAGATCGCCGGTCTGGTGGCGCGCCGCATCCTGTGCTGGATCAAGGCGGGGCAGACTCTGAAGGCGGGCGAGCGCTTCGGCCTCATCCGCTTCGGCAGCCGCACCGACGTCTATCTGCCGGATGGCGTGGCGCCGCTGGTCTGCGTCGGCCAGCTTGCCATCGGCGGCGAGACGATCCTCGCCGACCTCAACGCGACCGAGCCGCAACGGCAGGGAGAGATCCGCTGATGAAGCGACCGCCCGTCTTTAAACCGGGCGTTTTCCGTCCCGGCGTCTTCCGCAAGCGCCCGCGCCGCCCGCACCCGCGCCTGAAGGGCCTGTCGATCAACCGGCTGCTGCCCAACGTGCTGACGGTGCTGGCGCTGTGCGCCGGCCTGACGGCCATCCGCTTCGCCATGCACGGCGCGTGGCCGCAGGCGGTGGGCGCCATCGTCACGGCGGCCGTGCTCGACGCGCTGGACGGCCGCATCGCCCGCCTGCTGAACGGCCAGAGCAAGTTCGGCGCCGAGCTGGACAGCCTCGCCGACGTGGTCAGCTTCGGCGTGGCGCCGGCCCTGATGATCTACCTGTGGGCGCTGGGCGGGGCGGGCAGCCTCGGCTGGGTGGCGTCGCTGGCCTACGCCGTGTGCTGCGCGCTCAGGCTGGCCCGCTTCAACGCCGGCCTCGGCACGCCGGACCTGCCGCCCTGGGCCTTCAGCTACTTCACCGGCGTGCCGGCCCCGGCCGGCGCCGCGCTGGTCCTGCTGCCCATGGTCGCCAGCTTCGAGCTGGGGCCGGAGGTCGCCGGCCACCCGCTGCTGGTGGTGCCGTGGACGCTGGCCGTCGGCCTGCTGATGGTCAGCACCATGCCGACCTTCTCCGGCAAGGGCATGCGGGTGCCGCAGGATTACGTGGTGCCGGCGCTGCTGGGCGTGGGCCTGCTCGCCGCCTCGCTGGTCAGCCAGCCGTGGTGGACGCTGCTGTTCCTGGGGCTGGCCTACGTCAGCACCTTCCCCTTCTCGGTCCGCCAGTTCCGCAAGCTGCAGAAAGCCGCGGCGCTGCTCCAGACCGTCCCGGCCGAAGGCGAGGCCGCGGCGGCCGAAATCCCGCCCGAGGAGCCGCCGCCGGAGGCGAAGACCGGGGTGGGCTGAGAAAGGTACGCTTGCCCCCTCCCTAACCCTCCCCCGCTGAGGCGGTGGAGGGGACTGCCGCCGCTGCGTCACAGAACCCTCCACCTCGAAGAGGGGGAGGGTGGCGAGCATAAGCGAGCCGGGAGGGGGCAAACGCGGCGCCGGACGTCTGTCAGCCGGCCGCCGCCATCTCCACCCCGACCCGCCGCTCGCTGGCCAGCACCAGCGTGACGCCGACGATCTGCCGCAGGCAGTTGGCGACGTGGTCGGATTCGGCGCGCGCCATGCCCGTCACCTCGACCTCCACGGCCAGCGTGTCGTCCTCCGCCATGCGGTCGGCGTGGAAGGTGTCGGGCACGAGGCCGCGCTTGGCGAACAGCTCCAGCACGCGCGGCAGGACGCCGGGATCGGCGTCGGCGCGCAGCGCGAAGGCGACGCGGCGGGTGGGGTCGTACGGACGGGTATCGGCGGCCGGCTGGCCGGCGGGCATCGTGGCGGACATGGGCTTGGTTCCCTAGGATCGATTCGGCGCAGACGCGTGACGTGTCCCGGCCCTCAAAGGAGGACCGGGTCCATAATTCGCCGAATCGAAAGCCCAAGGTGTCCGCTCATGCCCCACAGGCTAAAGGATCCGGTGCCGGCCCGTCAACGATGACCGGTCAACCATCGGCGCTCAGCCGCAGGGTGATCGCTTGAAAACGGCTTGGCCCGGCTGAACGCAGCCGCTGTGCCGGGCTGCGGTGAAACACGAAGCAACAAAGGTTGAAAAGAGTCACCAAGAAGCCTTGGCTTGACGGATTGCGGGCAGCCGGGCCGACGCCTCTTCGTGACTCTTTGGACTCTTTGTTGCTTCGTGTTTCAAAAACATCAGCAGCGCTGGCGCTTACCCGCTCAAGCGATCACCCTGCGCTCAGCGACCGGCCGAGGAAGATGGTCCCGGCCACCGGCGTGTCGTAATAGCGTTCGATCGGCACGAACCCCGCCTGCCGGTAAAGCGCCAGCGCCGCCGCCATCGTCGGCAGCGTGTCCAGCCGCATCTCGCGGTGTCCGATGCGCGCCGCCTCCCCCAGGATGGCGTCGACCAGCGCCCGGCCGAGGCCGAGCCCGCGTCCCTCCGGCGCCACGTACAGCCGCTTCATCTCGCAGCACCCCTCCGGTTCGATCGGCCGCAGCGCCACGCACCCCAGCGCCTCCCCACGAGGGTCGCGCGCGATCAGCAGCGCGCCGGCCGGCGGCGCGTACTTGCCGGGCAGGCCGGCCAGCTCCGCCGCGAAGTCCTGGTACGACAGGTCGATGTCCAGCGACGCCGCGTAGGCGCCGAACAGCCGCGCCGCGTCCTCGAGATCGGCGGCGGAGCGGGCCTTGACGATGTGGAAAGGGGCGTCGGGCATGGACTCACCGCGTGCCTGAATTGACAACATTCCTAAGATTCGGCATCATCACGTTGATCCTGGCTTTCCCCTGCGTGCGCGTCCCGATGGCGGAAAATGAAGGCTGTGGGCGTATGATACACCCATGCCCAGAGCGTATCACCGCGTAACATCCGGTAACATTCGCCCGCTTCCGCCGAGCCACGAGGGACCGCCATGCCGACCGAGCCGCACATCCGCCCCGCCGAGCCCGACGACGCCCTGGCGGTGGCCGAGCTGATGGTGATGGCCGGCGGCGGCATCTACGACTTCCTGCTGGACGGCCTCCTGGGCGGCGCGCCGGTGGCGCAGATGCTGGCGGCCGGCGTGGCCGGCACCGCCGGTTCCTTCTCCTACCGCCAGTGCGTCGTGGCGGAGGCCGGCGGGGAGGTGATCGGGCTGGCGCACGCCTATCCGGCGCTGTGGATGCGCGACGTCGACCGCACCGGCTTCCCCGCCGACCGGCTGGAGCACATCCGCAGCTTCGACGAGACGCAGGACTGGGGCAGCCTGTTCCTGTCCGCCCTGGCGGTCCAGCCGGCGTGGCGCCGCCGCGGCGTCGCCGCCCGGCTGCTGGACGCGGTGTACGGCCGCGCCCGCACCGTCGGCTTCGACCGGGTGACCCTGCACGTCTGGGCCGACAACGCCCCGGCCCGCCGCCTGTACGAACGGCAGGGCTTCACGGAGGCCGGGCACGCCGCCATCCCCTGGCACCAGCACCTGCCGCACGAAGGCGGCAGCCATTTGCTGCGCCGCTCCGTGTGAAATGCAGCCATTCGCCGACCGCCCGTTGTCCATCGGCACCCCGACACCCCACTATCGTGCGCTCGGGTCGAACCTTACGGAGACAGGGCGGATGAGCGACGCGGCCAACCTGCTGTTCAGCACCTACCAACTGGGAACCGTCACGCTGCCCAACCGAATCGTGGTGGCGCCGATGTGCCAGTACAGCGCCGTGGACGGCGTCGCCAACGACTGGCACTTGGCGCACCTCGGCCAGTTCGCCATCGGCGGCGCCGGTCTGGTGCTGGTGGAGGCCACCGGCGTGTTGCCGGAGGGGCGGATCACCCCCGGCTGCGTCGGCCTGTGGACCGACGAGCAGGAGGCGGCGCTGGCCCGCATCGTCCACTTCAACCGCGAGAATGGCAGCGGCGGCCGCTTCGGCATCCAGCTCGGCCATGCCGGGCGCAAGGGCTCGGCCCAGGCGCCGTGGCTGGGCGGCAAGCCGGTTGCCCAGGCGGACGGCGGCTGGCAGACGGTGTCGTCCTCCGACCTGCCGTTCGGCGACGGCTGGCCGGCACCCCGGCCGCTGGACGCCGCCGGGCTGGCGCGCGTGCGCGACGCCTTCGCCGATGCCGCCCGCCGGGCGGTGCGCGCCGGCTTCGACGTGATCGAGCTGCACATGGCGCACGGCTACCTGCTGCACCAGTTCCTGTCGCCCTTCGCCAACCGGCGCGAGGATGCCTACGGCGGATCGCTGGAGAACCGCATGCGCTTCCCGCTGGAGGTGCTGGCGGCGGTGCGCGCCGCCGTGGACGGCGCGGTGCCGGTGGGCGTGCGCATCTCCGCCACCGACTACGCGGCGGGCGGCTGGTCGGTGCCGGAGGCGCTGGTCTTCGCCCAGGTGCTGAAGGAGGCGGGGGCCGCCTTCATCCACGTCTCCGGCGGTGGGGTCGTGCCGACCGCCAGGGTGCCGGTCGCCGCCGGCTATCAGGTCGGCTTCGCCCGCCGGGTGCGGGCGGAGACCGGCGCGCCCACCATCGCCGTCGGCCTGATCACCAAGCCGGAGGACGCCGAGCGCGTGCTGCGGGAGGGGGCGGCCGACCTCGTCGCCGTCGGGCGCATCGTGCTGGACGATCCGCACTGGCCGCACCGCGCCGCGGCGGCGCTGGGCGCCGAGCTGCCCTATCCCCGGCAGTACGGCTACGCCCTGTCGCCGGGCTGGCGCCGCTACGCGGACAGCGCCTGGGTTGAGGCGAGCGAGTAGGAGTTGTCTTCCGAATGGCATAATGACAGCGGGGCATTATCTGATACTGTCGCTAGTCCAAACCACTTTCACGAGCATCGGCACGGATGAGCGAGCGTCGGTCCGCCCGCGGGCTCTGGGGTCTCCCGATCGCCTCGATCGCGGTGCCGCTGCTGTTGCTCGCCGCCGTGGCGTGGCACGACCACCGCGAGACGTTCGCCCAGGCGCAACGCCACGTGGAGCGCAGCACCGCCGTGCTGTACGAGCACACGCTGCGCGCCTTCGAGACCTTCGCCTACGTCCATGACGAGATCGACGACCGCGTCCGCGGCCTGTCATGGGAGGAGATCGCGGCGTCGGAGGACATCCGGCGCTACCTTCGCCGGGCGGAAGAGGCGTTCCCGCAGATCGGCAGCCTGTGGCTGATCGACCCCGCCGGGCGCGTGCGGCTGACCAGCCTCGACGACGCCCCGCCGGGCCTCGAGCTGGTCGACCGCGACTATTTCCTGGCCCTGAAGTCCGGGGATGAGCGCACCGTCAGCGACACGCGGGTCGGACGGGTCACGAAGATGCCGGTGTTCAACGTGGCCCGGCGGCGCTCGCCGCCCGCCGGGGCGGCACCGGGCACGTTCGACGGCGTGATCGCCGTCGCCGTTCACCTGCCCGACTTCCAGGAGGTCTTCTCGCGCGCGGCCTCCATCCCGGCCGACAACATCTCCCTGGTGCGCGAGGACGGCACGATCCTCGGCCGCTATCCCGCCGGCAAATCCGTGAAGCTGACGCCGGAGAGCGGCTTCATGCAGGCGATCTCCCGCGCGCCGCAGGGCGGCTCCTTCCGCACCGTCTCCCAGGGAGACGGGGTGGAGCGCCTGTTCGCCTACCGCAAGCTGGGCGCCGCACCGGTCTACATCAACTACGGCCGCTCGGTCGCCTCGGTGGAGGCGGAGTGGCGCTCGCACGTGCTGTTCTACGCGCTGTTCGCCGTGCCCTCGGCGCTGCTGCTGGGGCTGGTGTCGTGGCTGGTGGTCCGCAAGGAGCGCTCGGAGCGCGCGGCGCGCGCCCACGCCGCCGCCGAGACGGCGCGCCGCCAGCGCGCCGAGGAGCTTTTGCAGAAGATCCAGCGCCTGGAGATGCTGGGCCAGATCGCCGGCGGCATCGCGCACGACTTCAACAACCTGCTGATGGTCATCACCAGCAACCTCTACCTCGCGCAGACCCGCGCCGGGGAGAACGCGGCCGCCGCACCCTTCATCGACACCGCCATGCAGGCGGCCTACCGCGGCGGCCAGCTCACCCAGCAGTTGCTCACCTTCGCGCGCCAGCAGACGCTGAAGCCCGAGGTGGTGGACGCCAACGACGCGCTGGGCGCCATGGTGGACGGCATGCTCAAGCGGTCGCTCCGCGGCGACATCGCCGTCGAGACGGAGCTGGAGCCCGGCGTCTGGCCGGTGGAGGTGGACCGCGCGCAGATGGAACTGGCGGTCCTCAACCTCGCCGTGAACGCCCGCGACGCCATGCCGGGCGGCGGGTCGCTGAAGGTGCGCACCCGCAACGTCTCCTTCGACGGCGGCCCGGCGGCGCCGGACGGCCTGCGCGGCGACTTCGTGGCGCTGTCGCTGACCGACACCGGCTGCGGCATCGCGCCGGAGATCTGCGAACGCGTCTTCGACCCCTTCTTCACCACCAAGGACGTCGGCAAGGGCACCGGCCTGGGCCTTAGCCAGGTGTACGGCTTCGCCACCCAGTCGGGCGGCACGGTGACGGTGGACAGCACGCTGGGGCAGGGCACGACCTTCACGCTGTACCTGCCGCGCACCCACCGCGCCCCGGCGCAGAAGGCGGCGGCCGCCCCGGCCAAGCTGCCGGAAGGCAAGGGGCGCGCCATCCTGCTGGTCGAGGACAGCCCGGAGATCGGCCGCACCACCACGACGCTGCTGGAAGGGCTGGGCTATGCCGTCACGCTGGCCGACACCGCCCACAAGGCGCTGGACGTGCTGTCCGACGGCAAGCGCTTCGACCTCGTGTTCTCCGACATCGTGATGCCAGGGACCATGAACGGCCTCGACCTCGGCCGCACCGTGCGCAAGCGCTTCCCGGACCTGCCGGTGCTGCTGACCACCGGCTATTCCAACGCCGCCTCCACCGCGGCGGCGGAAGGCTTCCGCCTGCTGCACAAGCCCTACCGGCCGGAGGCGCTGTCGGAAGCCCTGCGCGACCTGACCCGTGACCTGACCGGCGTGCAGGCCTAACCGCTACCCCTCCCGACTGGTCTCCCAAAGAACACAGGCGCGCGTCCGGCGGCTCCGTAGAGTCGTCGGTATGCGCACCTTCACCTCCTTCACCATGCGCCGGCTGGAGACGCTGGAAGCCCACCGCATCGCCATGCACCGGACCGAGCGCGTGTGCGAACGCCGCCTGCGGCGTGAGGTCCGCGCCCTGCGCGTGGTGATGGCGCTGTGGGTGGTGGCGCTGGTCGGCCTGTGGCTCTGGAGCCGCCTGGGCGCGCTTGCCTAGGTCTTGGCGACGCCGTCCGGCAGGTGGTCGCGCAGGTAGTCGGCGAGCAGCTGCAGCTCCGCCGCGCGGGGGCTTCCCTTGCGCCAGACGAGGCCGATGCGGCGCGTCGGCTGCGGTTCGGCGAAGGGGCGGGTCTCCACCCCCTCGGGCGTGCGCGGACAGGCCAGCGCCGGCAGCAGCGTGACGCCGATGTGCCCGGCCACCATCTCGCACAGCGTGTGGAGCGACGTGGCGGCGAAGCCGCTGCGCTCCGGCCCGCCGCCGTGCAGGCCGCAGACGGCCAGCGCCTGGTCGCGGAAGCAGTGCCCGTCCTCCAGCAACAGCAGCCGTTCGCCGGCGAGGTCGGCGTCGGTCAGCGTCGCGCGTTCGGTCAGCGGGTGCCCGGTGGGCAGCGCCACGCGGAACGGCTCGTCGAACAGCGGCACGCACTCGAAGCCGGGCTCCTCCACCGGCAGCGCCAGCAGCAGCGCGTCCAGCCCGCCGCCGCGCAGCGTCTCAGCCAGCCGGCCGGTCAGATCCTCGCGCAGGTAGAGCTGCAGGGCGGGGTGGTCGCGGCGCAGGCACGGCAGCACGCGCGGCAGGTAGTAGGGGGCCAGCGTCGGGATGGCGCCCAGGCGCAGCTCGCCGCCCAGCGGCCTTCCGGCGCTGCGCGCGGTCGCGGCGAGGTCGGCCACGGCGCCCAGGATGCGCCGGGCGCGCGCCACCGCATCCCGCCCCGCCGGGGTCAGCAGGACGCGGCGCTGGGTGCGCTCGATCAGGCTGACACCCAGCGCGTCCTCAAGCTGCTGGATCTGCGCCGACAGACTCGGCTGGCTGACGTGACAGGATTCGGCGGCGCGGCCGAAGTGCAACGTGTCGGCGACGGCGACGAGGTAGCGGAGCTGGCGCAGCGTGATGGCGTCGATCATCGGCCAATCCTATCACAGCGGAAGGAAAAAACGATTGGACCGTTCAGGCCGGTGCCGGCATGTTTGGAGGCGTTCTAAACACCGGGCCGTCGCGATGGTCCGGTGCGAAGGCTCCCGAAAGGCCACCCGGCTGCTCCCCGCGCCGTGTGGCTTGAGGACGGACGGGCACCATCCCCGCCCCCCAACCGGCGCCCGTCCGTCTCTCCTCCATTCTTTCGGTATCATTCGCCGGCCGGCCGGGGAACCCGGCCCTTGCGCCTTTGTTCCTGAAGGGTTCAACGGGGGCGAGAGCGCATGACGGACTGGCTCGTGCAGATCATGCATTCCATGGGGTACGTGGGGATCTTCCTGCTCCTCGTGCTGGCGCGGGTCGTGCCGCCGGTGCCGGCGGAGACGGTCATCCCGCTGGCCGGGATCGGGGCCGCCACCGGGGAGTTCCACCTGCTGGGCATCGCCATCGCCGGCGGATTGGGATCGCTGGCCGGGCAGCTGGTCTGGTACCTGCCCAGCCGGCTGTGGACGCCGGAGCGGCTGAAGCTCTTCCTCAAGCGCTACGGCCACTGGCTGACCATCCGGCCCAAGCAGGTCGAGCGCGCCACCCGATGGTTCCAGAAACGCGGCGGCATCGCCGTGCTGCTGGTGCAGCCGTTACCCGGCCTGCGCACGCTGATCTCCATCCCGGCCGGCGCCTGCCGCATGCCGGTGTGGCGCTACAGCTTGGCGTCGGCCACGGGCTCCATCCTGTGGACGCTGCTGCTGGCGTGGAGCGGCTACATGATGTCGACGTGGCCGGGGATCCACACGCTGGTCGGCTACGTCACCGTGGGGCTGGTGGTGGTGCTGGTCGGCATCTACCTGTTCCGCCTGTTCCAGCACTTCCGCACGGCGCGGGAGGAGGCGCTGCGGCTGCCGACGGAGTGCGGGCCCTCCGGCGCCAGCTAGTCGATTGCCGCCGACACCATGCCGGTGAAGCCGGTGGCGAGCGCCCACAGGCCGAAGACCGCCAGCGCGATCCCCGTGCAGTGGTTCAGCAGCGCCAGCCCCTGGTCGGAGATGCGGTGGCGCACCGCCGCCACGCCGGACGACAGCGCCAGCCACCAGCCGGCGGATCCCAGGAACACCCCCAGCACCATGGTGGCGGCGTCGAAGTGGCCCAAGTCGGCACCCAGGCCGAAGCCGGCGAATACGGCGATGAAGGCGAAGATCGTCGCCGGGTTGGTCATGGTCAGCGACAGCCCGGTCATGAAGCCGCTGATGGCGGTGCGGCTGTCGGGGGCGCTGTCCACCTCCCGCGCTTCGGCTGAGGGGCTCTGGCGGTAGGTGCGGAGGGCGACGACCAGCAGGATGATGCCGCCGGCGATGCGGAAGAACGTCTCGTGCCCGGTGAGGAAGCCGATGGCCGCCGACACGCCGAAGGCGGCGATGGCGCCGTAGAAGGTGTCGGCCACGGCCGCCCCCATGCCGGTGGCGAAGCCGATCATGGGCCCGTGCTCGATGGTGCGGCGGATGCAGAGCAACCCGATGGGGCCGACCGGCGCAGCGATGGCGATGCCGAGAATCAGTCCCTGAAACAGCACCACCAGTTGTTGCACGGCCACCGTTCCTTCCGGGTCCCGGACTGGCCGCAAGGATGCGGCCGAGCCTGACCTGAGCGGGTCATATCCCCCCATCCCGGCCAAGTCAACCCGACAGGGCCGGTGTTTCGGGGCAGTCCGTCAACCGATGAGGGCGGCAGGCGTCACAATCCCCCTGTCGCCTCCCGGATTGCCCGACTATCCTTCCCGTCCAGCTGTGGCCGGACCGGGGAGGGACCATGCGTGGGCGCAAGATGCTGGGGGGCAGGCACAAGATGCTGGGGATCGCGGCGGCGCTGCTGGCGCTGGCGGCCGGAGCCGGAGCCGGGATGGCGGCGGCGCAGGAATTCGCGCCGGCCGTCGTCTACGACATGGGCGGCAAGTTCGACAAATCCTTCAACGAGGCGGCCTATGTCGGCGCCGAGCGCTTCAAGAAGGACACCGGCGTCGCCTACCGCGACGTCGAGGTGAACGCCGAAGGGCAGCGCGAGCAGGCGCTGCGCGCCGTCGCCCGGCGCGGCGCCACCGTGGTGGTCGCCATGGGCTTCGCCCAGGCGGTGCCGCTGGAGAAGGTGGCCAAGGAGTTCCCCAACACCAAGTTCTGCCTGATCGACGAGAAGCTGGACCGGCCCAACGTGCGGTCCATGACCTTCAAGGAGGAGGAGGGCTCCTTCCTGGTCGGCATGCTGGCGGCGATGGCGTCGAAGACCGGCAAGGTCGGCTTCGTCGGCGGCATGGACATCCCGCTGATCCGCAACTTCCTCACCGGCTATGAGCAGGGCGTGCGCCATGTGAACGGGCAGGCCGAGGTGCTGGTCAACATGACCGGCACCACCCCGGCCGCCTGGAACGACCCGGCGCGCGGGGCGGAGCTGGCGAAGAGCCAGTTCGACCGCGGTGCCGACGTGGTCTACGCCGCCGCCGGGGCCACCGGCCTGGGCGTCCTTCAGGCGGCGGCCGACGCCGGCCGGCTGGGCATCGGCGTCGACAGCAACCAGAACCACCTGCACCCGGGCAAGGTGCTGACCTCCATGCTCAAGCGCGTCGACGTCGCGGTCTACGACTGCTTCCGCAGTGCGCGCGAGGGCACCTGGACGGCCGGGCACCGCGTGCTGGGGCTGAGGGAGGACGCGGTGTCCTACGCGCTGGACCAGCACAACCGGCCCGTCGTCTCCGCCGACATGGAGCGGCGGGTGGAGGAGGCCAGGGCGGCCATCGTCGCCGGCACCCTGCCGGTCAAGCCCTACACGCCGTGACCGCGTCGGCGCTCGAGGTCCGTGGCGTCGACAAGTGGTTCGGCGCCACCCACGCCAACCGGGACGTGTCGCTGGCGGTGCCGAAGGGGACGATCCACGGCGTCGTCGGCGAGAACGGGGCCGGCAAATCCACGCTGATGAACGTCGTCTACGGCACCGTCGCCCCGGACGCGGGGGAGGTGCGGGTGGACGGCGTGCCGCTGCCCCCCGGCAGCCCGCGCGCCGCCATCGGCCGGGGTATCGGCATGGTGCACCAGCACTTCATGCTGGTGGAGCGCTTCACCGCGCTGGAGAACGTGCTGCTGGGCGCGGAGGGCGGGCCGACGCTGGCCCCCGGCCGCCGCCGCGCGCGGGCCGAGCTGGCGCGGCTGGCCGCCGCCTATGGCCTGGAGGTCGACCTCGACACGCCGGTCGGCGACCTGCCCGTGGGGGCGCAGCAGCGGGTGGAGATCCTGAAGGCGCTGACCCGCGGCGCCGAACTGCTGATCCTGGACGAGCCCACCGGCGTGCTGACGCCGCAGGAGGCCGACCACCTCTTCCGCATCCTCCGCGCCCTGGCGGGGCAGGGCAAGACGGTGGTCATCATCACCCACAAGCTGCGCGAGGTGATGGAGCTGACCGACGCCGTCACCGTCATGCGCCGGGGCCAGGTGGTGGCCACCCGCCCCACCGCCGCCACCAGCCGGGAGGAGCTGGCCGAGCTGATGGTCGGCCGCCGCGTCGCCCTGCGCGTCGCCAAGCCGCCCGCATCCCCCGGCGCCCCGGTGCTGGAGGTCGAGGGCCTGCGCGTGGCCGACGCCGCCGGGGTGGAGCGCGTGCGCGGCGTGGACCTGACCGTGCGGGCCGGCGAGATCGTCGGCATCGCCGGCGTTTCCGGCAACGGCCAGTCGGAGCTGCTGGAGGCGCTGGCCGGCATGCGCCCCGTCCGCGCCGGCCGCGTCCGGTTGAAGGGCGCGGCGCTGCCGGCGGCCGGCTTCGACGCCCGGACCCTGCGCGCCCGCGGGGCCGGCCACGTGCCGGAGGACCGGCAGGCGGTGGGGCTGGTGACCGGATTCCCGGCGGCGGCCAACCTGATCCTCGGCTACCACGACGACCCGGCGTGGAGCGGTGTGGCGCGCCTGGACTGGGCGGCGGTGCGGGCGCGCTGTGCGGCCGTGATGGAGGCCTACGACGTGCGCCCGCGCGCCGTGGACCGGCCGGTGTCCGGCTTTTCCGGCGGCAACCAGCAGAAGCTGGTGCTGGCCCGCGAGATGGAGCGCGACCCCGACCTGCTGCTGGTCGGCCAGCCGACGCGCGGCGTCGACGTCGGCGCCATCGAGTTCATCCACAACCGCCTGCTGGCCCTGCGCGCCGCCGGCAAGGCGATCCTTCTGGTCTCCGCCGAGTTGGAGGAGATCCTGGCCCTGTCCGACCGCATCCTGGTGATGTGCGCCGGCCGCATCGTGGGCGAGGTCACCCCCGAGGCCGCCGACGAGCGCCGCCTGGGCCTGATGATGGCCGGCGCGGCCGGAGCCGATGTTACCGGATGATACGCGGCGATACGCTTTTGGGCGGGCGTATCATCCGGGACCGGCGTGCCGCGCGGGCCTGATGCAACCGGATGCAACACCGTGCAACGCTTTCGGCGGTGTGTTGCATGCGCGACCGCCGTGTCGCGGAGCGGAAGCGCCGGGCGAATGTAACCGGATGAAACCGGATGAAACAGGTTTCGGGCAGGTGTTTCATTCGGGACCGCCGTGCACGGCGCGGTTCGGCACGGGCGCATGTCGGGCGTTGATGGGGAAAGTATGGCGGGGGATGGGAATTTTTGCAAGGACCCCGCGCCGCTCTCCGTGGGCTGGTGAATCCACAATCTTTAGGTGTTGGTGCGACACGGTGCACGCCGGGCGGGATGCGCCTTCCCACGGCTTCCATCCCATAGTATTCCTGTGAAGATTGAACATAGCTTGCATGACACATGCAAGAATATGACTGAACCTTCAAGGCGCAGGAGAAACATCGATGCCGTCCATTTCCGGCACCACCGCGAACGATACCCTTACCGGGGGCAGCGGGAACGACACGCTTCTCGGTGATGCAGGAAACGACGCCCTGGACGGTGGGCGCGGCAGCGACACGCTTCTGGGCGGCACTGGGAACGACACATTGGTCGGCGACGCAGGCGGGGTGGACCCCAGTGCGCACGTCTTCGGGATTCGGCTGCTCGCCGCCACGAAATACGGGGCGTCGCAGACCTGGACAAGCCAGAACCAGTATCCACGCCTGTTGGGTGACGTGAACGGCGACGGGCGCGCCGACATCGTTGCCTTCGGCCACAATTACGTGCTGACGGCGCCGGGGTTGGCCGATGGAACCTTCGCCGCCGACGCAGCGGCAACCTCGAATTTCACTTACAGCGCAGGATGGACCAGCCAGAACGTCAACCCGCGCATGCTGGGTGACGTCAACGCCGACGGGCGTGCCGATCTCGTCGGCTTCGGAACCGATGGTGTCTACGTGGCGCTGGGACAGGCGGACGGCACGTTCGGGACGAAGTACAAGGCCTATTCCAAGTACGGTTCGGCGCAAAGCTGGTCGACGCAGGACGCCTATCCCCGCCTGCTCGGCGACGTGAACGGCGACGGGCGCGCCGACATCGTCGGCTTCGGCGCCAACTACACGGTGGTGGCCCTGGCGCAAGCCAACGGCACCTTCGCGCCCGATATCACCGGCACCTTGTCCTTTACCTACAATGGCGGCTGGACCAGCCAGAACGTCAACCCGCGCCTCCTCGGCGACGTGAACGCCGACGGGCGCGCGGACATCGTCGCCTTCGGCACCGATGGCGTCTATGTGGCACTGGGGCAGGCGAACGGCAGCTTCGGAGCCACGTACAAGGCCTATTCGAAGTACGGCTCGACGCAGACATGGTCCACCCAGGACGCGTTGCCGCGCGTGCTGGGTGACGTGAACGGCGACGGGCGAGACGACATCGTCGGGTTTGGTGACGACTATGTGGTCGTCGCCTATGCGCAGGCCGACGGTACCTTCGCGCCCGACATCGCCGGGCACACGGAATCCTTCACCTACAACACCACCTGGACCAGCCAGAACAGCTATCCGCGCGACGTGGCCGACGTGAACGGCGACGGGCGCGTCGACGTCGTCGGCTTCGCCGCGTCCAACACGCACGTCGCGCTCTCGGTGCTGAACGCCGACAGCCTCGTGGGCGGCGACGGCGACGATGCGCTCAACGGCGGGGCCGGGCCGGACACGCTGCTGGGCGGTGCCGGCAACGACACCTATGTGGTCGGGGACGGCGAGGACACGATCATCGAGGCGGCCGGCGAAGGCACCGACGAGGTGCGGACCACGCTGGCCGCCTTTACCCTGGGCGCCAACGTCGAGAACCTCACCTACACCGGCACCGCCGCCTTCGCCGGCACCGGCAACGCCGCCGACAACCGGCTGGTCGGCGGCCCCGGCACTGACACCCTGGCCGGCGGCGCCGGCAACGACACCTACGAGGTGCAGACCGCCGGCGACGTGGTGGTCGAGGCGGTGGGCGAGGGCACGGACGAGGTGCACACGGCGCTGAACGCCTACACGCTGGGCGCCAATGTGGAGAACCTGACCTACACTGGCGCGGGCAGCTTCGCCGGCACCGGCAATGCGCTCGCCAACATCATCGCGGGCGGCACGGGCGCCGATACCCTGAACGGCGGGGCCGGGGCCGACACGCTGAACGGAGGCGCCGGCAACGACGTGTATATGGTCGACGACAGCGGCGACCGCATCGGCGAGGCGGCCGGCGGCGGCACCGACGAGGCCCGCGTCACCGCCAACAGCTACACCCTGGACGAGCACGTCGAAAACCTCACCTTCGTCGGTACCGGCGCCTTTGCGGGTACGGGCAACGCTTCGGCCAACATCATCATCGGCGGCACCGGAGCCGACACCCTGGACGGTGCGGCCGGCGCCGACACCCTGGACGGCGGTGCGGGGACGGACACGCTGGCCGGCGGGGCCGGCAACGACGTCTATCTGGTTGCCGACGCCGCCGACGCAGTGGTGGAGGGCACCGGCACGGGCAGCGGCACCGACGAGGTGCGCACGGCGCTGAACACCTACACGCTGGCCGCCAACGTGGAGACCCTGACCTACACTGGCGCCGGCCCGGCGGCGCTGACCGGCAACGCCGGCAACAACCTGATCGTCGCCGGGGCGGCGGCCGACACGCTGGTCGGCGACGCGGGCAACGACACGCTGAGCGGCGGTGCCGGCGCCGACGTGATGACCGGCGGCCTGGGCAACGACGTCTATCAGGTGGACGACGTCGGCGACGTGGTCACCGAGAACGCCGGGGAAGGCACCGACACGGTGCGCAGCTCCATCGCCTACACGCTGGGCGCCACGCTGGAGCACCTGACGCTGACCGGCGCGGCCGCCATCGACGGCTTCGGCAACGCCGGCAACAACTCCATGACGGGCAACGGCGCCGCCAATCGGTTGGAGGGCTATGGCGGCAACGACACGATGAACGGTGGCGCGGGGGCCGACACCCTGGTCGGCGGCACAGGCAACGACCTGTACAGCGTGGACAATGCCGGCGACGTGCTGGTCGAACTGGCCGGCGAGGGCACCGACACGGTGCGCAGCACCGTCACCTGGACGCTGGCGGCGGAGTTCGAGCACCTGACCCTGACCGGCAGCGCGGCGGTGAACGGCACCGGCAACGCCGAAGCCAACATCCTGATCGGCAACGCCGCCGCCAACCGGCTGCAGGGCCTGGACGGCAACGACACGCTGAGCGGTGCTGCCGGCGACGACACGCTGGAGGGCGGGGCGGGCGACGACCTGTACATCGTGGACAGCAGCGCCGACGTGGTCACCGAACTGGCCGGCGAAGGCACCGACGCGGTGCAGAGCACGGCCAGCCATACGCTGTCGGCGGAGGTCGAGAACCTGACGCTGACCGGCGCCGCCGCCATCGACGGGACCGGCAACGCGCAGGCCAACACGCTGACCGGCAACGGGGCCGCCAACGTGCTGGACGGCGGGGCGGGCGCCGACACGATGGCCGGCGGCGGCAGCGACGACACCTATGTGGTGGACGATGCCGGCGACGTGGTGAGCGAGACGGCCGGCGGCGGCAGCGACACGGTGCGCACGGCGCTGACCTATGCCCTGGGCGGCGAGGTCGAGGGGCTGGTGCTGGAGGGCACGGCGGCGGTGGACGGCACCGGCAACGGGCTGGACAACGCGCTGACCGGCAACGGGGCGGACAACGTGCTGAACGGCGGGGCCGGGGCCGACACGCTGACCGGCGGGGCGGGCAGCGACCGGTTCGTGATCGCCGCACCGGCGGAGGGCGGCGACACCGTGACCGACTTCACGGCGGGCGAGGACAAGGTGGCGGTGGTGGGGCCGAACTTCGGCAGTGTGCCGGCGGGGGTGCTGTCGGCGTCCAACTTCGCGCTGGACGCGGCGGCGGACGGCGACGACTGGTTCGTCTTCAACACCACGACCGGGGTGCTGTCGTTCGACGCCGACGGGTCGGGCGCCGGGGCGGCGGTGGCGATCGCCACGCTGAACGTCACCACGCTGAGCAACACCGACATCCTGGTGCTGCCGAGCTGACCGTTGCACCCCCCTCGTTATCCGGGGCACCCTCCTCCGCGCGGCGCTGGGTCCGCGTGGAGGGGTGTGCATGTCGGACGGGGGCGAAGGGGCGGATCGGTTCGTCGAGACGACCACGCAGGGGTTCTTCTCGCGCCTGGGCGGGGCGTTGATGGCGCCGCTGGTCGGGGTGCTGATGGTGATCGGCAGCATCGTGCTGCTGTCGTGGAACGAGGGGCGGGCGGTCGATGCTGCCACGGCGCTGTCGGCGGGGGCGGGCAGCGTCGTGTCGGTGCCGGCCGGCGCGCCCGATCCGGCCAACGACGGGCGGCTGGTGCACGTGATGGGGGCCGCGTCGGTGGGCGAGCCGCTGCGCGACCCGGTGCTGGGGGTGGCGTGGAACGGGCTGCTGCGCATGCGGCGCACCGTCGAGATGTACCAGTGGCAGCAGCGCGAGACGACGCGCACCGAGAAGCAGCTGGGCGGCTCCGAAAAGACGGAGACCGTCTATGAGTACGAGCGGGTGTGGTCGGAGCAGCCCATCGACTCCAGCCGCTTCCGCATCCCCGACGGGCACCGCAACCCGTCCATGCCGCTGCGCACCACCACGCTGGACAGCCGCGACGCGCGCATCGGCGGGCACGCGGTGACGCCGGCCGTGCTGTCGAACCTGAGCACCTTCCAGGAACTCACCCCCGGCACGGCGGCGACGGATCCGGCGTACCGGCTGGCGGACGGCGGACTGTACCGGGGGGCCGACCCGATGACGCCGAAGGTCGGCGACGTGCGCGTGCGCTATGAGGGCGTGGTGGCGCAGCCGATCAGCGTGGTGGCGGCGCAGTCGCGCAATGGGCTTCTCCCCTACACCGCCGCCAACGGCTACACCATCGCGCTGATCCAGGTGGGGGAGCGGCCGGCCGCCGCGCTGTTCGCCGACGCCCAGCAGGCGGAGACGGTGATCACCTGGATCCTGCGCCTCGTCGGCTGGGTGGTGATGGCGGTCGGCGTGATGCTGTTCTTCCAGCCCTTCGTGGTGCTGGCCTCCGTCCTGCCGTTCCTGGAGCCGCTGGCGAGCGCCGGGGCGGCGCTGCTGGGTTTCGTGCTGGCCACACCGGCCACGCTGGTGACCATCGCCGTCGCCTGGATCGCCCACCGGCCGCTGCTGGCGGCCGGGCTGGGGGTGGCGGCGGTGCTGGCGCTGGTGGGCGGGCTGATGATGCGGCGGCGCGGCGGCGGGGCGGCGGCGGGCGCCGCCGCGCGCATGGGATGAAGCACGCGCGGCGTTGGGTTTTCGGCTGAAGCCTCAACCCAACCTACGGTGCTGTCGTAGGTTGGGTTGAGCACCAGCGAAAACCCAACGTTCACACCTTGCCGTTACTCCGCCGCCACCGCCGGGGCGGCGGTGAGGTTCAGGCGCCGGGCGACGCCGCCGCCGTAGGCCGGGTCGGCCGCCAGGAAGTGGGCGATCTGCCGGCGCTGGATGAACTCCGGCGCCTGGCGGAGCGAACCGGCGATGTTGTCCATCAGCCGCTCCTGCGCCTCCGCCCCGATCAGGCGGAACAGGGCGCCGGCCTGGGAATAGTCGTCGTTGCCCGTCCGGTGGTCGTGGCGCGCCGCTTCGCCGGAGAGGCGCAGCGGCGGTTCGGACGCGCCGCCGGTCTGAGTTGGGCCGCCGAAGCTGTTCGGCTCGTAGTTCGGGGCGCCGCCGCCGTTGCCGTCGAAGCGCATGGCCCCGTCGCGCTGGTAATTGTGCACCGGGCAGCCGTGCGGGCGGTTGACCGGCAGCGCGCCGTAGTTGCCGCCCAGGCGGTAGCGGTGCGCGTCGGCGTAGGCGAACAGCCGGCCCTGGAGCATCTTGTCCGGGCTGAAGGAGATGCCGGGCACCACGCTGGCCGGGCTGAAGGCGGACTGCTCGACCTCCGCGAAATAGTTTTGGGGATTGCGGTTCAGCACCATCTCGCCGATCTCGACCAGGGGATAGTCGGCGTGCGGCCACACCTTGGTCAGGTCGAAGGGGTTGATGCGGTAGGCGTCGGCCTCCCGCTCCGGCATGATCTGGACGGAGACGGTCCAGGCGGGGAAGTCCTTGTCCGCGATGGCGGCGAACAGGTCGCGGGTGGCGTGGTCGGGGTCGATGCCGGCCATGCGCACCGCCTGTTCGGCGGTGAAGTTCTCGATCCCCTGGCGGGTCTTGAAGTGGTACTTGACCCAGAACCGCTCACCCGCCGCGTTGATCCACGAGAAGGTGTGGCTGGAGAAGCCGTCCATGTGGCGGTAGCCGCGTGGCGTGCCGCGGTCGCTGAACAGGATGGTCAGCTGGTGCATCGTCTCCGGCGACAGGGAGAAGAAGTCCCACACCGCCGTCGGGTCCTTCAGGTTGGTGGCCGGGTTGCGCTTCTGCGTGTGGATGAAGTCGGGGAACTTCAGCGGGTCGCGGATGAAGAACACCGGCGTGTTGTTGCCGACCAGGTCGTAGTTGCCGTCCTCCGTGTAGAACTTCACGGCGAAGCCGCGCGGGTCGCGCTCGGCGTCGGCCGAGCCCTTCTCGCCGCCGACGGTGGAGAAGCGGACGAACACCTCCGTCTCCTTGCCGACGGTGGAGAGGAAGGCGGCCTTCGTCCAGGCGGTGACGTCGCGGGTGACGCGGAAGGTGCCGTAGGCGCCGGCCCCCTTGGCGTGCACCACGCGCTCGGGGATGCGTTCGCGGTTGAAGTGCGCCAGCTTCTCGATCAGGTGGAAGTCCTGCATCAGGACCGGGCCGCGCGGACCGGCGGTCAGCGAGTTCTGATTATCGGAAACCGGAATGCCGAAGGTGGTGGTCAGCGTGGTCATCGGGCTTTTCCTTCGCGTCTCTTGTTCGCGGGTTGCCCGGAATTTATCGGCCTTTGCGGAAGCGCCGTCCAAGACGATGTTCCGATGGGAGTGATAGGGGGAGGCTATTGAACTAGTCGAACAGTTCGGTATGGGTTCCGGCGGCCGTGAAGATCACCGTGTCGCCGTCCTCGGTGAGCTTGTAGACCAGCAGGAAATCGCCGCCGATGTGGCATTCGCGGTAGCCGGCCCATGGCCCCCTCAGGGGATGGTCCTTCCACTCGGCGCCGAGCGGCTCGTCGTTGGCGACGAGCAGCATCATGACGTGCTTCAGCCGCGTCATGTCGTAGCGGCCCGACTTCGACAGCCGTTCCCAGTCCTTGCGGAAGCGGGAGGTGTAGGCGCATTCGCGCGGCGGAGCCGCCCGCTTACTGGCGGTCGGCTTCTTCGAGGTCATCGAGCAGGTCTTTGGCGGTCGGGAAGCGCTTGCGGCTCCTGTCCTCGGCGATGGCGTCCGCTTCGTCCATGGCCGCGCGCAGGCCGGCGTTGGGGACCTTCATCGGCAGCGGGAGGGCCTTGTCCCTGGCGATGCGGGTCATGAGCATGCGGATGGCGTCGGAGGACGTGAGGCCCAGCTCGCTCAGCACGGCTTCGGCCTGCCGCTTCAGTTCCGGATCGATGCGGGCGCGCACGACGTCGCTGGCGGCCATGGCGGTGCTCCTGGTCCAGGGGCGAAGAGGGATGTAGCCGAAGGTAGCCCAAGCGCGCTACGTCTTCAATGGCCACGGCCTGCAAGCGCCGGAGCTTGCATTCCCCCACGCGCCCAAGGCACTTTCCCCCAGGGTCGAGCGGGGGCGGGCGGCATGGCGGCGGCGGAGGACAGCGGGCTTGCGGGCGCGCCGGGGCGGGTCCCGGCGTGGGTGGGCTTGGCGCTGCTGCCGCTGTTGAACCTCGCGCTGGCGCTGGCGCTGTCCGGATTCGTCGTGCTGGCGGTGGGGGAGAGCCCGTGGGCGGCGCTGAAGGTGCTGGCCTGGGGGGCCGCGGGCTATCCGGAGGCGGTGGGGTTCACGCTGTACTACGCCACCGGCTTCATCTTCACCGGGCTGGCGGTGGCCATGGCGTTCCACGCCGGGCTGTTCAACATCGGCGGCGAGGGGCAGGCGTACCTGGGGGGCCTGGGCGCGGGGCTGGTGGCGCTGTCCATGCCGGCGGGCTGGCCGTGGCCGGTGGCGGCGCTGCTGGGCGTGGCGGCGGCGGCGCTGTTCGGCGGGGCGTGGGCGTTCCTGCCGGGGTGGCTGCAGGCCCGGCGCGGCAGCCACGTGGTGATCACCACCATCATGTTCAACTTCATCGCGTCCGCCCTGATGACCTGGCTGATGGTCGACGTGCTGATCAAGCCGGGGCAGCAGAGCCCGGAGTCGCGCGAGTTCCCGCCCGACACCTGGATGCCGGCCATGGACCGGGCGCTGGGCTGGCTGGGGATCGAGGCGCCGGCCTCGCCGCTGAACCTGTCGTTCCTGGTGGCGCTGGGGTGCTGCGCGCTGGTCTACGGGTTCGTCTGGCACACCCGCTGGGGCTATGCCCTGCGCGTGGTGGGGCAGAACGAGCGCGCCGCCGTCTACGCCGGAATTTCCCCGGCGCGGGCCGTGATCCTCGCCATGATTCTGTCCGGCGCGCTGGCCGGGCTGGCGGGCGTCAACGAGGTGCTGGGCGTGCAGCACCGCCTGATCCTGAACTTCACGGGCGGGGTGGGCTTCGTCGGCATCGCGGTGGCGCTGATGGGGCGCAACCACCCGGTGGGCATCGTGCTGGCGGCCCTGCTGTTCGGCGCGCTGTACCAGGGCGGGTCGGAGCTGTCGTTCGAGTTCCAGACGATCAACCGCGAGATGGTGGTGGTGATCCAGGGCCTGGTCATCCTCTTCGCCGGCGCCATGGAGAACCTGTTCCGGCCGCAGGTCGAGGCGCTGTTCCGCGGGAGTGCGCGGCATGGATGAGCTGATCGCCCAGTTGCTGCCGCTGGCCGGCGCCACCGTGCGCGTCGCCACCCCGCTGGTGCTGGCGGCGCTGGCCGGGCTGTACAGCGAGCGTGCCGGCGTGGTCGACATCGCGCTGGAGGGCAAGATGCTGGCCGGCGCCTTCTTCGCCGCCGCCGTCGCCTTCCAGGCCGGCGACCCGTGGCTGGGCCTGGGTGCGGGGGTGGCGGCCGGGGTGGCGCTGGCGCTGGTGCACGGCTATGCCTGCGTCAGCCACGGCGGCAACCAGGTGGTGTCGGGCATGGCGATCAACATCCTGGCCGCCGGGCTGGCGCCGACGCTGGCCTACGCGTGGTTCCAGCTGGGCGGGCAGACGCCGCTGCTGCCCAACTCGGCGCGGCTGCCCGGTGTGGGCGGGGCCAACGTGCTGGTGTGGGCGACGGCGGCGCTGGTGCCGCTGACAGCGTGGGTGCTGTACCGCACGCGCTTCGGCCTGCGCCTGCGCGCGGTGGGGGAGAACCCGGCGGCGGTGGACACGGCGGGCATTTCCGTGGCCGGGCTGCGCTACCGCGCGCTGGTCGTCACCGGGGTGCTGAGCGGTGCGGCGGGGGCGTACCTGTCCATCGCGCACGGCGCGGGGTTCGTGCGCGACATGACGGCGGGCAAGGGGTTCCTGGCGCTGGCCGCGCTGATCTTCGGCAAGTGGCGGCCGTGGCCGACGCTGGCGGCGTGCCTGCTGTTCGCCTTCACCGACGCCGTGCAGGTGCGGCTGCAGGGCGTGGCGCTGCCGCTGGTCGGCACGGTGCCCGTGCAATTCATCCAGATGGTGCCGTACGTGCTGACGGTGCTGCTGCTTGCCGGCTTCGTCGGCCGCGCCGTGGCGCCGAAGGCCAGCGGCGTGCCCTATGTGAAGGAGCGCTGATGCCCATGGACGACCGGAGAGATGCTCTCATCGACGTGGCCCGGCAGGCGCGCGGGAACGCGCACGCGCCCTATTCGCGCTTTCCCGTGGGGGCGGCGGTGGAGGGCGAATCGGGCCGGCTGTTCGCCGGGTGCAACGTGGAGAACGCCGCCTACCCGCAGGGGCAGTGCGCCGAGTCCTCGGCCATCGGCGCCATGGTCACGGCGGGCGACCGGCGCATCCGGCAGATCGTCGTGATGGGCGGGGAGCCGGGCGACGGCAGCCTGTGCACGCCCTGCGGCGGCTGCCGCCAGCGCCTGCGCGAGTTCGGCGGGCCGGACACGCCGGTGCACGTCTGCGGGCCGGAAGGCCTGCGCCGCACGTTCACACTGGGCGAGCTGCTGCCGCACTCGTTCGGGCCGGACAATTTGGGATTTTGAGGAGTTGGGCATGACCGTTGCATTCCCCCTCCGCCGTCATGGCCGGGCCCAGTCCCGGCCATCCACGTTCCTTGGATCGGTCGGAGTGCGTGGGTGCCCGGCACAAGGGCCGGGCATGACGATTCCAAACGGGGAATTGCCATGACCGCGGCACGGGCGGCGTCGGAGATCAAGGTGCGGGCACCGGGGCGGCTGCCGCGGGTGGGGATCGTGCTGGGCTCCGGCCTGGGCGGCATCGCGGAGCGGGTGGAGGACGCCGTCGCCATTCCCTATGGCGAACTGCCGGGCTTCCCGCAGCCGGGGGTGGAGGGGCATGCCGGGCGGCTGGTGGTCGGGCGGCTGGCCGGCACCGAGGTGGCGGTGCTGCAGGGGCGCGTGCACGCCTACGAGGGCACCGGGTTCGCGGCGCTGCGCACCGCCATCCGCGCCTTGAAGCTGGCGGGGGTGGAGACGCTGGTGCTGACCTGCGCGGCAGGCTCCCTGCGCACGGAAGTGGGGCCGGGGCGGCTGATGGTCGTTGCCGACCACATCAACATGCTGGGCACCAACCCGCTGGTGGGGCCGAACGACGACGCCTTCGGCCCGCGCTTCCCCAGCCTGACGGACGCGTGGGACCCGGATCTCAGGGCGCGGCTGTCCGCCGCGGGCGCGGCGCTTGGCATCCCCATGGCCGAAGGGGTATACGCCGCGTGGCTCGGCCCAAGCTTCGAGACGCCGGCCGAGGTCCGCATGTTGAAGCTGCTGGGCGCGGACGCGGTGGGCATGTCGATGGTGCCGGAGTGCATCATCGCGCGGCACTGCGGCCTGCGCGTCGCCGGGTGCGCGGTGATCACCAACCTCGGCGTCGGGTTGGGGGACGGGCCGGTCGACCACGCCCACACGCTGCGCACCGCGGCGGCGGCGGCGGCGGACCTGGAGCGGCTGTTGGTTGGTTTTGTCGAGGGATGGACGGAAGGGGACGGGGGCCAGCCATGAAACTTCTCGCCGAACTTCAGCTCGCCGTGGACGCGGCGCAGACGGTGCCGGCCAGCGCCGGTGCGGCGAAGCGCGCCGTGTCGCTGCTGGACCTCACCAGCCTGGGCGACAAGGACACCGAGGACGACATAAAGGCGCTGTGCCGCCGCGCCGTCACGCCGGTGGGGCCGGTGGCCGCCGTGTGCGTGTGGCCGCGATTCGTGAAGACGGCGCGCAAGGCGCTGAAGGGGGCGGGCGTGAAGGTCGCCACCGTGGTGAACTTCCCCGGCGGCGAGGCGGACGCGCCGACGGTGGCCGCCGAGACGCGCGCCGCCGTGAAGGACGGCGCCGACGAGATCGACGTGGTGCTGCCTTACCGCAGCTTCATCGAGGGGGCGCGCACCGCGCCCATGAACGTGCTGCGCGCCTGCCGCGAGGCGTGCGGCGAGGGTGTCACCATGAAGGTGATCCTGGAGGCCGGCTGTTTCCCCGACGCCGACCTGCTGGCCTGGGCCTGCCGCGACTCCATCAACGCCGGGGCGGACTTCCTGAAGACCTCCACCGGCAAGCTCAATCCGGCGGCGACGCTGGAGACGGCCGCCATCATGCTGCACGCCATCGGCCAGACGGGCCGCCCGGTGGGCTTCAAGGCGGCCGGCGGCATCCGCGAGGCGGCGTGCGCGGCGGCCTACCTCAGCCTTGCCGACAAGCTGATGGGCAAGGGCTGGGCCAAGCCGGCGACCTTCCGCTTCGGCGCCTCGGGCCTGCTGGACTCGCTCCTGGAGGTGCTGGGCGAGGCGCCGGTTGCGAAGGTCGCGGCGGCGGGGTACTGAGGCAACGTCCCGCTCTATGGCGTAGGTTGGGTTGAGGCGAAGCCGAAAACCCAACATCCTTGCCCCGCGCGAGCGCGTTGGGTTTTCGCCTGCGGCTCAACCCAACCTACGACCGTTACCGGAACGTCAGACCTTGCACCTTCCCCAGGAAATCATCCGCAAGAAACGCGACGGCACGCCGCTGACCGCCGCGGAGATCCAGGCGTTCGTGCGCGGCATCACCGACGGCACGGTCAGCGAGGGGCAGGCCGCCGCCTTCGCCATGGCGGTGTTCTTCAAGGGCATGTGGCTGGACGAGCGGGTGGCGCTGACGCGCGCCATGACGGCGTCCGGCACCGTGATCGGCTGGGCGCCGCTCGATCTGCCCGGCCCGGTGCTGGACAAGCATTCGACCGGCGGCGTGGGCGACAAGGTCAGCCTGATCCTGGCACCCGCGGTGGCGGCGTGCGGCGGCTTCGTGCCCATGGTGTCGGGGCGCGGCCTGGGCCACACCGGCGGCACGCTGGACAAGTTCGAGAGCATCCCCGGCTACCGCGCCAAGCCGGACCTGGGCACGCTGCAGAGCGTGGTGAAGGAGGTGGGGTGCGCGGTCATCGGCGCCACCGACGACATCGCACCCGCCGACAAGCGCCTGTACGCCATCCGCGACGTGACGGCGACGGTGGAGTCCATCGACCTGATCACCGCGTCGATCCTGTCCAAGAAGCTGGCGGCCGGGCTGGACGGGCTGGTGATGGACGTGAAGTTCGGCAACGGCGCCTTCATGGCCAGGCAAAAGGACGCCGAGGCGCTGGCCGAGAGCATCGTCACCGTGGCGGCCGGCGCCGGCCTGCCGGCCGTGGCGCTGCTGACCGACATGAACCAGGTGCTGGGCACCAGCGCCGGCAACGCGCTGGAGGTGCACGAGTGTCTGGCCGCGTTGCGCGGCGAGGCGGCGGACGCGCGGCTGATGGAGGTGACGCGGGCGCTGGTGGCGGAGCTGCTGGTGCTGGCGCAGCTGGCGCCGGACGTGGAGGCGGGGCGACGGAGGTTCGACGATTCGATCGCCAGCGGGGCGGCGGCCGAGCGCTTCGCGCGCATGGTGGTGGCGCTGGGCGGCCCGGCCGACCTGCTGGAGAACCCCGGCCGGCACCTGCCGGCGGCGGCGGTGCGGCGGCCGGTGTACCCGGAGCGGGCCGGTGTGGTCGCGGCGGTGGACACCCGCGCGCTGGGCATTGCCGTGGTGGCGCTGGGCGGCGGGCGGACCAAGGTGACGGACGCCGTGGACCACGCGGTGGGGCTGGACGATGTGGCCGGGCCGGGCGAGGCGGTGGAGCCGGGCGGCCGGCCGCTGTGCATCGTGCACGCCCGCAGCGAGGACGAGGCGGAGCGGGCGGCCGATATGGTGCGCACCGCCGTCACCGTGGCCGACCCAGGGGCCGATGCGGCGCCCGCGCCGGGGCCGCTGGTGGCGGCGCGGATCTGACCGGGGGATCGGGCGCATGCACGCACCGCGCCCATTCGCCCCGGCGCACGCCGAGCGGCAGGGGCACCTGACGGGGATCGTGCTGATCACCGTGGCGTTCGCGCTGTTCTCCGTCACCGACGCGCTGATGAAGCACGTCGCGCGCACCTACCCGCTGTTCGAGGCGTTCTTCTTCAACGCGCTGTTCGCGCTGGTGCCGATCGTGGGATTCGCGCTGATGCGCGGGGGCCTGCGGACGCTGGCGACGCGGCGGCCGCTGGTGCACCTCGTGCGGTCGTGCTTCGGCGTCGGGGCGGGGCTGGGGGCGTTCTACGCCTACACGCGCATGCCCATCGCCGACGTCTACGCCATCCTCTTCACCTCGCCGCTGATCATCACGGCGCTGTCGCGCGTGTTCCTGGGGGAGCGGGTGGCGGCGGCGCAGTGGGCGGCCATCCTGGTGGGATTCTCGGGCGTGCTGGCGATGCTGCGGCCGGGCGGCGGCATGTTGGATCCCGGCGCGCTGGGGGCCATGGCCAGCGCCTTCTGCTTTGCGGTGTCGGGGCTGATCGTGCGCCGCTACGGGCGGTCGGAGACGGCGGCCTCCTATCCCTTCTACGGCAACCTGCTGTCGGCGTCGGTGCTGCTGCCGCTGATGGCGCCGGTCTTCGTGATGCCGGACGCGGCGGGGTTCGCGCTGATGGCGGCGTGCGGGCTGTGCGCCGGCACGGCGCTGCTGTGCCTGCTGGGCGCCTTCCGCATCGCGCCGGCCGCGGTGGTGGCGCCGTTTCAGTACACGCAGATCCTGTGGGGCGTGCTGTACGGCGCGCTGTTCTTCGGCGACTGGCCGGGGCCGGCGCTGTGGGCCGGGGCGGCGGTGGTGATCGGCAGCGGCCTCTACCTGCTGCGCCGGGAGGCGCGACATTAGGCCGGCGCTGGGCTATGGTCGGGGCATGCCGAAGATTTCCGTCACGCTGCCGAGCCTGCGCGCGCAGATGCTCGTCGACACGGTCCAGAGCATCTACGCCGCCTCCATCGGCCATGAGCTGGAGATCGTCGTCGTCGCCCCGTTCGAGGTGGAGGCGCCGTTCGTCCGCCATGTGCCGGAGGGCACGCCGCAGGGCAACTGCGCCGCCCACGCGCTGGGCTGGGAGGCGGCGACGGGCGACATCGTCGTCGCCATGTCCGACGACCACCGGCCGGAGAAGGGCTGGCTGGACGGGCTGGCCGAGCGGATCGCGGAGCGGGAGGGCCGGTACTTTCCCTTCGCGGGCGGGCTGGCGCGGCCCAACGTTCCGCACTTCGGCGCGGCGTATGGCCTGTACTACCCGTACTTCCCCGTCATGTCCCGGCGCAGCGTCGAGGCGGCGGGGGGATGGTTTTCGCGCGCCTTCACCGCGCATTTCGCCGACCCCGACCTGGGCCTGCGCGTCTGGCGGGCCGGCGGGCGGTGCGAGCTGCTGCCCGATGCGAAGATCACGGCGGTACCGGTCAGCGAGGCGGAGAACGCCGCCGTGCCCTTCAAGTCGAAGGCGTTTCCGCAGGACTTCGGCACCTTCGTGCGCACATACCACGCGGAGCACGGCGCCGGCTTCCGGCCCGACCTGCGGGACATCTGCACGGACCTGCCGCTGGACTGCCTGAGCGACAACAGCTTCGCCGAGCGCTGCCCGCCGCGCGTCTTCCTGGAACGGCGCGCGGCCGGTTCTTGACAGCAGCCGGGCGGCGGGGCAACTCTTCGTCCCCGTACGGCTGGGGTGCCTGTCGGTGAACGGCGGGCTGAGACACACCCATCGAACCTGATCTGGGTCATGCCAGCGAAGGGAGCCGACCGTCCGAGGATCCGTGCCCCCGGCACCTCCTGCGAGCGGCGTTCCCCCGCCGGCCAGGAGACGACATCCATGCGGCGGACCATTCTTTCCCTTTCGGTTGCAGCGATGCTCGGCGCGTCCGGCGCCGTCGGTGCGCAGACGGTCGACGTGCCCATCCTGGTGCCGGTCACCGGCTTCCTGTCGCTGGAGGGCACCAGCCAGCGCAACGGCGCCGTGCTGGCGCTGAAGGAGGCGCCGGCGGGGGTGAAGATCACGTCCGCCGTGACCGACACCGGCACCTCGCCGGAGGCGGCGGTGACGGCGCTGGAGCGCGCGGTGGGCGGCGGCACGGCGACCGCCGTGGTGGCGAGCATGCTGGGCACGCAGCTTCTCGCCATGCTGCCGCTGGCGGCGGAGTACAAGGTGCCGCTGGTCACCGTGTCCGGCACGGCGGCGGTGACCGAGCAGGGCAACCCGTGGATCTTCCGCTTCTTCCCCGGCGACGCCGTGACCAAGGAGGCGCACGCCCGCTACGTGGTGGAGGAGCTGGGGAAGAAGCGTCCGGCGCTGATCTACCAGACCACCGCCTACGGCCAATCCGGCAAGGCGCACCTGACGGCGCGGTTCAAGGCGCTGGGGGCCGACGTGGTGTACGAGGAGGGGGTGGACACGTCCGCCAAGGACCTGCTGCCGGTGCTGACCAAGGCGCTGGCGGCCAACCCGGACGTGCTGGTGCTGCACCTGCATTCCGGGCCGACGGCCTTGTTCGTCCGGCAGGCGGCGGCGCACGGGGTGGCGGTGCCCGTCGTCGCCGGGTCGGCCATGCACCAGCCGAGCACGGCGGCGCTGCTGGAACCCAAGGAACTGCGTGGCGTCTGCGCGGAGACGGCGGCGTCGCCGGTGTCCGGCGGGTCGCCGGGCATCGAGGCGTTCACCGCGGGCTACCGCGCCGCCTTCGGCGCCGAGCCGGACGCCTTCGCGCTGGGCCAGTACGACGGCGTGCGGATGGTGCTGGCGGCGGTGCGCGACGGCGCGCGGACGGCCGAGGACGTGCGCAAGGCGCTCTCCGCCGGGCGGCACGAGGGGCTGGCGATGACCTACGCCTCCGACGGCAAGGGCAACATGGCGCATTCGGCCGTCATCGTCTGCTACGACGGCGAGAGCCGCGTGCCGCGGGTCGCCAAGCGCTACGACAACGTGACGGGCGTGGTGAAGTGAGCGTGCGCGCGTGCTGACCGCCGCCCAACTCCTCCTCAATGGCGTCGCGCTGGGGGCGGCCTATGCGCTGGTGGCGCTGGGCTTCGTGCTGGTGCTGAACGCCACGGGGGCGGTGAACTTCGCGCAGGGCGACTTGGTGATGGCCGGCGGCATGCTGGCGGTGGCGCTGGCGCCGCTGGTGCCGGCGCCGGGGATCGCGCTCTTGCCGGTGGTGCTGGTGCTGATGGCGGGGCTGGGGCTGCTGGTGTCGCTGGCGGCGTACCTGCCGCTGCGCGGGCGGCCGCACGTCGGCGTGTTCATCAGCACCATCGCGGTCGGCATCGTGCTGCAGAACGGCGCCACCGTGCTGCTGGGGCCGGAGCCGCGCGCGGCACCGCCGCTGTTCGGCGGCGGCACGCTGCGGCTGGGCGAGCTGGTGGTGGCGGAGCAGTCGCTGGCCATCGTCGCGGTGGCGGCGCTGCTGATCGGCGCGCAGCAGTGGGTGTTCGCCCGCACGCAGCTGGGCCGGCGGCTGCGCGCCACGGCGCAGGACCCGGAGATGGCGCGCGCCTGCGGCGTGCCGGTGACGGCCATGATCCTCGCCACCTTCGCGCTGGGCACGGCGTACGCCGGGGCGGCGGGGCTGCTGCTGGCCAACCAGTTCTTCGTGACGCCGACCGCCGGCGGCGACCTGATCCTGAAGGCCTACATCGCCGTCACCATCGGCGGCTGGGGATCGGTGCCGGGTGCGGTGGCCGGGGCGCTGGTGATCGCGCTGTTCGAGGTGGGGGTGTCGGCGGTGCTGTCCTACCCGGTGGCGATGGGGGCGCTGTACGTCACGCTGCTGGTGGTGCTGGTGATGCGCCCGCAGGGGCTGTTCGGTGAAGTGGCGCGGCGCCGTGCGTAGGGGCCTGTTCGCGCTCGGCGCGGTGGCGCTGCTGGCTTACGCCGTCCTGTACGCCTCGCCCTACGGACTGCGGGTGCTGACGGTGGCGGGGGTGTACGCGCTGGCCACCGTCGGGTTCCAGGTGGTGTTCGGGTTGGGCGGGGCGCTGTCGCTGGCGCAGGGGACGTTCTTCGGGGTGGGGGCCTACGTCACCGGCATCCTGGGTTCGCAGCTGGGGTGGACGTTTCCGGCGACCTTTCCGCTGTCGCTGATGGTGCCGGTGGGGCTGGCGCTGCTGGTCGGGCTGCCGGTGCTGCGGCTGGAGTCGCACTACTTCGCGCTGGCGACGCTGGGTGTGGCGCAGGTCGTGCTGCTGTTGGCGGTGAACGCGCCGGAGCTGACGGGCGGGGCCAACGGGCTGGCCGGGGTGCCGGGGATCGTGCTGGC
>Ga0196970_1000781_pt1 | contig 30309 bp, 17 predicted proteins | sample S1v_513CmetaG_FD_148672 | JGI IMG/M metagenome (GOLD analysis project Ga0196970, IMG submission 148672) | Soil microbial communities from Anza Borrego desert, Southern California, United States - S1+v_5-13C | ecosystem: Environmental > Terrestrial > Soil > Desert | place: USA: California... | reverse complement strand
TTCCTGTCTTCATTTTCTCGCTCCAAGGTGCGGCCCGCATTCAGTTGATTGAGCATGGTTTAACTGCAAAGGCAGTGAACCACGAATCACACGAACCACACGAAACAGGAAGGGAAAAGAAGCAAAGGCATTTCTGAGAGTCTTCATTTCGTGTGTTTCGTGTGTTTCGTGGTTATTCCTGCCTTCATTTTCTCGCGCGGTTGCGGATTTCGATGAGGTCCTTCATCACGTTGTAAAGATTTCCGTTCCAATCCTTCGTTCCAAATGCGTCGTGAATCTGGCGGTAAAGTTTGTAGAGGTCCTTGTATACCGCGTGCGCTTTTGCGTTCGGCTTGTAAACCGTCGCTTTCAATCCAGTCATCTTCTTCTGCGCGGTTGCAAAGTTGGGATACACTCCGGCCGCCACCGCAGCAGCAACCGCAGACCCCAACGCGCAGGTTTGCGCAGAACGGCTGATCTTCATCGGACGCCCCGTCACATCGGCGTAAATCTGCATCACGACGGGGTTTTTCTCCGCGATCCCCCCGCAGTTCAGCACTTGCTTGATCTGCACGCCATATTCCTCAAAACGATTGATGATCGTCAGCGCGCCGAACGCGGTCGCTTCAATCAACGCGCGGTAAATCTCCGCAGGGGTCGTGTAAAGCGTCTGGCCGAGCATCAATCCAGTCAGGCGTTGATCGACGAGAATCGTTCGATTGCCGTTATTCCAATCGAGCGCCAGCAAACCGGATTCGCCTGGCTTCAGCTTCGCCGCCTCCGCCGTGAGCGCCTCGTGGGTTCCAGCTTTGCCCCGAGGCTGGATGTAATTCACAAACCAGTTGAAGATGTCGCCCACGGCAGATTGTCCTGCTTCCAGTCCGAAGTGCGCGGGCAATACGCTGCCGTCGACGATCCCGCACAGGCCGGGGACATCGGCGAGTTTGGACTGGTTGGGAGCGACCGTGATGTCGCAGGTGCTGGTCCCAATGATTTTGACGAGCGAACCTTCCGTTACACCCGAGCCGATAGCGCCGAGGTGCGCGTCGAAGGCTCCCACCGCGACGGGAATTCCTGGCTTCAAACCTGTGCGTTTCGCCCAATCGGCCGTTAGCCCGCCGACGGCTTTCTCGACCGTATAAACGCGCGTCGTCAGGCGTTCGCGCAACGCCGCGAGTTTTGGATCCAGTTTCGCGAGGAATTCCTGGTCGGGATATCCGCCCCACTTGGCGTTCCACATCGCCTTGTGTCCCGCAGCACAGACGCCCGCGATGAATTTGTCGGGATGCAAAGTTCCCGTAAGGGCGGCCGGAACGAAGTCGGAGAGTTCCACCCACGAATGCGCCGCGTTGAAGACCTTGGGCGCGACGCGCAGGCATTTCAGTATTTTGCTCCAGAACCATTCGCTCGAGTAAGTGCCGCCGCATTTCGCGAGAAACTCAGGCCGCATTTCCTTCGCAAGGGACGTAATTTCCGCGGCTTCGTGAACGCTTGTGTGATCCTTCCAAAGCCACGCCATTGCAGCGGGTTCGTTTTCAAACTTCTTTTGAAATACCAGCGGCTGGCCTTCGGAATCAACGGGCAGGGGAGTGCTGCCGGTTGTGTCGACCCCAATGCCGGCGACCTGTTCCGCATTGAAGCCCCGCACGCTTTTCTTTGCCGTCGCGAGCGCCTGCCGGATGGTTACCTCGGCGCCTTTCACGTAATCAGCGGGATGCTGGCGCGCGAGGTTGGGATCGCGGCTGAGGACTACGCCCTGTGTGCCGTGTGCGTAAGTCCAGACCGCCGCGGCGACTTCCGCGCCGCTGGCGACATTGACGATGAGGGCGCGAACTGAGTTCGTGCCGTAATCAAGACCGATCGTGTATTTGGGGCTCATGTAAGTGGTGGATGTTATTGCTGCGTCACCCTGGCAGGAATCCGCAGAACGGAAACGGAGCGGGGCGGAAAGGAATGGCTGAATGTCGGCGAGAACACATCCAGCTTGTCCTCCACAGGCGCAACTTTCTCCGGATGGGCAAAGGTGTTCTCGTCTGTTAATCGGCTGGAAGTCAGCAGCGTGAGTTTTCCTGTGGCAACCATGTCAGCGCCATTGATTTCGACCATTGCATCCACCGCGTTCGTGGTTGCGTTGACGACCTTCAGGATCACTTCGTCGGTGGTCATGTCGCGCGTCGCGCTGGCGTAAAAGCGTTCCTCGCGGGCAGTGCTCGATTTGATCGGCAGGACCATGTCGCCGCGATTCCGGCTGAAGAGTTTCTGGACGTGGTAACTCGGCGTGGCAAGGACGTTCAGGTTGTCCACGTAGATCAAGTCAGGGCGCCATTGCCAGGCATCCACGTGCGCGAACAGCGGCGCGTAAGCCGCCATGCGCACCACGTCAGCATTGCGCTCGAAGCCCGTCATCACGGCGGCTTCGGACAACGCCGCTTCGAGATTGCTCGCGCGTTCCCGGGTGTGCGATGCGTATTCACCCGCAAACACTTCAGGCCCGAGGCGATCGTAGTCATCGTATCGATACGCATTGCTGAAGAACCAATCCGGCGGACGATAGAAATGTTCGTCCACGATATCCGCCTTCAGTTCGCGCAGCTTGCCCCACAGGAAATTAAAGCGCTCACCTGCGGGATCAGGACCCGCGGCCGCGATGAGTTGAACTTCGGGATGTTTCGCCTTCAAGACTTCCGCGAAACGGCCGTAGCGCTCGATGTATTGCGGCCCCCATTGCTCGTTTCCAATGCCAAGCAGTTTCATGTGAAACGGCTCGGGATGTCCCATCTTCGCCCGCAATGCTCCCCAGCGCGTGCTGGCGGGGCCGTTCGCAAATTCAATCAGGTCCAGCGCGTCCTGAATGTAAGGATCCAATTCGTTGAGCGGCACCAGTTCGCTGGAGTTGAACTGGCACGCCATGCCGCAATTCAGAATCGGCATGGGCTCTGCGCCAATATCCTCGGCAAGCTGAAAGTATTCAAAGAAGCCCAGCCCGAAGCTCTGATAATAGTCCGCCGCGCCACGGCCGCGTCTTGCAAATTCATCATTCCAACGATTGATGATCGGAACACGTTCGGCAATGTGGCCGACTGTGTTCTTCCATTGATAACGATTGGTGAGATAGCGTCCCTCCACAATGCAGCCGCCAGGGAATCGGAGAAATCCGGGTTCCAAGTCGGCGAGCATCTGCACCATATCTGCGCGCAATCCACCTGGGCGGTTCTTCCAGGTGTTGCGCGGGAAGAGCGAGATCATGTCGAGGTCGACGGATCCTGATCCTTCCACGATCACGGCGAGCCGTGCGTGCGGCTGTGTCGCGGAAGCACGGAGTTGTGCAGTGTGCCTTTTCCAATCGCGCCCGATGCCGCGGATGCGCGCCGTCCCCAGCGAATGGCCGTTGGTATTGATGAGCTCGATGCGCAATGCAGGCCGGCGTCCGCGCGCGCGCGCATCAACTGAAAAGACATACGTCTCACCCTTGCGCACACCGATTCCGCGAAAACCTTCATTCAGCAGCGTGGCGCCCACTGGCACCTGGATGAAGTTGGGCTGGGCGGAACTCGCGGGGCGCGATGTATCGATGCTCACGGTGTTCGGCGGCGCGAGGATTCGCCAGCCCATGTAAGGATCGGGAAATTCGAACGAACGATTCTTCACCAGTTCGGCATACAAACCGCCGTCCGCGCCGAAGTTGATGTCCTCGAAGAAAACTCCCCACATGGCGCTGTTGATGCGCGCGCCGGGCTTGTCAAACTGAACCGAGAGGGTGGCCGTTTCCGCCGCAAGAACTCCGCTGGCGACCGTTGCAAGCAGGCAATGAAGCGCCATTTTGCCAGCGCGGCCCAATGCGGTCCAGGTGTGGAGAACTGATGATGCGGCAGCCGCGGAAAAGTGCGCCACGGGCTTTCTGAAGTTCAGGAACTGTGAATGCATAATGTTCATGCTGATTTCATTTCTGAGTGGCAATGCGGAGTACAGTAAAGGAGTTTCCCGGAAAACTGCGTGTGAACTTTGCGCCCGCGAGCGTCACGTCTTCGCTCTTGGGCGAAACTTTGCGCGGTTCCTGGATTGAGTTCTCATCAGCTGGACTCGCGGACGTCAGAACGATCGCTTTCGCGGCCCCTGTCAAGGCGCCCGCGCCTTGCAGATCGATTGTGGTTTCAACCGGACCCGCATCCGTGTTGACGACCTTGACAATCACATCGCCCGACCTGCGATCCCGGGTTGCGCTCGCGTAAATGGCTTTCGTCGGCAACGCAGCGCGGCGCACGTCGTGGATCAAATCGCCGTTGAGCCAGCAGCGAACACGCGGTCCCGCAACCTCCACCTTGAGATCGTACCAGGTTCCTTCCGTCACGCTCCCGCGGCGCGGGTTGGTGGTTGCGTCCAACTCAACGGCATGCTGCGTGTTCTCCCAACCGCCAACATTCCACCACGTGCGATCTTCATCATCCTGAATATGGAAAAGAACGAGGAACCCTTCGCGTCCGCCCAACTTTCGCGCCTTGGCCTCAATGGTGTAATCCTTCCAGGACTTGTCGCCAAACAACGCGCGGACGAACGGCTTCTCTGCGGATTGCCGCAGGGCGCCGCTCTCAATCTTCCATTCGCCATCGCCGAAGAATTTCCAGCCGTTGGTTCCCTTGCTGAAATCTGACGTGAATAACACGTCGCCCGACGGCGAGGCCACCCGAACATCTTTGAATTCCGCCTGCGTGTTCCATGTTCCGAATCCAATCGCGCCGCGCGGCGCCGGCCGTTCGAGTTCATCGCTCTGCACCTGGATTGGCAGCGTGACGTCGCCGCGGTTCAAAGCAAACATTTGTTGCACGTAATATCCGGGCAAGCCGTACCAGCCTGAGCTGTCGAAATTGATGAGGTCGGGGTTCCATGCGCGATGATTCAAGTTCACGAACAGCGGCGCGTAGGCAGCCATCGCCACCACGTCCGAATTCCTTTCCATTCCCGTCATGAAAGCCGCCTCGCCCAGCGCTGCCCGCAGATGGCCTTTGCCCGCGTTTTTCGTCACCGCGTATTCGCCGACAAATACCTTCGGCCCTTTGCGATCGTAGGAATCGTATTGCGTGGCGCGCCGCATGAAAGCTTCGGGCGATTCATTATAATGCTCGTCGACGATTTCAGGCATTGGGTTGGTGGGAAAACCGCCGGCCCAATGGTTCGCAATGAGAATGACCTCAGGATGTTTCTGGCGGATGGCATGAACAAACAGCGGCCAGCGCTCCGCGTAATCGCGCCCTCCGTTTTCGTTGCCGATTTCCAGGTAACGCAGGTTGAACGGATTGGGATGGCCGTTGCGCGCGCGAAGCGAACCCCACACAGAATTGGTCGGGCCGTTCGCATATTCAATCGCATCGAGCGCGTCCTGCACCCACCGATCCATGCGTCCCATCGGGACGGATTCGCGATGCGACATTCCCGCGTTGATGCAGAAGAGCGGTTCCGCGTCGAGATCCTCGGCAAGCTGCAGGTACTCGTGGTACCCCAAACCATGCGTCGCGTGATAACCCCAGATGTTGAAGAGCGGTTTGCGCAGGTCGATCGCTCCAACAGTGTCCTTCCATTGATACGCCCGCGACATGACTTCGCCCTCGACCCAGCATCCGCCCGGAAAACGCAGGAACGCAGGCCGCAGTGCGTCGATGGATTCCGCAAGGTCCACGCGAAGTCCGTGATCCTTCCATGTCTTGGCAGGCAGCAACGAAACCATGTCGAGGAATACCGTTCCTGTTCCAACCACTTCAACCTGCAAGTGACCTTTTGGATCTGACTTCGAAGGCGTTAGCGACAGGGTGTGATATTTCCAGTCTGCCGACAGCGCCCTGATCTCGCGGGAGGCGATTGCATTTCCCGACGCGTCGCAGAGCCGAACCTGAATGGTGCCGCGGAATCCGTCTGCAGAGCGTGCAGCGACTTTGAAATCGTAACGGTCGCCCGCCACGAAATTCATTCCCCAATATCCGCCGTTCTCCAGCGAGCAAAGGCCGTCCGTCTTTACGCGAAGGCTGTGCGGGTTGAAGAGATTGAGCGGGCGCGTGTCGTCGATGGCGGCGCTGCTCCCGCCCCGCGGAATGATTTTCCAGTTTTCCGGATGATCCGCGTCTTCGAACGAACGATTGCGCACAAGTTCCGGATACAACCCGCCATCGGCTGAGAGGTTGATGTCTTCGAAGAAGATTCCCCACAACAACGGCGAGATCGCATGGCCCGGTTTGTCGACGCTGACCGTGATTGTTGCCGGCGCAGCCGAAGCACACGCCGCTGCGAGGAACAGGCTTGCGGCGGCGAGGCATGGAGCGCGGCGTGCACGCCGCTTCAGCGAAATCAGGGCAGCAAACATAGAGTTATTATGCGCGACTAAACCGGGCAACGGCTGCTGAGTCGTTCCGAGTGGCGGTCGGATCCAGTATGGCTTACACCGTCCAGCCTCGATTCAACGCGTAGAACACTTCGTTCCAGTGCAGCTCTTTTTTGAAGTCTGAGACCGTCGTCTTCTCGCCGATGAGGAGGAATTCCAATCCCGCCATCTCCGCGAAGTCCTCGAGATGCTCCCGCGTGAGCGCCTGGCTGAAACCCGTGTGATGCGCTCCGCCCGCATGGATCCAGCACGCACACGCGTCTTCAAAGTTCGGTTTGCATTTCCAGACGGCCTGCGCGACAGGAAGTTTCGGCATCGGTTGTTCCGGCTTGACCACCTCGACTTCGTTCACGAGCAACCGAAAACGGTTTCCGAAATCCATCAACGCCGCATTCAACGCCGGGCCTGCGGGTGTGTTGAACACGAGCCGCGCGGGATCCGCCTTGCCGCCGATGCCCAGCGGATGCACCTGCAACGACGCCTTGCCATCTGCGATCGAGGGACAAATCTCCAGCATGTGCGCGCCGAGAACCAGCTGGTTCACGGGATCCAGATGATATGTGTAGTCCTCCATGAACGAGGTTCCGCCCTGCATTCCTGACGCCATGACCTTCATTGCCCTCACGAGCGCGGCGGTTTTCCAATCACCTTCGCCTGCAAAACCGAAGCCGTCGTTCATCAAGCGCTGCGGCGCGAGGCCGGGCAATTGCGCGAGGCCGTGGAGATCTTCGAATGTCGTGGTGAAACCCTTGAATCCGCCTTCTGTCAGGAATCTGCGCAAGCCCAGTTCAATCTTCGCGGCTTCCCGAATTGATTTGTGCCGCTTGCCGCCTTTGCGCAGGTCTGCGGCGGCATCGAACACCGATTCATATTCGCCGATGAGTTGATCAACCTCGCTGTCGGAGGTTTCGTTGACGATTTTGACAAGGTCGCCTACGCCGTGTGTGTTGACTGAAAAACCGAACTTCAGTTGCGCGGCCACCTTGTCGCCTTCGGTGACTGCCACTTCGCGCATGTTGTCGCCGAACCGCACGAACTTCGCGCCTTGCCAATCGTTCCACGCGGCGGCTGCGCGGGCCCACGCCCCGATCTTGCCCTGGACCTTCTTATCCTGCCAGAAGCCGACCACGACCTTCCGATTCAACCGCAGGCGGCTCATGATGAAGCCGTGCTCGCGATCGCCGTGCGCGGCCTGGTTCATGTTCATGAAATCCATGTCGATTGTCGCCCATGGGATGTCGCGATTGTATTGCGTGTGCAGATGGCAGAGCGGCTTGCGCAATTGCTTGAGGCCGTTGATCCACATCTTTGAAGGCGAGAACGTATGGCACCACGTGATCAGGCCAATGCACTTCGGCGCGTTGTTTGCCGCCTGGCAGAGCTCCGTGATCGCGTCGGGCGAAACGAGGACAGGTTTGAAAACCACTTTGACAGGAATCGCCGCGGCGCTGCTGAGGCCCTTTGCGATTTCCTGCGAATGTTCCGCGACCTTCTTCAAGGTTTCGGGCCCGTAAAGGTGCTGGCTGCCGGTAATGAACCAGACTTCAAGTTGTTTCAGGTTGATCATATTGGGGGGGGGATTCGAAAAATCGTTGTTGGTTATGAGTGTGTTGTATTTGCGGTAACGGGAGCCATGTGATCGCGGCCTTCGGGCATCGGCATGATAAGCCGGTCCAATCCCGCGGCGACCAGCCCCGCGACACGGCGACGCGAAGCGGGTTCGACTTTGACGTCCCCGAAACGCGCCCAAAGCGCGCCTCGGGAAATGGCAGCGGAAAGGTAGTCCACGACAGGCGCCGCCATCTCGCTGATGGTGCCGGTAATCACCACGTGACGCAGTCCCAGGACATTGAGGGCGCCCGCCACGACGACTGCGGTGGCATCAAGGGCTGGGGCGAGCCACGGTTCGACGCCGTTTTCCGCAACGGAAGCCGTGAGGCTTTGCCATGAACGAGTGGCCTTCGGTTTGGCCGCCGCGAAACTCTGCAGCAGCCCGCGTGTTGAAACCAGCGTCTCGAGGCAACCCGTCGCGCCGCAGCCGCATCGGCGTGAATTGCCGAGCACGGGTGTGTGGCCGAGTTCACCGCTGATGGGGAGCGGGTGCGAATGCAATTTGCCGCCAATCACGACGGCGCCACCCACGCCGTCCCCAAAATCTGCGAGCAGAAAATCGTCGCCTTCGGCGGAGTCCGCCGATTGGTGCCCGAGCGCCAATGCGTGCTCCTCCTGGACGAGAATGACGGGTGCCTTCCAAACCTGGCGAATGAGGGATGGGAGATCGGCGGCCGCGGTCCAATGAAGATTCGGGGAAAAGATGACTTTGCTGGTCCGTTCATCCACGACGCCAGGAACGCTGACAATCACGCCCCAGAATTTCTTCGCCGGAAGGTTATCTGCCGTCTCACGCAGTCGCCGCGACAGATCCGCTTCTGATCCGGGCGTTTCGATCTCTGCGATCCAGGCATCTTCGCCGCAGGATCCCACGGAGGGCAGGGCGAATGTGGTCTTTTGAATGCCGAGTTGAATGGCAAGGAATCGGGCTTTTGATTGGCTGAGTCGCAGCATGCGGGCGGGTCGTCCTGCCTTGGAGCGCGCGTTGTTCCCGGCCTTCGGTTCGACTTCAACCGGAACTTCCTCAAACACGCCCATCTCAATCAATTCATCCACGATCTTGCCTGCGGTTGGCTGGCTGAGGCCCAGCGCCTTGGCGAGATCGGCCCTGGAAGCCGTGCCCATGCGACGCAGATGAACGAGGACAGCCCTCTTGTTCAACCGCCCCATGCGTGATGGCACGACGATCATAATAATTAAGAAGGTTTAAAAAGTATTAAAGGCGTCCCGACGGTCAAGCACATTGTGTAGCGCCGCTTACGAAAGCGGATGCTATTAAAAGCGGGTGGTCAAACTCGGTTTCTGCGAGTCCATCTTCCGGGCCGAAGCCCGAGGCAGGGTAGGGGCAGGCATCTTGCCTGACGTAGAGGGCGTGCATCCTTGCCGCCCGGAAAAAAGCGTTAAGCATGCGAGACACTCAGATCAGCCGCCACTGAATTAATCGTACCCTGCGAAAGGGTGCTGCTCCGCAGAAGCTGTTACGGAGGACGGGCTGTATCGCCGTGCTTCCAAGCTGACTGGAAGCGGGCTCAGCGCACGTTTTGGAAAGGTGAGAACTCGACCCGCGAAGTTTGCGGTTTGCGGAAAGTTCCCGAACGAGACAAAAAGAAGGGCCGGATTACTCCGGCCCTTCGGGCTGCACACTGCAGAGATGTAAACTGGAATTACGCCACAAAGCGGCGCACTGCGGCAAAGCCGGCGAGTGCGATGCTCAGCAGCATCGAAGTGGAACCTGCGTCCGGAACCGACGAGGCGCCACTGCCGACCTGGACATTGATTGTTGCGCTCGCGACCGGCGAGGTGAACAAAGTGTCGGTCAGAGAGAAGGCTTCGAGCGTAAATGCATAGGTGTCGTCTGCATTTGGGTCAAATGCACCCAGGCCAATGAGAGTAACCCAGCCGAATCCAAGATTCTGCGAATTGCCTGCAGTGGTCACCGACAGCAAAGGCGCGTTGTCGGGGAACAACAGCGGATTGAAGGTTCCGTAGCCCAGAGCATCAGAACCGGCCGTCAAACGAAAGTTATAAGCGGCGAGTCCGGGGCCGCCCGCGATGCCGATCGGATTGTTGATGTACCACGCGAAGTTCCAAGTTGAAACTCCAGGTGCGCTCTCGCCTGGGTTCGCGAAATACGTTCCGTTTCCATCATTCACCAAGTTGGGGCCGACCAGGCGCTGGTGCGCGGCAAGCCCGATTGTCAGGCCGCCCTCAGTATCCAACATCACATGATGAGTCGGGATTCCGGAACCACCGAACGAATTTGCCGGCAACGTTCCAGGAGAGCCGCTCGGCGCAGGAAGCGCTGTCGCGATAGAGGTGCTGACGAACCCTGCAGCTGCCAAGGTCAAAATCTGAAGTGCTCGGGAACTTTTATCAAATAGATGCATCGTATGAATTTGGGTTTGTTTGTTACGAGTGTTGACTTGCATGAGCAGGACTGGGGCCGTTGTGCATCTTTTTCTGTGCCAGAACCGTAAGTTGCTTGGGCTGAATGATATGGAATTAAAAATTTCCGCGACACGGATTCATAGGGACGACCGTTGCTCATCGAATGTAAATGACTCCGACAAGCGGGCCTCGGAACGACTCGCATTCGTTTTTTCGAGCCGCGAGGGTCCTTCCTTTTGATGTCTTGATCCTCCGTAGTTTTCCCCACACTGGTTTGCCGTCAACAAGCAGAAGGTGCTTCTGCAACGTTCCGTGAGCGGGTCAGATTGGCAGAATGTGACCGCAGCGATCGCGCGCAACGCTACAGTGACCTTTCGCGTCCGGGGACGCACCAACGGCGTCCACTCCCCTGCACCACGCCATTGTGGCGGATTATTTTTCGTAAGCTGCTGCTGCCGCGAAATGGGCTTCCGATGCGAACGCAAGAACCTGGTTCAGGCGGTCGTCACCGGCGCAGCGCGCGCCGCGCGCATTTAAGGATGACAGCACAGGGATTCCCTGTAATCTGCGGCATATCCATTCAATCCAAGGCGTGCGTTTTGCGCGGCTTGGTTGCAGCGACGAGAAAGTGATGCGTTAAACCTTTCATCCAACGCGTTTCAACCCCTATGAATACAACCCAGCTCAGTAGATGGTCTCCTTCCATCTCCAACATGTCGGCAGGCCATCGTTCAGCAACGTTCTTCAGAAGTTGCTGCGTCGGGATCCTGCTGGCGCTCTCGCAGGCGGCCCACGCGATTTCTCCCATTCCATTTTACGAGCCGTTTCCCCTCACTTACGCAGAAAACGGCAACCTTGGCGCCGGTGAAAGCCTCCTCAAATGGGACTTCGGCAACAGTGCCACCAGTTCGTCAGCACGAACCATCGCCCTGGCCGCGCTCGGTTATCCTGGATTGCTTACCGAAGACATCGCCAACTCCCGCGGTTTGCAATCCCGCCCCGCCGGCGCGGGTGCGAAGGATCGCGGAGCCACTCTCGAGCTGCCACCCGGCGTCGATGTTTACGCTTCGTTTTTGTTGAACGTGCAAACCACCAACGTGGTGACCTCCCGCTTCTTCGGCTTGAGCCCCTCGGGCGGCAGCGGCTCCAGTGTGAACGCCAACGGCGCACTCATCTTTCTCGATACGCAACGCCACCTGATGATCGCCAAAAATTCAACGACCCCAGCCGCGGCCATCCCGTTCAGCCTCGTCACGAACAACACCTACCTCGTCGTCCTGCGTTACAAATACAACGCAGGTTCCACCACAAACGATTCCGTTGATCTCTGGGTCAATCCGACGTCGCTCGGCAACAACGCGAGCATTCCTGCCCCGACCTTGAGCACAACCGCGAACAATGACGTCGCTGCGTTTAACAGCGTGGCGTATTTCCAGAACAACGCAGTCGCCAATGCAGGCATTGGGTCGTATTGGATTGACGAAATCCGCGTCAGCACGAACTGGGCGGATGTGACACCAACAACCTGTTCTGCGGGTGCCGTCTTCAATGTGACAGGCGGCGGCTCGATTTGCGCCGGCGCGGGTTTTCCCGTCGGCTTGTCGGGATCGGAAGTCAACGTGGATTACTGGCTTCACACCAACGGCGTTTATAGCGCGACGATTCCCGGGACTGGCGCAGCAGTGAGCTTCGGCAACCAGGACGCCAACGCCATCTACACCGTGCTCGCCAGCAATACGGTTTCGGGTTGCGTCAGTTGGATGAGCGGCAACGCAACCGTCGCGTTGCTCGCCGCGCCGAGCATTGATACCGAACCCGCCGCAATCACCGTGGCATCGGGAGGAGCGGGCACCCTTTCCTTGGCAGCGAGTGGTGATGGCCTGACGTATCAATGGCGCAAGAACGGCGTTAACCTTTCAAACGGCGGTCACTACTCCGGTGTGAACACGCCGACGCTCACAATTTATCCCGTCGATGGATCCGATGCAGCGACTGCATTGAATGGTTACGACGTCGTGGTCAGCGGCACTTGCGCTCCTGCTGCAACGTCCACCCGAGTCGGACTGACCGTGAAAGCCGTGAGCAATCTCGTTTGGTCGGGCGATGGCGCTGAAAACTTATGGGATGTCGCCACAACACCCAACTGGCTCGAAGCCGGCAATCCCGTGACGTTCAATTTTGGTGACAATGTTATTTTCGACGACACGTCGGCAAATTTGGCGGTTCAACTCGCCAGTCCGTTTCTCAGCCCCGGAAAGATCACCGTGGATACTGTGCAAGAATACATCTTCCGTCCCGGCGGCAGCATTTCAGGTCCTGGCACAACTTTGTTAAAGACGGGAACGGGCACGTTGTATCTGACCAACAATGTGAATTCGTATGGTGGAGGAACGACGATCAGCAACGGTGCAATCGCGATCAACAGCGGCCAGGCGTTGGGAACTGGCGTGGTGACACTGGCCGGCGGCAATCTGGATTCCGGCAACGCGCTCGTCACAGTCGCCAACCCGGTGGTCGTTACCGCGGACAGCACGATTCTGATTCGCAACACGTCAGGATCGGCCCTGCGCCTGGAGAACAACCTGACAGGCGTTGACGGCACTTTGACGATTTTCAACACGACCGTGTCGGGTCCGGCCGTCCAACTGGCGTACACGAATATCGTCTTCAATCGTCCGCTCGTCGTCGATAATTCAGGCGGCACGTTCCTGATCCTGAGCAGCGCCAACACTTCGGGCACGCAAACGTTTAACAACGTCATATCGGGAACCGGCCGGCTGGCGCGGAATGGCAATGGAGGCACGACCTTGCTGAATGCGGCGAATACGTATTCTGGCGGCACGACGCTTCAGAATGGAACCGTCGGGATTGGCGCAGATTCCCTGTCGACGTCGTTCCCAACCGTCGATTCTGGCGCCCTCGGCACGGGAACGATCTCCGTGGATTCGGGCGCAACGTCGACGTTGTTTGCTTCGGGCGGTGCGCGGTCGGTGGATAATCCGATTTTATTCACGGGCGCTATAGCGGGTTCACCGCTGGTGTTCAGCGGCAGCCACAATCTCACCTTCAATGGAACAGTGGACTTGGGCGCAGCCGTTCGAACGCTGCAGGTGGAGAACCCGGTCAGAGCCACACTCAATGGCGACATTTTCAACGGCGGCATTAACAAGACCGGCAGCGGGGTGCTCCATCTCAACGGACTTAACATCTTTGTGGATCAAATCACCGCCAGCGGCGGCACGCTGGGCGGCACAGGAGTGATATCTGCTCCGGTCACGATTGCGAGCGGCGCTGTGCTCGCGCCCGGCGATCCAATCGGCACAATGACCATCAACAGCGACCTGACGCTGAACGGAAACCTGCTCATCGAAGTGGATCGTTCCGCCAGTGTCTCGAACGACACGGTACAGGTTGCGGGCACGCTTTCCAATGGCGGGACAGGAACTCTCACGGTGGTGAATGTCGGGGCTGGGCTGAGTGTGGGCGACAAGTTCACGATCTTCAACCAGCCCGTTCTCAATGGCGAGACAATGACCGTCAGCGGCGGTGGGGCGACGTGGGTGAACGACCTGGCATTGGACGGCAGCATTACAGTTGCGTCCGTGGTCCCGAGTCAACCGACGTTGAACTTCAGTCGCGTTGGAAACAGCCTGCAGTTTTCGTGGACCGGAAGTTTCAAACTTCAATCGCAAACGAACAGCCTGGCGGTGGGCCTGAGTAATAACTGGGGCGATTATCCTGGCGGCAGCACGAGCGGGATCAGTGTGCCGATAAATTCGGCGCACGGCGCTGTCTTCTTCCGGCTTATTCCGGCGCCTTGATTCAAAACGCTAAATCCGGTCCCGTCCTCCAACGGGATCGGATCTCCAGGTGATGACCGTGGCGCTGCGCGGCCTCTGACGTGATTGAAAGGGGTTTAACCACGAATTAAGCGAACCACACGAAATACGGCAGGAAATTCGAACCGCTTAACTTCACAGATCTGGCGAAAAACCGTCCTTCTCCTTCTCTTCCGAGCTGCCTTTAAGATTCTCCTTCTCTTCCGAGCGTAGCCGGAGGAGAAGGCCGGGAAGAGGAGGTTCTAAACTTCTGCCACCCGGCGCTTTTTTCGTGTGGTTCGTGTGATTCGTGGTTCTCTGAAGCCTTTCAATCTGGATGCAGAGGGGAAAACGGGTTTACGCGAATTCCGCTAATTGCGCGAATTGAAGGCAAGGTGGAGGAGGGAATTTTAACCACGAATCACACTAATCACACGAAAACAGGGCACTGCCTTTAAGATTCTTCTTCTCTTCCGAGCGCAGCCGGAGGAGAAGGGCGGGAACAGGAGGTTCTAAGCTTCTGCCACCCGGCGCTTTTTTCGTGTGGTTCGTGTGATTCGTGGTTCTCTGAAGCTTTTCGTCTGGATGCAGAGGGGAAAACGGGCACGCGAATTCCGCTAATTGCGCGAATTGAAGGTAAGGCGGGCGGAGGGAATTATTAACCACGAATCACACTAATCACACGAAAACAGGGCGACTGCCTTTAAGATTCTCCTTCTCTTCCGAGCGGAGCCGGAGGAGAAGGCCGGGAAGAGGAGGTTCTAAACTTCTGCCACCCCGCGCTTTTTTCGTGTGGTTCGTGTGATTCGTGGTTCTCTGAAGCATTTCGCTCTGGATGCAGAGGGGGAACCGTCGGAATAGAAGCCGGCAGGAAAACGCCCGGAGGCGCGTTCCTGCCGATTGACAAACCACCATTACTTGCCCGATCGCACTGGAATCCAGCGGCTCGTGCGGGCATCGCGGCCCGTCAGCTGGATACGTGGTTTCACGACATCGCAACGGGGACTGTGTTGCGGACGCCGTTCGAAACCGGCGGGGGGATTTCGCCGGCGGCGGTTTCACGCCGTGTCTTGCGGGATTTGTGAAGCCCCGTCCGTTTTCCGCCGAGCTTCTCGAATTCGGCCGAATCGGCGCCGTAGATCCCCGAAACAGTCGTGCGGAAGCGGCGAGTGAGAGACTTCACCTCAGCTGCGAGTTTTTCCCGCTGGGTGAGCAACTCGCGCAATTCAGATTCCTTGCGCGTACATTCGTCCACGAGCGTGGAGAATGCCGCATGAAGTTTCTTGAATTGCGGGCCGGTGATTTCGTTGAGTTTGATTTCCGGATGCGATTCCCAGAACTCTGCTGCGATCTGGGCATTCACCACGAGCGTAACCAATACTATACTTTTGGTCATAACTATCCTGGTTTGCTGACACTGCCTTTCGAGTCGCAGTGTATCTGTGTTGAGTGAAGGCGGGCGGAAAAGGCGGAAAACTCATTCGTGCATGGCGAGCCGCGTACACACGAAGAGCGTCCCTAATACAAAACCGAACGCTTCACGTTGTGGCGGGGAACCATCGGGGTGATCCCATAACAACCTACAGGGACCCGTCCCATCCGTGAGCTGGAATAGCATCGGTGATACCAACTGCCCGGCGCTGACCGAAAGCGCGCGGAGTTTTCAGATCGGAAAACCTGATGGATTCGCGCGACTCATTCTGGCAGGTTGAAATCATTCCAAAAACGGCAATCGAGTGTGATTTTGGTATTTCGCGGCGGGGACTATAGTAAGACGAGAACGCGCAGAAAACGAGACATCGTGCGGCAAATTCGGAACACTTGAGCGCACATCAGGTCATCGCTGTGCCATTTAGACCATGCTGACGCGATTTATGGTAATCAACTCGCGTTTTTAAGCCGTCGCGAGCGCGTTTTAGGGATTTCGGAACGTTTTCAAGTCTTGCCGGTGCCATGTAAGGCGATGTTTTCTGAAACCTGATCATGCATGCTGGGAAATAAGGCCTGGCGGATCGCGTTTGAGCTTTCCGAACACGATTTCAGAGCCATCGTTTCGGTTTTCAGACTACGCGCTTGCGTTCTTGGACCATGACTCAGGAATTTTGACCTTGGTTTTCGTTTGTATGGCCTGAACTCCGTCGAGCATGACCAGCAAACCCGAAACCTGGACCATTTGGGCGGAAGTTTGACCTTAAATCCGGAGTTTCGCACCGAAGTTGGCTGCAAGGCAGCGACCGTGTGCTGCGCGGTCTCTCCCGGGGGTTGGAAAGATTTAGGGACGGACCGCTGTGCGTTTCTCTGCTACTGAAGAAACCCTTTCAGCGTGTTGCATAGCGGCTGGATTCCAACGGCGGAGAGGATGATCGCGTTGTGATGCTTGCCGGTCTCCTCCGAGATTCGGACGAATTTTCCGTGGGAGTTCTCCTTGAGCGTGCAGATCAGGAGCTTGCGGTCGATCTGGATCGTTTCCGTTTTGAGGACGCGATCGATGACATGTGAGCCTTGGGCATTGGACTTGGACTTTGAACCTTGTGATGCAGTTTCAGGGGAATTTTCCATGGGAGAGAGAGATGTCTTGTTGTCGTGAAACGAGCGAACCGATTACAACACCAAAAACCGCGCCGACACTGCGAACAGCCTCCTGCGAACCGACGCGTACGACTTCCAACGCGTCGAGTTTTAGCCAACACCCTATTTTCCTGCAAAAGAATTTCCGTTGCAGAACTTGGCTTTCGTAGGGCAAAAGGCGGCATGTGCGAAGGTGCCGCGAAGAAAGCGGACAACCACGAATCACGCGAATCACACGAAATCCGGCCAGGCAAAGATAGCAGCGTGGCAAGGCGCCTTTTTCTTAGCTCACTCGCTTGTTTCGTGGTCGTCATGTTTTTTCGAGTTCGCGTTCTCCAAATCCGAACTTGAACGGCAGCTTCTCATCTATACGCTGTCGCAGAATCAGTTGGCGGGAATGTTGTCCCTTTGCAGCAGGAGCGTTCGTGATTCCTTCCAGCTCAGGATCAACCCGTATGGATCTGTGAATTAAATTATTCGCGGCACCGATTCGCATTCCGATCTTCTGCTCGTGGATCAAGCCCAACTCAAACCGCGCCATCGGGCCGCTGGTGGATCAACTTTTTCACAATTGTGTGAAAGGTTTAAGGAAATGAAACGTATATGACTTCGTTGTTGGCTGTCACTCAAAGTCTATGAACACCCATAATCACATTGCCGCAGGTCTGGGTGCCGCTTCTGTCGCCTGCGTTCTTCTCACTTTACCCGCACAATCCAACCCTCCCGGCCTGACGATTAGAGAGACCGCGCCGAGTGAATTTGAAATTGTCGTCACGAATGCGGTTGCCACGACGAACTACACGCTGTTCTGGACCGACATTCTCGCCGATGTGAATTATCCGTGGATACCGATGTGGGTTGGCGAGATTGGCCAAAGCAATTTCGTCGTGCCGGTTCCGGACCCTGAGAACTACCCGCAGAGTTTTTTCAAGGTTCTGGAAGGCAGTGACAGTGATGGGGACGGCGTTTTTGAACAGGTGGACGCAGATTCCAATGACCCGTCTGTAGGCATTCTTACGATTTCCATTAACGCCCCCGCGCACGGATCAATCTTGGATTGAAGCATCAGGGAAACGCTTTGAACCACTCTCGACGTATGGCTCCTCAAATTATTGGATCAATCCGCTTTGTCTTCGCGCTGGCGGCTGCGATGTTTTGCGCTTCTGAGCTTTCTGCCCAGACAAACGCGGCAAGGACGGGCCGCTTCTACCGTGGAACCGGAACGGATACGAGCCACCAGTCTTTCGTTCTTCCGTTGGATTTTCAAAAAGGCGTGGCCTTGGACAATGTCGGCGGCAATTCAACAAATCTGTTTCCGGGGATATTCTGGGGATTGATGCGTTATCACTATGATGCGGAGAACCCTGCGAGTGCCAACGACCCGTCATTGCGCATCCCCTTCGATGCTCCAATTGTTGCTTTTGGTGGCCGCGTGGGCGGATCGCCCTTGTATTATGACCACGATTATCATTTTGGGACCTACGCGGGCGTGCCTCATTCCTCCTACGACACGAACACTGTCGGCATAAACATTTATCGCGCTGACGATCGGCAATTAGTGGCCGCAATGAGGTTTCCTGTTCCTAGAACACCCACCGATACGAACGCATGGCGGAGTTTTCTGACGAATGGTTTTCAAACGAACATTACCGCTTTCGGTTTAAGCACGACCATCCGGTTCGATGAGAGTTTTGTTCTGTGGGGTTTGAATTATCCTGCCGGGGCTTTTCACATCACCCATCGCGCGACGAAAACGGCCACCAATTATCTGTACGTCGTTGTCGGGCTTGGGTCCAATAGAGGAGCCTGGATGGCCACCGATACGAATGGGTTTGGCGCATGGTCTCGCCTTTATTCGTTGGAATTTCAGGAACGACCACCTTGGCACGCGGTCTATTTGGATCAGCCGCATTTTTCTGGTTCACCCGTTCCATCCGTTTATCGGGGCAAATCCGTTGAGGAACTTTTAACCAACAGTCCGCCGGTGACGAACGTGGTATCGCTGAGTCCCTCCGTCTGCACCAACCTTGATGCCAGCCCCGAGTTGCGGCTCCATCCGCTGCTCAACCAGTTCGTGACTGACATGAGAGGCGATCCGATTGCGCTGGCAAACTTCGTCCAGAACGAAATCAGTCTGTGCGATGCGATTGCATACAAGGATAACGGCGCGGTGTCCGATATATCCATTAACTGTGGCGGGGTTAATCGGGGTGCGCTAGCGACCTTTATGGAGCGCCAGGGTTCCCCGACGGAACAGTGTGCGTTGTTGGTTTACCTGCTGCGAAGGGCTGGAGTTCCCGCAGCCTATATGTTTGGTGCAGACAACGGCGTCAAGATGACCGATGCGCAATTGAGTGCGCTGCTTCGAATGCAGATTCGCGGAGCAATCAATAGCGCTGAGTTCGGAAACCTTCAGCCCTACACCACCAATTCCATCATTCCGGTGAATTATCCATGGGTCGCCGCATACATCGGGACCAATTGGATTCACCTGTTTCCATGGCTGAAAGACACGCAGGTGATGGAGGGATTGTGGCTGTACGACTACATGCCTTCTGGCTACAAGACTTCGTATCAATGGGTGCGCGATTACCTGCGCGGCAGGACAAACATCATGAGTTTGTCTGCGGAGGACGACACACCGGAGAAGCTTTTTCCATTGTTCGTACAGCAGATGCTCGACGCGAATGCACCCGGAATCTCAATGGATGACCTCGGAATGAAGTTCGCGAACCGTCGGCATCTGTTCAGCCGTTGGACCGACTTTCCGCGTCCGTTGGTTGTGACCAACATCTCAGTTGCCATCGAATCGTTAGGATCGTCGTCGATCACAAACGTCAATCCTCGACTGACAAACATCTTCGATTCGGTCAGCGTGAAAGTAACAAGCGCGGCCAATAGTTCAAAGACGCTATCCAGCGGCCCGCTTCGCATGGTGGACTTGCACAACCGCCAGTTCGTTCTACGACATGAGAAAATCACCAGCACGACGCATCGAATGATTCTTTGCTTGGAAGCCTTTCGTACAGATGCGACGGGCATTGGAAATTTTTCCAATGATCCCAACCTGCTGAAGGCTCAATCCCTCACGAATGCGAATCTTACGTCATCAGACGACATCCTGAACGTCGAGATTGTCCACAATCGGCACCGCTCCCTCCCTGTTGGATTTGTGCGTCCAAACCACTCAGTTCCGTATCTAGGCATGAGCGAAAGCATCACGATCACGAATACTCGCACGATCCGAAAGGGAGACCTTTCAGCCATTTGCCTGAACGCGGGCAAAGTGACCCCGCAAATGTTGCGTGTTCATGCTGAAAAGCTTTGGAACATGGAACGGACGTTGAACATAAACCCTTCCGCAACGAACTCGTTGAGTCCTGACATCTATCACGGCGCACTCGCGTATTTGTTCGGCATGGCGTTCAACGAACGGATTTCGAGATTCGACGAAGTAAACCAGCGGCTCCACAAGGTTCAGGTCGGCAGTCAGATTTCGTCTGGATTGGCCGGACTGCGTGCCAAGCGCACCAGCGGCGCTTTGCCCAACGGCGACATCGACCTTGTACAGCCGAGCCTGGACATCTTCTATAAAGAGGTTGTCATTCTCGGAAACACGACCGTCCGGCTGGATTCTGGCGATGACGGAATGGTTCCCAACGATGACTATTTTCACTTGTGGATGGCTAACGGCTCCGCTCAGGAGCATAACGCCATCAATAAATTCTTCCGCCAAACTGACGCCGTCTCGACGGTAAAGTTGCTTCAAATCGCACAGGCCAAATCGGCCACAAACGGCCAGCCGGGAATTCTGCTCTTGGACAAGAACAACTATATCGGCGAAGGAAATAAGAACTATCCAATCGGCGCTTCGACCAAGCTCAAGGATCACATTCCCAGCCTCTGGGCGAAGATCACCAACTCATTCAACTACTACACTGACACGAACTACAACTTCGTTCAGGTTTACATGACACCCGGAGCGGTAACGAATGCCACGAAATCGTTTCGCGGTTTGGCTGCCTTCATTCTTGAACCTGCCGGTGGTGCAGCGGCCATCGGTGAAAAGAACGGCGGCTGGGGCGCAAATCTGGATGACGATTCCTTGGCGCTTGGCAACACGCCGAACATTTCTCTCGGCCTGGATTCAGAAAACAACTTCTCGGTGGATTTGAATCCTCCGAGTGCAAGCGACAAAACCGCAGCGCCGGACAGCTACGCCAATTACAACGCCGGGGAAGTGGCTGATGCTGCCGAAGCAAACCTTTTGACGTTGAGCCAGTATCAGCTTTTGTTTGCATCACAAACGCTCGACGAAATGGGAATGGCATCACTGGGAGCGCCAAACATGGATTTTGGTCAGGCTGTCAGAACAATCGAAGACGATGGTTGGTTTGGCACCGTGATGGACGCAATCACCCAATGGGGAAGTCCCATCGCCGATCCGGTCCACGCCGTCACCGGCGAATTCTACATCAAAGCCGATGACATCGGGCTTCCCGGTTCCATGCCGCTCAAAGTCAGTCGCAATTACTCCAGCCACAATCTCGCCGATAATCAGTTCGGCTATGGATGGAAGCTGAACTACATGCCTTATCTCTGCGTAAACGCGACATCGAACATCATCTATGCAGCCGAACCTGACGGGGCCGTGATCGCGTATGAAAAGACGGCAACGAATGTGAACGTTTTTCTGCCGTCGGCTTCACTCAATCCAGAATTGAACAACAATTCCAATTTGGGAATCGGCTCAGTGGCGAACCGTTTTCAGCAACGGATAGTAAAAGCGACGGCCGGTGCGGATACCTTTTACACCCTGAACACTGCCATGGGCGAGAAGCGCACGTTCAAGGTAATGAGCTTCATCGGTGGTGGCATCAGCCGCACCCGGCCATACCTGACGAAATGGGAGGATTCGCGCGGCAACTTCTTCACCTTCGAGTATGGAACGGACTCAACGAAGCCTGATTTCGGCGAGAACCGCCGTATTCAAAGCAGCAACGGATCGTTCCTCGGGTTCGAATACGACGTGTATGGGCACATTGTAGATAGCTACACTGGAGACGGACGGCGCATCTCCTATGATTACGACCAGCACGGCGATCTCGTGACGGTTACTTTGCCGGATTCCGCAGAAATCCGATACGAGTACGAACACAAGACGATGACCGTGACGAACGGCTCGGTCGTGACAACGAATTTTTATTCAACGCACCTGGTTCTGAAAGAAATCAAACCGGATGGCCGCGTTCTGAAAAATGAGTATGACGCACACCGGCGGGTGACGAATCAATGGGCGACGGTCGGCCCGGACCTGTTGCTCGTGCGGAACGCCACGTTCGTTTACTCGAACAACTTCAACTTCACGAATTCCTTCACCAACACGATTTCCGGGTTCACGGTCGTCAAGGACGTGTTCAACAACACCAACCGCTATGACTACACGAACGGTCTGATAACGAAGATTGCCGACTCTCTTGGTCAGCCTATTGTTCAGGATTGGTACGAGCCGACCGAGACAGCCAAGCCGGGATACCACCCGCGTAGTTTAGAATCACGAACCGACGAGCGGGGTCTCGTAACGACTTTCAGGTATGACGCGAATGGGAACGCGACGAACATCATCGTCACCGGCGATTTGACCGGCTCGGGTGCTGTTGTTTCGGCCACGAACACGACCGTTTACAACGCCCAGAACCTGCCGGTCGAAGTCGTCGATGCAGTTGGGAATAAGGTTCAGACGTTTTATCATTCACAGTATCCACTGTTGCCGGAGTATGTGGTGCGGCTGGCCGGTTCCACGATCATCGCTTCGAACCGTTTCGTTTATGAGAACGTCACGAACACCGCGCTATTGGGTGCAACGCTTCGGACGAACATAGCTTTTGGCCTGCGCAAGCAGCAGATTCGGGCGTTGGGCACCACCGATGCCGCGACAAACGAATGGGTGAATGATGGTCGAGGCTACACGCTGCAATCCATCAGCTACACAGGAACCGGAGATCCCGCCGTTACCAACACTTTCGGATACAACGACCGTGGCGAACTATTTGAAACCATTGATGGCGATGGCCGCGTAACCCGCTTCAACCATGATCCCATGGGACGCCCGCGATATCGCGAGGTTTACGAGAATGCGAATTCATCTCCGCTCTCATGGGAACATTCGTACTACAACGAAAACGGCGAACTCACATGGAGCGACGGACCGCGTTTCGATCCCGAAGATTATGTTTGGCGGGATTACGACGGAGCCGGGCGGCTCATCACTGAAGTCCGCTGGCGCTCGGAAGCCAATGACGACGGAACCGGCGTTCGCGCGGCTACCGATCTCTACGCACAGAGCTTCAGGGAGTATGACGCTTTCGGCAATCTCACCCGGACGCGGGATTCATCCGGCGCGATCACCACAAATACTTGGGATGCGCTTGGCAGATTGACCCGCCGGGTGTTCCACGACGCGGACGGTTCAACAATTCTCAGCAGCGAAGGATTTGCTTATGAACCGGGCGGGCAAATCCGTTTCCATACGAACGCCTTGGGTGGCGTATCGGAAACCCAGTACACTTCGCAGGGCAAACCGAGATTTCGCCGTAATGCAAATGGTTCCACGAACGCATGGCGTTACTACGTGGATGGCCGCATCCATCGCGAAATCCAAGGCAACGGTGCGTATGTGGAAACCGTTTACGATGATGCGGCCCGCAAGACTTCCAAGGTCTTTTACTCCGCTGGAAACGTCGCACTTTCCACAAATGTGGTAATCGCGGATCGGCGCGGCAACGCGATTCAAACAATCGACGCTGCCACGAACGTTTTCTACACCACCTTTGACGGGTTGGACCGGATCAAGACGAGCGTTGGTCCGAGGATTGAAAGTCTTTCGCTGGAAGGCATGGACCCGGCGGGCACGAACTACGTGACGAATGTAGTTCAGCAAATTTCAAGTTACGTGTATGGCGCCAGCAGCAAGACGCTGATCGTTAGCAATGCTCTTGGTGAAAAAACCGTATCGGTCAACGACGCCCTTAGCCGCCCGGTGAGCGTTGAAATCTTTAGTTCCAACGGTATAGCGCCCGTTCGTGTCACGCGCACAGCGTACGCCCGAAATCATCACGGAACCACTGTCACCAATGGGACGGGCAGCAGTGCAATAGTGAACACCGCGTTCACGGACAATGATGGGCGAACCGTTCTCGCTTTGGGTTATCCCGCTTCCAACGCCCGAGAATTCACGCGCACAGATTACGACCTTGGCGGTAATCCGGTCTCTGTTGCCCGATACGCCGCCACGAACAATGCCTTGGCCTTGTTCTCGGTTGTCAGCAGTCAGTTCGACGGGCTGCACCGCGTTACCAGCCGGACGGAAGCGGACGGCTCTGTCACCGAGTTCGGTTATGACGCCGCAGGAAACGTCATCAGCCGCGCGATGCCGCGCAATCTCACTTGGTCCGGCAGCTACAACAGCGCCGGACAGATTGAGAGTGAACAGTTGAGCGATGGAACCGCAATCTCTCGGCAGAAGACCTACAGCTATTATCCGTCGGGCGATGCTTGGGCCGGATTGCTGAAGACAGCAGCCGAAGGCAATGGCGTCGTTCGTACCAACGCCTATGACGATTGGCTGCGCGTGGCGAGTGTAACGACGAGCGGCCCGCTTGCAGAACAGAAGATGAGTTGCGCATGGCTGTATGACGCTCGCGGATTGCTCACGGAAGTTTCCCAATTCTACACCGTGCCCGGCACCGGCGCGGCAGTGACCATCGAGCACGCCTTTGATCCTTACAGTCAAATGATCCTGCAACAGGTTTACGTCAACGGCGGTGCGCTCATTCCGGTTTGGCAGGCGTGGAATTCTGCCGCACGGCGCAACCAAGCTGACGGAATGAATTTCAAGTATCGTGCCGACGGTTTGATGAGCGGCGTGAACAATTCCACGTTCGGCTATGGTGACAATGGCCTGATGATTGGCCGCACCAACGGGACGCGCGCGGTCACAGTGGATCAGCGCGACGGAATGGGCCGTCCCTTGCAGCGCACGACCCGTGCGAGCTTGCTTACGGCGCTTACGGAAACATGGTCTTGGACCGGCGATGGAATGCCGGCCAACTATGTTGCCGCCCGAAGTGACTTCACCGACACACGCCGCTTTGGATACGAAGCCACAACGCGACGGCTCCTTTCCGAGACATTCAATCTCGGAAACGGCTCGGCTGTCACGAACAGCTACACATTCGACAACACAGAAGCAAACGGCCTCGGCGTTCTCACGCGAACCGCTTCCACTGGCGCGGCTTCGAATACCTGGTCCGCTGCTCGTGACGGTTTCTCGCGAATTGCCACCGCGACCAACTCCGCAATTCATCGCACGGCTGACGGTTTCGTAAATGGCGCCTCCAGGCTGCGCGGCTTCGTGAACGGCCAGCCGGTGGACGTTCGCTATGATCCTCGCTCAAGCAGTGTTTGGCAGGCGGACATGGCGCTTAAGCCTGGCATGAGCAATTCGCTCATCGTATATGCGGATCATCCGAGCGGCGCATTCACCACGAATCGCTCAACCGTCTTCACGGTTTCAGCGGGTGCCACTGACCGGGAGGAAAACCAATATGACGGTTCCGGCAACGTGACGAATCGCATCTGGCGCAAAACCGACGGAACGATTCTCAAAACTCAAAGCCTGGTTTGGGATGGTTTTGGGCGGCTGGCGAAAATCACCGAACGCGACGCGAACGGGAACGGATTCAACTTCGTTTCCACCTTCGACGGCTTGGGCCGACAAATCCAAACGACCGAAACCATGGTGACGAATTATTGGGCGCTTCCGGCAAGCCCCGCGCCGCTTAGCGTCACCTACCATTATGACCCGCACGTCGAATTTCAAATCATCGGGATTCGAGCCAGCCAAGGCGCATTCAGCCGTCAGGAATGGCTCGCCTACGGTCCAGACATGAGCGGCAGCTACGGCGGTGCTCATGGTATTGGCGGGCTGGAAACGATCACCTCCCCGCCTTTCAGCATCTTTGTTCCCATTGTGAACGATGCCTTCGGCAACGTGCTGGGTGCCGTGACAAACGGAATCATGCGCTGGAATCCTTCCCGTGCGAACCTTTACGCGCCGGTGGAAGGTTACGCGCCGCCGAGGATTCAATTGAACGTCCCGCTGTTTGAAAGTCTGGCTTGGCGCACGCGCCCAATGAATGTCGCCAATCTGATTCAGCTTGGCGTCCGTCCTTACGATCCAATCGGCAAAGCATTCCTTGCAGCAGACCCGCTCGGCCATGAATCGGACAAAGCGCTGTTTACGGCCTTCCGGCAAAACCCCGCATACTACTTCGATGCCGACGGACGTTTCGGAAAAGGTGTGGGCAGTGCCGGGCTGGATATGGCGTATGGCATCTCTGGGTTGATAAACAATTCAGCGGGGGCGCTGGCGTATGCGCTCAGTTCTTCGTTCGCACCCGAATGGGCTTACAACACGTTCGGAGAGCAGACCGCCAATTTTGGAAATACCATGGCCGGAATTTGGAATCTGGCGAACGATGCCAGTGGGGCCGCGTTGTATGCAGTTACCAGCCCATTTGAACCCGATTGGGCTTATCAGAACTTCGGTTCTTCGATGGGAAACCTTGAACAGCTCGGGACTGGAATGTCAGGTGGGGAGGGCAATTCGGGTTCCTATCGCGCGGGATACACGGCAGGAACACTGGGAAGTTTTCTTCTGGGAGGCGAGTTCGGGCAGGCTGGACGGTTTGGACGAGGAAGTGCGCTGGCCTTCGCCGAAACAACAGCCGCGAAATCGGGTAAGACAGTGGGGTTAACAACATACGATATGACGTTTGCCCCTACCGGAAACCGGCTGCTAGATTCAGTTGGGATTGAGAATGCTACCATCTCAAATCTGCGGATTTGGATTGATCCTGGCCTAACCGGAGCGGATCGTCTCAACACCATTGCACACGAGGGATTTCACGCGGCTATCGCTGAAAGATACCCAAATTTCGCGGCGTCCTCAGGAAGGCTACCAGTCATTGGCGCTTTTCCGCTCTACGCCGAGGAAGTTGCTGCTTACGCCTATGGTTCCTTCACGGCAGGCCAGTATGGACAGACTTTGCTTGCGCCGATCTCCGCGTTTGGTTCGATGTCTTTCGGTCAGACGGCTACCGTGCTGGGTACCGGTTCTACCGTTGGCGGGCTTTGGTACTATGGTAATCACTGAAAGTGCATGAATTTCATTTTGATTCTTTTGATAATTGCTGGCTTGGGCATGGTTCTCCTGATCGTCACCAAGCTTTTCCAATCCAGCAGACGGCGCAGACTGTTAATGCGCGTAGGAAAAATATCAACATGGAACGAAATTCAGATTTATCCGCATCGTATTGCAAAAATGGTTCATGCGAATTTCGGATACGGAAAAGAACTTTGGGCCATTGTCGGCAATACAAACGATGTTGACTTGGAATTACGCTCGTTTAAGGCCGGTCTCTTAATCTTTCCAAGGCCGCATACTTCCGATGTAAAGAAATTCTGCGAAATGCACCAAATCGTCATGGCAGATACTATGGTCAAACGCTCGTGCCGATGAGTGTCAAATACCTAACCGCGGCGATTCTGTTTTCTGTTGGAGGGATGATGCTTCCGAGTCTGTCTCGTGGTCGTGAAACCAGAACGTGGTCTAGTTTTCTGTCAAGAAAGCCACTCCCACTGCTCTGTTACGGCTTGGCGGTTGGTTTCGCTGCTTGTGCCTTGGTTGCCTTCTTGCGAGCGAAATGAAATCCCGTTTTCTATCAGTCGTGGCTGGCACAGGATGTTCCGCGAAAGCAAAATTTCCATTGTGAGCCGCCAAAACGATGCATGACATGAAAAATCATATTATTAAAACAGCAGTAATCATTTCCTTCTGTTGCTGGTTTCCGCTGCGCGGCTATGCTGCCGACCTTCGTGCGATGGCGAACGTGATTCCCAAGTTGCAGCCGTTTATAGAAAGATTCACCGAGAACACGCCCGACTTCTCCGGCGTTCTCCAATTGCGGGAATTTGACTCCAATGGCGCGCCTCGGATGCAAATGGCAATGGGAATTGCAGTGAAGAAGGGATGTATGCGCTTTGATGTTCTCTTAGATTCGATGGTGCAAATACCGGAAGAACATCGCCAAGCCATGAAGCGCATTGGGGTCGGACGAATCATCGTGCTTGCGGCAGAGCAGAAATCATACGTGATGTTTCCAGATTTAGCTGCCTATGAAGAATCTTTAATCGACCCATCTGTTTACGCACAGGAACAGTTGAAAACAGCGAGAGTGTCGATTCAGAAGCAAACGGTGTTGACGAATGAAGTTATAGATGGGCACACGTGCTTAAAGACGTTAGTTGAAGTTACGGAACCAAATCGCCCTGCGGAACAGGCAATCATCTCTTACGCAAGCGACCTTCAGGACTTTCCGCTCCAAATTCTTTGCCGCACCCGAAACAGTATTCGTTTAATGCACTTTCGAAAGGTTCAACTTGGCACGCCACATCCGTTCCTTTTTGCGCCACCGACAAATTACGTTCGTATCCCAGACGGCACGGACCTCGATCAATTTGCTAAGGAACGGTCGCAGGTAAACGCAGTTCGAAATCAAAATCGGAATCAGAATGGTGTCCCAAAATGAAGGCATTTCTGGCGTTTTTGTTGGCGTCGGTTTCAGCAGAAGCTCAATTGGTGGTTGAAGTCTCTAAAACACTGGTCGCGGGCCAAAAGGCAATCGTGCCGCTAGTTTTGAAAAACAATTTTGCCGAAACAGTGGAGTCTGCCCGCGCCGCTGTTTTCCTGACCGATGTGGAAGGTAAAGTCGTCGCCCAAGGCACGCGCTGGGTAATCAACGGCAGCGAGGGGACACGCGGCCTAAAATCCGGTTCAACGAACACATTCAATTTTGTCGTGAACGCTCAGAAGCCATTCGCCTCAACGAACATTTCGGCGAAGATTGTGTTCAGTCGGGTCGTTCTGAAAGGCGGCAAAGTCGCTGATCCCGCGAAGGACGTTCAAATTGTCAGTGAATGAACTTTGTTCAGGCGCAGAGTGGGAACCCGAAAAGCCACCGATGGAATTGATGGTCGAGGCTTTGAAGACGGCTCGCGACCGCCGCGTCACTGAAACCTTCTCCAACGCAGTGAATCAGTTGAGCTCGTGATCCATCTTCGTTGGCGACTCCCACGATTTAGAGTCCGCGACGCCAGCGTGAGAATGTTAGTTCGCGGGCAAAGTCACCCACCAATTCGCGGGTGAAAATCACCCACCCTTTGAGGCGAGAAGTTGCTCTGAGTGTTCCTGATTTGGGAACACGACGGGGCAATGAATCAACTCAAAGTGAATCAGCAGGAAACGATTGTTGCCCTGCATCGACAGGGCTGGTCTAAACGCAGGATTGCGCGCGAACTGCGCGTGGACCGCGTAACTGTGCGCCGCTATCTAGCGGCGGAGCAGGAAGCAAAATCACCCAACAACCCGCGAACCGGATCTGCCGTTGATCTGGTGGCCGGCGCTGGAGCGTTGGAGTTGGCCAATTTCGGGCCGGAAAGCCTGTGCGAGCCGTGGAAGGAAGGATTGAAGCGGCACTGGCTTCGGGCTTGTCGATTCGGCGCATCTACCAGGATCTGGCATCAGATGTGAGTTTGGCGGGACCTATGATTCGGTATGGCGATTCACCCGCCGTCTGGGCAAGACGATGGAGTTGCCGTTTCGACGCATGGAGGTTGAGCCGGGAGCTGAAGCGCAGGTGGATTTCGGGCAGGGCGCCTTTGTCGTTGAGGATGGCAAGCGTCGTCGCCCGCACCTCTTCTGGGTGGTGCTGAGTCATTCGCGCAAGGGCTACAGTGAAGTGGTTTGGCGTCAGACCACGGAGAACTTCATCCGGTGCTTGGATAACGCGTTTCGCTCGTTTGGCGGCGTCACACGCCGGGTGTTTATCGATTGTTCCGCGGAACATAATCGATATTTTGTTCCCGGCCCAAATATGTGCCCTGACCGTCTGAAGCACCTGATGACCGGGAACCGAATCCGGCAGCACGGCACATAATTCTTTTATCGTGCACGGATTCCGTAGGCGCCTGGGCCCGGGTAAAACGGGTTTACGCGAATTCCGCTAATTGCCGAATTGAAGGCAAGGTGGAGGAGGGAATTTTAACCACGAATCACACTAATCACACGAAAACAGGGCACTGCCTTTAAGATTCTTCTTCTCTTCCGAGCGCAGCCGGAGGAGAAGGCCGGGAAGAGGAGGTTCTAAACTTCTGCCACCCGGCGCTTTTTTCGTGTGGTTCGTGTGATTCGTGGTTCTCTGAAGCTTTTCGTCCGGATGCAGAGGGGAAAACGGGTTTACGCGAATCCCGCTAATTGCGCGAATTGAAGGCAAGGTGGGCGGAGGGAATTATTAACCACGAATCACACTAATCACACGAAAACAGGGCGACTGCCTTTAAGATTCTCCTTCTCTTCCGAGCGTAGCCGGAGGAGAAGGCCGGGAAGAGGAGGTTCTAAACTTCTGCCACCCGGCGCTTTTTTCGTGTGGTTCGTGTGATTCGTGGTTCTCTGAAGCC
>Ga0196970_1000779_pt1 | contig 30382 bp, 27 predicted proteins | sample S1v_513CmetaG_FD_148672 | JGI IMG/M metagenome (GOLD analysis project Ga0196970, IMG submission 148672) | Soil microbial communities from Anza Borrego desert, Southern California, United States - S1+v_5-13C | ecosystem: Environmental > Terrestrial > Soil > Desert | place: USA: California... | reverse complement strand
CGTTCTTTCCTGCGTGGTTTATCCTGTCAGCAGCGTCATTAATAAAGGTCCGCGTTGCATCTATAGCCAGTGCGGCATTCTTATGACCCTTTTCGTCCATCTTCATGGTTCTTAGCAGCATACTCTCCGCCTGAAAGGTTTCGTTCAGCATATCCGCCAGGTACATCAGTATCTCCTGCTCACCTTCTATCTTCATCATCAGCTTCTGCACCGCGGCTCCCGCACACATCAGTATCGCCTTCTTAAAGTTCTCAATGGCTTTCTGCTCTGCAGCAAAGGGTCTGTCGTCTTCACCAAAGTCTGGTATAGCCAATAGCTCTTTCCCCACCGCCGTAGCCGGACCAGTAATATTTATCCGGCCCTTCATACCCCGCTTCAGGTACATGTCCAGTGTCAGCAGTCTGTTTATTTCGTTAGTCCCTTCAAATATTCTGTTTATCCTGCTGTCCCTGTAGGCGCGGGATATGTTGTAGTCATCCATATAGCCGTTGCCGCCGTGTATCTGTACTCCCTCATCCACTACATAGTCCAGGCATTCACTGCCTATCACCTTTAGCATGGCACATTCTATGGCGTACTCTTCAGCCGCGCCCAGCAGTGTCTCACTCTCGGGTTTGCCTTCTTCTCTCAGGGCGTGCTCTTTCTCATCTATCCACGCGCTGGTTCTGTATAGGGAACTTTCGGTAGCAAACACCCTTATTGCCATTTCCGCCAGCTTATGCTTCACAGCGCCAAAGTTGGCTATGCTGGTTTTAAACTGTTCTCTGTTCTTTGCGTATTTAATCGTGGTAGCCAGTGCTCTCCTCGCTCCGCCCAGTGCTGCAGCGCACAGCTTCAGCCGCCCAATGTTCAGTATGTTGAAGGCTATTATATGTCCTCTGCCCACTTCACCCAAAAGGTTCTCCACGGGTATCTTACAGTCTTCGAAGAACACTTGCCTGGTGCTGCTTCCCTTTATGCCCATCTTATGTTCTTCTTCCCCGAGGCTCAGGCCGGGTGCCCCTTTCTCTACAATGAAGGCGGTGAACTTGTCACCATCCACTTTGGCAAATACGGTAAACACATCAGCAAATCCTGCATTAGTTATCCATATCTTCTGTCCGTCCAGTATATAGTGTTTGCCATCTTCGCTTAGCTTCGCTGTGGTCTTTGCTCCCAGTGCGTCGCTGCCGCTACCCGGTTCTGTCAATGCGTAGGCTCCCTTCATCTCGCCTGTAGCCAGCTTGGGCATGTATTTCTCTTTCTGCTCTTCTGTCCCAAAGTATAGTATAGGCAAACTTCCTATACCGTTATGCGCTGCCATCGCCACCGCAAAGGAGTGTCCGCCGCCCAGTCGTTCGTTGATCAGGGTTGCTGTCACAAAGTCTTTACCGAGCCCATTGTACTTTTCCGGAAAGGCAGCACCCAACAGTCCTAGCTCACCTGCTTTCTCTACCAGCTTTGGCATTAATCCTTCTTCATGCTGATCCAGCGCGACAAGGTGTGGCAGCACTTCCTTATCCAGAAATTCATCACACATCTGTGCTACCATCAGTTGCTCTTCATTATAGTCTTCGGGGGTAAATGTCCGTTCTGGTGTAGATGGGTTAATAAGAAACCCTCCGCCCAGAATGCCTGCTGTTGCCTGTGCCTCCATCTGGTTTGTTGTTTGTATAAATCTATATAAAAAAAGCTCGCCTCTATTGTTAATTTCCCGGGCCTTTTGGCCGAATAGCTTTTACTTTTGACGCTTCATGAGCACAGGTCAGTCTGGTTTTATTACGTTGTCCGGAAATAAGCTCCACTATCTCAGGATGGGGTCAGGCAGTCGGGTGCTCCTCGCATTTCATGGCTATGCCAATAATGCTACACTCTTTTATCCATTCCAGCGCCATCTCGGACAGGACTTCACCATCATCAGTATCGATCTCCCACACCACGGACAGAGTGTCTGGCCAGATACTCAGATGCTAAACAAGAAAGATCTCATCAATCTGGTCCATCAGGTTTGCAGGGAATATAAGGTGGAGCAGGTTTCCCTCCTGGGCTACAGCCTCGGCGGCAGGGTTTGTCTCACCATCACGCAGCTTCTTCCAAGGTTAGTAGAGCAGGTTCTGCTTATCGCATCTGATGGTCTTGTGTTCAATCCGCTTTATTACTTCGTCACGCGCACTTTCTTTGGCAAGCGCTTATTTCGTAGCTTTCTCACTAACACGCGCAGCTACATGTCGTTTGTCGAATGGCTCCGTCGGAAGAATCTTATTGATGCTTCCAGGCACCGATTCGCTATGTACTACCTCGAGTCAGAAAAGGATCGTGGGTTTCTGTTACGGGTATGGCCGGGTATGGGTGAGATAGTCCCCAACCTACGTTTGCTCAGGTCTGCTATCCGAAAGTACAATATTCCCGTGTTCATATTCATGGGTTCATACGACCGGATAATTCCGCCGCTTCACGCTCAGAAGTTCAAAAAGGACCTAAGTTCTGTTCATTTGTTTATCTTGGAAAAGGGCCATCGGGTTTTCGATAGCGATACCTTACCTCAAATGGCCCAGTGCCTTATTACCGGAAAATGTTGATCACACTCACCATAGTTTGGGTACTTACCCTTAGTTACGTGCTTTTGATGATTGTCTACTGGACAGGCTGGAAGATGCAGCGAGTCTTTCGAGTGCCTGCTAATTTTACACCGGACACCAGAGTGAGCATCATTATCCCGGCCCGTAACGAGGAGGGTAATATCGCCGCCTGCCTCTCTGCCATTCTTCGCAATAGTTATCCGGCCTCTCTTATAGAGATAATAGTTATCGACGACCACTCTACCGACAACACTGCTGCCATAGTCCGCAACTTTGATCTCCCAAATGTAAAGTGCCTCAGCATGGCCAACTTTCTTAAGCCAAATGAATCGCTGAATGCCTATAAGAAGAAAGCGCTGGAAATAGGCATCGCCCACGGCACGGGTGAATTGATAGTTACCACAGATGCTGATTGCATCGCACCGCCTGAGTGGCTGACTAATATTGCTGCTCGATTCAAAAAGGATGATCCTGTAATGATCGTCGGGCCGGTCAGCTTCACTAACAATGGCTCACTGCTGGAAACTTTCCAGAGTCTGGACTTCATGTCTATGCAGGGCATTACAGCCGCCGCTCACCGCTTGCGTCTGGGCAATATGAGCAACGGCGCCAATCTCGCATTCAGACGCCAGGCTTTTCACGATGTAGGCGGATATAAAGAAATAGACCATCTTGCTTCGGGCGATGATTTCCTGCTTATGGTTAAGATGCAACGCATGTTCCCCGGTCGTATCGGGTATCTTAAGTCCCGTGATGCAGTGGTCAGCACAGCTCCGCAGCCTAGTTGGGACAGCTTTTTCCAGCAGCGTATCCGCTGGGCATCTAAGTCCGGAAAGTATAACGATGGTACACTCACTGCCATTTTGCTGCTGGTCTACTTGTTCAATCTGCTTATACTCGCCCTCTTCGTCGCCTCCATTTGGGATCTTACCTACTTCATGCTCGGCATAGTGGTCATCACTATCAAAGCTGTGGTAGAAGTCTTTTTCCTCCTCCCGGTCGCCATATTCTTGAAAAAGGTGAAGGAGGTATTTTGGCTCTCACTCCTCCAACCCCTTCACATTCCATACATCGTCCTTGCCGGCTTCCTCGGCCTTATCGGCGATTACAAATGGAAGGGTAGGAGGGTGAAGTGAGTTTTGCATCCGATACTTCCTTATCCTGTTCACCCTTGAGTCTCAAAAAAAATCGTGTTCACCCCAGCATCAAAAACACAGCAGGCTGCTTCTCCAGCGTCGGTTTCTGCTTCTTCCATTCAGCTATGGTCTTTGTCTTTATTATTTGGTCCTTGGCAGTAATGTTCTGGGCAATACACACTTTGGTTTCACCTCCACAGTGCTTCAGTAGCTCATCCAGCATCTGGCTGTTCCTATAGGGTGTTTCAATGAATATCTGCGTCTGCCGCTCCTTCTTCGATGTCTGTTCCAGTTGCTTTATCTTCTGACTGCGGGCTGGCTCCTTCACCGGCAGATAGCCTGTAAAGCAAAAGCTCTGGCCATTTAATCCACTTCCCATCAATGCCAGTATTATCGAGTTAGGGCCTGTAAGTGGCACCACCTCGGCTCCCATACTCTGAGCCACTGCCACCAACTCAGCTCCGGGATCGGCTACCCCGGGGCAGCCTGCTTCACTCATCACACCGATGTTGTGTCCCTCTTTCAGCCATTGTTTCAATAGCTTCAGGTCGGGCCCTTTGTGCTTGTCTATTTCCGAAAAGTTTAATTCATCTATCACCAGTTCAGCATGCAGCGATTTAAGAAATCTCCTCGCCGTCCGCACGTTCTCAGCAAAGTAGTGCTGTATAGCGAGAGTTGTCTCCACCACATCAAATGACAAGGTATGAATCGCACCTTCTGCAATAGGTATGGGAATTAGATATAATCTTCCGGTTGATGCCATAGCGCCTAAAAATACTTCTAATTACACAATCATGAGCTCTACTTTTGCACCATGAAACTGCCGGATTCATTCTATCAGAGAGCGGATGTAGTAAAGATCGCAAGAGAATTATTGGGGAAGGTGCTTGTTACAGAAATTGATGGTAGCTATACCTCAGGCATCATTGTCGAGACGGAGGCTTATGCCGGTGCTGCAGACAAGGCTTCTCATGCGTTTGGCAATCGGCGCACCAACAGGACGGAGGTTATGTTCGCTCACGGTGGGCTTGCTTATGTGTATCTCTGTTATGGCATCCATCATTTGTTTAATGTAGTTACTAATGTTGAGCATGTACCTCACGCCATTCTGGTCCGGGCAGTTGAGCCGGTAGATGGCATTGACGTAATGCTCCAGCGACGAAAGAAGGAAAAGCTGCAACCTGCCCTTACTGCGGGCCCTGGTTCTATGAGCGAAGCCCTCGGTATCAAGACACGCCATACTGGTCTTAACCTTCAGGGTCCCGAAATATATATTGAAGATCGCGGTATTAAACTTGCCAAAAAGGATATCGTCGAGGCCTCCAGAGTAGGGGTGGCCTATGCACAGGAGGATGCCCTGCTGCCTTATCGGTTCTATATCAAAGGAAATCAGTACGTAAGCAAGGGGAAGGGGCTGTAAATGAAAAAGCTGGTCGTATGACCAGCTTTTCAATGTATAGTATATTGTACAGTTAGAACCTGGGACAAGTAAAGTTGTACTGAGGTCCTCTCTCACGCTCGTTAATACAACCATTAAAAATCAGTGAAATCTCGTATGCACCGTTTCCGTTAGTGGCCGGAGTAAAGCTTGATACGTTGATGTCATAGCTAACACCAAGCTGCATCTTAGACCACTCAAAGCCTACATAAGGAGAAACTGCATCTCCGTAGCGATACCAGCCACCGAGATATAGTACTGTGTTCTTCTGGAACTCCATATCGTGTCCTGGATTTAATACAAATCCTACTGCAGCACCAAGGATCACCTCAGATGCTTTCGCCTGAGACTGATATAGACCGCTTGCATATAATACCACATTCTCATTCAGATCGAAGGAACCACCCAGGTATCCTGTATAGCGGGAATGTATCTTATGATCTCCGCCATTGTTCCTGAGGAAAGACTCAACGGGCTGAGTAAGGTGGAAGTAAGAGAAACCAGCGTAGGCGGTAGCATGATCACTCACCCTGCCGCTGTACATAATACCTGCATTAAAATCAGGATAGGTAAGGTCCGTATTGCCAATTGCTTCACCTGTAGTGTATGGGGTGCCTCCCGTCTCAGGGTTGAACTGATCTTCAAATTTGAGCTGGTTGAAGTCAATGCTCTTTTGCACCAAAGTTCCTTGTACACCTAGCGAAATGGTGTGTCTCTTCTCCATACCCAGTGCTTTATGGTAAGCTACTGACAGACCAACATTAATATTAGTCAGTGCGCCCAACCCCGAACGATCGTATAAAGCCAGAAGTCCAACTCCCAAAGCATCCCCATTGTTCAGTTTACCCTTCATTGTTGCCATATCGAATGAAAGTGAACCCGTTGTGTAAGGATTATTGGAAACACTGGCCCACTGGGAACGATAATTGGCCGATAGACGAAGATCACATTGTGTAAGACCGGTAAGTGCAGGGTTTAGTGTTAGTGGAGAGGCAAAATACTGTGTAAAGTGTACATCCTGAGCTTTTACCGCGCTTACTAAAACCATTGCCACACTAACTCCGAGTAATATCTTCTTCATCTGAAAAACTGTTTTGCGATAGTTTAAATTAAATTCTGCAACCAAAATAGGTATAATCTGTCTATTATGCAAGACGGATTTATAAGAAATTACGTTGGGTTTCTAAGATTGTAGTTTACTGCCGTAGGCAAGGTCACCCGCATCCCCCAACCCAGGCACAATATACCCCCTGGCGGTAAGCTCATCATCTATATCCCCACACCATATATGTGCCTCTGGAAATCGCCTTTCTATCAGCTCTATACCTACCGTACAGGCTATGGCCGTCACCACGTGTATTTGGGTGGGTTGCTGGTTTTCTATCAAGGTTCTGATAGCCAATACTAAAGAAGAACCTGTCGCCAGCATCGGATCTGAGATGATCAGTGGTCGGCCGTCCAATGGTGGGCAGGTAAGGTAGTGTTGGGCAATTTCGAAAGACCCATCTCTGTGGTGTTTACGGTAACCAGCCACAAATGCATTGTCTGCCTTGTCGAAGTAGTTGAGCAGGCCCTGGTGCAGAGGTATTCCAGCCCGCAATATAGTCGCCAGAACAGGCTGACCAGCAAGCTCTAAGCAGTTCGCTTCTCCCAGTGAGGTCTGGACCTGTACCTCCCTGTAAGGTAGCATTTTGCTTATTTCGTAAGCAGTTACTTCGCCTATCCTTTCCAGATTTCGCCTGAACCTCATCCGGTCGTGCTGCACGTCCGTATCCCTGATCTCCCTTACCCATTCGTTTAGTAAGGTGTTGTTACTGCTTAAGTTGGTTACCATACTTGAGAGCAATGATTGATTCCGATAAAAAGGTGATGGGTAGCTTCTGTTTATTCAAGATACAGTATTCTGTTGAATTCCTACATAAAAGCTATCTCTGAATTGCTTTTCTCTTGTCGTCTCTAGACAGTTGCCTTACAGGCATTTGCAGTTAAAATCCAGTTAAACTGATACCCCCCTATTTTGATACCTCGCTCAACCTTCTATTTTTGTACCTTTGCCCACCTTTCCAAAAAGGTATTCACTTTATTATATGGATGTTCTAGAGGCTATTGACAGGACTAAACTGCCCAGGCATATAGCTATTATTATGGATGGTAATGGCAGATGGGCTAAGGAGCGCAGCCAGGACCGTGTTTATGGTCACCACGAGGGGGTTCTTAGTGTCCGTGATATAGTCAACACCTGTGGTGAAATTGGTATTGAATATCTTACGCTTTATGCTTTTTCAACCGAAAATTGGAACCGCCCTCAGGAAGAGGTGAATGCCTTAATGGAGCTGCTGGTCAATACGATCCGTAAAGAGATTGAGGAACTTAGAAAGAATAATGTTCGTCTTCATGTTATTGGCGACTTCGAGAGCTTGCCTGAAGTGTGTCAACGAGAGCTTAATGAAGCCAAAGAGATAACAGCAACAAACACTGGGGTTAATCTTATTCTTGCCCTTAGTTACAGCTCAAGGTTGGAGATTATTGAAGCAGCCAAAAAGTTTGCGGCTGATGTCGCTGCCGGAAATAAGAATGTGAGCGATCTCAATGATACGCTTTTCCATAACTACCTCAACACTTCTGAGTTCCCCGATCCGGAGCTTATGATAAGAACGAGTGGTGAGTCACGGATAAGTAATTTTCTTCTTTATCAGCTCGCTTACGCCGAGCTCTATTTTACACCGGTTCATTGGCCAGAGTTTCGTAAAAAGCACCTTATTGAGGCCCTTGTGAATTACCAGCAGCGCGAGCGTCGCTTCGGAAAAACCAGTGAACAAATACAAACGAATTCCCCCCAGCATGCATAGTATGATTTTGCGTTCCCTTTTTAGCTTATTCGTTGCCTGTCTTTTTGTATTACCTGGTGTGCATGCACAAATATCAATGCCGGGCGAAACAAATCAGGGTACCGGCCTTGGCAACAGGGCACAAAATAGCCCTGTAGATGTGGTGAAACCTGTAGAGTACACAATCGGAGGGATCACAGTATCTGGGAATCGCTTCCTCGACGAGGATCTGCTACTTGCTGTTACCGGGTTAAATGTGGGTGGTAAAGTTCGTCTGCCTAATGATGAAAGTATAGCACGTGCTATTCGCAACCTATGGAAGCAGGATCTTTTTTCTGACGTCAGTATTTCCGTTACTAAGATATTAGGGGATAAGGTTTTTCTTGACATACACATCGAAGAACGCCCTCGCCTTAGCCGCTGGAATTTTCGTGGCATAAAGAAGAGTGAAGCCACCGAGCTTAAAGACAAAGTAAACCTTGTACGCTCTAAGGTTGTTACGGATGCGACTAAACAAGACAATGTAAGTCGTATTAAGAGATATTATACCGATAAAGGATTCGGTTCGGTTAAGGTTACTGTACATGAGCGGGTTGATACACTTACTGCTAATTCCGTTATCCTGACCTTCGATATAGTAAAAGGCAACAAGACCCGCATCAACCAGATCAACATTGCTGGTAATGAAGTTGCTCCTGATTCCCGTCTGAAGAGGAGTTTCAACTCGACTAAGGAAATGCCCCGTTTTACGCTTCACAGAGCTGACGAGGTAAGTCTCTATCCTACCGAGAAGATCACGCTGGGTGATTACATAAAGAACTTCGGTTTCCTTTCTCCTTCTAAGACGCTTGAAACATTAGATCCTTACTTACGTGTAAAAGGCATTTTTTCGTCTTCTAAGTTCAACGAGCAGAAGTTTGAGGATGACAAGCAGGCGCTGGTCGACTACTACAACTCTCTTGGTTACAGAGACGCGGCAGTGGTACAGGATACGGTGTATGCTGTCAAGAACGGTAACCTAAACATCGACCTGAAAGTGGACGAGGGGGACAGATACTATTTCGGTGACATAACCTGGAGAGGAAATACCAAGTACAGCAACGAAACGCTTAGTAATATATTAGGTATTAAGAAGGGAGACGTTTACAACCAGGAACTTCTTAATAAGAGGATCGGGGTGCAGCTTAGTCCTGATGGTGGAGAAGATATTTCCAGCCTGTACATGGATGACGGTTACCTCTTCTTCCGGGTAGAGCCTCGGGAAACTGCTATATATGGTGACACCATCGACTACGAAATGGCTATCACGGAAGGGCCACAGGCTACCATTAAGAACGTAACCATTGTGGGTAATGACCGAACCAATGAGCATGTGGTTCGTCGTGAACTTCGTACCCTGCCCGGCAATAAGTTCAGTCGTGCGGATCTAATCCGTTCTCAAAGAGAGATCGCTAACCTCGGTTTCTTTGATCAGGAAAAGATAGGTATTCAGCCTACGCCGCATCCTGAAGACGGCACCGTGGATATCGAGTACTCTGTTGTCGAGAAGTCAAGTGACCAGTTGCAGCTTTCGGCAGGTTTTGGCGGTGGTGTAAGCTTCTATGGTAACATCGGTATCCTTTTTAATAACTTCTCTGTTCGCAACATCCTGAAACCTAAGAATTGGGATCCTCTTCCAATTGGTGACGGACAGAAGCTATCTATTAACTACCAGTCTAACGGAGCTTCTTATAACTCTTTCAACTTCTCCTTTACGGAACCATGGTTAGGCGGGCGCCGACCAAACGCTTTGACAACGAGCTTTATCTACAGTAAGTTCTCTGGTGCAGGACTGGGTAACGACCCCAATAGTTCCTTCCTCCGGGTACTTGGTGGTAGTGTTTCGCTTGGGAAGCGTTTAAAATGGCCCGACGACAACTTTGTCTTCACGTTTGGACTTGACTACAAGAACTACAAACTGAAGCAGTATGCTCTTCTTGAGAATTTCAATGATGGTACCGCAAATGACCTGAATTTGAAGCTTGTTATCGCCAGATACACGGTAGACCAACCGCTATACCCTCGTAGTGGTTCTAACATTAGCTTCTCTATGCAGTTCACACCACCATTCAGCGCCTTCAGCGGGAAGGATTATTCCACTGCGAGCGTAGCGGATAAATACCAGTGGATCGAGTACCACAAGTATCGCTTTACTGCAGAATGGTATAAGAACATCACGGGTAAGTTCGTGTTTAAACTGGCTACGAAGTACGGCTTCCTGGGTTATTACAATCCTGATATCGGCTTCTCACCATTTGGTCGTTTCCAGTTAGGTGGGGACGGTCTTTCAGGTTACTCCTTTTTCATTGGAAAGGATATCATTGCGCATCGTGGTTACGAAGTGTACCAGGATAATGCAACTATCTTCAACAAGTATACTGCGGAGGTCCGTTACCCGTTCTCTTTAAGTCCAACTTCCACTATTTATGGTTTGGCCTTCGTGGAGGCTGCGAACGCCTGGGGCAGTTTTAAGGATTACAATCCTTTCAAGCTCAATCGTTCTGCCGGTCTTGGTGTTAGGTTATTTTTACCAATGTTTGGCTTGTTAGGACTAGACTATGGCATAGGATTTGACAGATATGACAGGGCAGCAGGCAACACAAGCTTCCGCGATATCTCCAAGTTTACGTTCATGCTTGGATTTGAACCGGAATAATCTCTGCGCTTATTTCACCATCATAAACTAAACAACATACAGATGAAAAAACTGATCTTAGTTATGTTCCTTGTTGTGACAGGAACACTTTCTGCAGTTGCTCAGCGCTACTGTATCATAGATTCAAAATACATCCTTGAAAAAGTTCCCGACTACACACACGCGCAGTCTATGTTAGATGCTTTGTCTAAAAACTGGCAGACGGAGATCGATGCTCGCATGCAGGACGTTGACAGACTCTATAAATCTTACCAGGCGGAGCGTGCGATGCTATCTGACGAAATGCGCAAGAAGAGAGAAGATGAGATCGTAGCAAAAGAGAAAGCTGCCAAAGATCTTCAGAAGCAGCGCTTCGGGTACGAAGGTGACCTGTTCAGGAAACGTCAGGAGATGGTAAAACCTATTCAGGATAAAGTGTACAACGCCGTTCAAAAACTGGCACAGCAAAAAGGCTATGACCTTGTCCTGGACAAGGCTGGAGGCGTCACGCTGTTCTATGCAGACCCTAAGCTGGATCGCAGCGATGATGTGTTAAAATTGATTAGTGCTAAGTAGTTTAATTGGAATAAATAAATAATGGCGTTTACTTTGCACAGCTAAAAACTAATAATATAAAATAAATGAGAAAAATAGTATTGTTCCTTGCCTGTCTAATGTTTATCGGTACCGCTACGTTTGCACAGACCAAGTTTGGATATATTGATTCCCGTGAGTTATTGAGCCTGATGCCTGAAGTCAGGAGAGCTGATTCCAATCTGCAGAACTTTGCGAAGAGCTACCGCGATCAGCTGGAGACAATGGGGAAAGAATACCAGAAGAAAGTACAGGAGTTTCAAGGAAAGGAAAAGACGATGACAGAGGCTGTAAAGGAAGTTTCTATTAAGGAGATTCAGCAGCTTGAGGAGCGCATCCAATCTACCCAGCAAAGTGCAGAAGAGAAAGTAGCAAAGAAGAAGGAAGAGCTTTATTCTCCAATCCTGGAAAAAGCAGACAAAGCAATAAAGGATGTAGCTAAGGCTAATAACTTCGACTACATTTTCGATGCAGCACAGGGACTTCTACTTTATGCTAATGAGGGAGACAACATCCTGCCGCTTGTGAAGACGAAGCTGGGGATTAAGTAATAATTGAAACAATGATATTGAAAGAGACGCCGCTGGCGTCTTTTTTGTTTTAATGATGTCCTGGTTTACCGTAGTTCATTTCTCCTGCTTTTATTGCTGTTTCCAGTCTGTTGGCAGCGGGCGGTATAGGGCAGTTGTATCCATCGGAATAAGCACAGTAGGGGTTGTAACATTTGTTGAAGTCCAGAAGCACGCTTCCATTATTCAGATCGCCTAATACCATGTCTATATATCTTCCTCCACCATAGGTCTCGTCACCGTTAGTCAGGTCTTTGAAGGGGACGAATAGGTGATCGCTATACTTCGGGTTTTTCATCAGGGCGATACTTTGATATACCTCCAGGGTATGAGGCTTTCCATGGATCTTAAAGTACAGATCTGCGTACTTCTTATACTGTTGGGTCTTTCCACTGTAAGTGGCCATCTGAAATGGTTCAGCATCAGGCGTCAGAATCACTCTTGCATTTACCCGGTATTGAGCGTCAGGAGTATAGAATCTTAGAAAGGCTGTATCATCCTTTTTCAGAGGGCTACGCTCTTCTTCTATGAATTCTCTTTTATATGCCTGCCGGTGCTTGATGATGGTGTCAGAATAGCTTTGTCCGTAGCTGGTATACCCCAGTGAGCACGCTGCCAACAGCAGCACTATTTTCTTCATTCAATAAAGATAGAGCATATCGTTAGTAGTTAGTAGATAGTCCATAGTCGTTAGGCTTGAGCGGGATAATTCTAGCTATGCGGGTGACATGTTCCTGTGTTTGGAATTTCAGATTGAGGACAGCTACACCTTTCCGATTGGCATAATGTTTACACCCCCACCATATATGCCTACTAATATTCCACCGGCCTGGGATTATAATCCTTCCTCATGGTCACAGCGTGTGCCTCTGATAGTGATTGCCTTTGTTGGCTTTTTAATAGCTATGTACCTGGGACTTTTTCAGCTCAAAGTCATTCCTACTGTGTGGGAGCCTTTTTTTGACGACGGCAGTAAGCGGGTGCTCACTTCTCCTGTCTCAGAAGCGCTACCGATACCGGACGGGGTGCTTGGTGCTTTCGGATATGTGCTGGATGTTATTACGGGCATTATCGGCGGTACAAGCCGCTGGCGGACAAAGCCGTGGATAGTTATCTTGTTTGGCATTGCCATAGGTCCGCTGGGGTTCGTGAGTGTTATGCTCGTTATATTTCAGCCGGTAGTGGTGGGTGCCTGGTGCACTTTATGTATTGTTACCGCTGTTATTTCTGTGGTGATGATCAGCCCGGCTATGGATGAACTGCTGGCGAGTCTGCAATATCTGCAGCGGGTGAAGAAGAGCGGACGCTCTGTGTGGGATGCCTTCTGGGGTAAGAAAGAATTAGTTCACTCAATAGTTTAGATGGTTCCTGCAATAATAAATACTATCCTTGGGCTCTTCCTGATGGTTGCACCGGCTTTATTCGACTTCAGCAAAGCTGCTTCGACCAATACCTATATAGTAGCCCCGCTAATTATCACGTTTGCCATCACTGCCATGTGGGAGGCAAACCGTTCAACCAGGTATTTCAATATTATTGCCGGCCTATGGCTTGTGGCCGCACCCTTCGTACTGGACTACCAGTCTTCTTCAGAGATGTGGATTACTATTCTCTCCGGAGCTGTCATTGCTGGTTTGTCGCTCATTCGGGGTGAGATAAAGGGCAAATACGGCGGCGGATGGCGTTCCCTCTTCCAGGCTAATCCGCCACATCTTCATCAAGCAGACGAAAGCCGGTGAATCTGCGGCTAAAAAACCTTACCTCCTGTTTAATACCGCTACTATTCCGCCTAAGACCAGTCCCGCAGCTACGCACAAGGCTCTGCGGTTCTTCGAAGCCCAAAAAGTAAAACTGCGGTCGTAAGCTATGTCTCCAAAGTCGCCGTAGGCTCCACGGTCTTCACCCACAGGCTCCCATACGTTGTTTTTGGCATCCGCGGGTTTGGGTTCGTTTGTCTGTTGTCCTTTGTAGCCGTCTCTACTAAGTACCAGATCTGCATACCAGGGGGCAATCTTGTCGCCAACTATTGCATAATGACTGGGGTATCCTACTATGAGCTCACGCCTGTTGTGGGAGGCTGCAAACACTATAGCACGCGCTGCCACCTCTGGCTGGTATACTTTACCCATTGGCCGGGGCTTGTTGGGCAGTTTACTAAGCACCCAGCCAAACTGAGTAGTATTGAGCGCGGGGAGTTGGACCATACAAGTCTTGATCCTGCTCTTGTCGTGCATCAACTCTGTACGCAGTGAGTCATAGAAGCCCTGAATGCCGTGTTTTGCTCCGCAGTATGCTGATTGCAACGGTATGCCGCGGTAGGCGAGGGCAGAGCCTACCATAACAATGGAACCCCTATTTCTTGGCAGCATCCGCTTCAGCGCACTCATGGTGCCGTACACTGTGCCCAGGTAGGTTACCTCTGTCACTCGCTTGAACTCGGCAGGGGTTATTTCCTTAAACGGTGCAAACACACTGTTCATGGCATTGTTTACCCAGACATCTATGGGACCGAATACACTTTCTGCTTCCGCTGCGGCAGCCTCTACCTGATCTGCATCTGCTACATCCGTAATAATGTAATGAGCCTGGCCGCCAAGAGATTGCACCTCCTGTTTGGTGGCCTCCAGTTGTGCCTTATCTCTTGCCAGCAACACCACCTTGGCTCCCTGCTTCGCGAACTCCCAGGCAGTAACACGGCCTACGCCACCACTGGCTCCGGTGATCACCACTACTTTATCTCTATACTCGTTTCGTTTGGCCATATTGCAATGCTTTATATTTTCTGTTTCTTGTTTTGTTCACCACCGGGTCTTATTGATAAACCCGAAGCCATCGGTATCCTTTACCCTGCAGCTCCAGTTTGTTTGTTTCCTGTTGAATATCTTCAACCAGCAGGTCTGCCAACCTAAAGTCCTGGAGGCCTAGCTCTTCCACCGTTACCACAATCTTTTCTCCTGAAAAGTTATGGAGCATCAGCACCTGGTCTTCTCCATGCTTGTAGGTGTGTACCAACAGCTTCTTATGCGAGGTTTCGATGATGTTCATGACTCCCATTCCTATAGCCGGACATTGTTTTCGTATGCTGATCAGCCGGAGCATCCAGTTGTAGAAGGAGTCTGGGTCTTTTTGGGATGCCAGGACATTTATCTTTTTAAAGCCGCATTGTTCATTATCTATGACAGGCTTCACTATCTGCTTGCGGGGTGCTGTGGAGAATCCTCCATTCTCGGCGTCAGACCACTGCATAACAGTTCTCACGCTTTCTCTTCCCTTCTGGCTAAGGTCATCACCCATGGCTATTTCATCGCCGTATCTTACCAATGGAACCCCGGGCAGGCTAAACAGAAGACTATGCACCATCTTAAGCAGTGTTTTATCCCACTCCAGCATTGAGGCCAGTCTTCTCCGTATGCCTCTCCCATAGATCCTCATTTCCTCACGCGGAGCAAAGCGTTCAAACACTATCTCCCGCTCTTCTTTGGTGAGCAGGGAGAGGGAGAGCTCGTCGTGGTGCCTGAGGAAGTTGAGCCATTGCGTTTGCACATCTGTCTCCGGAAGCCGAAGTAACGCTTTCACCAGCGCATCGGGCTTTTGTTCTGCTCCTGCAAGGAACAGGTGCTGGTTTACATAGAAGTTGAAGAGCATATGCATTCGTCTTCCTTCGTCGAGGTACACACCCATCTTGTCAGGATTGATGTTAGTCTCTGCCAGCAGAATGGCGTCGCTGTTGATGCTGTTGATGTAGCTGCGCATTTCCTCAAGTACACCTTCCAATTCGCCGGTTTCTCCCTGGTTCATACCATAGGACTCAATCAATATTTCAGCAGCATCTACCCTGAACCCGCTTACTCCCATCTGCAGCCAGAAACTCATTATCTTCTTGATCTCTTCCAGAACCTCGGGGTTCGATACATTCAGGTCAGGTTGCTCTTTGTAGAACCGGTGGAGGTAATACTGACCGGCTGACTCGTCGTAGGTCCAAAGCGAGTCTTCTTCTCCTACGAACATGAGGTGTTCCCGCTGGAAGGCAAGCGGCTCATCGGCCCACACATAGTAGTTTCTGTACTTCGAGTTCTTGTCACTTCTGGCCTCCTGAAACCATTTGTGTTCAATAGAGGTATGGTTTACCACCAGGTCAATTATCACACGCAGCCCTTTATCCGTTGCCAGGTTAATGAAATCACTAAAGTCGCCCAGGGTACCCAGTCTTTCATCTACGTTGTAGTAGTCTTTGACATCGTAACCATTGTCCCTGTTAGGAGAGGGGTAGAAGGGCAGCAGCCACATACAGGTAACGCCGAGTGAGGCTATATAGTCCAGCTTCTTGATTAGTCCCTGGAAGTCACCTATGCCATCATTGTTGCTGTCGTAGTAGGTTTCTACATCGAGCGAGTAAATGATCGTATTCTTATACCAGTTATAAGACATGAATACCTGAGGTTGAATGGCTTTTTGCTTTATGGCCAAAAGCATCGTGCCTAACCTCAGGTATCAACTGCAGCATGCAGCTTTAGATATGTATATGTTCGTTTATGCTTTCTCTGGTCTCATTTGCGGAAACAGTAGTACGTCCTGGATGGATACCTGTCCTGTCAGCAACATTGCCAGACGTTCTATGCCTATTCCTATACCGGCGGTGGGGGGCATGCCATATTCCAGCGAGCGGAGGAAGTCGTAATCTATGAACATCGCCTCTTCATCCCCTCTTTCCATTAGCCTCACCTGCTCTTCAAAGCGCTCTCTCTGATCTATGGGATCGTTCAACTCGCTGTAGGCGTTGGCTATTTCCTTACCATTTATCATCAGCTCGAAGCGCTCTACCAGCCCATCCTTGCTTCTGTGCTTCTTGGTGAGGGGGCTCATCTCGACAGGGTAGTCGATGATGAAGGTAGGCTGGATGTAGTGCTTCTCGCACTTGTTGCCGAAGATCTCATCTATGAGTTTACCCTTGCCCATGCTCTTGTCGGTCTCGATTCTAAGCTGCTTGCAGACATCCCTAAGCTGGTCTTCATCCATTCCGCTTATGTCGATGCCCGTGTGCTCCTTGATAGCATCGTAGATGCTTACCCTTTTATATGGTGCTTTAAAGCTTATGTTCTTACCATCTACTTCCACGTCCGTGGTTCCGTTGGTAGCCACAGCAGTCTGCTCGAGCATCTGCTCGGTTATTTCCATCATCCACAGGTAGTCTTTGTAGGCGGTATAGAACTCGAGTATCGTGAACTCAGGATTGTGAGTACGATCCATGCCCTCGTTACGGAAGTTTCTACTGAACTCGTAAACCCAGTCGAACCCGCCGACTATCAGTCGCTTCAGATATAGCTCGTTGGCTATCCTTAGGTAGAGTGGGATGTCCAGCGCATTGTGGTGCGTGATGAATGGGCGGGCAATGGCACCGCCGGGTATGCTTTGCAGCACGGGGGTGTCTACCTCGAGGGCTCCACGCTCGTTGAGGAAGCTGCGGATAGCGTTCTTCATCTTCGTGATCTTGACGAAGGTGTCGCGAACGCCGGGGTTTACAATCAGGTCGGCATAGCGCTGGCGGTACTTAAACTCCAGATCGCTGACGGCGTCGAAGACTTCCCCATCCTTTTCCTTCACTACGGGCAGCGGGTGCAGCGATTTGGTAAGCAATGTCAGTTCAGTTACGTGTACAGAGGTTTCGCCAGTCTTGGTGATGAAGCCAAAACCCTTTATTCCCACTATGTCACCGAGGTCGATGAGCTTTTTCCATACGGTATTGTAGAGCGTCTTATCCTCGCCGGGGCAGATATCATCGCGCTTGATATATAACTGGATACGGCCTGAGCTATCCTGAAGGACGGCAAAGTTGGCCTTGCCCATATCGCGCACACTCATTATACGGCCAGCGAGCGATACCTCTTTATATTCTTCCTGTTTCTCGTCAGTGTAGTTTTCCTTTATTTCCTTAGCGGTATGGGTGATCTCATACAACGGGGCGGGGTAAGGATCTATGCCCAGTGCCTTTAGCTCCTTTAACTTTTCGCGGCGAACAATTTCCTGCTCGCTCAGTGTTGCTTGCATATTTATATTAATTCAGGAATGAATCTTATTAACGATTTCTCTCAGGAGGTGCAAAAATAATAAGGCTCGTCCATTAATAGCTGAAAACGTTGATCGTGAGATATAAAATAGCTATTTGGAACCGGGGAACCGATTTTGTATATTTATACCTGATGCTGATTTCCCGCCTTGAGCTCCCGTTCAGATTGACCGCAGACTGTGGTTTACTTGCTTAGAAAGCGCCTCTTACCCCAACTATACTCCAACTATACTCCAAGGATACTCCAACTATACTCCAACTCAAAGCCTATTCAGAGGCTACCTAGATGCTATGTGAACCCTTACTTCCTGGCTTGGAGAGATATCAATGAAAGCTAAAGAACCTTAATGTGAAGCAGAGCACCCTCCTGATAAGGTAGACTGTGAGCTAAGGGAAAGAATGGTTATTTTGCTGCAGATACCTATGAGATACGGAATCATATTAAGTATGGGTGTGATGCTATGGCTGGGAGGGTGCAGGAAAGACCTGAAGCACTGGCAACTGACGGAGAAGATAGAAAGCCATACAAGTACGGACAGATTGAATAAAATATACTTTGTAAATGACAGCCTGGGCTTTGTGGTGGGTGGGCAGCGATTTGCGCAAAGCACAATACTGACGACGAGAGATGGCGGAAACACCTGGAACTACACGAACAATGCACAGGCAGATAAAGGACTCTATGGGATTACGAGCACTGCGGAAGGCGTGGTGTATGCGCTGGGATTTGACGGAAAGCTGCTGAAATCGGTGGACGGAGGGAAGGAGTGGAAGTTTTATCAGACGTGGTATCACCCGTATCATGATCTGGCGTTTGTGAGCGAAAGCAGGGGGATAATGGTGGGCGGTATAAGCTTCAAGACCGGGAACCTGTCGCCAATAGATAGTAACGGACATTCGCCGTACTTTGACTCGACCGCCTATGAGCTGAACGATATAGAGATGGTGGATGGGCAGTATGGATACATAAGCGGATACGGAGTGGTGCTGAAGACAACGGACAGCGGGAAAAACTGGAGGTTGCTGAACATACAGGACGAGAACTTCAAAGCCATAAAGGCAAATGGATACGATGAAGCCTGGACCTGTGGGTATAACGGCAGTATCCATCACACCAACGACGGCGGGAAGACCTGGGAACGGCTAAGGAACGGGAACGACATTACCAGAAAAGGATACCATCTGCTGGACCTGGTGTTTGTGAACGAGATGGAGGGATATGCTGTGGGAGAAGACGGGGTGATGATATATACGGATAATGGTGGGAGGAACTGGATGGAGATGGATAAGTTTACCAATGCCCACCTGAGGAGTATAGTGGCTATGAGGGACGGGAGTCTGATGGTGTGCGGGGACGCGGGGAGCTTGTATAGAGTGCGAGCGGCGAAGTAAAGGTGTAGGGTAATGTGCAGATTAGAAAATGTGCAAATGTGCAAATTCCCCCCGCGAGGAAAAGCTGTACAATGGGCAGGTATTGGAGCTCATCCTTATTGAAGCTTACACCATTTGCCTTGCCTTCAGCTCCAGGTATTTATTGATGACATCTACACTGAGGTGCTGGGGTGTGGTGAGGACGGCGAGGATGCCGTGGCGTCTCAGCTCTTTTACTATTTGTTTCTTCTCGTAATCGAACCGCTCGGCTATGGTTTTGATGTAGATACCCTCGGTGGTGTCGGGCTGGGTTTCGTGTATTTCTTTTAATAAGGTATTCTGGAAGAACACCACGCAGACGAGGTGCCTTGATGCGAGGCGCTTGAGATAGGGCAACTGCCTGTCGAGCGAGGACATGGTTTCGAAGTTGGTGAATAGGAGCATAAAACTCCTTTGGTTGATCTTCCGGTGTACGGTAGCCAGGAGGGTTTCGTAGTCGCTCTCTTTGTATTCCGTTTGCTGCTTATACAGTCCTTCCAGGATATGCTGAAGCTGCCCGCTCCTTCTGTCGGCTGGAATGATGTTCCCTATTTTGTTGGAGAAGGTTATCAGTCCGGCCTTATCATGCTTCATCAGCACGATGTTCAGCAGAGAGAGCGCGGCATTGATGGAGTAGTCGAGTAGCGTCATACCCTCGAAAGGCATCTTCATGGTGCGCCCTTTATCTATGAGCACATACACCTGCTGTTCCCTGGCATCGGTATAGGTGTTTACCATGAGATCTCCGGTACGGGCTGTGGCCTTCCAGTTGACCGTGCGGATATCATCACCCTGCACATAAGTCTTGATCTTCTCGAACTCCATACTGTGGCCGAGGCGCCTGATCTTCTTTACCCCTGTAAAGAGATTTTCTGTGGTAGCTAGCAGTTGATATTTCTTGAGCTGGAGGAAGGAAGGGTAGACCTTTACCGTAACCTCAGGGGCAGCCTCGAAACGGCGCTGCAGCAGGCCGAGTGGTGTCTGCACATAACACAGCAGTGCGCCGAAGTTATATTCCCCTCTGGTTACCGGCTTCAGGCTATATTCGATTTTTTCGCTCCGCAGGTAGTCTATTTCCGTAGTTCGCCTGAAGTTTCGCTCCTGGAATTGTTCGGGGAGCTGTTCTATTACCGTCACCCGTGCCCGGTGGGCGAAACCATTTTCCAGCAGCAGCGTTACCTTGTTCTCGTCGCCCATACTGAGGCGGCTTGCTATAACCCTCTTACCCCTTATGCTGCCCCGCCTTCTGAACAGCAGGAGGAAATCGAGCACAGTGAGCACACCACTAAATATTGCAAAGACGACAGCGGCCTCGAACAGCCACTGAAAAAAGAAGGACATGACGAAGAAGACAACCGCAGCGGCCATGAGGTAGAACCAGCGGCGACTGATGAACAGATCTGTTATGTAGGTGACCGGCTTCAAGGCAGGTATGGGGTGGTATGGGCGTTAGCGTGCAACACTGTAGCCTACGAAGATAAGGAAGAGAAGTTGTAGGAGAAATGTTTGGCTGATGCGCTAAGTTAAAAGAGTAATTTTATTGTTATACCTTATGTGATTGTTGTATGAAGAAACTGTTTTTTGCCTTTCTCAATTTATGGTTTATGATGATTTCGCATCAGGTGTGGGCTCAGGAGTTTGACAAGTCCGATAGTAAGCTTATACATAAAACCGTATTGAGCTTATTCAACAACTACAACACAGGTAAATATTTATTTAAAGAAAAGAAAGGTTTAGTTTCTACACCTAGAAGTGGTCACCATAATTTGGGTTTTAGTATAATGAAAGAACTGTATGTGCGAGGAGGTAGTAGTTACTTATCAACAGGTGCAAGGCTTATTACATCAGAATCAACTATAGAAGTGCGAACCTCACTGGATGAGTTTGATTATAGATTCACTTTCTTTAGGTACTCAGTCAGGCATTGGCAAATAACCATGCCTCTATATCTGGGGAAGACATTTCAGTTTAAGAGGGATAGATATCAACATGTAGATGTTTTTGCTGGACCTTCATTTGGGATGGCGATGGCATGCTATCGAAAGGAAGAGAATCAGGGTAAAAAAGCCAGGGATGATCAAAAGTTTGTGGCGCTAAGTCCCGTAGGTTTCAAAGACGACTTGGGCCCCACCAATTTTTTAGCTGCTATAGATGCAGGTTTTCGACTAGCACCTTTATCCTTTCCAAACTTATCAGTTGGCGTGACAGCATCATACAACATTAGTAAGGTACCCTATATGAGTGAAAAGGGCGCATTTCTTACCGAGGATAAAACAGAGACCTTTTCCTTTGATTTTTCCAGGAGGTATATCAATCTAATGTTTCAAGTTAATTATTCGTTTGGTAAACGTTGGAAAGAGCGGGTTCTGAATAAGCCGCAATGAGAGGCTGATACCAGGAGGCAAGGAAGAGAAGTTGTAGGAGAAATGTTTGGTGGAAGTTGGCGGATGGTGTTGGCGGATTCTGTTATTGAGTTGCCTGGGCCTCTTTGACTTTTGCAGATACATGTAAAGCTTTCTCCTTCATGGGGCCGCTGGTGAGATTGTCTACTGCGGCTTCAGTAGTTGGCACCATATAAATCCGGTAAGGTCTATTGAATGCGAATTTGTCTTTTAGCCTGAGGAATGGCTTTTCCAGATAGTGATAGCTTAGTTTGCCAAGGAGAATTGTTGCTGTTAATGCAATCGCAGTTTCCAGCAACAAGACCTGCCAGAGTTCAGTATTGACACCAAAGAGTTTTGTAATGTTAGTGGCGAACAGAATGCCAATGAACTGTAAGCAATAGAGGCCATAGGTGATTGTTCCGAGCTTTGATATGGTTCTAAACCTAGAAAGTTTGAAGAAGGAGTTCCGGGCATAATTCTGCTCAAGAATAACGAACAGCGCTACTACAGCAATAATGGATCTTTCAAAAATGCGTACGAGGTAAGTGCTGTGCAGCAGTTCTTCCCTGAAGAAGAATATCATGAGGAACACTGCGTATACAAGTAGTATCTGGCTTCGCTTCAGGTAGATAAACAAATCCTTTACCCTCGGCTTTACTATGATGAGCCATGCTCCAAATGATCCGATTGCCATGTCACCGATACAAGACAAGGTGTGGTATTCATGCATTTTGGGAACGTCATAGAAAGCTCTGAAGGCCAGGCTGATGGCAATGATGGAACTAAAAGCTATCCAGAAGCGCCTGACTGGGAGAAGGTAAAGTATTACGGGCCAAAGAAGATAGAATTGCTCTTCTATGGCAACACTCCAAAGGACGCCAAGTATTGATGCGTCCGGGAGGTCTTTATTAATAAAGTCAAAATTATTGAGGAAGGTGAGGTAGTACCAGATGGAGGCTGACTCATCAGGCGTTTGTCCGAAAGCGGACTTAATAATGGGAAAGACAAAGAAGCCAAAGAACACACAGAAGTAGAATAGCGGCCATATCCTGAGCACCCTCCTCATCCAGAACTTCTTCAGGTCAATCTGATAGTTTTTCTTCTTCTCCTCGATGAGGAAATAGGTGATAAGAAAGCCACTTAAGACGAAGAAGAAATTGACACCTATATTTCCGTCGCCAAAGATGTGGACCTTGACGAGGTTGTAAAGTTCGTTGTCCTTTATGTATTCAAAATCTGAATGGAAACTATGGAAGAAAAAGACGGATAGAAAGCATAAGAATCTAAGGCCATCAAGATTCTCAAAGTATGTCTTTTCCTGTTTCTTCATACTACTGCGGAGTACTCGAGCTGCAATTCGATTATTAATTACAACAAACTGTTTTCGCTTTAATTGGCGAAACTAGGATAGGAGTACCAGCATGACATGATTTGAAGGCAGCTTAACCTTTCGTTAGCTAACCTGGGTTGTGTAAGAATTCTGCCACCTTATGTGTACCAGACATTTGCAGCCAGGCACAATAGAGCAACGGTTTCAGACTGATTTGTTATTTAGAATTTGTCCACTGGAGTTTAGCCACGCTATCTCGGTATTTCTATCCTACCTATAATCTCCTTCAACACGTCATCCGTAGTGACTCCTTCCATTTCGCGCTCAGGTGTGAGGCTTATCCTGTGCCGGAGAACGGCTGGTGCGGCATAGATGACATCTTCCGGTATGATGAAGTTCCTTCCTCTCAGCACGCTCAACGCCTTTGAGACCCTTAGGAGGGCGATAGATGCTCTGGGTGATGCACCTATGTAGAGTGATTTATCATTCCTGGTCTCCCATACGATCTTAGCTATGAATTCCAGTAGCTTTGGCTCGATATGTATCCTTGATACCTCCTCACGGGCATGTGCTAATACTTCAGGCGTTACTATGGCGTGTACCTCTGCAAGGATGTCTGCTATTGCAGATTCGTTGTGCATGCTGAGTATCCTCACTTCTTCCTCCAGGGTAGGGTAGCCCACAGTTATCTTCATCAGGAAACGGTCTAACTGTGCTTCGGGCAGTCTGTAGGTCCCTTCATGCTCTATAGGGTTTTGGGTAGCGATGACCATAAAGGGGTATTGCATTTTGTGCGTCACACCGTCTACAGTTACCTGCCGCTCCTCCATTACCTCAAATAGCGCGGCCTGGGTCTTGGCAGGAGCGCGGTTTATCTCATCTATCAGCACCATGTTGGCGAATATGGGTCCGGGTTTGAACTGGAAACTTGCTGTCTGTGGACTGAAAATATTCGTACCGAGCACGTCGCTAGGCATGAGGTCGGGGGTGAACTGAAGGCGTGAGAACTTCGCGTGTATCAGCCTGGCGAGGAGCTTTGCCGTCAATGTTTTGGCAACGCCGGGTACACCTTCTATCAATATGTGTCCGTCAGCCAGGAGTCCCGCCAGCAAGAGTTCTATCATATTATGCTGGCCTACTATCACGTGCTGTATCCTGTCCTGCACCTGCTCTACTACTTGCACGAGTGCGCTTACTTCCGTTCCTTTTCCTTCTGCCGCTTCCATTGTTACTTGTTGTTTTTATAGAATTGTTGAATGGTATTATGTAGGTGATAGAGTTCCGTCTCGTCTATAGCCTTTCGTTCTATGTGCACCTCCCTTATCATTTCCATTAAAGATATTATTACTGACTCAGATAATCCTGATTTCAGTTGCAGTTGTGCTTTGAAGTTATCGCCCAGTCTGTTTGTGTTGATGAAGTAATGAGTGCGCACCCATTCCAGGAAGTGCTGCACCATCTTTTCTGCTATGTTACTGTGGTCTGCTTTGTTGTAGTAGAGCCTTCCTACGGTTTCTACAAACGAAACCGAGCTATTCTCCAGCGGGGTTACTACAGGTATGATCTTCTGCTTTCTCTTTCCTTCAAAGATGAGGTAGACGATGAGTGCAAACAAAGCCAGTATAAATGCCCACCTTGTCGCAGGGTATTTTAGCAGGACACCGATGTCGCTTGCCTCGGTGCTGCGTTTGAAGTAGTCGTTCCAGTATATCCTGGTAATCCCATCAGGTAAGGTCTGCCAGATGCCTTCAAGGTACTTTCTGTTATTTTCCTGCAGCAGAAAATAGTTACTCATGGCTAACGGGGCTGAGTGTAGGGTGAGGTGCCCGTCGCCTATTTTATATCTGATAAAGTTCGGCTCACCTTTCACGTATCCCAGTGTGTCGGTTAGTGTCACTCCGAGGTTCGCCGGTCCCTCCTGGTATTCTGTAGTGTCCTCCGCTTCTGCTTCAGTAGTGTCTGCTTCCACCCTGGCAAATCTGTAGGAAGCCAGCAAAGACTTGCCCTGGTACCCGAAATGACGGCTGGTATCAGAAAGGCTCAGTGCTGCTATATTGGTTTTACCATCGTTTGTTCTGGTAAGCGCTGCTTCTTCATAGCCATTGTCTTTGATAGTACACAGCAGCAGGTTCTCCAGTTTTTCATCCAGCACCCGTGAGAAGACAACCAGTTCGTTACCCTCTTCAACGAAAGCTATTAGCTGGCCCAGTTCGGTTTGCGTCAGGTAGAAGTCAAGTCCGACTGCCACCAGGAGTGCTTTCCCTTCCTGATCATATATCATCTTCTCATCAATGCTGCTATACCTGAACCCCCTTGACAGATCACTGATCTTTGTCTGGGGAAAGAAGTACTTCAAAGATTCATAGGCCAGGTAGCTGCCGTAGGGCTTCTTATCTTCCTTGTCCAGTGTTACCGCCCAATTAGTCTTTTTCTTTATTATATCAGTGCAAGCGGATAAGAGTAGTGCAAGCCCGCCCATTAGGTATATCAGGTTCCTCCTCATGAGCGATAGAGCTGGCTTTTAAGGTTGTTGAATGTGTTGAGATATTCCTGGTATGCCTCTTCCTGTATCGGGTAGTTGCCATACCATGCATATTCATACTGTCTGGTAAGCTGACGAAAGGGATTCTTCAGGTTGGTATTGGCCAGCTCGTAATAATAATCATAGTTGGTCTTGTCGGTCCGGTACTGGATTAGCTGTCTCTTCTGCAGCAACTGCAATAGCAGCATGTAGCTATAGCGGACTGCCATTCTGGTGTTGCCTTCCCTGGTAGCCTTATCAATGTATTCTTCCCAGTTCGTGTGCAGCAGATCTTCTGTAAGAACCTCCTGATCGTTGCCTTCATCCTCCGGCTGCTCCTTTTGTCTCTTAAAGAGACCTGTTCGATCACCTGATAATATTTTGAACAGCGCGAAGCCTATCAGCAGGAACAGGAGGATCCAGACGATCATTTTACCCATACCTGATGAGAAGAATAAGACGATGGCTGCTATGATGGTGGAAAAGATGTTGTCTGCTGCAGATGGTTTTCTGGGAGCCGCCAGTTCCGTTTCCTTACTGTAGCCAAAGGCTTTGTCATTGGTCAGTTTCTGCCACTGCTCGTCTGTCAGTTGTTCAGCGGCTACGGCGGTACCTACTGTGTCCGGTAGCAGCAGCATGCAGACTGTAAGTAAAAGAATCAGAATAAGAGTAACTTTATTGCTCATGCTTAACACCGTGCAGTTTTGTTATTCTAATAGGCAGGTATACGAAGTACCAAAGCATAAAGGCAAGTGATCCGGTAAGTATGGAAATGCTCAGCCACACTGGCATCTCAGTATACCTGGTTACGTAGCTCTCGAACATGGCTGCAACAATGAATATGGGCACCAGTGATACTACGATCTTCACGGCGTCTTTCGCTCCCCTCATCAGCGACTGTACCCTGGTATAGGTTTTTGGGAATAGTATGGAGTTTCCAATTATTAGTCCCGCACTTCCTGCTATCACTATCGCTGATATTTCCAGCGTGCCGTGTATAAAAACAACAAGTATTGACTTGGCTCCCAGTCCGTGGTGGAAGAACATATATTCAAATACTCCCAACATCAGTCCGTTCTTGAATAACACGTACACAGTGCCTATGCCCAAGGTAATACCCATAACAAAGGCGTAGAAGGAGACCATGATGTTATTGAAGGCTATTCTCACGAACATGAAGAATTCGTTGCTGTCCTTATAGACGCCAAAGGGGTCACCGTTTGCGATGTTACGTTCTGTCATGTCTACGTATGAATCACCGAGTACAGCGCGCACGAAGGTTTGTTCCTGCATCCCAGAGAATACACCTATGATTATGAAGAGCAGGAAGAACAAAAGGGTGAACAATAGAGTCCGGTGGTGCCGCCGTACCGTTAGGGGTAGTTCTGTTGCAAAGAAGTGCGTGATGCGGTTCTTCTTCTCCTTTTTATTCCGGTAGATGGACATGAAGATGTTCGCCGCCAGTCCATTGATGTATCGTACGGTATTGCTAAATGGGTAGAATGTTTTGGCATAGGAAAGGTCATCCACCAGGTGCATAAACCTTTTTGCTACTTCGTCCGGATCTTCTGTTGGTTCCTGGTAGTTCTTCCAGCGGTCAATGTTGCGCTTAATGAATTGCCCTTCACGCATTAGGTAAAGATAAAGCAGGAAGGTATATTTACTACTGCACCTTGTTCTTTTTCAGGAACACCCTCTTATTTTTGTTCAATGAGCGTTATCACGGTCACCACTCCCTTCAATATAGATTTGGAGTTTAAGATTGCCCCCTTCCACAAGAGACTACTGGCCTGGCTCATTGATATTGTGCTTATCTATGTATATGCCATATTAGTAAATAAGTACGTGGTAGGTCCGCTTAATGCCTACGATGAGCTGGGGCAAACAGTGACCATTCTCCTTATAATGATTCCGGCCTATTCCTATCATCTGTTGCTCGAAGTCTTCTTCAATGGACAGTCTTTGGGCAAAAAAGCCATGGGTATTAAGGTGATGGATATGAATGGCAATGAGGCAAGCTTTAGTCAATATCTGCTCCGCTGGCTTTTTCGCATCTTCGATATGCTCATTACCCTGGGCGCTGCAGCGGTGTTGTCCGTTGCACTGTCCCGCCACAGTCAGCGGCTGGGAGACATGGTTGCAGGCACTGTGGTTATCGACAATCGCTATAGGACCAACATCAATGAAACCATTTACCTGGATATTGAAGACGAGTCCTACAATGTAATGTTCCCTGAGGTCATGAAACTCTCGGATCGGGATATCAATGGCATCCGCAATTTGCTGGATTCAAAAGGCTCAGGCAGAGATACGGAAGTGTACATGCTGCAGGTAGCTGACAGAATTAAAGCTGTACTGAATATCGAAACGGAACTTTCACCCCGCCAGTTGCTCCAGCGGCTACTAAAGGACTACAACCACATTACGCGTAAGTAGGTCGCAAACCTGGTGCTACCTCTATCGGGCCTTATTTCTATAACTATACTACTTTTACTGGTAATGAAAAGCACAACACCTGTTCTTGAATGTGTTCCGAACTTCAGTGAAGGCAGAGACCAGGTCAAGATAGATGCTATAGCTGCCGCCATTGAATCCGTGAGCGGAGCACACTTGCTGCATGTTGATATTAGTCCGGCTGCCAACCGAACAGTAATGACGTTTGCGGGAGACCCTGAAGCAGTGGTGGAAGCAGCCTTTCAGGGGATCAGAAAGGCTGCGGAGGTGATAGACATGCGTAACCAGCAGGGTGTTCATCCCCGTATTGGTGCTACTGATGTTTGCCCACTCGTGCCATTGTACAATGTGACAATGGATGAGGCTGTGTCTTGGTCAAATGCCCTGGGCAAAAGGGTAGGAGAGGAACTTGGTATTCCAATTTACCTTTACGAGTATTCTGCCGCCAAGGAGCATCGGAGGGCGCTACCTGCGATCAGAAAGGGTCAGTATGAAGGCTTCGGCGAGAAGATAAAGTTACCGGACTGGCTACCGGACTACGGCCCGGCTGAATTCACCCCCAGCACTGGCGCCACCATTATAGGTGCACGTGACATCCTTGTAGCTTTCAATATTGCACTGAATACTGAAGACGTATCCATAGCAAATCAGATAGCCCGCAGAATCAGGGAGAGCGGTTACATCTCCGACGACAAGGACCAAAAGCAAAGGGTGCCTGGCCTGTTGTCCAAAGTCAGGGCTATAGGTTGGTACATGGCCGACTATAATTGTGCACAGGTTTCGCTGAATCTGCTTGATTTTAAAGAGAACTCTCCATTGCGCGCATGGGAGAGCTGCGAGGCTCTGGCTAAGGAGATGGGTGTAACCTTAAGAGGTAGTGAGGTAATTGGCCTTATCCCTGAAACTTGTCTCCTTGAGGCTGGCTCCTATGTATGTCTGAAGAACAATGAAGATATCCCTCAGGAGAACCAGCTACTTATCCACTATGCCATCCAGCACCTGGGGCTGAACAGCTTAAAGCCATTTGAGGAGCAGGAAAAGGTACTCGAATACGCGCTTGCTAAAGCTGGAATCATTAGCTGATAACCAGTATAACACTAATTGAACCTAACGGTAAGAATATTATGTTTTCAGTAGTTCGCTTTTTGGTCTATCCTTTCGCACTTATTTACGGCGCAGTCGTGTGGTTAAGAAACAGGCTGTATGATATGGGTGTTTCATCTTCGGTTGAGTTTAGCATCCCGGTTATTTCTGTGGGCAATCTCTCCGTGGGAGGCACAGGGAAAACGCCTCACGTAGAATACCTCATCCGGTTGCTCCAATACCAGTTCAAGGTAGCCACCATGAGCCGTGGCTACAAGCGCAGAACGCAGGGATTCCTTCTGGCAGATGAAACCGCTAATGCGCTCCGGATCGGCGACGAGCCCATGCAGTACCACATGAAGTATCCTGAGGTTGTAGTCAGCGTAGCGGAAGAGCGCCTTACAGGTATACCAACTTTACTTCAAAGGGTTCCTGACGCTGATGTTGTCCTGCTGGACGATGCCTACCAGCACCGCTCGGTGAAGCCTGGTCTGAACATGCTTATTACTGACTATGCAAAGCCCTTTTACACAGATTATATACTGCCTTACGGTCGCCTCCGGGAAGGCAGGTCTGCCTACAAGCGGGCGGATGTTATAATTGTTTCTAAATGCCCGACCTCTATGACGGAGGCGCAGGCTGAGGAAATGCGGAATAAGATCAAACCTTTACCTTCCCAGCAGGTGTTTTTTTCCACCATCCGGTACGATGCTCCTTACGATCTATTCACCAGGGAGGAAGTATCGCTTCAAGACAAGAATGTGGTCCTGGTTTGCTGCATAGCACGCCCACAACCTCTAATTGACCATGTACGGGAGCGTACTGCCGATGTACACACCCTTTCTTATCCTGATCACCACTACTTCCTGAAGAAGGATATGGAGGAGATCAGGGAAACCTATGATAATTGGAACGTTGGCAACAAAGTCATTCTCACTACCGAGAAAGACGCCACCCGCCTTCACCTGCAGCACGAGAAATTAAAAGAGTGGGGCATCCCCATCATAGTGCTGCCCATCAAGGTCAGCATGCTTTTCAATCAGAGTCCGGCCTTCGATCAACTGGTGCTTCAGTATGTTGATAAGGCAGTAGCGGAGCATAGAGAGGTTGCAGGCTATTAAGCTTAAGATCGGACACACCTCCCTCCATCTCTGGCGGGAAAATGAGGGTGATTTTTTCATCCCCTGTGTGTTAGCCTGAAATACGTTGACCGTTTTTGAGGATTAAAATCAACTCAAAAACGTAAACATATGGCACAAAAAGAAAGGCAAAGTCCTAAATTAGAAGTCAGGCAAAAGCGGTATTTCAGCGAAGACTTTAAAAGAAAGAAGGTTATGGA
>Ga0196970_1000778_pt1 | contig 30383 bp, 25 predicted proteins | sample S1v_513CmetaG_FD_148672 | JGI IMG/M metagenome (GOLD analysis project Ga0196970, IMG submission 148672) | Soil microbial communities from Anza Borrego desert, Southern California, United States - S1+v_5-13C | ecosystem: Environmental > Terrestrial > Soil > Desert | place: USA: California... | reverse complement strand
AGCGGCGGTTCACAAGGCGGAGCTGGCACGACGTCTTCGACGACCTACGGTTCAGCCGGATCGAGTTCAAGCTCCTCAAGCGGGAAACTCATCCCGGTTCCGTGGTCGCTCCTGCAGACTGAATCGTCAAGCTCGGCCAGTTCCAGCTCGTCCTCGTTGGGCATGAGCAGCAGCAGCCAGCAAAGCTTCACGCTGAACGTGGACAGCACCAAGCTGCAGTCGGCCCCCTCACTTAGCCGCGGTAACTGGTCGGAGATCAGCCAATCCGGATTCAGCCAGCGCGTGAACTCACATTTTGGCGTCTCTGGGATGTCGGGTTCGACCGGCGGATCCGAATCACCTTACGGCTCCAGCACCGGTTCCAGTGACTCGAGCTCATCTGGATCAAGCATTCGATCGAGCGGCAGTTCCGGCTCGAGCGGTTCAAGCTCCGGAAGTTCCGATCAATAACAAATGTTCAACTCACGGCGCGGACCGTCGCGGTTCGCGCCTTTTGCTGTACTGATCAGTGGGGATTCACCTGATTCCAGCCAAGTCCTCCTAGCACATACGCTTTAATGGATTTTCGATACCCGAATGCCCCGACACTGCGAATGGTCGATTCGCCAGACTTCCGCCGGACAATGCACGGAAGGTTTGGATGACAACTCTTCCCTGCCTGGGCGGGGTAAGGCGTTTCTATGAAAGCCGTTGCTCGGCAAGTTTGGTTTCCGCTGGGAGTGCTGCTGGCTGGGCTGACTCTGACCATCTTCGCGACCTATTTTGCAAGCAGGACTGTCCATCTGCGGAATCGCGCCGAATTCGACAGCGCGGCTCAGCGCGCGCAGGCGGAGATCGGCCGTTCGCTTGAAACGTACATCGCGCTGATGCGCGGCGTGGCGGGGCTGTTCGCGTCGGAATCCAACATCACACACCCCGCTTACTCTGCATACGTGAACCGGCTGCAACTCGCGTCCAATTATCCCGGCGTCCAGGGAATTGGCTTCTCCCTCCGCGTTCCCGTCGATGATCGTGCCTCGATGGCAGCGTGGCTGAGCAGTCGGGCGTTCACGAACGTTACTCCGTGGCCTGACACACCGCGCGACGAATACCATGCAGTCGTGTTACTGGAACCTCAGGGCCCAAGAAACCGCGCGGCACTGGGCTATGACATGTTCTCCGATCCCGTTCGGCGCCAGGCTATGGAAATGGCGCGGGACACGGCGCGCCCTGTGGCGTCGCGAAGGGTGCGGCTGGTTCAGGAAATTGAGGAAGAGGAACAGCCCGGCTTTCTCATCTACACGCCTGTTTACGAAGATGGGAATATCCCGGAAACGATCGAGGAGCGACGGGCGCGTTTAAAAGGTTTTGCGTATTGTCCATTTCGTATTTGGGATTTTATCCGGAACGCACTCGATGCGACGCTCCTGGAGACGATCACCCTGGAAGTGCATGATGGCGAAACCCCGACTGAAGCGAACCTTGTGTATCGCTCGGGACCTGCGCCTGAAAAGTCAGGCAGTTTGTTCGTTCCAGATCAGCGCGTTCAGCTGTCGATCGCGTTTGCGGAACGCCGCTGGACGCTGGTCTGCTCGAGTTCCGCCACAGCCATGTTTGGATGGTGGGCACCTTACAGTATCGCGGGGATCGGAACCGCGCTAAGTTTGCTCCTGTTCTACCTGACGTCTGCCGAGGCCCGCGCCCGCGCCCGTGCAGAAACGAGCACGCGACAACTGCAGAAATCCGAGGCGGCGTTGCGCGACAGCGAAACACGCCTTCGCCTGATCGTGGAAAGCGCCCGCGATTATGCGATTTTCGCATTGGACATCGAAGGCCGCGTGGTGAGTTGGAATAGTGGCGCCGAACGGCTTTTTGGATACACGGAAACCGAGATCGTCGGCCGCAACGCCGGCTTGATCTTTACTCCCGAGGATCGGATTGCCGGTGCTCCGGAAGAGGAGTTGATGGAAGCTTCAAAAACAGGCGTCGCGCGCAGTGATCGCTGGCATGAACGCAACGACGGTTCACGGCTGTTTGTCAGCGGGATTATTCGCGTCATGGACGATTCCAAAGGCCACCGCGTCGGTTACATCAAAGTCGCGAGGGACGTGACTGAAAAGCTCGAAGCCGAAGCCAGCGTCCGGCGGGAACGAGACCTGTCGGAGATGGTCATCAACAGCCTTCCTGGTGTGTTCTACCTTTTTGACCAGAACGGAAACTGGGTGCGCTGGAACAAGAACCTGGAAAACATAACAGGGTATTCCACTGATGAAGTGGCGGCGAGGCGCCCGATCGAATTCTGTCCGCCAGACGACGTGGACCGCGTCAACGAAGCCATTCGCAGGGTTTTCGAAATTGGGCACGCCACCGTGGAATCGAACCTCATCACCCGCGACGGTTCTGCCATCCCGTTTCTCTGGCACGGGCGGCGGATCGTCTTCGACGGCATTCCGTGTTGCATCGGAATGGGAGTTGATATCACGGAACGCAAACGTGCCGAAAGCGAATTGCGCACGGCCCAGGAACAGCTGCGGGGTTACGCCGCGCAACTCGAGCATCGCGTCGCCGAGCGCACGGCCCATTTGCGCCAGAGCCTGCAGTCGCTCGAAAGCCTGCTGTACCACGTTGCGCACGACCTTCGTGCGCCGCTGCGTTCGATGTCCAGCTTCACCACGATTCTCCTGGATGAATACGCGCCGAATCTGGACGACAAGGCGCAGGATTATGCGCAGCGGATTGGGCAGTCGGCCCAGTTCATGGATGAACTTGTGCAGGACCTGCTCACGTACGGGCACCTTGCCCACTCAAAGATCAGCGTTTCAAATGTGAATCTGGAGACGCAGGTCGATACCGTACTGAAACAACTTTCCGCCCGCATTGCCGCTCGGAATGCAGTCGTTGAGGTGGAGCGTCCGCTTCCCAATGTGAAAGCCAGCAGTGCGGTTGTCAGCCAGATCGTCATGAACCTGGTGGACAACGCGTTGAAGTTTGTTCCAGCCGAGCGCACACCGCACGTGCGTATTCACGCCGACTCGAATTCAGGAGTGCGCCTGTGGGTCGAAGACAATGGCATCGGGATTCGCCCCGAATATCATGAACGCATTTTCCGGGTGTTCGAACGGTTGCACGCCGGGAATCGTTTTCCAGGCACGGGGATTGGGCTCGCTATCGTTTCCAAAGGCGCAGAGCGTATCGGCGCGCGGGCCGGCGTGGAATCAAACCCCGGCGAGGGCAGCCGGTTCTGGGTGGAGTTTCCAGCCATCGACGGGAATTAATGCGTTTTCGGGGGATTGGAGTTCCGGGGTGCATTTGTAATTGCCCGGCCTTCCGCTTTGTCCTAGCTGTAACGCAGTCAAAGAAAGGCAAACAAAATTATGACCTCCATCGGATTGATCATCCTGGCCGGGTTGGTGGTGTTGGCGCTGTTGCTCGTCATGTTTGGCGTCGGCGTCTACAACCGGCTCATAGGCCTGCGCAACCGTTTCAAGAACGCCTATTCACAAATCGATGTGCAATTGAAGCGCCGCTATGACCTGATTCCCAATCTCGTCGAAACGGCCAAAGGCTATCTCAAGCACGAACGCGAGACGCTGGAGAATGTCATCAAGGCCCGCAACGTCGCATATGCGGCATCTCAAACCGCGGCATCAACTCCCGGCGACGCCAGCGCAGTGAAGAATCTAGCGTCCGCGGAAGCAGGACTTGCTGGGGTACTCAGCCGTTTCATGGCGATTTCCGAAGCGTATCCCGACCTCAAGGCAAACCAGAACATGATGCAGTTGACCGAGGAACTGACATCCACGGAGAACAAGATTTCGTTTGCCCGGCAGGCGTACAACGACTCTGTCATGACCTACAACACCCAGCGCGAAGTGTTCCCTTCGAACATTGTTGCGGGGATGTTCAACTTCGGGCCCGCTGAACTGTTCGTGATCGAGCGGCAGGAGGAAAAAGCCGCACCCAAGGTTCAGTTCTAACGCGAAATGGATTTCTTCGATCGGCAGGACAAGGCGCGCCGCCAGACCAAGGTGCTGGTGGTGTACTTCCTCCTTGGCGTCGCGCTGCTGATCGCCGCCATTTATGTGGCCCTCGTGCTGGTCCTCCAGTGGCCTGAAACGTCACGGCGCTACATCGAGGCGCAGGGTTTTTCCTTGTGGAACCCCAGACTATTTCTCGGCACTGCCATCGGAACAGGCGCAGTGATCCTGATGGGAAGCCTATTCAAGACGCTGCAACTTTCCCGCGGCGGCAGCGCCGTGGCAAGCATGCTGGGTGGACGCGCGGTCAATCCCAACACTGCCGATCCCGACGAGCGCAAACTGCTGAACATTGTCGAGGAAATGGCGCTCGCCTCAGGCATCGCCGTCCCGCAGGTCTACGTGATGGATGAGGAGCTCGCGATCAACGCGTTCGCGGCGGGACACACCGAGAGCGATGCCGTGGTCGGAGTCACGCGCGGCTGCATGAAGCTCCTCTCCCGCGATGAACTGCAAGGCGTCATCGCACACGAATTCAGTCACATTCTCAATGGTGACATGCGGTTGAATTTGCGATTGATGGGCTGGATCTTTGGGATTTTTTGCATCTCGGTGATTGGACGCGTGCTCCTGCACACTCGCGGAGGCAGCCGTCGCGACAAGAATCCGCTGCCGCTCGTCGGCCTGGTCTTCCTGGCGTTGGGCGGGATCGGCGTGTTCTTCGGCCGATTGATCCAGGCTGCCGTGAGCCGGCAGCGCGAGTTCCTCGCGGATGCCGCCGCCGTCCAATTCACCCGCAACCCGCCCGGGCTTGCGGGTGCCCTGAAAAAAATTGGCGGCCTGGTCTACGGCTCCAAGCTGGAATCCCCGCACGCGACCGAGGCATCCCACCTGTTCTTTGGAAGGGGAACTGGTTCTGCATTCTCAGGCCTCATGTCGACGCACCCACCGCTGGAGGATCGCATTCGTGCCCTTGATCCTTCGTTCGACGGGACGTTCCCGCGGGTCGACGCAACTCGCGAAACTGACGTTGAACTGGAGGACCCGCGTGCACGGCGTCGCGGCGGATCTCCGTTTCCCTTTCCGTTCGAAGTTCCAGGATTGGCCCCTGCAAGCGAAGGACGGGAAATGGCTGTGCCCCCGGTGATCCCGGTCTCGGCTGTTGTGCCTGCGTCCGGCGCGCCTTCGCCCGGGCATCTGCGTTACGCGGTGCAATTGCGCAGATCCTTTTCGCCCGCCCTGCAAACGGCCACTCATGATTCCATGAGCGCAATGGCTGTCATCTACGCCCAGTTGCTCAGTTCTGACCCCCTTTTGCGAGACAGACAGTTGGAAAACATCGGCCGGCTCTCTTCAACAGGCGTTCGCCGCGAGGTCGAACGCGTTCTCCCCGACGTCACAGCGTTGGCCGTGCGTGCGCGGCTGCCGCTGGTGGATATGACATTGCCCGCTCTGCGCCAGATGTCGTTCGCCCAGTTCGAGGAATTTTCCCGCGCAATTCGCGAGCTGATCGAAAGCGATCACGAAATCGATCTGTTCGAATATGTCCTGCAAAAAATTGCGATTCGCCATATTGAGTCGCAATTCAAGCCGCCACGGACCGTTATCGTGCAGTTCTATACGATGCGCCCGCTCGCGGGTGACGCTGCAATCCTGATTTCGGCCATGGCTCATGCCGGATCAGGTGATCCCGGAATCGCGGCTGAGGCATTCAAGCGCGGTGCGATGCTGTTGACGCGCGGTTCCCAGATTGCACTCGATTTTGTCCCAGGTGAACGGTGCGGACTCGCGGAGATTGATGCGGCATTGGAGCGGCTGAACACGGCGGCCCCACAGCTCAAGAAGAACGTTTTGTTTGCGTGCGCCGCCACGGTCGCGGCCGACGGATGGATTCAAGAGAGCGAAGCGGAACTGCTGCGCGGCATCGCCGACACATTGGATTGCCCCTTGCCGCCGTTCATCCCCAAGGAATAATCGGGCGTCTGGGGGCTAGTAATCGTAAAGCCCGCTGTCCTTGCTGTATCCGCCTCCGCCCATCCCTCCGCCTTCTTCTCCCCCGAAATCACCCAGGAGGTCGCCCATGTCTGCTTCGATCTTTTCCGGATCCTCTCCTGCCTCAAGACGCTTGATCGCGATATCCAGTTCCTTTGGCGCAGTTCCGGGCGGCATGATGTCCTTCATCTTCCGCATCATGTGAGCCATGTGACGCGGGTTGTTTTCGTCCATGTGCTCCATGTCTCGCTCCATTTCTGCCATGGCGCGTGCCACGCGGGGGTCATCCAGATTCGGCATGGATTCATCTCCAGGCTCGCCGCCGCTTTCCGCGGGCGTTTCGGCGAGACCCTTGGTCATCGCGAATCGGCTCATCTGCTTTTCCATTTTTTTGTTGCCGCACTTTGGGCAAACGGGGAGGCGATCCGGATTAATCCGCTTCGAAAGGAAGCTGTAGATCTTCCGGCACTTCGGACAGGCAAATTCGTAAATGGGCATGACAGCTAAAATTCGCGACTTTCGGTTTTCTTCGCCACAAGAAAATGGAGCATGGCGCGAGGAGTATGCGTAAACCCGTTTTTTCCCTTCCCGTTTTGGTTGCGGTTCTGCCGCGCTGTGTGGTTCGTGGTTGGTCGTTTTTCCCGTCCTCGCCGCGCTGTCTCGCAAGTTTTCAAACCCGCCTCCGTATTCACGCCTGCCGACGGGCGACTCCGGTTCGGCTTGCTTTAGCGCAACCCGATGTTCATCTCTTTGCCATGACGCGCACGTTCCTGCACACGCTCATTGTTCTCACTGCGCTCGCGTTGCAATTGTACGCAGCCGGGGATGCTCTCACATGGTCGAATCCAATCCTCCTCCAACGTGCTGACCCGCACGTGGTGTTGCATTCCGACGGATGGTATTACTTCACTGCCACGGTGCCGGAATACGATCGCATTGAGCTTCGCCGCGCGCGGACACTGGGAGCATTAGCGAGCGCCGACTCCAAAGTGGTCTGGAGCAAACATGAGAGCGGCCCCATGAGCCATCACATCTGGGCGCCAGAAATTCACTTCATCGATGGCAAGTGGTACATCTATTTCGCCGCAGGCCGCGCGGAAGCAATTTGGGAGATCCGCCAATACGTTCTTGAGAATGCTTCGGCCAATCCGCTCGAGGGTGAGTGGACGGAAAAAGGACAGATCAAGATGAATTGGGAATCGTTCACGCTCGATGCCACGACATTCCAACATCGTGGAACACGTTACCTGGCATGGGCGCAAAGCTTTCCGGATGTCCGCGGCACGAGTCTGTTTCTCGCGAAAATGGATACGCCGTGGTCCATCAGCAGCACGCAGGTGTGCATCAGCAAACCCGAACTGCCATGGGAACGCATCGGACACAACGTCAATGAAGCGCCTGCTGTTATTCATCGAAACGGGCGCCTCTTCATGACGTATTCCGCCAGCGCGACGGATGCAAATTATTGTCTCGGCCTTCTTGCCGCCGATGAAAATGCAGACCCGCTGGATCCGAAATCATGGCGAAAATCTCCCGAACCCGTTTTCAAGAGCCATCGTGAGACGAGCCAGTACGGACCGGGTCATAATTGCTTCACGACAACTCCTGACGGCAAAACCGATATTCTCGTTTATCATGCGCGGCGTTACGAGCACATCCCGGGAGATCCGCTCGGCAATCCGGATCGCGCCACGCGCGCGCAGGTGATGGGCTGGAATTCGGATGGAACGCCGAACTTCAGTTACCCGGTTGCAGACGATTGGCGTCCGACGCATCGAACAGGTGGCAACCCGATCATCACAAACTTCTTCACGGCGGATCCGGCTGCGATGGTGCACAAAGGACGCGTTTATCTTTACACAGGCCATGATGTGCCGCCCAACAACAATTCGAACTATCGCATGCACGACTGGCTCTGCTTCTCCTCCACGAACATGGTGGAATGGGAGGAACACGGGTCCCCTTTGAATACGAAGGATTTCGCATGGGCGCGTGATGACGCGTGGGCAAGCCAGGTCATCGAACGCGACGGCAAGTTTTATTGGTACGTTTCGATCACTCACGCGACCATCGGCGGAAAGGCTATTGGGGTGGCGGTGGCAGACAGCCCGACGGGACCGTTCAAGGACGCACGCGGCTCGGCACTCATCAGCAACGACATGACCAAGGCGACGCGGATCAGTTGGGATGACATCGACCCGACCGTGTGGGTTGACGGCGATGGCCAGGGGTATCTCATGTGGGGCAACCAGAAATGTTATTGGGCGAAATTGAAACCGAACATGACTGAGCTCGACGGAGAAATTCACGTGATTCCCGACGAACAGGTGAAGGGCTTCACGGAAGCGCCATGGATTCACAAGCGCGGCGACATTTACTACCTCACGTATGCCACTGGTTTTCCAGAGAAGGTCGCGTATTCGACGAGTTCGAAGATGACAGGGCCATGGACACCGCGCGGTTTGCTGTCTGAGCTCGCGGGGAACAGCAACACGATCCATCAATCCATCATCGAGTTCATGGGCCGCTGGTATTTCATTTACCACAACGGAGGCGTGCAGACGACAGGTGGAAGCTATCGACGATCCGTATGCATCGAACACCTTGAGTACAATTCCGATGGGACGATGAACCGCATCGTGCAAACCACCGAAGGCGTTGCGCTCGGACGCTAGGCGTTTGGCTGCAGGACGCAATACAGTCACGGCTTAAAGTAACAAAATGAACACTCCCGCTTCTAGCGTGCGAATGAGGGAGAGGAATATCTCATGACGATTTTTCGCCTCGGCCAAACAAGTAATTAAGCGCCACGAGTTTAGGAAGTTTGGGAGCCTGTTTTGAAGCTACGCATCAATTCCAGCGACGTGCATGAATGCGATTCTCCTTCCCCTCATTGTGTTGTGTGGTGTCACAACGGGCATGGCCGCAACGATTACCTGGGATGGAGGCGGCGGGAATTCATCATGGCAAACAGAGGCGAACTGGAGCAATGATGCCCTGCCAGGCATCAACGACGATGTAATTCTCAACGCCGGCGGTGGGCTGGTGGTAACATCGTCGGCCAGTGTCACGATTCGCAGTGTTCAAGCCAGCAATAGCATCGCACTCACCGCCGGGGTCTTTCGTGTCACTTCCGGAGACTCCATCCTGCAAGGGCAGGTTCATGTTTCTGGCAATCCCACGCTTTCGGCGAGCGGTCCCGCAACGCGGCTGGTTCTTCCCAACGCCCTTAATCTTGACCGCGCAGGGCTTGAAGCGCTGGGTGGCGCGCAATTTTTCGCGCCGATGGTGCCCCGCTTCAACAAGGGGTCTGGATGTGCAACGGTGTCCTGGCGAGCGTCTGGCGCGAACTCTGCGCTGCACCTTCCAGGATTGACCAACCTTGCTGGGGCTGACTGCGGGAACCTTTTAGTCCAGGCGCTCGATGACGGCTGGATTGTCCTTTCGAGTGTCGTGTCCCTCGCCGAAGGCATGGCCGCCTTCCTGGCTGAGGGAACGAATAGCCGGGTAGACTTATCATCCCTCCAGAACGCCGCCGGGGTTCTGGACAACGTGGCTTTCGAGGCACGCAACGGGGGGACCATGTCGATTCCGCAAATGCACGGCGGGAAAACAGTGACTGTTGCAATCCGCTCGGGAGGAATGTTGCCAGTCGGCCAGCTGGCGGAGTTGGAGGGATTTACAGTCGTGGGCACAAACCTCAATTTCACATCGCTGACCAACCTGGGGCACGGGAGCATCAGCGTGACCAGCAATGCAGTGGTCACAGCGACGAACCTCGTCAGACACAACGGCGCGCTCGATTGCTACACAGGATTGTGGCACGTCAGTGGTCCAGGCAGCGTCCTCGACTTCTCGAGCTTGACCAACCTCGTTGGCGCGGATTGCGGCAGCCGCGAACTTCGCGCCAGCAGCGGCGCAACATTCCGGCTGACAGGGTTGCGGGCGATTTCCGAAGGGACACTGAAGTTCAGTGCACACGGTTCGGGCAGCCTGATCGATCTTGCCAACCTGAATCGTTCCGATGCGACCCAACGGATCGTGGCCCTGGAAGCCTTGGATTCCGGAACCATTCAGATGCCTCTTTACACTGGCACCCCACGCACGTTCTTGATTCTGGAGAACAACGGGAACATTCCGACCGAAAACATGCGCGAGCTCAGCGGATTTCAGGTCAGCGGGATGAATGTACATTTTGCTGCGCTGACGAACGTATTGCACGGGCATATCACCGTCGCCAATGGCGCGATCGTCACCCTTCCTCTGCTTGTGAGGCACGATCACAGCGGCACATGCGTTTCCACAGTGTGGGAGGTCCGGGACGCGGGATCATCTCTGGATCTGTCGAGCCTCACATACCTCTCCGGCCCTTCATGCGGGTCGCTGATAGTGAACGCGGAGAACGGCGGGCGCGCTGTGTTGAACTCGGTGCAGACGGTGGCAAACGGGACGCTGACCTTCTCGGCAGCGGGAAACGGCAGCGCGATCGAGTTGCCTCTTCTCGCGAATGTGCACGGCGGCAGGGTGGTCTCGCTGATCGCAGCTGACTCCGGGGAAATCATTGTTCCGCTGCTGGAGGGAAACACCAATGTGTTTGTTTCAGTCAATGACGACGGAATCCTTCCCATAGCGCAGTTTGCGCGGCTGCATGGATTCAGTGTCAATGGAATGAACGTCGTGTTTGGCGCCCTGACCAATCTTGCGTCGGGGAGCGTCATCGTCAGTGGCGGAGGTGTGGCCACAGCCCCGCATCTGGTTTCGCATGTAGACCCCGCGTTCTGCGGACTCTCCTCATGGCAGGCGACCGGCCCCGGCAGCGTCCTCGACTTCTCAAGCCTGACAAATCTGGTTGGACCGCAATGCGGCGCTTTGTCGATCCAGGCGAAAGCTGGCGGAAACGTGCGCATGGGCGGGTTGTCGCGCCTGGGCGAAGGAGGCGCTGCTTTCCTCTCGGACGGGCTTGGGAGCGCGCTCGATCTTTCAGGGTTGCGAAACTCCGACGCCGTGAGTCACAACATTTCGTTCGAAGCCCGGAACAATGGGTCGGTCGAGCTGCCGGAATTCGAGGGAGGCGAGACAGTGACCTTGGTCATTCGTTCGGGCGGTTCGTTCGACACGACCCACTTGAAGTTGCTGAGAAGCCTCACGGTCAGCGGAACATCCCTCAGCCTTGCCGGACTCACGAACCTTTTCGCAGGTAATTTGATCGTTGAGCAAGGCGCGGTGTTGTCGCTGCCGGGTGTTTTCAATCACGACCAGTCGACGGGATGCCCACTGAACGCATGGTCAGTCACGGGCTCGGGCAGTGTCCTGGAGCTGCTGTCGCTCACGAATCTCGTGGGCAGCGGATGCGGAAGCCTGGTAATTTCAGCCACGGCGGGAGGGTTGGTGAACATCAGCAATCTTGTCACAGTTGCCGACGGGACGGTGGCGTTCGTGGTCGACGGAATCAACAGCACAATTAACCTGTCGTCGCTGCGAGAGTCACGCGCTGATGAGAATGTCGTTTCGTTTGAAGCGCGGAACGCCGGCGAAATTGCAATGCCGAGCATGCTTGGCGGTTCGAGCGTGTGGATCACGATCAAGACCAACGGAGTAATTCCGACGAGCCGGTTATCGACGTTGCGCAGCGTGACTGCGATCGGAGCCAATATTTTCCTCGATGGATTGACCAACATCGATCGTGGAACGTTCACGGTTTTGGACGGTGGCACCGTGACTGCACCATCGTTGCGCGAGTATGTCAAAGGGGATTGGTGTGACAGCACGACCTGGCTGGCACGCGGTCCCGGGAGCCTTCTTAGTCTTCCACAGCTGCAACGCATGGATGGCGGTAACTGCGTTCCGCTGGAGATTGTGGCAACCAACGGCGGGCAGGTGCTGTTAAACGCTCTTACAAATGGGACTGCGTGGCTCACCATGGCATCATCGGGCGCGGGCAGCATCATCGCGCTGCCGTCGCTTTTGAATCTGATTCACACAGCTAGCGCATCGAGGCTGACGGCAACCAATGGCGGCGGGCTGGCGTTGCCCGCAGGACCGGCCTTCTTCTCGGGTGTGAGCCTGGAAATTGCCGGAGGGACTCCAGGTTTGCCATTGACCCGCATCGCGGCAACGAATCTGGTGATGCGGGGAGTGCCGTGGCGCAGTTATTGGATCGAATATCGAAATCCCGAAGCGCCCCAAATTCCGTGGGCGTTTTACGGCCGCGTGCCGCTGACCAATGACTTTCAAGTGATCGCACCTCCTGCCACCGGCAGCGTGGAATATCGCGCCTGGGAGTTTGTGGCCGAACCGGCGTTGCTGGACTTGCACATCCGACAAGCGACCAATGTGCAGTTGACGCTTTACGCGCCGAGTGGGTCCATACGCCATTTGCTGGCGAACACGAATCTGTTGTCGGCACCGTGGCAGGCGTTCGACACAGTTGTCATGACGAACACATTTCGCATCCTGCAGCCGAGGCCCTCAAACGGCAAAAGCGAGTTCTTTCGAGCGGAGCCTTAGCGCATCCGATTTTGAATTTCCTAGCGATCATCACTTCCGTAGCCCTCCTGCTTTTCAGTTCCCGTTCCGGAAGGGAAGATTGCCGCCGTCGCCATCCGTGATCAACGTGGCTGTGCGTTCAACCCCAAGCTCATCCATCCGCGCGGCAGGGTTGCCCCGTGAAAGTTCATCGCGAAGCCGTACTTTCCGCTGTCCTGAAGAATATCGTGATAATACTCCCATTCCATCTCCGCCGCGTAATCGATGAACCGTTTTGGACGGAGGATTGGCTGAATGTTTTGAAGTGCAACCTGCGAACGTCACGAGCGCGATGAGCGTGACACACGGAAGCAGTTGCCTGGCGTGATTGATGAAATGGTGTGCCTGGCTGTTCTTGGCTGCGGGCGAGCGGCAGACTTCAGGTGCAGAGCTCTGAACAATCAAAAACGTGAAGCGGTTGAGATCCCACGGAGGTGCGGTTCGCTGCAGGGAACGTCGCGTCATCAGGTTGCAGATTGTTGGTCAGCGGGGCGGTAGAAGTCTGCGGGGAAACCGTCCTGTTTGCATGCAATCAGCGTGAGCGGGCGGCCGTGCTTCAGGTTTACCTGTGAAAAGACCTCCCGGGGGTTGCCATCGTCGAACTCGCCCGTCCTGACTTCTGAGGAGCCGCCTCCCATCATCCAGAGCACATACAGTAGCGCACCATCCATTTCGTCATGAACGATCACCAATGATTCCATCAGGCCTTCAGCAAGCTCGGGGTAACGATCCTTGAACCAGGCGTAGAGCCAGGTTTCCCGAACGGCCAAACACATTTCGCTCAGTCTTTCCTCCTCGGCGACTGCATCGGCAATGCGGAGCTGGGTCTGGACTTCGTCCCTGTTCCAACCTCCGCGTTCCATGCGCCAAAGCTGGACTTTGCGAAAGTCTGCAGCGAGCGTCGCGGCGGCTTCTGCCCCCGTTATCTTCGAATGTCCCGGCGGCCTGGATGAATCGAAGATGGCGACGAGTTCAGCGACGCTTCGGCCCGGCTCATATCGGTAAGTAATCCACGGGGCAGGGGTGAGTCCTGGGACGGCAGCGGTATCGCGGACGTTAAAACCGCGGCCGTCGGGATAACGCGCCCCAATCTCGGTCGTAAGATCCTTGCCGCTGCTGATGGAGGCGGTCGTGCCATTTTCTGAATGCCCGAAAAGGAAGAGCTGGAACCCGGGTATGTTCTCAAAGGCATAGATGCCCTCCAGACGGTAACCCGCAGCTTCAAGCGCGTTCCGTTGACGTTCCACATCCGGGTGCTGCACAGCCTCCATTGGGACGCGCCGCGTTGAAGTCTGCACGGCAGGCGCCAATTTGCGCTTGGCAACAAGGTGAGTGCGAAACTCTTCGACTTCCTTCTTTAAACGAGCGGTCTGCTCTTCCATCAGCTGCTTCATTGCAGAACGTAACGCTCTTTTCTCCGAGTTTCCTTTTGCGAGGTTATCCTTCGTATGTGCAAGAATCTGCGAGAGCGCATCGCTGGCGGGATCATCTGAATACGATTCTTCAAGTTGCGATTCCCCGGCCGTGTCATCCGTCTCGGCGATATCCGGGGCCGCTGCAATCGCGTTCAGTTCGTTGTCCGGCAATTCATTGTACCCACCTAGGATCGTCAAACCGGCCTGCACCGTACGCTTCTTGGGCGCCAGCGGGTCTCCGTTCGTCTCAAGCTCCCAGCAGCAGTGAAGCGCATAGGCTTGCAACGGGGTGAGATCTGCTGTCGTTTCGCCAAAGAGCGCGAATGTGACCGAACCAACCATCCCAAGGCCTATGTCGTCTGCCTCGCGCTCGTCCGTCCTGGGATACTCATAGCGCAACAGCCAAAGCTGGCGGCGATCCTGCGTGGGCGGCCAGTAAAGCTCGCGCGTGTCGACTATGCTGATCCGCGCGGGCGGTTCGCCGAACTCACTGGGATGCGACAGCCATGCAACCATCGTTGCCATCGCCTGGAAATTGGGATCGGCAGCCTCGGCCGGAATTGCGTCCTCGCGGCCGAGCTCCTCGAGCAGCTGGACGGCAGCCGACGAAGTGTTCACATGGACGGCAAAGCGGGCGAGGTTTCGAATGCCGCGTTCCATGCCCATCTTCGCGGCCGCCCACGCAGCTTCAACTGACACGCCTGGATCCGGATGGTCCATCGCCAGTTCAAGCAATTCGTTTCGTGCCGGATGGGTCATGAACGGCAACGCAGCGGTTGCACTGTGCGCGTAACTGAAGTGTTCGGGGTTCAAATCCCGCAGCCATCCGCGGAGCATCTCAATTCCCGAAGGAGAGTCGTAAGGATGCTCGATGTCGCCACCGTCCAACGCGCATTGGTTGGCTGCATCCAACAAGGTGACAGCCGCGAACCCTGAAGGCAGCGAGAGTTTGAATGCCGAGAAGAACCGCCTGCAATGCGGGTGCTCGTTGTTAAAGCCGCCGATGATTGACGACCACATGTATGCCTCGGAAGCAAAACCAGATTGGGCGACTGCAATGATGCGGTCAGTGCCGTCTTCTGTCGCAAACTGCGTCAGGAGCTTTAGAAGAAACAGTCGATCGCTGATGGCGGTGGGCGCGTCGTCCATGAGGCAGGGTTCCAATTCCAACAGCAGCGGAACTCCGTCGTCGCGAAAGACTTGAAAGACTTCTTGGGCAGGTTCTTCGGGCTGGAAGGCGCGAAGGAGGCGGGCCGCGCGGCTGGGGCTGGCCAGAGTCTCTTTGAAAACGCGGCAGAATTCCTCGGCTTCTTCGCGTGTGGTGATCTCAACTTCCGGTTGATCGAACCGGGAGAACTTGCCCTGCGCAAAGAATTTCTCCACGGCCTCGCGTATTTCGCTCTTCATGGAATCTCACTTTCAGCTTGGATGAATAAGTGCCTTGACGTCGGTTGGCCTCCAGCTTTTCTGCAGGCTTCGAACGTTTCAAGTGCTTTTTCTCCGCAAGACGAGGTGGGTGCGTTCGGACCGGGATCTTCAGGTCGCTTCAATGAGAGCACGGAATCGTGTGAAATGATTGACCTGCGCGTTCGCGCACGCTGAAGCGGCCGTAAACGCCGAGGTCCTCCCGCGTAAGCCCCGGCTAACGGTGCCGATCAATAGTCGCGTAAGGCTCGACCGATCGGCGGATGACCGCGGGCACAGAACACCTGCGTGGGGCGAGGCATTCTGCTGTCCTGCAGATGGGTCAACGTGCTGGCGTTGTCTACATCCTGCCGGCGCGAAGCCGGCGATACAGCCTGTCCTCCGTAGCAGCCACTGCGGAGGGCCGGACAGGTTGGAAACGTGTAGAGCTAAGAGTTGAATTACTTCAGACGATCAAACGTTTTCTGCAGGATCTGCCAATCTTTCATGCCCTTGACCTTCTCCATTGCAGACTTGCCGATCTCCGCTTCCTTCGCGTTCTTGGTCGGCTTGGATGCCTTGTAGAAAATGCCGAAGTATCCGGGGAACGGTTCGTTGGCGAGCTTGTACGCCGCGAGCTCATCCGTCACGTCGTGGTCCTTGGGAACTTCGTTGAACACGCCGCCCTTGCGCGGATTCGAGGCGTCAAAGGCGCCTTCGTAAAACTCCACGCATTCGCTGAGACATTCGATGAAGCTGAAACCGTCGTGATCCATCGCGGCCTCCATCATCTGCAGCACATGGTTTGGGTTCGTGTGCGTCGTGCGTGCGACGAAACTGGCCCCTGCTGAAATCGCCTGCTTCATGGGATTGATGGGATAATCAATTGCGCCCCATTGATCGGTCTTGCTTTTGAATCCGAGCGGCGACGTCGGGGAAGTCTGCTTCTTCGTCAGGCCGTAGACCCAATTGTCCATGACCACGTAGGTGAGCTTCACGTTCTTGCGCGCGGTGTGGTTGAAATGGTTGCCGCCAATGGAAAACGCGTCGCCATCACCGCCGAACACAAACACGTGCAGGTCGGGACGGGAGAGCGAAACTCCGGTTGCGAATGGCAGGGCGCGGCCGTGAATGTAATGAACGCCGTGCGCCTGGACGAAGTAGGGAAAGCGGCTGGAGCAGCCGATGCCGGCAACCGTCGTGATCTTCTCGTGCCAGAGCTTCCGCTTTTCGATCAGCTTGAAATACAGCGCCAGCACGGAGAAATCTCCGCAACCGGGGCACCACGTGGGATGATCCGCTGCAATTTCCTTCTTGGTCAGGCCTTTGCGTTCTGCGTCGGGAGGAACTGTAATGACGGTGGTAAGAGCGGGGGAATCGGTCAGGGAACTCATGTTGGTAATGCGTTGAGAATCGTTCGAAAGTTTCAAGCCGTCACGGGCTGGCCGTTTGAGGCGAGTCTTGCCTGCACGGCTGCAAGGATTTCCTTAACCTTCCATGTCAGGCCGTCTGTCTTGTTGATGCCGCGAATGGCAGGATTGCAAAAGCGCGCGCGGAGGACCGACGCGAGCTGCCCGCCCTGATTGTAAATGCCTTCGTCGTTCATCTCGACGACAAAAACGTGATTGAATCCTGAGAAAATATTCTCCAATCCGTGCGGCAAAGGGCTGATGGCCCGCAGGTGAATCGAGGAAATGCTGTCGCCAGCGGCGCGGGCGCGATCCACAGCTTCCTTGATGGGACCTTGCGTTGAACCCCATCCGACGAGCAGAACATTGCCTTCGCTCGGCCCGTAAATGCGCGGCGCGGGAAGCGTTTCCGCGAGGGCCTGGAGTTTCTTGCGCCGCTTGATCGTCATCTGCTGGTGCAGTTTCGGCGATCCGGTCGGGTGTCCCATTTCGTCATGTTCAAGTCCTGTCGCAACAGGATACTTGCCGCTGAGAATGCGGGTCCCGGGAACCACGCGTTGAACGACGCCCGTGGGGGTCGACAGATCGTAAGGTTTGTAGTCTTGAACCGGCGTCAGGTCGGGACTGATGTCCTGGCAAACCTTCTCAAGGTCAGGTTCATCAAACGCTTCGATTCGGGTCGCGATCGCCTGGTCGCTAAGGATGTAAACCGGAACATTGTAGGTGCGCGCGATGTTTACCGCTTCAATCGCCGTATAAAAACAATCTTCAACATTCGCAGGCGCTATCACAACACGGGGAGAATCTCCGTGGGCGCCATAGAGTGCGATGTTAAGATCCGATTGTTCAACATTCGTGGGCATGCCCGTCGACGGGCCTCCGCGTTGAATGTCGATCACGATGACCGGAACTTCCGCCATCCCAGCCCAACCCGCAGCTTCGGCCTTCAGCGCGATGCCGGGGCCGCTGGATCCTGTGACTGCGACGCGCCCGGCATAGCCAGCTCCAATCGCCATCGAAATCGACGCAATTTCATCTTCGCATTGAATGAAGGCCCCGCCGTATTTGGGAAGCTCTCGCCGCAGCAATTCCATGATATCCGACCAGGGTGTAATGGGATACCCCGCGCCGAAACGCACTCCCGCCGCGATCAATCCATAGGCCATCGCTTCGTTGCCGTTCATGACCACCTGATGACGCTCCTTTTTGGTGCTGTCAACAAACCGGAATGTATCAATGACGTTGCCGATGGAATAACTGTAGCCAGCTTGAAACGCTGACAGCGCGTTCTTCACGATGCTGTCGTCCTTTCCGCCGAAGCGTTCGTGAATCAGCTTTTCCAGCTTCGCCACGTTGAGATCAAACATGCGTGCGATCAAGCCAAGCGCGTAAATGTTCTTGCCCTTGTCCTTCGCGGTGCCGCCGATAGACTCAATTGTCAGCGTGGAAATCGGAATGCCGACGTGATGATAATCATCCTTCCATTCCGGCTTGGGCTCCACGTGGTCGGCATCATAGAGCACGATGCCCTTCTTCTTGAGCGAGTTGATATGACCTTCATAGGAGTGCTGATAAAAGGCCAGCAGGACATCGGCATCATCGCCAGCGCTGAGGACCTCGCCCGATCCAATGCGCACCTGGAATATGGATGGACCACCCGAAATGGTGGACGGAATGGTCATGAACGTCATGACTTCCTGTTCGCTGCGGCCGGCAAGGCGCGCGAGAAAACCGCCGATTGCTTGAATTCCATCCTGGGAATTCCCGGCTATACGGATGACTGCTTCGGAGATGTTCGAAATTTTGGGAGCGCTGCCTGCGGACGAGGCAGCGGTGGACGTATCGCTCATGAAAATAGTTAGTTCTATTCGACGTTGTGCCCTCGGCGCACCTGAAGAATTGCAACGGGCGGCACCGACGCCCTGAAACACTAACACCCCACCCTGACGTGTCAAATTCTAATAATATTCGAATGTGCCTGCATATCAGAGACTTACGTATGATGGCCCAGATCGGAACCAAGGTCGCGAAACATTCGCATTAGTTCATCTGCTTTGCGGTCACGGGTGAATCATCGGGGGTTTTCGCCCCAGCCCGCTGCAGACACTCTCTAAGGACCTCCGTGGTGCCGCAGGCATGAGGAAGGTCGCTGATCAGTCCGCCGTGCTGCTGCAGTTGGTGTTTTACGCTGGGGATCGCGTTCCTTGGTCCGCCGAGCCATCGGGCGAAACGGGGATTGAGCATTGGCAGATCGTTCAAGTGATCCCCCGCGGCAAACACCGACTCGGCGCCAATCCCAAGCCGGCGGCTGAGCTCGGCCAGAGCGGTTCCCTTGTTGAACGCAGCGTGGCTGAAGCGGACGTAAACGTCGTTGCGAACAGGAACGAGATTGGGAATTGAACGGCAGTAGGTTTCGAGAAATGCGTTAATGACGTCCGCGTCCTTGTTGTTCCCGGCTATCAGGCAAAACGGCGAATAAGGATCCGAGTAAACGGTTGCCTGAAATCGGGCGTTGATCCAATCGGCTATGCGCGGAACGTCTTCTCGAACGCGCACGAACAATTCCTCGTGAGCGCGGGTGCACGCTGAATTCCACTCCTCCAGCCCCGCGTATCGAACCCCGTCATGCACCTGGATTTCGCGTTCAACGAGGACGAGATAATCGGGCTGGATGGTTACCTTCGCCCGCGCCAGCGTTTCCATAAGGCTCGACATGTCCCGACCCGTATTGATTACCCACTTGGCGCCATCGGCTTGCAACTCGGCGATCAGTTCCTGGAACTCGCGCGCGATCGGCGGGTTCTCAAATTCGGCAAAGATGGTTCCGTCGAAGTCGGTTGAGATGAGCTGGATGGGCGGAGGCATTGTTATTGTAAATCGTATTCGATATCATTTCGCGCGGTCTTCCCCGGCGTCGCGTTATCCTAAACCCGTTTGGGTCTGGGGCGCAAATGTCGGGGCGCGAGATTCGGGTATGCCTCGGCCCTTGCTCCAGTGCCTGCGCGTGCGCTATTGTGGCCGCGATGTCCCTGCAGGAACGTTTCGACGACGCGATGTACGACTTCAGCACGGGCGATTACGACCGGGCCATTGAAAAGTTGCGGAGCGTGCTCGCCGATGAGCCGCTTCACTTCGACGCGCAACTCGGGCTCGGAATGGCTTACTATCGCAAGGGCGATTATCAAACGGCCATCGCTGAAGGCCTGAAAGCGCTGAACCTGCGACCGCAGGAGCAACTCGTCCACACCAACCTTTCGCTGTTCTACATGAAGGCTGGAGACAAGGCCACTGCCGAGCATCACGGTCTTCAAGCCCGCATCGCCTCGTGGAAATCAGACAAGTCGAAGCCCGGTGAAAAGGCGGGTGGGGATCCTGACTTGGAGCTCGCAAAGCCTCCTGCCCCAGCCGTTCCGCCGCCCACGCAATTTCCTGACATGCCGTGGAAGAAGAAGTAGGTTCGTTTAAACACTGATATGAAATCGAGCTACGAACTGGCGATGGAACGCCTGAGCAAGACGGCGCCGACTGTTAAATTGACGGCAGAGAAAAAAGCCCAACTCGCTGACCTGGATTCACGTTATGCAGCGAAGATCGCTGAACGCGAGATCGCCGCAAAAGGCGAGATGGATCGCGCGGCAGGCGCCGGAGACTTTGCGAAGTATGATGAACTGCAGCAGCAGCTGGGGCGCGAACGCAAGGCGCTGCAAACCGAGCTCGAGGAAAAGAAGGAGCAAGTTCGCTCAGGAAAGTGACGGAGTTCTGCTGAAGGCGTCCGCCGGTCAGACTTTTTTCAGCCCGCGTTGATAAAGGTCGAAAAAGTACAGTCCGACCACCACAAGCGGGTGCGCAATCTTGCCCGTCGCAACCAGCGCGGGAAGGTCCTGCACGGGGACCAGGCGCGTCACGAGGTCCTCGCCGTGGTCAAACTCCACGGGATGCACACAGCGGCAGTTCTCGATGAGGATCGTGTAACACGTGTTGCTCATGATTGCCGGATTGGCGTAAGTCTGGCCGAGAATCCGCGGCGTGCCGCCTTCAAATCCCGTTTCCTCCCGCAATTCGCGCGCGCCCGTCACCTCAGGCCGCAAGTCCTTGGCGTCCATTAATCCTCCCGGGATTTCCAACTCTACCGTGTTCGAGCCATGGCGATATTGCTCGACCATGACGAGTTGCTGGTCGGGAGTGACGGCCACAATGTTGACCCAGTGAACGGAATCGATGATGTAGAAGTCGTGTTCTTTGCCCGTTCGCGGCGAGACCTTGGTTTCCGAGCGAATCGTGAAGATCCGGAAGTCGCCCACATCCCGTGAGCGCACTTTTTCCCAGGGTTTGATCTGTGGATGATTCACGCTTCAGCTCAGATTCCGCGTTCCTTGGCGGCCCAACCCTGGCGCATCAAGGTCAGCAGATGGGTCAATGCTTCCTCATACGTGCGGCCTTTTTCTGCGGCCAGCTGACGAGCCCGCTTGTCGAGTTGGGATGCCATCTCGGGCGCCTTATCCTGCGGACAGCCGAGCGCAACCAGGACAGAACCGAGATCCTCGGCGTTCACAACAGCATCCATGTTCGCGGCGGAGCCACCCAATTATTTGGCCTGATCTGCGGGGACAATTTTCACTGATTCAATGCCCATCCGCTTTGTTGGCCGGTCGCCCGGAGCTGTTTGCGTCGTGGCAATTTTCTCGAGCACATCGTCGCCCTTGACCAATTTTCCGAACGCCGTGTATTGGCGATCCAGAAAACGAGCATCAGCGTGGCAGATAAAGAATTGCGATCCGGCTGAATCAGGATCGCTGGAGCGCGCCATGGAAAGCACGCCGCGCACATGCGGCTTGGTGTTGAACTCCGCCTTGATCTGATACCCGGGTCCGCCAGTGCCCCAGCGGGACCGCGCGGATTCATCCTTGGTCAGCGGATCGCCGCCCTGGATCATGAAACCCTTGATCACGCGATGAAAACAGGTGCCGTCGTAAAAACCCTGGTTTGCAAGCTTCTTGAAATTTTCCACATGGCCAGGCGCCACATCGGACCAGAACTCTACAACCATTTCGCCTTCGGACGTTTTGATGATCGCTACTTCGCTGTTATTCGGGTTGTTCATATTTGAAGTCAATTCAGGGCACGATGGTGGCGGACTTGATGTAATCCAGGTTTGGAAAATCCTTTTTCAGGTAGGCGTTGCCTTCCGCCTGAATTCGTCCCTGCGACGGGCCGCGGCCCTGAGGGGCGCCTTCCCCGTATTCGCCGTTGATTTTATCCACCACGTCCATTCCTTCGATCACGGTTCCAAACGGCGAAAAGCCCATGTCATCGAGGCGCGTGTTGTCGACGTAATTGATAAAGAGTTGCGTCGTTCGCGTATTGGGTCCTGCCATGGCAAAACTCACTGTGCCGCGCTTGTTGGAGCCCTTGACGGGATCATCCTGGATCCGCGCTGAACGCCACGCGGCCGAAACCTTGGGGTCGCCATGCATTCCGAACTGGCACATGAAACCCTTGATGACGCGGAAGAATTGGACGTCGGTGAAGTAGCCTGAGCGCACAAGATTGTAAAAGCGGTCGGCGCCATTTGGGGAGAGCGCCCGCGTGACTTCGACGACAAACACTCCCTCGCTGGTGTCGAATTTCGCCTTGAAGCTTTCGGGCGCCTTTTCCTTTAGCCGTTCAGGGCTGGCAAATGAGGAGTCGGAACCTGCCGACTGTTGCGTCGATTGGGCAGGAATATTGGCGGCAGCCGTATTGGTGTCCTCAGCGGCGGACAGCCCGGCGATGCCGGACAACAGCGCTGCGGCGCACAGCAAAGCATAGGATTTCATAGGCGGCGCAATCTTCCATGCCGGGACTTCAAAGTCACGCGGGAAAGTTTTTCGTTTCTAGACACTGCTTTCTGCGGCATTGTTACTGCATGGGTAAGCGACGTGAGGCGCGCGAACGCGCCGTTCAGTTTCTGTTTCAGCACGACCTCAATCCGCCGGACGATCTCGAGGCCGCGCTGACGCAGTTCTGGGATTCGCAGCGTGCGGCGGCGATCGCGGAGGACAAGGGGAGTGCACGATGGGGTGAACACCAGGAATTGCCTCCGCCCACCGCGGATGAGGCGGCGATGCGCCTTTTTGCCGAGCCCTTGATTCGCGGCGCGATCCAGAACCGCGAAGCCGTGGACGCGCAGATCAAGAAGTATGCGAAGAACTGGGATCTGCACCGCATCGCAGCGGTCGATCGCAATATCCTTCGGCTGGCCATTTACGAGATGCTGTATCGCGAAGACATTCCCCCCATTGTGAGCATCAATGAGGCGGTGGATATTGCGAAGAAGTTCTCCACCCAGGACAGCGGGAAATTCGTGAACGGGATCCTGGACAAGATAAAGGGCGAATTGATGCGGCCGGCGCGAATCGTCGAATAATGCTGCCATGAAGCCGATGCGTTTTTGCAATGTTTGCTGACCTTCATCTTCATACAAATTTTTCGGACGGCACCTACACGCCCGAGGAGCTGATCGCGCAGGCGGCGCGGCATGGGTTTGCCGCGATAGCATTGACGGATCACGACACGACAGAAGGTTGCGCGCGGGCTCAGGCTGCGTGTCGTGCTGCGGGCATTGAGTTCATCATCGGGTCGGAACTGACGGCCGAGCAGGACGGAAATGAGGTGCATATCCTGGGTTATTTCCTGGATGCCACAAACCCCGTCCTGATTGCAGAGTTGACGCGTTTTCAATCCGTTCGCCAGGAACGCATTCGCGAAATGGCTGCTCGTCTGAATCGCTTGAATGTTCCGCTGGAGGCTGAAGCTGTGTTCCGGCTCGCGAACTGCCGTTCACCCGGACGCCCGCACGTCGCGCGCGCGTTGGTGGAGGGCGGATTCTGCGATTCCCTCGATGAGGCGTTCGAACGGTTTTTGAAGAAGGGACGTCCGGGATGGGTTCCCAAAGCCAAGATGGATGCGCTCACTGCCATTGCGTTGATTCATCAGGCGGGTGGATTGGCAGTCATGGCGCATCCCGGTCTGAATCGCACGGATCAGGTCATCCCTGAGTTGGTGGAATCGGGCCTTGATGGACTGGAGTGCTATCACACAAAGCATCCAGCCCCGACGGCGGAGCATTACCTGCGGATGGCAATGCGATTCAATCTGCTGGTGACGGGCGGTTCCGACTGCCACGGCTTGAGCAAGGGCAAGCCGCTGATTGGAACCGTGAAGCTCCCGATGGAACGGGTTGAAAGGCTGCAGGCTGCGGCTGCTGCGCGACGGTCCGGGGGGCCGGCCGTTTCCCTTTAGTTTCCGCTCTGATCTTTCATGGGACTCTTCGACAAACTTAAAGCGGGCCTGCAGAAGACGCAGAACAAGCTCGTTCACGAAATCAAACGCATCGTCACGCGCTCGCCGCGGATGACGGGCGAATCATTGGAAGAATTGGAAGCAGCCCTGATCGCGGGGGATCTCGGAATGGCCGTCACCACCCAGATCGTTCAGGCGGTTCGCCGCGCCTACGAAACTCAGGGGGGCTCGGGACTCGACGTTTTTGCGATCGCGCAGCAGGAGATTGAACGAAACCTTTCGGGGCAGAATCCCGCGCTCAAGGAAAATCCAAACGAACTGACGGTTGTTTCCGTGGTGGGAGTCAACGGCACAGGCAAGACAACCACCTCCGCGAAGCTTGCCCACTACGTTCAGTCGCAAAACAAGCCTGCCGTTCTCGCCGCATGCGACACGTTCCGTGCAGCAGCCATTGAACAACTGAAACTTTGGGGACAACGCTTGAACGTGGAAGTCGTCGCGGGCGCTTACGGAGCGGATCCTGCGGCGATTGCGCATGACGGAGTAACGGCCGCTCACGCGCGAAATGCGCGATATCTGTTCGTCGATACGGCAGGCCGATTGCACACCAAGCACAATCTCATGCAGGAGCTGCAGAAGCTTCACCGCGTCATGGGCAAGCAACTCGCCGGTGCTCCGCACGAGGTGCTGCTGGTGCTGGATGCAACGACTGGGATGAATGCCCTTAACCAGGCGCGGGAGTTCAATAAGGCGGTTCCGCTCACAGGGCTTGTGGTGACGAAGCTCGACGGCACCAGCAAGGGGGGCATGGTGGTCGCCATCCAGAAGGAATTGAATCTTCCAATCAAGTTTATTGGCGTCGGGGAACAGGCCGACGACCTCCAGCCATTCGATGCGCGGCGGTTTGCCGAGGCGCTTTTCACGCAGCCCGTCTGAAGCCATGAACGCGATTCCGTGGATGCAACTTGCATTACGGCTGGCGAAACGCGGTTTTGGAAAGACATCGCCCAATCCAATGGTGGGCGCTGTTTTGGTGAAAGCGGGCAAATCCATTGGGCAGGGATATCATCATCGGGCGGGCAAACCCCACGCGGAAATCGAGGCATTGCGCGATGCCGCCCGCCGCGGACATTCGCCTCACGGCGCCACACTTTTTGTCACCTTGGAACCGTGTTGCACCCAGGGCCGGACCCCGCCATGCACGGAGGCCCTAATCGATGCAGGGATCCGGTCGGTGGTCGTTGGTGCCACGGATCCAAATCCAAAACATCGAGGTGAAGGTTTTTCCATTCTCCGGCAGGCCGGCATCCGCGTGGAATCAGGTGTCTTGGCGGAACAATGTTCGCAGCTGAACGAGGCATTCAATCATTGGATCATCGCACGAACACCTTTCGTCACGGTCAAGGCCGCCATGACGCTCGACGGCAAGATTGCGACCGCCGCGGGCGAGTCAAAATGGATCACAGGCGACAAGGCGCGGCGGAAAGCAATGCGGTTGCGATTGGGCAGCGATGCAGTTCTCGTTGGCGTAAACACAATCCTGGCGGACGACCCGGCGTTGACATTGAGATCCGTCAGTGGCTTCGGAAACAAACGATTGCGGCGAATCATTCTCGATTCGGGCGGGAGGATTCCGCCTCTTGCACGTGTCCTCGGCGATGAACACGCTGAACTGACAACGGTGGTCGTCACTACCGCGACGGCTTCGAAAAGAGTAAAGGCGCTTTCGGAGCGCGTGCAGGTTTGGGTTTCCCCGGAAGCCGCCAGCAAGGACGGACAACGGCCGGATCTGCGGTGGCTTTTGCAGAAGCTTGGATCCGAGGGCGTGACGAGCGTTCTGGTTGAGGGTGGCGGTGAGGTGAATGCCAGCTTTCTATTGGGTGGATTTGCGCATCGCGTCGCATTTTTTTACGCTCCGAAAATCATCGGAGGTCGTAAGGCCCGACGTGGGGTTGCGGGGATGGGAGCCTCGGACTGGGGGGAGATTCCGCGAATTACCGGAATCGGATGGAAGACGCTGGGTCCGGATCTGTTGATGACAGGGGCGCTGGACTATTCGCAGGCGCCGCGGCGGAAGAACCCGTGACACGTCAAAGGACGTTTCGACATTGGCAAATCCCGTCTCGACGATCCCTCAAGCCACTTCTACGTTTCGCTCATGTTCACTGGAATCGTCGCTGAAGCAGGCAAAGTTGAACGGATCACTCCCCTGGCAAACTCGATTCGTCTCGTCGTTGCCGCAGCGCTCACCGCGCGAGGCCTCAAGGTGGGCGACAGCCTTGCGGTAAATGGATGCTGTCTCACCACGGTGAAAATCGCCGGGGGCCGCGGCAGATCGAAGCACGTCCACTTCGACCTGCTCGAGGAAACTTGGAAGCGCACGAACCTTCAATTGATGGCGACGGGCTCGCTCGTGAACCTCGAGCGTCCGCTCGCCGCTGGCAATGAGTTTGGCGGGCACTTCGTGACGGGCCACATCGACGGAGTCGGAAAAATCACAAGGTGGGAACGCTCGGGGAAGGATCACGTGCTGGACATTGCGGCGGCGCCCGATGTCATGCGGTACGTTGTCTTCAAAGGTTCGATAGCCGTCGACGGCATCAGCCTCACCGTTGCCGAAGCGAAACGAAACAGTTTTCGGATCTGGATCATTCCGCATACCTACGAAGTGACGGCGTTAAGCGACCGAAAGGTTGGCGACGCTGTGAACCTGGAAGCGGATCTTCTTGGAAAATACGTCGAGAAGTTTATCTCTGCGCGCAAGAATCCTCGCGATTCCTAGCACCCACGGGGGACGGCGGATGATTCACCGTCCCATTCCGTCGCGAGGTGTTGTGACCATGGATGAGGGCGCCACCTCGCGAATTCTTCCGGCGGGAACTGTCGCGCGGCGGCCCTGCAGATCCTTGTAGACATAGACCCCGTTGCTCAGCTGCGGCCTGCCTTTCGACACGATCTGGCCTCCTCCGTTTGTGGTCATGGTGTAACGACGCGCACAGCCGGTGGCCATGAGCGACACGAGCATTAAGAAAATGATTGTTTTCATTGGAGACTCCATGCCTGTCGGATGTCCGCATGGGGACAGCCATGGCTTACCCTGATGGCCCAAGCGTTACAAGCCTTGTTCTCGGCGCGGCTATTGACGGGTTCATAAAACCAACGACCTTTGCCTGGATGACAGCAACGATTCGCCAGAAGCTCGAAGGTGTTCGAACGCCGCTCCTGGAGCTGCACAAGGCGTTAGTGGATTCAGAGCGGGTGAGTTACGAGGAGATCGTCGGCCAGATCCGTTCGCCCAATCACTTTCTACAGCTCCTGACCACCGATCCCTGGTTTGCATGGCTGCATCCGCTTTCCCAGTTGATCGTTTCCATCGATGAAGCGCTCGATCGCAAGGAGCCGCTCACGCCCGCGGAGGTCGATGCCGTGTTCACGCAGGTTCAACGGCTGCTCGTCGCATCAGAAATTGGCGAGGGATTTTCCCGTCATTATTTCGACGCGCTGCAGCGCGATCCCGGCGTGGTTCTCGCGCATGCGGCAGTCACACGGCAGTGGCGTCCCCGCACCTGATTCGACCCCTTGAAGCCGCTTTACAGAAAACCCTTGTAAATGTATAGACAAATGTGATTTGCTCGCGCCATGAAGTCCACGAGCATGGCGGCTGGCCAAGTTGAACCGGTTTCGTTCCTGCGCAGTCCGCTGCTCTTGATGGTAGCATTGGTCGCCGCAGTGGGAGGGTTCCTGTTCGGCTATGACACAGCCGTGGTGAACGGTGCGAACCAGTACATCAAACTGCATTTTGGGTTGAATCCGGCCCAGGAGGGTTTCGCGGCTGCCAGCGCAATCCTTGGATGCATTCCTGGGGCGATGTTCGCCGGTTACCTGAGCGATCGGTTTGGGCGCCGGAAGGTGCTGTTTCTCTGCGCCATTCTGTACGCGGCCTCAGGCCTTCTGTCAGCGCTTCCGCGAACCTTCACGGAATTTCTCGTCGCGAGATTTATCAGCGGACTGGGAATTGGGGCGTCGTCCATGATATGCCCGGTTTACATTGCGGAACTCGCTCCAGCAAAATGGCGCGGCCGCCTGGGTTCGCTGTTCCAGTTTGGAATCGTCAGCGGCATTTTCCTCACCCTTTTCATCAATGGGCGCATTCAGGGCGCCGGTGACGAAGCATGGAACACGCACACGGGGTGGCGGTGGATGCTTGGGGCGGAAGTTGCACCCGCGATCCTGTTGCTTGGACTGCTGGCGTTCGTCAAGGAAAGTCCCCGGTGGCTCGTGCAAATGGGACGCGAAAAGGAGGCGCGCGACATTCTGGAACCGATTCACGGTGGCGTAGAGGCCGATGCGGAAATCGCTGCAACCAAGGAGGTTTTGCGGCAAAACGAAGGCAACTTCATCGAACTGCTCGCGAATTCCAGGTTTCGTCGATTGCTGCTGATCGCTGTGCTTCTCATGGCGTTTTCACAGTTCAGCGGAATCAACGCCATCATGTATTACTCGACGAAGATCTTCACCACCGCCGGTGTGGGTGTGAAGGATTCGTTCACGGCATCGGCGGTCGTCGGTTTGGTCAATTTGCTGTTCACACTGATCGCGGTTGCGTTTGTGGACAAGGCCGGGCGCCGTGCGCTGCTCCTGATCGGGCTGACCGCCCAGGTCATCGCCCTCGCAGCAGTCGGCTGGATGTTCCATGCAAACGTGCAGGGAGTGGCGTTGTTGGTTCCGATCCTCGCGTTCATCGCGGCGTTTGCGATGGCGCTTGGCCCGATCCCGTGGATCCTTTGTTCGGAAATTTTCCCGGCCCGCGTGCGCGGTCGGGCGATGTCCGTTGCTACGTTCACGATCTGGACTTCGTGTTACATCGTTGCCCAGACCTTTCCCATGCTCAACGACAGCCCGGCTGTCGGCCCGGCGCGCACGTTCTGGATCTACGCAGCATTCAGCCTTGCAGCCCTCGTCTTCGTGTTCGGAATGGTTCCGGAAACCAAGGGCAAAAGCCTTGAAGAGATCGAGGCCCGTTTCGCTGAAAAATCCCAGCCGAAATGAATTCTGCAAGGGGGCTTCACCTTGACACTTCGTCTATTTGTTTATACAAATGTGGGACATGTTGAATCTTGATCATGGCAGCCCGGTTCCGCTCCGTGCGCAGGTGGAGAAGTTGCTGCGGGACCTCGCGTTGCAGCCCCAGTACCAGAAAGGGGGATTGCTTCCGGACGAAGTGGCGCTTGCCGCGCAGCTCGGCGTCAGCAGGGGAACCGTCCGCTCGGGGATCAGCAAGCTCGTGTTCGAAGGGGTCTTGGAACGGAAGGCAGGCGTCGGCACCCGCGTGTCAAACCGTCATCTGGAATCGGGAATTAGCGCGTGGCGCAGCTTCACGCGTGAGATGGCTTCCAAGGGTATTTCGGTGGAGAATTTTCGACTCGATTTCCGCCTCGTTAAGGCCGGAGTCGATGCCGTGCGCACATTGAACCTGGACGAAGGTGCATCGCTGTGGCGCCTGGATCGCGTTCGCGGATGGGACGGAAAACCCGTCTTGCACAGCACCTCATGGTTTCATCCGCGCATCGGGCTGAAGGGCAATGAAGACACCTCGAAGCCGGTTTACGAGATGATTGAGGGTGCCACTGGCGTTCGGCCGAGTTATGCGCGCGAGGAGTTTCTGGCTGTAGGCGCGGATTCCCGCCTGGCGCGCCTGCTGGACGTCAGGCGCGGCACCCCGCTCCTGCTGCGGCGTCACATCGTATTTGACCAGGGAAACCGGCCGTTCGAATACGCCGAGGTGCATTACGTGAGTTCCCGATTCACGCTCACGCTTGAGATGCGGCGGGGTGAAGCATGACCTGTCTCGCCGTTGATTTCGGAGGAACCAGAATTAAGCTCGGCATTGTGCGCGACGGATCCGTCCTGGCGCATCGGGTGATTGCGGCGCAATCCGATCAACCTCTCGCATCGCGGCTGGAAGCCGTGGCCGCGGCGCTTGAAGCTCTTTGTCAGGAACAGGGAATCGCGACCGGGACCTGCGATGGAATTGGTTTTTCATACCCAAGCATCATTGATCGCAGGAACGCGCGGATCCTGGATCACTTCGGAAAGTTCGGCGATGCCTCCACAATCGATCTGCGGGGCTGGTCGCGTGAACGCCTGCGTCTGCCGCTTGCGATAGACAACGATGCGCGAATGGCCCTGATTGGAGAATGGCGGCACGGCGCGGGCCGGGGCTGTGACAATTGCGTGATCGTGACCCTCGGCACAGGGATTGGGGTCTCAGCAGTCATCGAAAGTCACGTGCTTCGGGGAGTGCACGGACAGGCTGGAATCCTGGGCGGCCACATCACGCTTCAGCCCGCGGGTCCGCAGTGCGTTTGCGGCAACAAGGGTTGCGCCGAAGTCGCGGCTTC
>Ga0196970_1000777_pt1 | contig 30396 bp, 22 predicted proteins | sample S1v_513CmetaG_FD_148672 | JGI IMG/M metagenome (GOLD analysis project Ga0196970, IMG submission 148672) | Soil microbial communities from Anza Borrego desert, Southern California, United States - S1+v_5-13C | ecosystem: Environmental > Terrestrial > Soil > Desert | place: USA: California... | reverse complement strand
GTGACAATACGAAACTGTAACCTCATTGGAAGTGCTGTGAGTCAAAGCAGCCAGGCTTCCACAAGCCAATCTGCGTATACGACTTATGGGATTGTTGCATCTGGCAGGGCATCAACTTCCAGCCAGACTGCTGCACCTTCCACAGTAAATTCCGTTACCCTTACCACCGGAGCAACTGTCACTATAGCCAATTTCACCGTGACCAATAATAGCATTTACAGTGTAGGTCGCGGCATTTCCGTCAACGGTACCGTGAGTACAGTAGCTCCTGGATTATTGATCAGTAACAATAGCATTGGCAAGTCTACAGCGACAAACAGTATCTATGTATTTGGAATTGCTGTGCAAGGCTCGTCAAATGGTGTGATATCCGGCAACACTATTTTAAATGTACAATCAAGCTCCCCTGCATTGATTGCAGGAATTGATGTGGGTACAGCAATTAATGTTACCGCAGATGCGATTACAATAGAAGGAAATACTATACAACAGGTGTTTAACAGTAACATCGGTACCTATGGGGCTGCGGGAATCAATATTACAGGCGGAACAGGCAATATAATCAGGAACAACTTTGTTATTGATGTTAAGAATGATCAGACGTTTAGCGCCGGTTCCTTTTCACCCAATTTAGGTGCATTTGGTATTAGACTAAATGCAACTGACAATCACCAGGTATACCACAATAGTGTGCATCTCTATGGAGCGCATACAGGGTCAAGCATGACTGACCTTAGCGCTGCGTTCGCGATTACTACAACTGCAGTTCAGGGTATAGATGTAAGGAACAATATTTTTTCCAATATTATGTCTGGGGGTAGTACAATAGGAACCCGGCATGCAGTGATTTACCTGCCGTCAGGTAACTCAGCCATGAACCTGACAATGAATAATAATTTGTACTACCAGGGTACCGCTGCTACAAATGTTCTTGCACAGGTGGGTACAACACCAGGAACCGGGGAGTATCTTAGTCTCGCTTTTGATCCCTCAGATGCAACTGCGCCTGCGAATTTCTGTACATATACTACCAGTCTCAGTACCCTCCTGACCAATGATGATGCATCTATCGCTCCTGTTTCATTGCCCCTTCCGTTTACCTCGCACACAAACCTGCACCTTAATGCCGGAAGTAACCATCCTGTGGAATCTAAAGGTGTGGTTCTCGGCAGTGTTAGCACAGATATCGATGGTGATGCTCGTCCAGGCCCTTTTGGGTCAGTGCACGGAGGCGGCACTGCACCTGACCTGGGAGCAGATGAGTACGATGGTACTCCTTTTGTTTCCCCACCTGTAATAATGTACACAGCGCTTAGCGATTGTGGAACCTCGAACAGGACTTTTACAGCCACTATTACGGACGGCGCTGGAGTACCGACTTCAGGTGTGAATGTGCCGAGGGTTTGGTTTAGAAAAAACCCAGGCAGCTGGTTTTCTCAGGCAGGTACGTTATCCTCGGGAAACGGTACGAATGGAGTATGGAGCTTTACTATCCTGAGTGCGACCATGGGCGGTCTTACAATCGGTGACGTTGTGTCTTATTATGTTGTAGCACAGAATTCATTAGGACGTGTTAGTACAAATCCGCCAGTAAGCTTTGCGTCAGATTTGCCGCCAAATGTTAATACAATTGCTGTTGTACCTGCTTTCCGTTCATACAATATCGTCAATACAGCTGGCACATTCACAGTGGGTGTCGGACAGCAATTTGAAACAATAACCGAGGCTGTTAACGACTACAATAATAACACCTGCTTATCTGGTCCTATAATCTTGAGCCTTACTGATGCGACCTATCCAAATGAAAACTTTCCCATTACTATCAATAATAATCCGCTAGCGAGTAGTACCCGGACTCTAACCATCCAGCCAGCAGCAGGAGTGGCAGTGTCAATTAACTCGACTTCAGCGCTGGCTATATTCAAGCTATTAAATAGTCAGTATATTACTATAGATGGGTTGAATACAGGAGGTAGCAGTCTGACATTGACCAATAACACCTCGGCTACTAATCGCGCTGTTGTATGGCTGGCCAGTACTAGTGGTGTTGGGCCTGGATGTAGTAATGTCACCCTGAAAAACCTTACAATAAATGCTTTTTCCAACGCAACAAGCAGGTACGGCATATTAGCAGGAATTGATGCAGCTGCTCCGTCTGCAAACGGAGGTTCGGATCACGATAATATCGTTATCGAGAATAATGTAATTGAAAGGGCGTATTACGGGATCTATGCCCGGGGTTCCGCCAATGTCTCAGCCGGTGGCCTTGATAACTGGGTGATAGCGGGAAATACTATTGGACCCTCTGCCTATAGTTCAACCAACAATATCGGCTTCAACGGCATCTTAGTGCAGAGCATGCTGAACCTGAATGTTTCTGGTAATACTATCCGGAACGTAGGGCTGAGCACATCGACAGCAAACGGAATTGGTGGTATTATCCTAAGTTCAGGTATTAATGGTGCGCTGATATCAGCAAATACAATCGCGGGCATTACAAGTAACGCTACCGGAACAGGTGTTAATTCGGTTTGCGGTATTGAACTTGGAGGAACAGTAATAAATACAAATATATCCGGCAATACCATCAACGATATCTCTAATGTAAACCCTGCAGGATACGGGGCCAGGGGGATTATGATCAGTACCGGTACAGCCAACAGCTACGATACGATTGTCAATAACATGATATCGAATGTTTACGGGTATGCTGAGACTGCTGCTAGCAGGTGGCCTTTAGGAATTTCTGTTGAGGGGTCTACCGGGCGAGTGAATGTCTGGCACAACTCTGTGCACCTTTTTGGCAGCCAGCAGGGAACCATTACAGCATCCGGTTCGGCAGCAATGTTTATCGGCACTTCCGGCACTAACCTGGATATCCGGAATAACATCTTTGTAAACGGCTACGACAATATCGGGTCCTCCACAGATCAAGGTTATGCGATGTATTCTACGCAATCCGGTACTGCCCAATATTCATTCAATGACTACAATGATTACTACGTCACAGGTCCGAATGTGATGGGTTATCGCACCTCCTATCGAATTACTCTGGCAGATATGCAGGCTGGCTTCGGAGGAAATACTGCGTCCTTTGCTGTAGATCCTGGGTTTACTTCAACTACAGACCTTCATATTGCAGCTAGCCAGTCTCCACTGGAGTCTGCTGGTGCTTCCATCGGTGTAACATCAGATATTGATGGTGATGCACGGCCTGGGCCTGCAGGATCTGTGAATGGTGGTGGTACAGCGGCAGATATTGGTGCAGATGAGTTTGACGCTGCTCCACAGGATATTAACCCTCCAACAATAACCTACACCCCGCTCGGGGCAAGCTGTGACACTTCTGACAGGACTCTTACGGCGACTATCGCAGATTTCTCTGGTGTTGCTACGGGTGTTAACCTGCCGAGAGTGTATTATAAGCGAAGTACGGATCTGAGCTGGTTTTCTCAGCCAGGAACATTGACAGCAGGGACTGTTTTTAATGGGACTTATTCCTTTACTATAGTTGCTGCAGATATGCCTGGCCTTGCCAATGGAGATATAGTAACGTATTTTGTTACGGCACAGGATGTACCTGGCAATGTGGCTTCGGAGCCAGCTGCGGGCTTCAGTGCCACTGATGTCAATAATATTACATCATACCCCACTACGCCCAACACTTACACCATTAATGCAATTACCGCCACCATCACCGCACAGACAAACATTACGTGTAACGGGGCTGCCTCAGGAGGTGCTACGGTAACGGCAACTGGGGGTACTGCACCATACACCTATTCCTGGTCGCCGGCCGGTGGTACGGCTGCAACAGCGACAGGACTAACTGCAGGAACATACGTTGTGACGGTGACCGACAACATAGCATGTACGGCTACAGCAACCGTAGTAATAACGCAGCCAGCACCACTTGGAACCTGGACCGGAGCTTTGGGTACTGGTTGGCATCAAGCTGGCAACTGGTTGTGTAATGCAGTGCCAAACGGTATTGACGTGTTGATACCTGGTGGATTAACTAACTACCCGATCATCAGTACCGGAACAGCGACAGTGGCGGACCTGACGATAGGAACAGGAGCTTCTATTACCATTAGCAATGAGGTTCTTGAAATAGCCGGGGCTATAACAAATAGTGGCTCAATTAATGGGCTGAACGGAGAAGTAGTGATGAATGGCGGATCTGCACAGACTATTCCTGGCTCCCTATTCGTTTCTGATCAACTTAAAAACCTTACAATTGATAACCCTGCTGACGTAGTGTTGGGAGGTTCATTAAATATTTCAGGAGTGGTAATGACAGCCAACGGTAATCTTCATACTTCCGGATACCTGACGCTACTTTCCACAGCAGCACAGACAGCACTTATAGACGGTTCCGGCGGAGGTGATGTATTGGGAAATGTGACTGTGCAGCGTTATTTGCCTGCCGGGTTTGGCTACAAGTATGTGAGCTCGCCATTCCAGTCTGCAACTGTAAATGAGTTGTCGGACGACCTGAACCTTGCTGCTGCATTCCCGACCTTTTATAGCTATGATGAAAATCTTAATTCAGCAGGGTGGGTAAATTATACGACTGCAACCAATACACTCCTGCCATTGTCCGGGTATGCAGCCAATTTTGGACCTGTTTCTGCGCCCAAGACAATAGACATGACTGGTGTCGTTAATAACGGATCTGTAAGTACTGGCACTATTTATAACAGGAACAGGACGTTTACCCAGGGCTTTAATCTGATTGGTAATCCGTATCCATCACCTATAGACTGGGATGCTGCGGCAGGCTGGTCAAGAGTAAACGTTGATGATGCTGTTTATTATTTTGACGCAGGCACAACGGATCAGTATACCGGAACATATAGCTCGTACATCAACGGGATATCCAGCAATGGACAAGCTTCTAACATTATAGCAGCAATGCAGGGCTTCTTTGTACATGTATCGAATGGCTCTTTCCCCGTTTCTGGTTCGGTATCCCTAAACAATGCTGCCCGTGTAAATAATCTGACTTCTCTTTATCATAAGACGACTGGAAATGATTTGCCATTGTACAGATTAGGAGTAAGTTTCGACAAGGATGATACCACAACCGATCACCTTGCGGTCTACTTTGATAGTGATGCTACGCCGTCTTTTGACAAGACGAAGGATGCATTGAAGATGGACAACACCAATACTGATATGCCGGGCGTGTATGCAAGGTCGTTTGATGATATGCGTCTTTCTATATCAGCGATACCTGCAGCGGGTGATACTGACCGGGTAGTGCCCCTGGGGCTTAAACTGGAAAGAGCAGGTAACGTTCAGTTCATGTCTAAAACTATGGAGAACATGCCATCTGATATGCATGTTTACCTCCTGGATATAGATACCAGGAATACCGAGGAGCTTACCACAGGCAGAGCCTACAAGCTTCCACTGGTAAAAGGTGACTATGAAGGCCGTTTTTACCTGGCATTTAGCAGAAAGGACAGGGTAGACTACCTGATGGCCGATCAGGCGCTGAGTGCTTACACTTCGGGTACTAATCTTTATATCACGTTGAATATACTAACAGGTGAAAAGGGTGAGCTGGTTGTGAGGAACACGGTAGGGCAAAAAGTATTCAGCCGTTACCTGGCGGGCTATGGTAAACACGTTGTATCACAGCCTTTCGCCAGTGGCGTATATATTGTCAGCTTTGTTGGGCCAAGGGGAATAACTACTCAGAAGGTCTGGATCGGTAATTAGCGGCCGGAGGTATGATATAAATATTCTTACAAACCATGGCAAATAAATACAGAGGCTGTATCAAAACCACGATACAGCCTCTCTTTTTTTTACTGCTACGGGCGAATCTCAAAGAACTTTTGGCTATTCCTGATAGACTGGAATAGACGGGCGTAATTTTACATTTTCCGGAAAAGGAAGTTCTTTGATAGACTGTTTATGACAGACATGCTGCCATGTGCAGCCTCTGTGGGATATTTAATTAGAATTCCCAAAAGTAGGCCTCTAAACTAATCCACGGTGAGTGGAGCTGAACGGCGCGGCAAATTTTCCTCTCCCTTTGCTGTGGAAAATAGGGAGGAAGCCTTAGCGCAAGAAGAGCTAATCTCTGGGCAGATACTAAATAAAAAAGAGTCTGTACCGACGTTTGGTACAGACTCTTTACAGTAATGAATTGTTATTAAGCTTCCTGGGCTACTTTGCTACCTCTCTTCACCTTCAGATTAGTGTCGAGCGCTTCGAGGAATTCCTCTGTGTACAGGTAGTGATCACCGTGCTTCACTTTGTTTCCATGAACTGATATAGCGAGGTCCTTAGTCATCTTACCGCTTTCTACGGTTTCGATACAAACCTCCTCGAGTGCCTGGCAGAAGTCTATCAGCTCCTGATTGCCATCAAGCTTACCTCTGAATGCCAGGCCACGCGTCCACGCAAAGATGGAGGCGATGGGGTTGGTAGAGGTTGGGTTACCCTTCTGATGCTCGCGATAGTGGCGGGTAACGGTGCCGTGAGCGGCTTCAGCTTCCATTGTCTTACCGTCAGGAGTGACAAGAACAGATGTCATGAGCCCTAGTGAACCAAAACCCTGAGCTACTGTATCACTCTGCACGTCACCATCATAATTCTTACATGCCCATACGAAGTTACCATTCCACTTAAGTGCACTCGCAACCATGTCATCTATGAGGCGATGCTCATAGGTAAGGTTTGCTGCGTCCATCTTAGACTTAAACTCCTGCTGGTAGACCTCTTCGAATATGTCCTTGAAGCGACCATCGTACTTCTTCAGGATTGTGTTCTTGGTAGACAAATACAGCGGCCAGCCTTTCTGGATAGCCATATTGAAGCAGGCGCGAGCAAACCCACGGATAGATTCATCGGTGTTATACATAGCCATGGCTACACCATCACCCTTGAAGTTATACACCTCGTGCTCGATCACCTCGCCGCTCTCGCTTTCAAATTTTATAGTAAGCTTACCCTTGCCTTTTGCCACGAAGTCGGTAGCACGGTATTGATCGCCAAAAGCATGACGGCCAACAATGATAGGTGCATTCCAATTAGTAACCAGACGTGGGACATTCTTAATAACGATGGGCTCGCGGAACACTGTACCGTCCAGAATATTCCGGATGGTGCCGTTCGGGCTCTTCCACATCTGCTTAAGATTGAACTCTTTTACCCTATCCTCATCTGGAGTGATGGTAGCACACTTGATACCAACGCCATATTCCTTAATTGCATTTGCTGCATCGACAGTGACCTGGTCATTGGTTTCATCGCGGTGTTGCACACCCAGGTCATAATACTTTATATCTACATCAACGTAGGGTAGTATAAGCTTGTCCTTGATAAATTGCCAGATGATTCGGGTCATCTCGTCTCCGTCGAGCTCAACAACAGGGTTAGCAACCTTGATTTTTGCCATATACATTAATTATTTACTGATTGACTGATTTCTCTCCTCAATGCGACTAACAACTGCGAGGTACTATGAGGGATAGCAAATTTAGAAAATATTATGTGCTGACCAAATGTGCCCTTGCACAACCAGCGCTCTAGATGAACGCCTTCTGGAATTTAAACTATTAGTTAATGGTACGGCGAGGTGCCATGGAGCTGCGCATAAAATGCAATATTTGCGCGGTAAAGTAAGCTAATTGCCATACAGAACTGTGGACGATAACAGAACACATACGGAGAAGAGCAGAGCACGTATCGGGATGCTGATAACCAACCTGGGCAGTGGCGGTGCTCAGCGGGTGTTTCATGATCATACGACGGTATTTGCCGAATCTTACAATGGTTTACAGATTGTGTTTGATAAGGAGGAAGACAAGAGCCTGTTTAGCTCACCTTACCGACTGGCAGACCTGAGGGTAGATGATGAGAATACAGTACAAGCAAAGGCAGGGCCGCTAATGAGACTTGTCTCAAGATCCAGGAAACTGAAGAGACTGGTAGAGAAAGAAGGTCTTGATATTGTGATAAGTCACATGGATGGGGCTAACTGGGTGAATGTGCTATCCCGGTCACGAGCCAGGAAGGTGCTGGTGGTGCATGGCACCATAATGCATGATAAGGGACAGCACCCGGTGATGCAGTGGCTGCGAAAGAAGCTGATCATACCATTTATATACAACAGAGGCGACCTGACGGTGGCAGTAAGTGAGGCAATAGCCTACGAAATGAAGCACTTCCTGGGGGTGAAGAATGTGGTTGCGATACCTAACTTCTTTGACGAGCAGGCTATAGCGGACATGGCTGCAGCGCCACTGCCGGAAGAATACGAAAAGATATTCAGCAAGTATAAAGTGCTGATCAACTCAGGGCGCTTTGCTGAGCAAAAGCAGCAGAGGCACTTGTTGCCGGTCTTCCGTAAAGTATTAGATGAAGAACCAGGCACCAAGCTATTTCTACTGGGTGATGGACCCCTAAGAAAGGAGCTGGTAGAGGAAGCGCAAGGGCTGGGCCTGCGGGTGTATCATCCATGGGATGGCGCCGGTGAGGAGGTGACAGAAGATTTTGATGTTTATATGCCTGGGTACCTATCTAACCCATTTCAGTTTCTGCGACAGAGTACGATGTTTTTGTTTCCATCGGGGTGGGAGGGGTTTCCGCTTGCCTTATGTGAAGCGATGATTACGGGTATACCGGTATTAAGTTCCGATTGTCCGACGGGTCCGAGGGAGATACTATCTCCAGGGACATTCGATGCTTCGTATTCTCTGGACGAGGTACAACCATCAGACTATGGCTACCTGATGCCAATGACTGATAAGAAGGATTTTTCTGCAGCCTGGACAGCTACTATACTGAACCTTTTGCGTGATGAAGATTCGCGGAAGAGATTAGGTGATGCTGCCAGAGAACGGGCAAAGGATTTTGGAAAGGAAAAGATTGAAGACAAGTGGTATCGAATAATATCAGACCAACTAAAAGCAGGGAACGCATGAACATTATCCTGGTAACGGAGGTGATACATTCCGGAGGTGCAGAGACTTTTGTGCTTCGTTTGGCGAAGGCCTTGCAGGAACAAGGCCATAAGGTTGCGGTGTTTTGTTTTTACCGTGCTTTGTCAAATGAACAACTGCCGGAAGTGTTTGCTTCTGGAGTTCCTGTTTTTTATGCAGATATTCCTGCGAATGGAGTGCTCTCTAAGGTTGATAGCTTGCTTTTTCGCCTGAAGATTGATATTCGGACAAGGGATGGATTTATAAAAAGAAGTCTGAAGAAGGCTGTAAAGGAACATAACTGCGATGTGCTCCATAGTCACCTGCTGAAGGTAGATAGCATATGTGTGCAGGTAACAGAAGAAACAGCGGTTCCTGCAGTCACAACTATGCACGGAGACTACCTGCACTTCAGTATGCACGCAGACCGAAACGAACATGCTAATATTCTGAATTATTATGCCCATGCAAGGAAGGCCCTTCGGAGTCTGAGAGGTATAGTATGTATATCTGACGAGCAGATGGGCTTTTTGAAAGAGAAGTTTGCAAGGGAGACAGAAGGCAAGATGAAAAAGTATTATAACGGCTATCCGGCAGTCGCAGGGTTGTATGGAGAGGAGCGCATCCGTGAGCAACTTGGAGTGCCGGAAACCAGTTTTGTGTTTGGTATGATATCCAGAGGTATAAAGGCAAAGGGCTGGGATGTTGCTATAGAAGCTTTTCAGCTGTTAGCCAGGGAGGATGCACACCTTGTACTTATCGGTGGTGGTTCTTACATCGAAGAGCTTCGTGCGAAGTATCAGCACAACCCCAGAATACACTTTCTGGGACAGATCAATGAACCACTTAGATTACTACCCTCATTTAACGTAGGATTATTACCGAGCACCTTCGCGTCGGAGAGTTTACCAACCGTTGTCATTGAATATTTGTTGTTCGGGAAACCAGTTATTGCTGCTGATGTCGGCGAGATCAGCAAAATGATCAGTTATGAAGGGAAGGACGCCGGTGTGTCAATACCCTTAGTGAATGGAGCAGTGCCTGTGAAGGATGTTGCTGCAGCTATGCAGCAATACCTCGATAACAAGACATTGTACAACGAGCACAGGGAGAACGCGCTCCATTGCTACCAGCAATTTGATATGCAGCAGTGTGTAAGAAACTATGAGGAGGTTTACCGATCTGCGTTAGCCTGATCTGTGACCTTATCGAAGGCTGGAATTTATTGCGGCGAGCGATTCAGAGCCTGGGCAGAGGGCCTTTTCATTTAACTTATTCAAAGGAGTATCTGTGGTCTCAAGGATCTCGTGAAGATCATCCGCCTCGTTGTTTACATATAGCAAACCAGTGAGGATCTCCGCCTTGTCTGCTGCTTTCTTGAGTGCTGTAATGGCGGAGAGTCTGTCGGTAGCATCCCATTCACTATTTAGTTTATGTAGCTGTAACACTGAGCCATCGTGCATGCTGACGCCTTCCACTGTTCCCTCTGCATATTCGGTTGTTATTTCACTCTTGTGAGGAACAAAGTCGGTGGTGCCGGTGTGTATGGCATGCTCCCGTACATAGTCGTAAGATTTGGTGGAGCCTGCATTATTGTTGAAGGTGACACAAGGCGATATGACATTGATGAATGCAAACCCTGGGTGAGCTATGCCTGCTTTGATAAGTGGCACTAGCTGTGACTTATCGCCGCTAAAGCTCTGCGCGACAAATGAAGCTCCCAACTCTATGGCCAAGGCAGACAAGTCAATGCCCTGGAAGAGGTTTACCTTGCCCGTCTTGTTTTTTGAGCCCTCATCGGCAGTGGCTGAGTCCTGACCCTTGGTGAGACCATAGCAACCGTTGTTCATTACTATGTACACCATGTTCAGGTTGCGCCGGATGACATGGACAAACTGGCCCATGCCGATAGAGGCAGTGTCGCCGTCGCCGGAGATGCCAATGTAGATGAGGTCTTTGTTGGCGAGGTTAGCACCGGTGGCGACGCTGGGCATCCTGCCATGTACAGAGTTGAAGCCATGGGAGTTGCTGAGGAAGTACGCAGGTGTTTTAGATGAGCAACCAATACCTGACAGCTTTGCTACCTTGTGTGGTTCGATGTTGAGATCGTAACAGGCCTGTACGATGCCTGCGCTTATGGAGTCGTGGCCGCAACCTGCGCATAGAGTAGACAGGGCTCCCTCGTAGTAGCTGATATTGTATCCCAGGTTATTCTTTGGCAGCTCCGGGTGGCGGAACTTAGGGCGGATATATGTCATCTTTAGATAGCCTTTTCTGTTATGGGGTTAGTTACGAGTTCTGCTGTAATCTGTTTTACAATGTTGGCAGCCGTGATAGGAGTGCCGTCATAGTTTAGCACCTGGATCAGCTTCTTTGGGTCTGCTCCCAATTCTATCATCAGCAAGCTTCTTAGCTGTGCATCCCTGTTCTGTTCAATGACGAATATCTTGTCGTGTGTGGCTATAAAATCCTGCACCGTTTGGCTGAAGGGAAAGGATTTTAGTCTGATAGCATCCAGAAATATCCCTTCTTCCTTCATCAGGTATATTGCTTCTTCTGCTGCATACTTTGATGTGCCAAAGAACAGGACACCATTGGTGTACTCATATTTCTCCTGGTAGAACTCAGGAGCAGGTGCCAAGGTCTTGGCGGTTTCCCACTTCTTTGCCAGCCTGTCAACGTTGCGCTTGTAGGTGGCCCCATCCTCCGTGTAGACTGCATATTCGTCCCTGGAAGTGCCACGGGTGAAGAAGGAGCCCTTAGTGGGGTGGGTGCCGGGGATTGTACGGTAGGGAACACCATCGCCATCAGAATCAAGGTAACGGCCGAAGCGTTCTACTTCGTTTAGCTGTTCCTCATTCAGCACCTTCCCTCTTTTGTACATCCTGCTGTCGTTCCATTCCAGCGGTGCGCTAACGTGATCATTCATGCCGAGGTCGAGGTCTGTCATAACTATTACGGGCGTCTGCAACTGCTCAGCAAGGTCAAATGCATCCGCGGTCATTTCAAAGCACTCCTTTGGAGTGGCGGGGAATAAGAGCACCTGCTTTGTGTCACCGTGAGAGGCGTAGGCAGCTTCCATTATATCCGATTGCTGGGTTCTGGTGGGCATGCCTGTTGAGGGGCCTGTGCGCTGCACATCTATCAGCACCACCGGTATCTCGGCAAAGTAGGCGAGCCCGAGAAACTCATTCATAAGGGACAGACCCGGGCCGCTGGTGGCTGTAAAGGATCTGGCCCCATTCCAGTTGGCACCAATAGCCATGCCGATAGCTGCCAGTTCATCTTCCGCCTGTACGATGGCGTAGTTCTTTTTACCTGTGGTTTTGTCCACCCTGTACTCTGCCGCATAATCTCCAAAAGCCTCTACCACAGAAGTGGAGGGCGTGATAGGATACCAGGCAGCGACAGTGGCACCCGCGTAAACCGCTCCCAGGCCACAAGCAGCATTACCCTCCATAAGAATGGAATCGCCCAGAAGGTCTCTTCGCTGGACTCTGAAGTCGAGTGGATAGGTGAAATGCTCGCGGACGTAGTCGCCACCCATCTGGAGTGCCTTGACGTTTGGTGCAATGAGTTTCTCCTTTCCTTTGAACTGCTCGGTAAGTAGGCCTGTAAGGACCTCGAACTCAATATCCAGTAGCGCTGCCAGCGCACCTACGTATATTATGTTTTTGAAAAGCTGCCGTTGCCTGGGATCACTATACTCTCTGTTGCACATCTCCATAAGGGGAATGCCCAGGTAGTTTACATCTTCCCTGATGAACTCGTCGTGCAGCCTTTTGGTGTTGTCGTAAAGGAAGTAGCCACCACTCATTACATCTTTCACATCCTTAGCCATGCTTTGCGGATTGACGCAGACCATAAGATCGATACCCTCCCGGCGGCCAAGCCACCCCTTTTCGTTCACCCGCACCTCATACCATGTGGGCAGACCCTGGATGTTGGAAGGAAAGATGTTTTTGGGCGTGACAGGAATACCCATCCTGAAGATTGCCTTGGTGAACAGGTAGTTGGCACTGGCAGAACCGGTACCATTGACGTTTGCGAACCTTACTACGAAGTCATTTATACGGCTAGCTCCTGCTGACATGCGTGCGAGGCTTTAGTGGTGTTATAGAAGTACTTCTTCATGTCCCATGCGGAGGTGGGGCAACGCTCGGCACAAAGGCCACAGTGGAGACAAACATTCTCATCCTTTACCATCACCCGAGTTGTCTTTAGCGAAGCAGAGACATATATATCCTGCTCGAGGTTCATTGCTGGCATTTTGGTGCGGGTGCGGAGGTCCATCTCTTCACCGTTTGGTATGAAGCTGATGCAGGAAGTGGGACAGATATCCATGCAGGCGTCGCATTCTATGCACTTGTCTTCTGTGAAGACCGTCTGCACATCGCAATTTAGGCACCGCTGCGCTTCTTTGAAACCTGTGAGGCCGTCGAAGCCCAGCTCTACTTCTTTCTTTCTGTCTTTAAGGGTGGTTTGTTTCTCGGCCTGAGGTACAATGTATCTGGGGTCTTCCACTACAAAGCTGTCGTAGCTCCATTCGTGTATGCCCATCTTCTGCGTTATGAGATTGACGAAAGGAGACGGTCGCGAATTGATGCTGAGGCCCTGGCAATGAAGGTGGATACTGATGGCGGCCTGATGGCCGTGGGCTACCGCCGTGATTACATTCTTGGGGCCGAATGCTGCGTCGCCACCGAAGAACACTTTAGGATTGGTGGAGACGTAACTTACGGGATCTACCACAGGCATGTTCCACTTATCGAATTCTATGCCGAGGTCTCTTTCTATCCATGGGAAACTGTTTTCCTGACCAATGGCTATGAGGACATCATCTGCCTCAAAGAAGACCTCAGGTTCACCGGTGGGTACCAATGAGCGTTTGCCGTTCTCATCATATACTGCATGCACCTTTTCGAAGGACATGCCTGCAAGCCTGCCATCTTTTACTACAAAGGACTTAGGTACGTGGTTGTCTATAATTGGTATGTCTTCGTGCATGGCATCTTCCTTCTCCCATGGAGAAGCTTTCATTTCTGCAAAAGGACTTCTTACTATCACCTTCACCTCTTCACCTCCCAGCCTGCGGCTGGTGCGGCAGCAATCCATAGCGGTGTTTCCACCACCGAGGACAATGACCCGTCTGCCTATTTTGCTGGTGTGCTCGAAGGCTACACTTGCGAGCCAATCGATGCCGATGTGAATGTTGGCTGCGCCTTCCTTGCGGCCTGGTATATCGAGATCTCTGCCCCTCGGGGCGCCGGAGCCTACGAATACAGCATCGTACCCCTTGTCCAATACCTCCCTCATGCTGCTGACGTATTGGCTGAAGTGGGTGTGGATGCCCAGATCGAGGATGTAGTTTACCTCTTCGTTCAATACGGTTTCCGGGAGTCTGAAAGAAGGAATCTGGCTGCGCATGAAACCTCCTCCTGATTTCTGCTCGTCGTAAAGGTGGATATCATAGCCAAGCGGTGCAAGATCCCGAGCTACTGTGAGCGAGGCCGGGCCTGCACCTATGAGCGCAATGCGCTTACCGTTGGGGGTGAAAGGGCCCTGTGGCATATGTTGCTTTACATCACCCTTGTTGTCGGCCGCTACGCGCTTAAGTCTGCAGATAGCAACAGGCTCTTCTTCCACACGGCCACGCCTGCAGGCAGGCTCACATGGCCGATCACAGGTTCTTCCCAGGACGCCGGGGAATACATTAGAGTCCCAGTTGATCATGTAAGCTTCTGTGTACTTCCCTTCGGCTATCAGCCTGATATATTCTGGCACGGGTGTATGCGCAGGGCAGGCATACTGACAGTCGACTACTTTGTGGAAGTATTCCGGATCATTAATATTAGTGGGTTCCAATATCCGATGCTTTTAGATGAATAACAGTTGCCTTAGCGGGACGGTGACCATTGCCTTTCCGTAGCTGTACTAAATATAATAAAAAAAATGTTGTAGTTGAATAGTTGAGGAGTGGGGAAGTGGAGGAGTGCTGAAGTGGAGAGTTGGGAAGTTGGTGCGTGTGAAAGTGTGGGAATTCTGGATACATTTCTCATGCAGGGAGGTAGCAGACCCGGTGGAGACCCGGTGGAGACCCGTTGGTGATCCAGTGTAGATCCAGTGTAGATCCAGTGCAGATCCATAGATATCCCAGGTGCCTTTATGTTTTCTGTAATATGTAAACCCGGAAATGGATGGGGTAGGGGCAGGTGGGTGGTACTCCGCTAGCCTTCATTATGCGCCTTCCCTGAAGTGCATGAGGTTCTTCAGATTGGCCTTTACTTCTTCCCACTCGTCATCTACTATGCTGTACATGACAGTATCCCTGACCTCCCCGTTCGGCATTATTCGATCCTTCCTCAGCACGCCTTCCAGTTTGGCTCCTATCTTCTGGATGGCGGCCTGACTGCGCAGGTTGGTATTCCTGGTTTTTAGCTGCACGCGAATGGTACCGAGTGTTTCGAAGCAGTAGGTGAGCAGTAGCAGCTTGCACTCGATATTGTAGCCACTGCCCCAGTAGGCAGGGTCGTACCACGTCCAGCCTATTTCCAGTTTCTTGTGTTCAGGATAAATCTCGAATAGTCTTGTGCTGCCGTAAATCTTGTCGCTGGATTTGTCTATAACAGTGAATGGATACTGCTCGCCATAGCCGCGCTTCAATATAGCGGTGCGAAGATTAGTAAGCAGGGTGTGTTCGTCGCTGCCGTCGAGGGGCAGATGGTGCCATATATCCCTATGCCGAGCCACCTCGGCCAGTGCCGGGAAGTGGTCCTGATGCAGCGGTACAAGCTTTACCCTTTCGCCTTCTAATATTACAGGAGATTTTATCCAGTTCATTCAGCCATTGTTTACTAAGCAGCCACAAATTACCAATTCGCAGTGTCATTCCCATTAATGCCCAGTCATTTCGCTGATAGCTTACCGGAGGCGGTGCAGATATGGCATATTATTTGGTTTATGCTTACCAATGGTACACCGCTTTTACAAAGAGCCATCGGAACAATGGTATATCGATCTTCCGGATTTTATAGAGCAGGGTGGCTCGAAGGCGGCACTGCAAATGGTGGCTGGTGCAGATACAATGCTGGATGTGCTGTCGGGCAATACGGACGAAGTACGGCTGGCTATAAGCACTGCACATATGGAGGAGTATGACTGTGTGCTGGTGAAGGCAAAAGAAGCAAGCTATGACGGTGACGCGGGGTGCGATTACTATGCAGTACTTCCGGAAAGAGAAGAGAAGGCGGACGTGTGGCTTTGCCAGGTGACCACTTACGTATTTGAGGGCAGGTACCCAGACGCGATATTTGTCCGGGTAGTGAAATAGAATTGCACCTACAGCGTTTTTTACATTTAGATGCCGGTATGTTGCCGGTATAAATCTACTATCGCGTATGCGGACAATGCTGATCTTCCTGACGCTGGTTCCATTTCTGTCCGCCGCCCAGGACATCAATGGTAAATGGGAAGGAAACTATTCCTGGGCATTTGGAATGTCCCATCCTGAGAAGGTTGTTGTGGATATCAACCGATATCAGGATTCACTTGTTTCGGGTTCTAGCCATCTATATTACTCAAACGGGCAGTATGAGCATTATACTATACTTGGGATATACAATGCATACGACTCTACGATCTACTTTGTAGAAGATAGTACCATTGCCGTTGACGTGGGCTTGCTTCAGATTACCTGCAAAGGAGCCTATAGTATGAAGCTCTCTATCAAGGGCAACATCATGCGGTTCGATGGCAGATGGCGACATGATACTAAAGCATTTATAAGAATGCCCTCAATGCGCGTCTTTCTTGAGAAGAAACTTCCGGATACATTGCCTGCAACTGCCAGACCAAAGGTTCCAGACCCTGCGCTGGAACGTAAGGGGGATATACAAAAGCTGATTGAGATTGCAGAGGAAGAAAAAGATTCTATAAAGATTGAGCTGCTTGACAACGCGCAGATTGATAACGATGTAGTGTCTGTGTACCTTGATGACTCACTGGTGTTGCACAAGAAGAAGCTTACTGCTGAGCCACAGACATTCTACCTTTCCCTGAGTGCCAATCTTGACCTTTGCTCTATTAAACTGGTGGCGGAAAGCATGGGGTCGGTGCCACCTTGTACCGCGCTGATGGTGGTATCCACAAGGAGTAACAGGTATAATGTGACGCTCTCAAGCGACTTTGGGAACAATGGGATCCTGAAGCTGTTTCTGAAGAATGAGTGATCCCCTGGAAAGGCCCCAATGAAGTTCCTCGTGGGGAAAAGCGGTACATGTTCCCCGACATCTACAATACAACATTTCAACAGTTGAAATCTAAGCTCTGCTGTTTCGAGAAATTCAGCTGTTTCTTATCGATTACACCGATACGGAAGAGCTGAAACCCAGTGTTGGCACTTGTTTTTAAGCAAATGAGCTGAAAATGGCAAAGCGACTTTGCCTTAAATCGTTAACTAATAAATACTCCCATACATGAGAAGGATTCTTAGCTCTCTATTGATCGGTTCCGTGCTGTTTACCGCATGCAACAAGGATGACGAAAACAACAACAACCTAAACGAGACAGACCGCAACTTTATGATGCAGGCAGCATTTGGAAACAATGCAGAGATAAGTGCGGGTCAACTGGCTGCAACAAAGGGAATGAACCTTGCTGTGCGGAACTATGGTCAGATGATGGTAAACGATCATACCACTGCAAAGGCAGAACTCGCTACGCTGGCCAATGAAACCGGGACAGCATTGCCGGATGGCCTGGACAGCATGCACCAGGTACTTGCACAACAACTCGCGTCATTATCAGGCTATAGCTTTGATAGTCTGTATATAGCTTCGCAGATCATGGATCACCAGACAATGCAGAACCTGATGCAGAATGAGATCAACAATGGCAGTGATGAGCGAGTGAAGAACTACGCAGAAAAGTACCTGCCGAAGATCAATCATCACCTGCACATGGCGGATAGCATCAAGGCGGGATTATAAGACACTCTTACCCACTACAAGCCGGCGCGCGGCTGCCAAATGACCGCCGCGTGCCGGCATCCCTTTTTCCTGGAATAAAACACCACAGCATGAACCAGACACACCAGGGATCCTTCGTTGAGCACGAAGGAGTACACCTCCACTACATAGAGTACCCTTCAGATGGGCCGCCGATGCTGCTCCTGCATTCATTATCAGCAAACGCATATATCTTTCAGGGGCTTATTGCGAACGGACTGAGCAAACACTTCCGGCTGATAATCCCAGACCTGAGAGGACGAGGGTTCAGCGATCATCCGAATGAAGGGTATACACTGGAACAGGAGTCGAAAGACCTTATAGCTCTCCTTGATCACTTGAATATAGATAGAGTCACTCTTGCAGGGCACTCCTTTGGTGGACTGTTGGCGATTTACTTTGCAGCACATTATCCTGACCGGGTGCAACGACTGGTAATATTGGATGCAGCAGTTACATTGAATCCGCTAACAGCATTTCTGATCTCCTACTCGACAGCAAGACTACTGATGAATTATCCATCGTGGGACAGCTACCTGGAGCATGTGCGAAAAGCACCCTTCATGGACAAATGGGATGCCTCCATATTGCCCTTCCTGAAAGCAGACGTGAGGGAGGAATCTGACGGTCGAATATTCCCGCGCTCGAGCTGGATAGATATAACCAAGGCTGCCTATCATATCTTTTCCATAAGTGAATGGCAATGGAAGAAGTATGTGGGCAGTATTGAGGTGCCTACTGTTTTATTGTACGCCAGGGATGCCTATACGCATGGACAGCATATAGTGCTGCGTGCAGATGTGGTGAAAACAATAGCACTTCTAAAAGACGGCACTGATAAGGAAATAGAAGGGAACCATGTGACCATGCTGTTTGGCAAAGGTGCAGGCGAGATAGTTTCAACCATGGCACGTTTTGGCCGGGTAGCTAAAAAAGCACCCAGCCCTGCCATGTCTTTATAGGCCAATTATTTTCAGGCTCAACAAAAAAACCCCGCAACAGCGAGGTTTTTTTGTTGCAGGTACGAGTGCCGTGGCTTTAGAAACTGTACTCAGGCTGTTGCTTTCTTTTCCGAGGGGACAACTTGGATGCTTTGGTTTCCACAAGTTCAGGCGTTGTCTTTGTCATGAGGGCAGTGAACACTTCTACCGCACCGATGACGACCATTGGCAGCCATACTTCGTTAGCAAAGCCAAATAGCCATGGGGAAGCAGCCATTAGTAAACCGGAGAGCACATCCATGATGAGGTGTGCATTCATGGACAAGAGCCGGAACGCCCCCATTTCATAGTTGGTACAGAGGCTGTAAAGCAGCGCACTGCTACCTGCAGAAAGAGTGGTCCACTTAGCTGCCTGAACCTTGTTGAATCCAAAGGCCCATGGCGCAGCAATAATGAGCGTGCCTACTAAATAGTCGAGGATGCCGTGCACCCTTGTGGGAATTACCTGATACATCATAGTGAACATTTTTACTTTATAGCAACAAGACTATGCCGGAAGATTGCCGACACACGGTGTGTTAAAGAAAGATAAAAAGCTGAAGGTGTCCATGCTATATGGGGTGGGGTGGCACAGTCTTGGTTACTTGTATAGTGTAAGGTTGGATAATGGACCCCGGCAAAGACAACCAGTAGACGAATAGAAGAATTTAGTGAACGCCGGCTTACCAAATATGAAGACCTATAAAAAAGAAGGCTGCACTGAACGTGTTGCCTTCTTTGTTTATATAGGAAGGTGACGTTTGCTCATTACTGTATATGCCACCTCACCAGCCTTCTTTCCCATCGCACATTTGGCGCAGCAGAAAAGATAGCCAGGGTTTCGGTAACCATGCCTACGTCTTTTGCGAAGCGTGTGTGATAGGTGATTGTTTGCTGTAAGGAATCGAACTTAGGAAACATGGTGAATGACCGGGTGAAGGAGGACGTCAGGAATACTCCGGCAGGTGTGCTTACTGCAAAGTCTTTGTCCGTCATCCTGGAAATCACCCTTGCTACAGTATCAGCTCCCAGCCTTTGATAGGCTGTGTTGAATATGTTTGAAAAGTCTGTAGCGGAGAACAAGATGGCACCATGGTGGTTTACTATATAGCCGTAGGAGTCTCTCAGGTAATTGATGAATTCGCCAGGCTGTACCCAATGGTTTGGTTTTACTAGTTTAGAGTAAGTCAATCCATTGATCATAGTGTCTTTTTCAACATAAACACTGTCTGTAATGTGCTCATCATTTTCGGATGTGTCAGTCAGCATGAACTCGTTATAGATCCAATAATTCCCCGGTTTTAGTTTCAGATAGTCTGCGGATTGTTCAGGTCCCAGAGAATCGTTGTTCTTCTTATCGCAAGCAGATATTGTGATAAGTATTGATAAAATGGCTAATGATGTTTTGGTCTTCATCGACAATAATGTTTCATAAATAAACTACTGGAAAGCGACTTTAGTATTTATAAAATAAAATAGGATAGTGTTCGTTTGTGGTGCCGTTTGTAATGCAAAAGGCACCACAGGAGTGATGCCTTTACCTTTGTTGTTTGACAATTGTTGCTATAGGACAACATGCAACATCTTACTGATTTCTCGTTCGTTTTTATTGCATGTTATTTTTAGGATGTACGTTCCGGTGGAAAGCACTGGTAGTGTAATATTCCGGTAGCTGATAATGTCTTTGGCGTACACTATCTTTCCGGCCATGTCATAAATTTTTAGCCTGCTGATTTCACCCTCATTAAGTCCCTCAATGTTTATTTTGTCCTTTGCAGGATTAGGGTAAATAGTTACGTCGCCTCGTGTTGCAGCAAGTGCATCAACCGACAGCGGAGGAGTGATAGTGACCTTATGAAGTGCAGCTACAATCCTGGTGCGAACGATGTTATTACTAACGCTATCCTGATTGGTGAGCACAGATATTCCGACACCAGAGATAGAATCTGCGAGGTTTTCGTTGATGAATCCCAGGTTGGTGCCGCCGTGAGCGTAGATAGTCCTTGCATTGAAGTTCTTATACCTGAATATTCCAAGACCGTATCCTGTTACAGAGGATAGGTGTACTACCTGTTTCATCTTTACCAGCGAGGCGGGTGATAAGATCTGGCCGGTGATAAGCTTGCTCCAGAACTGAGCATTATCTGAGGCCGTACTCATGATGGCTCCTGCAGCCCATGCCATACTAAACATGGAGTTATGTGAGTAGTTGTAGGTGGATACTATATCTTCTAGTGAGCCAAGCCAGCTAAACGCTGCAGACCATGAGTGTGCTACGGGTACAACAGGAGTTTCTTCGGGAAACAACCATGTGTTACTTAGCCCTGCAGGTGTGAGAATGTTATTTCTAAGGAAGACACTTAGTGGCTGAGCCGTTACCTGCTTAATGATCAATCCCAGCAACAGGTAGTTACTGTTAGAGTAGTCCCAGTTTGTACCGGCCGGGAATGCAGGCGCTTCAATAAACTGCAGTACATCTTCAGGCTGCCACACTCGTGTGAAGTCTGTAATCATACTGTCTTCAAATGCCTGTGAGTTGGTGAAATTGTACACACCGCTCGTGTGGTTAAGTAATTGGGTGATGGTGATCTGACCATTTACATTCGGGTGTTGTATCCATGTGCCGATAGTGTCGCTGAGGCTGATGAGGTTTTGCTCTACCATTTTCAATATTGCCGCTGCCATGAAGGTCTTGGTATTACTGCCTATCCCAAGGGCCATGTTAGTAGCCATTGGAGCACCTGTTTCTGATATTCCATAGACGCCCTCCCAGGTACCTATCCCAGGTACGGTCACTGCCGCGGATACACCTTTTAGATTGTAAATGGAACACACACTGTCCAATACAAACTGAAGCCGGTTGCCATAAGATTGTGGAAACTGGGCAGAGACACTTGTGCTTAGAACCGATATTAATAGAAGGAGAAGTATTGTTCTTTTCATTGCCTGTTCATTTTCAAGCAAAGTAAGACGGATTTCTCTGGCGGTCAATAGTAAGCAAAGTAAGTACTGTCATATTTCTGACATATTGAGTCCAACAATCATTGAACGGACCGGGAAGCAAAGTATTCCCTATACCACGCTGTCTCATGGTGGTCTACAACTGCTGCATTAATGACATGTGCAGGATCTAGCTTATTATATAGTAGCTCAAGCGAAGCGTAATCGCGTTGACTTATCACTTTGTATCCTGCCTTCATCAGCCTGGCAGCACATACACCCGCGCCTATTTGATATACTTTATTCTCTGAGTACCTGTTGCCGTCATATATCACCTGGCTGCCGCATGCTGCACTAATGTCCATCATCACTGCAAGCTCTATCCTTTCTTTCTGTGCTATCTCCAGCATTCGCTCCGCAGCGCGGATCATTCCTTCAGTCCAGTCTGCACCGCTTGGAGTCAGCACCTTTGCATTTCCTTCCAGTACATCCATTCCTGTGCCTCCGTATATGTCGCACATCTCTCGTGGAGTGCCGAAGGAAAAGTCTTCCGGGCAAAACCTCGTTAGCTTTACAATGTCATATTCCATCAGCTTCAGCACACTTGGATATTCTCCGTTGGCGGTACCGTCCACTCCACATAGGATCCCGGTTAGGCATGCACTCACCAACACCCGCAGTGGTTCTTCACGTGTGGGTGTCCTTAGGTGTAGCAGGTATGATTTGTCGGTTGGCATTCTGAACATTTATTTTTCAAAGTACCTTATTCCACCATCACCTTCCTCTTCTTGCTTCCATTCTTGCCAGTACATTCTATGATGTACATTCCGGTTGCCAGTCCACTTACATCTATAGCCAGTTCGTCCATGTTAGTACTGTTCATCAGTCTTTGTATCTGCCCGGTAATGCTATATATGGCCACAGACGTGTACTGTTTTGCCAGCCTCACGTATACCTTCTCCCGCGCTGGTACGGGATATATCCGAATGCCGTTGTCCTGGCTGGTGTATGGAATATCAGTGGGCTCGCGGTCATAGTTCCAGTGTATGGCAAATAGCTTCTGGCGGGTGTTGTCGTAAATGATGCTATGGATATTCTCACCTGAATCAAGCGTGAGCTGGTGGTGAAATACAAGGTTGCCGGTGGAGAGGTCAAGGCCGCCGATAAAAAAGTCAAGTGCATCGCTATACAGGTACAGGTACCTGTTGGCAGTAGTGTCTATTGCCCCGGTGCCATTTCCCTTTCCCATCGTAGTGCCTGTGCCAATGTCTGTCACGGTGCCGGTCGCCAGATCAATAAAGCAAGCCACGTAGCGTTGAGGTGTGCCACTCACCTGCCTTAGCCCCACCAGTGTATCGTTGGCCAGATCGTAGCATATGGAAATGATATTACTGAGCTGCGGTATGTTCAGCATCTGGTCCGTGAGCAATGCCCCGGTTATGGCGTCTATTGATACGAGTTGCTTACCTGCCAGGTGGATATAGCGGTGACGGTGCTCATCGAAGGTGGTAGTCCCCTGTCCTGTACCGTTCAGTGATGTAATCGGAATGTTGCCCACGTGTGTGTGCAGACCAATATTCCTGTCAATAGTAGAAAGAAAGAACGCCTGTGCTGAAGTATCCCAATGCAGGGCATACAGTTTCGCTTTGCTGTTGTCATACTGTGGCTCCCGTACTGCAGACGGTCCGCCTGAGGCAGGGAAAGTAGGGCTTGTAACTGGCGCACCTGTAGCTACATCAATAAAGTACAAGCTGGCCGGCAGATTTGTAAAACCTGAAAAGATGAACTCTCCATTTACCTCGTCGTAGGTCCGCACATTCGGATACACCCAGGTAATACCTGGAATTGGCGTGTTGCCTATTTTGCTGACCAGGCCTGTTGTTGTATCAATTTCAGCAATGTATTCGGCCTGTGCCAAAGCGTTTGCGGACAAGCCCTGAAGAAGGAGTAGCAAAGCAAAACGTAGTTGTTTCATATCGGCAGGTTTTTTAGAAGGGACTTAAATATACAACGATTGTTTGTCATATAATTAAGCCCCCTATGGGTGATCTCCATGGGCAATGGAGTTCTCCGCAACACCATCTCTTGTTTCTTCGTCTTGCTTGTCAATAAATTACCTATTATTTTACGTGCTATATCCAGGCGCCTATGACTAAACTCCTGTTTCGCCCTAAGAGCATCTTCCTGCTCGCAGCATTCGCTTTGCTTCTGCTGAATAGCTTTACCACTCATGCAGGTGTCGGTTTGCGTCTTGCACAGGCAAGGCCTTATGGAAATCTGAAGTTCGTGTTTAAGAACGCCCCTTCCCTGGAGCTTTTCTTTGTACACACCAACCAGAATGACCGTCTGCGTGGACGTATAGGAGGAGGCTATGCAAATTTCGCAACAAAGCTCGATACGTTCAGCACCTACGACGTGGATTATGGTTATCCTACCACGCTCCTGCCCGGGTATTTCTTGTACACAAGGTTCGATCTGATGTACGTGTTTATGGACTACAGCTACACAATCGTAAGGGTGAAAGACTTCGGTCTGAATGTTGGCTTAGGCCTTACCGTTGGTTTGTACCAGCAGGATTACGAGCGTTCTGTTACCGGCCTTGTCCATGAAACCGCTTCCATACAAGACGAAATGGGTGGCTTCCGTTCAAAGATCGGGGTAGACTATAAGCTGGGCAGCCATGCCGTCCTCTTTGCTGAGGCAATGAACAACGCCATCGCCAGCACCTCCTGGCAAAGCTTTGGCCACAACACCATTGGTGTTGGCCTTATCTATTTCTTCGGAGAATCTGAACCTAACAATTACTACCCCCGGCGATGAGAAACCTGCTAATTCTACTGATCGTACTACTGACATTTTTGGGCTGTAAGAAGGTTCCCAAAGACCCGGCTGATTATTACCCCAAGGTAAAGATGCTGGATGTATCTGTTCAGCCCGACGGAAGCGTAAAGGTGCGCGCACAGGTCCTTTCAGAGGGCGCTTCAGAGCTCATGCATGCTGGCTTTTGTATGGATACCTTGCCAAATCCGGAGTTGCTCTCAGGGCAAAAGCTGGCCACCGAACTGGTAGACAATGTTTTCACCTGCACTTATACCAGCCTTAGTGCGGTTAGCAAGTACTACTTCAGGGCTTTTGCTGCCAATGAGGACGGATATGCCTATAGCGATGTTAAGGAACTGTCAGGAGGAGGTATCGACACCGCCATCATCCCCTGCAGCCTGGCTTTCAACACCCTGCGCCTCGAGCCGTCGTGGGGTCAGCCTGATGAAATTTTCTCCGTTGTCGAAGAAGCTGAATACAACGGCCTCGGGTGTAGGTTTAGTGCTCATACTGGTTCCAGGTCAGTTCATTTTACTTTTGGTAGCCGGCCGTTAGGCATCTTCACCACTTCCGAAGCTTCCTCGCCACAGCCAGGCTATGTCTGGATATTGATGGGTGGCTATACCATAGCCGCCGGTACTAAAGTGTATATAAAACAGCTCACCGAAACATCCTTCGACGTGTGGCTATGCAACGCCCGGGTCATGGACGGATCAGGCCGCACCCTCAGTCTGCGGCTGAGAAGTCCCTATTAAACGAAGTGATCTGAAATAAGTGGTACAACTCCACCACGTTTTTCTCTTCTTTAGAGTTTCGTGCGTGTTTAGGTCTTAGAACTTTGAGCATAAAAGCTGGTGTTTATTTAGGATTCAGGAACCTGAGCTTAGAGTTGCATCATTTACCTGTTGTTCAGTTCCATAAACCGCCGCTTGTACTCCTCGTTCTCCGGGTGGGCATAGTAGTCCGCACGTATGTCCGCCTCCTGCGGATTATCCCGGTGCTGCAACCTTAGTAGTGCTCGCCACGGAGTAAGATATAGCACACTGCATAGCACTGCAAAAATGCCTGCTCTCACAATTATTCTGTTGTTGTATCGATTTGCGTCCATGCTAGCCATTCGCTGCTTCAGCATCATGATCAGCAGCAATATGCTGCAATAGGTAAATGATACTAACAGCATCAGACCAGCTCCTGGCCAGTACTGCAGCTTAAAGAGAACAGCCAGCGGAGCAACAGAAAATAGTATCCCCGTAATCACTGATAGAGGCACCCGCTTGCGTCGCTCTCCTTTGTCCTGCAGCAGCCACCACGAAAACCCCAGGTACAGTAGCGATAGAGCAGTGGCACTTACTGTCATTGTCGCCCCAGCCATGGGGACATGGGTAAACTTCATGATGACACCAATAACAAAGAGACAAATGAGGGTTTTCTCCAGTTTCATAGCACAAAGGTATGTGAGTTGAATCAGGCTTACTCTGTTAAAGCCTCTATCTAAACTGTTTCAGTCTGTCACGTCGCTCCGAAATCTCCTGACAGATGGTAAACACCATGTTGAATGGCATAAAGGACCATACCCGCTACGTTTTTAGACTTAGTCTTGAGCAGTATGCTTCTCCTGTGGTTATTGATCGTGAGCGGGGACAGAAATAACTTTTCTGCAATTTCTTCTGTTGAATACTGATCGCAGATGAGGGCGAGCACTTCCTTTTCACGAGATGTCAAGGTGTCTTCCAGGGGAAGTAGCTTATTCTTTTGCCGTACTACAAGTGCTTTGAACAGCACTTCCTTCACAGCATCGCAGTAATACTCCTTGCCTTCACTTACAAACTTTAACGCTTTTTCTACCTCAGCTACAGGGCTGTCCTTCAGCAGGTACCCGTCTATTCCCATGTCGTAAAGACTTACAACTTCATTAAGCCTGTTGAACATAGTTAAGGCAATGACCGAAGTTCGTCTCCCCTCCAGTGCCCTGATCTGCTTTGTAGCTTCTATCCCATTCATTACGGGCATTTCTATGTCCATCAGCACAATATCAATGTCATGCTCCTGCACCATCTCCACAGCTTGTTTCCCGTTGCTGCATTGCAGAATACGGGTAATTCCCGGCCTGGACCGGAGCAGCGCGGCGAGGCCCTCTCTGAATATCAGGTGGTCATCTGTTATAAGCAAGGTCATGTTAGTTCTTCTACCGGGATTCTGATCCTTATTTCGCAGCCACAAGAAGGCGTACCGATATTTACCTGGCCGTTCAGCGTTTGTACCCGGCTCACTATGTTTTTCAACCCGATGCCACTAGTCAGGCTGGTATTTCCAATCCCTATGCCATCATCGGAGTAGGCCAGGTGAAAGAAGCTGTCTTTCTCAGTCATTTCTATGCTGATCTGTTTTGCCTGGGCATGTTTTATAGTGTTGTTCATCATTTCAAGCACTATCCTGCAGATGGAGGAGGCCTTCTTGTGATGGATCACTACCTGTTCCAGCGCATGGCGAAAAGCTATCTCGATTTTTCTTGCATTCTGGATTTTAGCCACATAATCACTTATCATGTCCTGCAAAGTCGTTCGCTCGTGCAGTGATGGCGTGAGTTCATGAGAGATGTCCCGGCAGATAGAAATTGCATGTTTCAGTTGTTTTTGTACCTCGCTCATCAACTCCAGCGTTTCTGCATCGGTTATATTTCTCATGCTGGCTTCTACCTGCATATTTGTTATTGAAAGCAGCGGGCAGAGATTGTCATGTACTTCCTTAGCTATTGCTCTGCGCTCGCTTTCCTGTGTTTCCAGCACCGACTGCATATTCTTCCTTTCCTGCTTACTAATTCTCCGGGTGAAATATGTGTATAGCCTGATCGTAAAAGCAAGTATGACAATAAACAGCAACACCGTCAGCAGCGCGATGATTTGAGGGTTAGCCGGCATAGACTTCTTTTGCTTTTCGCAATTTTAAGATGGCAATGGCTAAGCACAGATAGTATGTTATGTTCAGCACGAGTGTGACCATTACTGAATATAACTCATTTCGCAGACTGAGGGCAAGATTGGTAAAATTGAAGTTTACATTTAAGAAGCCGAGGATGTGATATGTTGCAAGTGTGGCGAGCAGGAACATGGAACAGTCTGGTCGTGATTTTTTCTCAGAAACGATGGCATTCCAGATTACGGCAAGCAGAACAATAGAAACGATGATGTAGTAAGAGGAGAGCGTCCCTGCATCAAAGATAGTTTCAGTGCGCCACATCTGCTGGCTGGCAAATACTATCATTATAATAAGATAGGCAGTCCAGATAAGAAGCCTTGTGAGCAAACTTTCAGCGAGTGTGAACAAGTAGATAGAAAGAAAGAGTGTACATGCTATAAGGTTAAAAGCGTAGATATAGTGATTTGGACCTCCAGGTCGTTGCGGCAAATGTGCCCACACCTCAGCCAGAAAGTTGCAGACCAGGTAACCAGCAAACCAGGCAAATGTTTTACTGTAATACAAGGTTCTGTAAATGCTTACAAGACAGGCCGCAAACATGACAGTGATGTAAAATGCCCTGTAGCCTTCGTAATTCATTGCTATAAATATCTGATTATTATTAATTAAAAGAATGGTTAGAAATAAGCATTTTTTAATTATTCTGAAGGTGGTACTTTTCGGGGCGAGTCGAATGTTGATGCTCATCTTCAAAAACATCTTTATGGTTGTATCTTCAAAGAACCTGTTTCCCCTTTTGGTAAGCGGTATAGTGTTCGCCGTTTCATGCTCAAATCCTGCAAGCAAAAGCAGCAACGAGACTTTCTCTGAAACGAATCCGGAAGACACCACACCGGTGCTGACAAGCCTGGCCAGAACTACGGGTACCACCATGCTTACGAACGTAAAGGAGGTTGGCATATTCAACTTTGCCGGACGGGTGACCTGTATGGTCATTGACAAGGCAGACTCAAACCACCTGATAGCCGGTGCGGCCACAGGCGGCTTGTGGAAGTCTAACAACCGGGGGAGAACATGGGCACCCATTGATGACCATTTGCCAACGCTAACCATTCGATCCATCACCCAGAATCCTTTTCAGTCCAACATCTATTACGCCTCGACCAATACACTGATGGCAAACGGTACCACCATTGGCTACCGGCCCGATATCTATAAGTCCACTGACGGAGGTAGTACCTTTCAGCTTCTGCCAGCAACGTCGGGGACTTTTACGCTTGTGTCAAAGGTTGTCTGCTCACGGACAAATGCCAACACCCTTTATGCCGGCGCAGGCGTCATGGGTGGGGGCGTACACCGGTCGCAGGATGGAGGGCAGACTTTTACCTCTGTATTGTCCACCACCGATGCGGTTACAGATATTGAGGTGCTGCCTAATGGAGCAGTACTTGTGTGTGCGGGTACCAGCATCTACCGTTCTCCGAACGGTAATCCCGGTACTTACGTACAGACACTAAATGGTGCCGCCGGAGCCAACACCTTCTCCAATATGGATGTGTCTTTTTGTGAGTCGCAACCTGATGTGGTCTATGGGGTAACTACAGGGGGTAATATTGGTGTGGGCGTATTTAAATCAGTGAACGGAGGACAGAGCTGGAGTTTTGCTCAGTCGCTACCTAGTGGGATATTTACCCGCGCTGTTGGTGTGAAACCAAACAACCCGAACTTCTTCTTTGCAGGCAGCATTGGGCTGTATCTGTCGCAGAATGCTGGTAGCTCCTTCCAGTTTTATGGAGTGGGTGGGGTAGACTGGTGGAGTGTGAATTTTGACCCTCATAATCCTGACAAGGTGTTCATGACCTTCGACCAGGGCATAGTAGAGGTGAAACTAAACCCCTTTAACCCAAATAACAATACAGCCTATGAAACACGCGATAGTCTCCTGAACTGCGCACAGATATATGCCGGAGACTACTTCCCCATAGGTGACAGAGTAGTTGCGGGCATGCAGGATCTTGGAACGCATGAGGTGTTTGCCTCAGGTACGCGCAATGTAGCCAGTGGTGACGGCGGCTTTTCATTCTACCACAAGCAGGATACCACTGTAGTGTACGGCAGCTACCAGAATGGTAACATTCTTAAGAAGACAAGCATTCATATACCTTTCCCACAACCCGGCTATACCCAGCCTCAGACTATTCTCAATCAGCTCGACGGAAATAATGACGGAACGGTAGATGAAGGTGCCTTTTTCATTAATGCATATTGGATGAATAACTCAGACGGAGAACAGCTTTATTACCCTACGAAAAAGCGGCTATGGAGAAGCACGAACGGTGGTGCAAGCTGGCAGCCTATTTCCAGCTACTACAACCTTTCTACTCCAAGTGCTGTCGCTTCGTTTATGGACGGGAATAATAAGCCCAATCCAATGGTCTACTGGTCTGTAAAAGACACCCTTATTGTGATGCCGAACGCCAAGACCGCTGTTGCCGGTAATGAGCTTCGGGTAAAGCTGCCAGGTACTGTAAGATCCATAAGGATTGATCCTGCGAATGATTCTTTTGTATTCATCACCTCCTATGGCAATTCATCCGGGCCCAGGATCCACCGCTCCAGCAATGTTTTCCAGGGCAATGTTCAATGGACAGACCTCACCGGAGATATGCCTGACAGAATATCAGTGCGATCCTTCGAGATAAACCAGCAGGATCGCAACCAGATGATTGCAGCCACCAGCGATGGCTTATACGTTTCCTCCAATGGCGGACAACACTGGGATAAAGACCTTCA